>Ga0265314_10003834_pt1 | contig 14354 bp, 12 predicted proteins | sample 4126metaG_FD_203106 | JGI IMG/M metagenome (GOLD analysis project Ga0265314, IMG submission 203106) | Rhizosphere microbial communities from Carex aquatilis grown in University of Washington, Seatle, WA, United States - 4-1-26 metaG | ecosystem: Host-associated > Plants > Roots > Rhizosphere >... | reverse complement strand
ATAGTTTTTCTTTTCGAAGCTCTGAGCCGAAACTGCCGTCGGCATGACGGCAAACGACAGGACCACAAGGGCAGCAGCGGCGAACGAATTCCGCATGTCACAATCTCCCTGATTGAGTGTTAAAACGGCGCAGCAGCCTTCCTAACCTTATCTAGTTTAACTCTAGATCGGGCATAGACGATAGCCCGCGGGCAAGATTCCACCGTAGCCACTTCCTATAGAGTTGCGAACACCGATAGCCCGCACGGCTCTATGACACTCTTCGTTTAATGATGCCCGACCTCAGACCAGGGCATGACAATTCGCTCCGCAATTACGACCGTAGCAAACAGCAATACCCCGAGCGCGCTCAGCCAGACGAGCGCGGCCCAGGCCAAGGGACTGTCCAGTTGTGAATTTGCCGTCAGGAGCAAGTTGCCCAATCCGCCGACGGACCCGATAAATTCACCGATCACGGCGCCGATCACGGCCAACGTCACGGCGACTTTCGCGCCGGCGAATATGAACGGCAATGCCGCAGGAAACTGAACCTTCAGAAAGACCTGAAGCGGCGAAGCTCGCAGCGAACGCGCAAGTTCGAGTAGGCCTGCGGGCGTCGCGCGCATCCCTGCCGCGGTATCGACGACGATCGGAAAAAACGCGACCAGAAACGCGATCACGAGTTTCGATTGCATGCCCAAACCGAACCAGACCAGAATAATGGGAGCGACTGCGACTTTTGGTATGGATTGCGTAGCGATAAGAATTGGATAGAGCGTCAGATTGAGAACTCGGGAATTTGCGACGCAGACGGCAAACGGGATGCCTATGACAACGGCCAAGGCAAACCCCAAAATACTTTCAAGAAATGTCGGCCAACTTTCCCTAAGCAGGGCTTCCCAGTTGGCAATGGACGCCCATACGATATCCAGGGGGCTCGGCAGCACGATACGATTGATGCCGAATAAATCTGTATAGAGTTGCCATCCCAGCAGGACGATGGTGATACCGATCACCGGGTAGATAGTATTTCTGACGTCACGAAATGTCATCGCGTTATTCCAAGCGCGCGGCCTGCCCGATGCTCGAGGTCCGTGAATTCGGGGAAATAGCGGATTTCCGCCGAACGCGGATACGGCAAATCGACCGCGATATAGTCTGCAATAACGGATGGCCGCTTGCTGAAGACGGCGACAACGTCAGAAATGTAGACGGCTTCGCTGATGCTATGGGTGACGAACATCACCGTCGCGCCCGTCTTTACGCGAATGTCGAGCAGCAAATCCTGCATCTCCATTCGCGTGAGCTCGTCAAGGGCGCCGAACGGCTCGTCCATGAGCAGCAGCTTCGGCTTGTGAATCAGCGCGCGGCAAAGCGCGACTCTCTGCTGCATGCCGCCGGAAAGCTGCGCCGGGTAGGACTGCTCGAAGCCTTCAAGGCCGACGAGCGCGAGCAATTCTTTCGCACGCAGCGTCGCAGTCGCGTCAGAGCGCCCAAGAATCTCCATCGGAAACAGGACGTTCTTCAGAACGGTCCGCCAAGGCATCAGGTTTGCTTGCTGGAAAACAACTCCGAAATCCGGCTGCGGTTCGGCGACATCGCGTCCATTGATCTGGATTGTCCCGCTGGAGGCGGAAATCAGCCCCCCGACGATCTTGAGAAACGTCGTCTTGCCGCAACCGCTGGGCCCCAGCAGTGTCACCAGATGGCCAGCCTTCAGATCGAACGAGATATTTTCGATGGCAACGAGCGGCGCTTGCCCGGAGCGCTTGAAGGATTGACGAACGTCCTTGAAATGCCCGAACGGAACGGGGGCGGAGTCGGGCCGCCCCTGCGTCTCGATTTGAACGTCGTTCTGAATTGTCAGCGTCCTGTCAGGGCATGATGGGTGGGGTCGGCAGAAAGCCGGTCGCATAGATATCCGTCGCGGTCGGCGCCGTGCCGCTAACCCCGATGTACTTCACGACGAAATCGAGATTAGACTTCATCTTCGCCGGATCGAACCAGCCCAGGCCGTTTTTCTTGGTTTCGGCCGTCACCGCGAGATCGGCGACCACCTTGATTTCAGCAACGATCACCTCCGGCTTCAACGTCGCGACATACTTGATCTGATCGGCCGCAGCCTTCTCGGGATTGGCGATCGTGAACTTCCATCCCTTCAGGGACGCCCGCACGAAACGCTTCACGACGTCGGAATTCTTGGCGAGGTAGTCATCGGTCACGGCGATGCCATTGCCGTAGAGTTCAAGCCCCTGATCCGCGAGCAGGAGGGTGCGTAATTCAGTGTTTGAAGCCTTTGCTCCGGCTTCGAGGCCTGGCTTGGCCATGACGAAAAACTCGATCGCCGGCACCTGCCCCGACAACAGCATGGTCGCCCGCGCTGGTGGCGCCACGTTGCTGATCGTCAGTTTGTTCGGGTCGAGGCCTTTTTGAGCCATGAATCCTTGAATGACTTTCGGCGTGAAACTGCCGGCGCCGCTTCCAAGATTCAGCCCCTCCAATTGCTTCGGGGTGGTGACATTTGCCCCATTGCTTAGACTGAAAATCGCGTACGGCGCCTTACCGTAATTCACCGCCACAATCTTAAGCTTCGACCCGTTGCCGCGGGCAATGACGACACTCGGCACATCGACAAATCCGATGTTCGCGGTGCCCGACTCGACCGCTTGAATCACTTGCGCAGTCCCCTGCGACGGGATGATTGAGACGTCGAGGCCCTCGTCCTTGTAGTAACCCTCCGCCAGCGCCGCATACCAAGCGGCATGGCGTCCCAACGGGATGAAGTCGAGCGAAAAAACCACTTTGGTCAGGGCCGGCGGCGAATCCTGCGCCGAAGCCGCGCCCGGCGACAATCCGACAAGCGATACCGAGCACAATGTTCCCGCGATCAACCTAAACCACGCGCTCATGCGACCTCTCCCTCGTTGCACGATTGAACGACCGGCAACTTCGATCCACATCGAACATTGATATTTTCGGCCCGTCAACAGATTTTCGATAATTTGTTTGATTGTCGACAAATCATCGAGTATTTCAATAATGGAATTTCAAGCCGCCGCCCACGCGAGGCGGCTCCCGACGGGGAGGTCCAATGCGATTGTCGCTCGCCAAGTCCGATGCCAATCAGACCTTGAATGCGTCAGCCTTGGCCCTGCTCCGCTCCGATATTATTGCATGCCGCTTGATGCCGAACGAACGACTGCGCGTGGAAACGCTACGCGAGCGCTATGGCATGGGCACCAGTCCGATTCGCGAAGCACTCATGCGACTTGAGGCCGAGGGACTCGTCGAACTCGAACAAAATAAGGGATTCAGGGTCTCGGAGGTTTCGCAAGAAAACCTGCTCGACCTGATGCGCACCCGGATTGAAATCGAAACTATCGCCCTGCGCTGGTCGCTCGAAAAAGGCGGCGTCGATTGGGAGGCCAGTCTGCTCAGCGCGTTTCACCGGCTGTCCCGGCAAAGCAAGATCGACCCGACTAATCCCGACGCCATCAGCGAAGCATGGAGCATGGAACATGCGAGTTTCCACAGCGCTCTGGTGTCCGCCTGTGGGTCGCCTACCCTACTATCGATCCGGTCGCGTCTTTTCGAGCAAGCCGATCGCTATGTCGCTTTATCGATCATGTCGAGCGGGCCGCTCCGCGATGATGTGACTGAGCACAAGCAGTTGATGAGGGCCGCGCTTAACCGTGAACTCGACAAGACGCTCGAACTCAATCGCGTGCATATTAGCCGGACGCTAGACAAAGTGTCCGCATCGCTTGCGGCTAGCAAATCGCCAGCAGACCTGCTCGCGGTGAACAGAAAGACGCTCAAATGAGCGCGCAGGTTCAAGACGGAATTCAGACAGTTCCTGCTGCGAAGCTCAGCGATTTTGTTGCGCGCCTGTTTACCGCCGTTGGCGTACCCGGCGCCGCCGCCGCAACAGTCGCCCGCGGACTGGTCGAGGCCGATCTCGAAGGGTTGTCGTCGCATGGCGTGATGCTGGTCGATATGTATATCGAACGGCTGAAAAAAGGCTCGGTATCCCGCAATGAAACGGCTTCGGTCGTGTCGGAACGCCAAGGCGCGGTTGTTCTCGACGCGGGCCACGCTCTCGGCCAGCTGACCGGCATCCAGGCCATGGCCCTTGCGGTCGACAAAGCGCAGCAATTCTCCGCAGGCATCGTATCGGTCCGCCACGGTTTCCATTTCGGCACTGCGGGCAGATATGCACTGCAGGCGGCAGAATCAGGTTGCATCGGTATCGCGATGTGTAACACCCGCCCCCTGATGCCCGCGCCCGGCGGCGCCGAGCGCGTCGTCGGCAATAATCCTATTGCGATCGCGCTGCCAACCGCCGGCAAGATTCCAATCGTACTCGATATGGCCACGAGTGAAGCCGCGATGGGAAAAATTCGCATGGCGGAAAAGGCCAAGCAGGCCATTCCCCCGACATGGGCAGTGACCGCGCAAGGTGCACCAACGACGAATCCTACGGAAGCGATCGCGGGAATGCTGCTCCCGTCGGGCGGCGCTAAAGGTTTCGGACTTTCATTCCTGATCGATCTGATGTGTGGGCTGTTGTCGCAGGGAGCGACGGGAACGCAGGTGCGCCCGCTCTATGGCGACTTCAACGCGCCGTACGACTGTTCACATCTCTTCATTGCTATCGACGTGGCGCATTTTTGCGATACCGACTGGTTTCGCCAGCAGACGGCCGCTGCTGCGGAACGCATACGCGGCGGCCAAACTGCGCCCGGCGTTGAGCAGCTCTTCACTCCTGGAGAACCGGAGTGGCGCCGGCGAGAGCGGTCCGGCGGTCACGTTCAACTTGAACCGTCCGTCGTCGCCATGCTGACGCGTTTTGCAAGCGAACTCGGCGTAACGGAAACTCCATTTAAAAGTCCGATGAAGGAATCATGTCATGCCTAAAGTTCAGATTACGAGTCCCAAACTCCGGCAACCGAACGGAGTTTTTTCCCACGCCACCGCGATCGAGGCCACTGGCCGCTTCGTATTCATATCCGGCATGACGGCTCGCCGGCCTGATGGCAGCATTGCCGGCATCGGAGATATCACCGAGCAAACACGACAGGTTTGCGAGAACGTGAAAGCTGCGGTCGAAGCCGCCGGTGGCACGCTCGACGACGTTTGTCGCGTCGATGTCCACGTCCGCAACATGGAACATTTCGACGCCATCCATAAGGTCCGCGCTCAGTATTTTAAACCCCCGCTACCGGCCTCAACGATGGTCGAAATCAACAAGATGACCTCGCCGGATTATTTAATCGAGATAAGCGCCATTGCCGTCATTCCGGTGAAATAGGACCAAGCCGATGGATGACAAATTCGGATTGAAGGCGGCGGCTGATCGCGGAATCTCGTTAGGAAATATCGGCAACACACTCTTGCTTGAGAATGACTATATCCGGATGTGGGAAGTCCGACTCGAGCCGGGCCAGACCATCGATTTTCACATTCACTACCATCCCTATGTCGTTGTCTCGCTCGGCGGCGGTGAAAACGAGATTGAGACGATCTTTGGAAAACGAATTTCGACAAATGAGCCGGCCGGCTCTTTCGTATTCATCAATGACATGCGAGAGGTTCATCGGCTGACGAACAAGGCGAACGTCACCTATCTCTCGCGTTTGATCGAGCTAAAATCGGTCACGTGGAGCACGGAAGGCGCCGCGTCGTAATTCTGGTGTGCTGATGCAAGCATTGATTTAGACCGCGTTGAACAGATTCGTATGAATATGCCATGCAATGTGAGGTCGCGATGACGAAACTTCCAGAAGGCACACCTAGTCTTGACGAGATCCTGATCCAATCGGACAAGGTTGAATGGCGCGAGAAATCGCTCAAAGGCATTCACGAAAAAATGCTTTGGCGGAGCGAGGAAACCGGCGCGTCGATCGCTCTGATCAAGTTCGACAAAGGCGCGGGAATTCCCCAGCCGCATCTGCATGCCGCCAATCAGTTCATGTTCTGCCTAAAGGGCAAATACGAATACACCTCGACCGGCGTCGTGCTCACCGCGGGCTGCTTCTACTGCAATCCGAAAGGGAATGTGCACGGTCCGGCGATTGCCCACGAAGAGACAATCGTCATTGAAATGTATGACGGTCCCCACTATCCGCAAAAGCCGTCCTGGTACACCGACGAACGAGATGCACATTGAATATCCCGTAACGTCAACAGATCCTGAAAGGCTTCGGCCATGAAAATGTTCAAGTCTTCGGCGCAATCAGGAAATCAAGGCAACACATTTCAGTGCGATACCGGACACATCCATACCGGCGCATGTTGCGGCAGACGCGATTTTATAACCGGCTTGTCGGCGCTCGCCGCCGGCACCTTCCTCGGCTCGCGGGGGAGCGTGGCACAGACGCCTCCCGAAAAGCCCTTCAGGATCGACATCCATCATCATTTCTCGTCACCCGGCTTCATCGCGGAAATCACCGGCCGAAAGACCGGTCAAGTGCCGTTGATGCGATTGACAGCGGCCAAATCGATCGAAGATATGGACAAGGGCGGTGTCGCCACATCAATCGTGTCGATCAGCGAGCCAAGCGTCTTCTTCGGCAACTACGATGCAGCCCGTGCCCTCGCCCGCGAGACTAACGACTTCGGGGCAAGGCTGATGGCCGAATATCCCGGCCGTTTCGGTTTGTTCGCTACACTGCCGCTACCCGACGTCGACGGAAGCCTCCGCGAAATCGAATATGCACTCGATACGCTGAAGGCGGATGGCGTGTGCATGATGACCGACTACGAGGGAAAATTCCTCGGCGATCCAGCCTTCACGCCCGTGATGGAAGAGCTGAATAGGCGAAAAGCGGTCGTTTACACGCACCCATTCCGCAACGCTTGCTGCCGGAATCTGGTGCCGGACGTCTTCGAGCCAACGATCGAGCTGGGAACCGACACCACCCGGACGATCGCTAGCCTTCTCTTCAGCGGTACCGCCGCTCGCTTCCCCGATATCAAGTTCGTCTTTTCGCACGCCGGCGGAACGCTACCCTTCCTGATCCAGCGTTTCACTTTTCTCGCAAATCTCCGCAAGGATTTGCAGCCGCGGCTCCCGCAAGGCCCAATCTTCTATCTGCAAAAATTCTATTACGACACCGCCAACGCCACGACGGTCTATCCACTTGCATCGCTGATGAAGCTTGTGACGTCTTCCCAGGTTGTTTTCGGAACCGATTTTCCATTCCTTACGGCTAGCGCCACCGCCTCTGAGTTGCGCGAGACCGGCATGTTCAGCGCCGCCGATCTGCAAGCAATCGAACGCGGAAATGCAGCGAGACTTATGCCAAAATATCGAACTTGAGACCAAAGGTGAACTTGATGTTGAGGCGCATTATCGCTGTCACCCTTGCTCTATCGGCATGCACATCCGCTTACGCAGGGGAGTTTCCGTCTCGCACCGTCACGATCGTGTCACCGTATCAAGCAGGCGGCACCAGCGACATCATCGCCCGCATCCTCGCGCAGAAGCTATCGGAGCAATGGGGCAAAAGCGTTATTGTCGAGAACCGCCCGGGAGCAAATGGCGGGATCGGCGTGACCGCGGTCACGCACGCGACCCCGGACGGACACACTCTGCTCGCGGTCGCGTCCAGCGCGCTGACAATTAACCCGCTGTTTTATCCCAAGCTGCCCTACAACGTTGATCTCGATCTAGCTGCCATCTCCCGGACGGGCACCGTCGCGAATGTGCTGGTGGCCAATCCATCCGTACCAGCGACCAGTGTTCAGGCACTGATCGCGCTTGCCAAGGCAAGGCCCGGCCAGCTGAGCTACGCCTCACAGGGCAACGGCTCGAACGGGCAAGTGACCGGGGAACTTTTCAAACAGCGCGCCAACATCGATATTTTGCATATTCCATATAAAGGCAGCGCGCCGGCTGTGCAGGATCTCCTCGCAGGCCAGGTGCAATTGATGTTCGACAACCTGCCGTCCGTTTTGCCGCTGATCCGGTCGGGCCAGCTCCGAGCGCTCGCAGTTACTACGGCGGAACGTAGCCCTGCACTTCCCGATACCCCAACGCCAGAGGCGGTGCGCACCGAAATCGAACGTGCCGCCATTGCCGCCTTGACCGCACCGGACACCCGGGAGCGTCTGCGCGCTGCCGGCATCGACGTCACAGCAGACGGCTCTATCGCTCTCCAGAAACGCATTGGCGACGAAACGCAGATGTGGCGCGGCGTCATCAGCAAAGCTGGCATCAACGTCGAATAGACGGTTCAACCGTCATCTAAACGAATCAAATCAAGCGTGTGTCTGAATAGCTGTCGCTCTGGTGCCTATCGATCGCAACCGCATTTGCGAACATAAGTTAGAGCGCGGGCAAGTGCGCCATTAGTAGGACGCCTGATAACCACGCGGCGACTGTGAGCGGGATTTTTCGCCGTCACGCTCAATCTGCGCTGCCCGCGCGATGCAATCTTCGCTTGGTAACTTCCCACATTGCGCCGATGTGTCACAATCCCCGCATTTAAAATGGGTCAATTGTCTGTGGGTCGCAACTCTACCCGCTAGTTTAGAAAATAATTCCCGGATGGCATCGAGCATGCGCATCTCTTCCTTCATCGACTTTAGAAATAGGCTATTGGCTCACAATGGCAATTAGGTTGATTCAGATCAACATCTTACCGATCAAATAGAACGTCGAGAGCAGTCAATATCTGCCAAAAATTGGCAAGCAGACGTACCGAAATCTGCCATTCTGCGAATACAACTCCCCTCGCCAGACAAGGCCCTGACTTCGTGCGCCGGCAGACGCTCAAAATACACAAGTCGGTATCGAAATGAGATTCAATCGCGGGTAAAAAAGTACAACGAGTGATACGACACGGAGTTTCGGGTCCCCATCTAAGTACACAAATTTCAATAGAAAATCCCGTTCACCCGACCCTCTCCATCATCGGGGCAATACTAAAGCGTCGTTGCAGCACTTTTCAAATCTTCTCACGTCGTGCCGGAGATTTGAAGTCATCGCCGACTGCCTAATTTGCAGTTGTTTCGTATTATTGCCGCTCATTTCTATTCATTGCAATGAAGGGTTCACATGGGCTTAGACTGCGGCGAGCTAGTGCTTGGTGATGCCGATCGGCCGCACCGGCAATCAGCGACCTATGGATTCCCAACTTTCATTCATCTCGTAAGGGCTTGCAATATTCAATCCAGATGCAAAGCGAAACTCACGCACCAATTCTTTATCAAGCTTCGGCCCCATATCGAGCAAGATTTGGTAAGCATCCCGGCCAGACATTGGCTCTCTATATGAGCGACGCTCGATAAGCGCGCTGAAAATATCAGAAATGGTCATGATGCGGACCAGATCGGAGGTCTCAACTCCCTTCAGACCATGCGGATAGCCTGAGCCATCGAGATATTCATGGTGGTGAAGTACCATGTCGAGCATGTCGTTGTGAATCCCCGGCACTGACTTCAGCGCATCGAACCCGTATTCGGGGTGCTTACGCATCGCCGCCATTTCGGCTTGATCGAGCGGGCCTGGCTTTTCCAGTATCGATATCGGGATGCGCGCCTTGCCTATATCGTGGAGCATTCCAGCAAAGGATAATTTCGACCGATCCTGCGACGAAAAGCCCAAATTCTGACCAAACGCCACGGCAACGCCCGTCACCAACAGGGAGTGCTGGTACGTCAGACTGTGATGCCGACGAACAGCGCCGATCCAGGAACCGAGACCATGTGCTTCAATGCAGTTAACAAGCACTTCTCCGGCTGAATCGATCTTTTCAAAATCGATTGGCCCGCCGAAACACGCCGAGGAAAATACATTTTCCAACGCGTCGAAAGCTGGCCCGACCGCCGGAATATTCCTGAGTGGCGGATTCGCCGCATCGAGCGCCAACGCGTCGAAATCGCCCAACAAACTTTTCAGTAGCACTTTGCCGTTGATCGGACGATGGATGATGTCCGTTGCACCGAGTGCGTAAGCTTGAATTTTTTCTGCCCGCGACGTCTTATCGACGACGAAGATCGCCTTGCCGTCCTTGGGCATCCACTTCAGCCACTTCTTGACCTCAAGAAGATGGGCGCCGTCGCGCAAATCAATATCGAAGACAAGGTGGGGCTCCGGCGCCATGCCTCTAATGTTATTTAGGGACAGAAATCGAAGTTCAAAAATATCACCGACTTGGCGTTGGATCGCCTCGGAATCGCCGTACGCATCGACGATGATCAAAAGCCGATTCATTGCGCGTCTTCCAAAGATGATGCCCTGTCCGCGCGCAAATTGCGTTGCGCGGGCGTTCATCGCGGGCTGGCCTCATTCATGGCGGAGGCCGTCTCGGAAAACGAGAAAATTGCGGTAATGTGACTGAAAACTACCTATATTAATTGTGTAATTACAACGCGTTACGGCATGTCGACCGGGTCGCGCCGCGCCTCCGATAAGTCGTTGCTATGGAGATTAAGACCAACTAGCGGTGGCAGGCGTCGCAAGAAAATATGGCGGTATCCATATATGTGGGCAACGGCGGACTGGGTCGATAATGGGCCGATTCCGATGTAACGTTGCCGAGAACGGCGTACGAACGTTCCAAGACTGTTTGCGCGCCAGCGAGCTCGGCATTTGATGACAAGCCATACGCCGATCGATCAACCGCCAACTCACGACGAAGTTCGCTCGGCGCTTGAACACATCGTCCTCAGCCAACCTTTCCGCTCCTCGCCACAGCTTGCTGCGTTCTTGACTTTTGTCGTTGAAGCCGTCCTGCACGGAAAAAGTGACCGCATCAAAGGGTACACAATCGGCGTCGAAGTGCTGCGACGCGACGTCAAGTTCGATCCGCAACTCGATCCCATCGTGCGCGTGGAGGCCACGCGCCTGCGCCGCGCGCTCGAACGCTACTACGCCGGACCGGGCATGAACGAGGCGGTCATCATCGACCTCCCGCGCGGTTCTTATGTTCCGACATTCAAACGCCGCAGCGAAACTCTCGACGATCCGGACACCGCCTCGACGGCGCCCCCGGTAGCAAAGCACGGCCTCTGGCTCGCCGCCGGCGCGGTCGTCGTGCTGGCGGTCATTGCGGTCGCGACCTGGTTCATATTCGCGCCGCACGGCGCTACGCCCGGTCTACTGACCAGTTCTGCCGGCATGCAACAGCTGCGTCCGGGCAACGGCATGCCGACGCTGGCGGTGCAGGAATTCCAGGTCGTTGGCATACCCAATCCGCGCGCGCCTTCGGCCGTGACCTTGTTCGAAAAGCTGCGCGACACAGCGTCCCGCTTCGACGCCATCAACATCGCCACCGACAAGCCGCAGGCCGCCGGCACGGCCGACTACCGGCTGCGCGGCGTCATCGAATACTTGGACGACGGCACAACCGGCGTGCGTTTCAGCCTGCTCGATGCGCATGAAGGCATTGTCGTCTGGACGCGCAGCTTCGACCGGCTGCCGGTTGCGCGCGATCGCGTGGCACTGGAAGATTCGATCATCGCCGACGTCGCCACCGCATTGTTGCAGCCTTTTGGTCTAATCCGATCGCGCGAGCGCACGAAATATCTTGGCGGCAGCCAAGGCGATCCGCGCTATCGCTGCCTGCTGCTAGCGTCGGATTCATTTCGTTCGTTTGCTCCCGATCAAAGCGCACGGGCGCGCGAATGCCTGGAGTGGCTGACCGCGCAGGATCCTAGTTTCAGCGATGGGTTCTCCTACTTGGCCTCGCTCAATAATCGGGAATTCGTCTATGGATTTGGTAAGGGTGCCGACGATCCAAGCACGCTTGACCGCGCACTACTGTTGGCGCGGCGCGGCGTCGAACTCAGTCCCAACAGCGCACGCGCCTGGCAGGTGCTCAGCACCGTGCTGTTCAGCCGACACGATACTATGGCGGCGTTCGCGGCCGTGGAAAGGGCCGTGGCGCTCAACCCGAACGACCTGATCATCGTCGGGGAATATGGCGGCCGGCTGATCACCAATGGCGAAATCGAGCGGGGAATGAACGTGCTGCAAAGCGCGACTAGCGCCGGAAGCGTGCGCCCGTCCTGGCATCATTTCTACTTCTTCCTCGGTCATTACATGCGCGGAAATCTGGCCGATGCGACCCACGAAGCCGATGAAATGACCACCGACAGCTATACGCACGGGCTGTTCGCACGGGCGCTGATGGCGGCGGTCAATGGCGACATGGACAAGGCGCGCTCGACCTGGGCCAAACTGGTCGCGCTACGCTCGGCCTGGCGAGACAACCCGCGCGGCGAGCTCGACAAGTACATCTTCGCGCCGGAGATTCTTGAACACTTGATGCGGGACTTGGCAAGCAGCGGCCTATACCCACCGAAATAGACGCCAGCCTCTGAACGCGGGCTCAGCGGCGACGGCGCTTGCTGTTAGTGCACGCCGTCGCCGCACCACGATGGTTCGCGCAAGAGCGGCCATCAGCTTCTAATACTCAGTCCACTCCAGGTCGTCCTTGATTGCGGTGACCAACGTGGCCTGCATGCGGCCGACCGGGCCGCCGCCGCCCGCGACGGCCGCCAGCTTGGGGGCCGCCGCTCGCGACTTTGCCGCTGAAGGCCCGCGCGGCGCCGAAGTCGCGATCAATCGCTGCGTACCCGGCTTCACCGCCGATGCGACCGCGGTGCCCGTCACGGCACATTCATTAAGCTTGAAGAAGGCGATGCGCTCGTCCATGGCCTTGGCTTGATGCTCCAATGTCTTGGCGGTGGCCGCGTTCTCCTCAACCAGCGCCGAGTTTTGCTGCGTCACCTCGTCCATCTGCATCAGTGCCTTCCCGACCTGCTCAATGCCGGTCGCCTGCTCGGCGCTGGCACTAGCGATGTCGGAGACAATCTCGGCCACCTTCTTGATCGATTCCACAATCTCGTTGAGCGATGCGCCTGCCCGGTTGACGAGGTCCACGCCCTCCTTGACCTGACCGTTCGAGTTGGTAATCAGGTCTTTGATGTCCTTGGCAGCCTGCGAGGCGCGCTGCGCCAGGCTGCGCACTTCGGACGCCACCACAGCGAAACCACGGCCGGCTTCGCCGGCGCGGGCGGCTTCCACCGCGGCGTTGAGCGCCAGCAAATTGGTCTGGCGGGCAATCTCGTCGATCACGCCGATGATATCGGAAATCTTGCGCGAGGATTCTTCGATCCGCGCCATTGCTTCCACCGCCTTGGCGACCACCTCGCCACCACGATCCGCAACCTCGCGGGTGCCGGCGGTGAACTGATTGGCCTGCTGGGCGTTCTCCGCGTTCTTCTTCACTGTGGCGGAGATTTCCTCCATCGAAGCGGAGGTTTCTTCCAGGCTGGCAGCCTGCTCTTCGGTGCGCTGCGACAGGTCGGTGGTGCTGGTGGAGATTTCCGCCGAAGCGTTGGTGACTTCGCCCGCGGATAATTTTAGCTGGACAATAGTCGCGCCAATCCGCTCGGCGGTCGTATTGGCGTTGTCCTTCAGCGTGGCGAAGTTGCCCTGATAGTCGGCGGTGATACGCTGCGTCAGTTCGCCTTCGGCGAGCGCGTCGAGCATCCTCATCAAGTCATCGAGCGCCTTAGCCACGTTTTCGCACAGCGAATTGATTGCCGTGCCGATGTTGAGAACAAGTCCAGTCTTGCCTTCGAGGTCGACGCGCTGGCTGAAGTCGCCGGCCACCGCGGCCTGGACGATGCCGCCCACCGCCGCTTCGAACTCGGCAGCCATCCTCTGCATCGCTGCGTCACGCTCGGCGGCGGCGCGTTTGTCCTGCTCGGCCTTTTCTTCGGCTTCGCGCTGGGCCTTTTCGGCAGCCTTTACTTTGAATAACTCGACTGCGCCGGCGATTTCGCCCACTTCATCTTTGCGGCCGAGGCCGGGCAGTACGACGTCGAAATTGCCCTCCGCGAGCTTGCGCATGCCTGCCGCCAACGCGCGGATCGGCTTAGCGATGCCATACTGGCCAATCAGGAAGCCGAATGTCAGGCCGAGCAGAATGCCGATTGTCGCTACAACCATCATAAGGTTGGAGACACGATGGTATTCTTCGGTGGCGTCGGCCGATTCTTTCACGACCTCTTTGTCCAGCCCCATGGCCAGATCGTGCAATCTTTGGCGTACTTTGTTCGCTACCACCGCGCTTGAAAGCGCCTCTTTCCGCAGCGCGTCCATTTCGGCGGACATATGAACGTCGGTGACCGCATCGGCGGCGCGGAACGTACCAGCAAGCTCCTTCTTGTAATCCGCCCATTCAGCTTCAAGCTCGGCTACTTGGGACTTGATGTCGGGGCGCGTCGCCTTTTCCTTGAACCGTCTGAGCTTCTCCAGGAAGGCCTTCGTCTCCGCTTCCACCATTTCACTGGCGATCTTCTTGTTTTCCGGACGCGGATCGGTCGAGAGCTGAAACTCCGCTCGGTTGAGCGCGATC
>Ga0265314_10003833_pt1 | contig 14354 bp, 12 predicted proteins | sample 4126metaG_FD_203106 | JGI IMG/M metagenome (GOLD analysis project Ga0265314, IMG submission 203106) | Rhizosphere microbial communities from Carex aquatilis grown in University of Washington, Seatle, WA, United States - 4-1-26 metaG | ecosystem: Host-associated > Plants > Roots > Rhizosphere >... | reverse complement strand
ATCGATTATGTCGGCGTGATACGCGCGGCCATGTCGAATTTCATGTCGGGCGGCGCGCGACAGGGAGCCAGCACTATCACGATGCAGGTCGCGCGTAATTTCTTCCTGTCCAAGGAAAAAACGCTGACGCGCAAATTCAACGAAATGCTGCTCGCTTTCAAGATAGAACACAGCCTTTCGAAGGACCAGATACTCGAGCTCTATATAAATCAGATTTACCTGGGCCAGCGGGCCTATGGTTTTGCCGCCGCGGCGCAGATCTATTTCGGCAAAACGCTCGATCAATTGAATGTAGCCGAAATGGCAATGTTGGCCGGGTTGCCCAAGGCACCGTCGAGCTTTAATCCCGTCGTCAATCCCAAGCGTGCCAAGCTGCGGCAGCAGTACGTGTTGAGGCGTATGCGCGAGCTGGATTTTATTAACGATGAACAATGGCAGGCGGCGGACAAACAACCGCTTGCCGTTAAGAAATATGTGAATGAGTTCGCGGTGAAAGCTGAGCACTTCGCGGAAATGGTGCGACAGGTCATGTACGAGCGGTTTCAGGACGACGTGTACACTCGCGGGTTCAAGGTTTACACGACGCTCTCGGCAGTACATCAAAACGCGGCTTACGCCGCGGTGCGTGCCGGGGTGCTCGAATACGATCATCGGCACGGTTATCGCGGCGCCGAAAGTTACGTCGAACTTGGTGCGCAGCCGACGGACGAAGATTTCGAGGACGCCTTGCAGGATGAAACCGAGAGCGACGAAATTGCGCCCGCGCTGGTGCTCGACGCCAGCATCCGCGCAGTCAAGGTGTATCGCAAAGGCGGTGAGACACTGGAAATCAGCGGCGACGGGCTGAAATTCGCCCAGAAAATGCTGGGCGACAAGGCGCCGGCCAATCAACGTCTGCGGCGGGGTGCGATAGTACGCATCCAGAAAGACGACAAGGGTCATTGGAATATTACGCAGCTTCCGCAGGTTGAAGCGGCGCTCGTCTCGGCCGATCCGACTGATGGCGCGATTCGCGCGCTGGTCGGCAGTTTCGATTTCGCGCGCAATAAATATAATCACATCACGCAAGCGCTGCGCCAGCCGGGCTCGAGTTTCAAGCCGTTCATTTATTCCGCCGCGCTTGAAAAGGGCTTCACGCCCGCCACCATTATCAATGATGCTCCGCTGGTTTTTGACGCCAGCCAGACCGGCTCGGAGCCGTGGGAGCCGCACAATTTCGATGGCAAATTCGAAGGACCCATGCGCATGCGCATGGCACTGGTCAAATCCAAGAACCTGGTGTCCGTGCGTATTCTGCAGGCAATCACGCCGCAATATGCGCAGGACTATATAACCCGGTTCGGATTCGATGCGAAATACCATCCGCCGTATCTGACGATGGCGCTTGGTGCGGGCAACGTCACCCCGCTACAGATGGTCGGCGCATATTCCGTATTCGCTAACGGCGGATTTCGCGTCCCGCCCTATTTCATCGCGCGCATCGAAGACATCAAAGGAAATGTGGTGTTGCAGGCGCGCCCAGAACACGCGGGAGAATCGGCCGAGCGCGCTATCGATGCGCGCAACGCATTTATCATGACCAACATGTTACAGGACGTGGTGAAGATGGGCACCGCTACGCGCGCGATGCAGCTCGGCCGGACTGACCTCGCGGGAAAAACGGGCACGACTAACGAATTCGTCGATGCATGGTTTTGCGGCTTTGGCAGCGGACTCGTCGCTGTAGCCTGGATAGGGTTCGACAATCCGCACACGCTTGGCCATAACGAAACCGGCGCGCAAGCCGCGTTACCGATGTGGATCGCCTACATGGGCAAAGCACTGAAAGGTGTAGAAGAGCAGCCGCGGACGGCTCCCGAGGGTGTCGTGCAGGCGCGCATAAGTTCTGAATCGGGCCTTCGCGACCCCGACGGACGAATCAGTGAGTATTTTTACCAGGAATTCCTGCCCGCGGAACGCGACGGCGAAACAGCTCCTGTAGGCGCGCCGGCGGCGGGTACGGCGAAGCCGCAGGAGGAAGTTAAGAGTCAGCTATTCTGAATCGTCATGACCCGCGACCCCGGCCGCAATCCGCTGCGCCAGAATATCGCCAATGTCGCAGCGCGCCTGATGGCCGAAGATGGCATCGAAGACTATGCGCAGGCCAAACGCAAGGCGGCGCGTCAGGTCGGCGCGAGCGACGCGCGACAGATGCCGACCAACGACGAGATTGACGCCGCGCTCACGCTTTACCGCAGCTTGTTTCAGCACGGCCATTCGGCGCAGTTGCGCGAACTGCGCGAGTTGGCGCTGGCGGTGATGTATGAACTCGACGCGTTTAATCCCCATTTGACCGGCTCGGTGCTGCGCGGCAACGCAGGCAAATATGCCGACATCCAGCTGCAGCTTTTTTGCGACAACCCGAAAAGTGTCGAGCACTATTTACTCGATCAAGGCATTCAGTTTCGCGGCGCGCAGACGCGCCTCTATGCCGGTGACATGATGCTTCCGGCGCCAGTATTGGTTTTTAATCGCCACGGCTATGACATTTACTTGACGCTGCTGGCCTCGCGCGATTTGCGCCTGGCATTGAAGGCCACGCCCGCCGGCAGGCCGCTCGAACGGGCGAAAGCCGAGGCCGTGGAAATGTTGATCGCCGAAGACGGATAACTCTAGCCGCGCTCTTTCAGCCATGTCGCTGCAGCGATCGCGAAGTATGTCAGTATCGCATCGGCACCGGCGCGTTTGAATGCCGTCAAAGCTTCGAGCACGCATTTTTGTTCGTCGAGCCAGCCGTTTTGAACGGCCGCCATCAACATCGCGTACTCGCCGCTGACCTGATAAACGCAGGTCGGCGCCTTGAACTCGTCTTTCACGCGCCGGATGATGTCGAGATAGGGCATGCCGGGCTTGATCATCACCATGTCCGCGCCTTCCGCCAGGTCGAGCCCGACTTCCCACAGGGCTTCGTCGCTGTTCGCGGGGTCCATCTGGTAGTTCAACTTGTTACCGCGGCCCAGCTGGCCGGAAGAACCAACCGCATCGCGAAAGGGGCCGTAAAAGCCCGATGCATATTTTGCCGCATAAGCGAGGATGCGCGTGTGAATAAAGCCTTTATGGTCGAGTGCGCTGCGAATGGCGCCGATGCGACCGTCCATCATGTCGGAAGGCGCGACTATATCGACGCCAGCCGCCGCGTTGACGAGCGCCTGGCGTTGCAGCACGGCAATCGTTTTATCGTTGAGAACGTAACCCGATTTGTCGATGACGCCGTCTTGGCCGTGAGTCGTGTACGGGTCGAGTGCAACGTCGGTTATCACGCCCAGCTCCGGGAAACTTTTCTTCAATGCCGCGACGGTGCGCGGAACCAACCCCTTCGGATTCGTGGCTTCGCGACCGTCGCCGGTTTTAAGGCTGCGCTCGATCGCGGGAAAAAGCGCGAGCGCCGGTATGCCGAGGGCCACACATTGTTCGGCGTGGGGCAGCAATTTATCGATCGTGTAGCGACGTATGCCCGGCATCGAGCCGACCGGTTCGGTGCGCCGATTGCCGTCAATGACAAAGACCGGGTAGATCAGGTCATCGGTGGTCAAACGGTTTTCGCACATCAGCCGGCGGGAGAACTCGTCACGCCGGTTGCGGCGCATCCGGCGGTGCGGAAAATTGCCGAGAATTTTCATTGAATGACCCAAGTAATTGAAACAAAAGCCGCTATTTTTTATAGCCCGGGCGGGGAACTCCCCCGAATTATAGTAGTCCTAGAAAGCAGACGGCGTTTAAACGTCTCCCGCTTCTCCTCCCTGAGCGGGCGCCTTAATCTTTATTAAGGCTTCCCCCCGGTTTTACTCCCCTTTAACCGGGGGTTTTTTATTCCATCCAACGCTCAACCAGCGTTGGATTTGTTTGGCAGCCTCAACGATACCGATTTTGCGCGTACTCGAAAAGAGTTGCGCGGTGCAGTTGACGTAGCCGCGGGCTAAAGCCGCATTCACCTCGCGCAAAGTCGCATTGGCTTTTTGCTGGCCGAGCTTGTCCGATTTGCTTAAGAGGATGTGCACGGGCACGCCGGTCGGCCTCAGCCAATTCATCAGCTGCCGGTCGAGTTCCGTCAGCGGATGGCGGACATCCATGATCAGGATCACCCCGCGCAAACACGAGCGCGTCTGCAAATAGCCGCCGACCAGGTCGTGCCAGTGCGCACGCGCCGCCGCTGGTACTGCGGCATATCCGTAGCCGGGGAGATCGACCAGGTACTGGTCGGGGCCGACGCTGAAAAAATTAATGTGCTGGGTTCGCCCCGGCGTTTTGCTGACGAAAGCCATCCGGTTGCGTTGCGCCAGCGCATTTATCGCGCTCGATTTACCCGCGTTGGAACGCCCCGCAAAGGCGACTTCCGCGCCGTGCGCGGGCGGCAACATGCGAGTGTCCGCGACGGTGGTGACAAATTCAATATTGCGTAATGTGGACATCCTGAGCGCAGCCTAGCCTCTAAGGGGGTATTTCGATAGAATACGGCGTTTTCGTCAGGTTGCAATGTTGCCAGGAGATTCCATGAAATTCGTTACGGCGCTGCTGGGCTTGCTTTGCGCTGTCCATATTCCGTCGGTCTGTTCCGCCGAGCCGGCGACCAAGGCCGATCCCGCGCAGGCACAACAGATAGTCACGAAGGTCTGCGCGGCCTGCCACTCGGCAGATGGTAACAGCGTGAGTCCCGCGAATCCCGTCTTGGCGGGGCAGCACGCTGATTATATTGCCAAGCAGCTCGCCGACTTCAAAGGCAACAAGGACCGCAAGAATCCGGTCATGCTGGGAATGGCGTCCGCACTGTCGCCGCAGGACATGAAAAATCTCGGCGCGTATTTCGAATCACAGAAGCCGAAGTCCCGCGCTGCCAAAGATCCCGCGCTGGTCAAGCTTGGCCAGCAGATTTACCGTGGCGGCATCATGGCGAAAGGCGTCGCCGCATGCGCGTCATGCCACGGTCCCAACGGTGCGGGTGTTCCGGCGCAATTTCCGCGCGTGGCCGGCCAATACGCGGAGTATTCGACCGCACAACTGCAGAATTTTCGCGCCGGCGAGCGCGCCAATGATCCGAACAGCATGATGCGCACGATTGCCGTCAGGTTGTCGGACACCGAAATCAAGGCGGTCGCCGAATACATTGCTGGCCTGCGTTGAGGCTCAAAGGCGTGGCATAAAAAGGGGCGGTGATAACCGCCCCTTTTTTTATTCCAATCGCGCAACGTCACGCCGAGCCTGCGAAATAACCACTCGCTGCCGCCAGCGTTTTTTCAATTTCATCGTTGCCGTGCGCGGACGAGACAAATCCTGCTTCGAACGCCGACGGGGCAAAGTAAATGCCTTGCTCGAGCATCGCGTGGAAAAAACGGTTAAATGCCGGCACGTCGCATTGCATCACCTCGGCATAGCTGCGCGGCGGTTGCACGCGGAAGTGAAGGCCGAACATTCCACCGATGGCCTGGGCTGAAAAGACCACGCCGTGCGCTTTTGCGGCGGCGCTGAGTCCATCCGTCAAAGCGCGCGTGGTGTCGGCAAGTTGTGAATAAAAACCCGGCGCTTCGAGCGCCTTCAGCGTCGCAAGGCCGGCGGCGACCGCGATCGGGTTACCGGACAGGGTGCCTGCCTGATATACGGGGCCGAGCGGTGCAATGCTGGCCATGATGTCGCGCCGGCCGCCAAACGCGCCGAGCGGCATGCCGCCGCCGACGATTTTGCCGAGTGTCACCAGGTCGGCAGTGATGCCGAACAATCCCTGCGCTCCGGTGGGGCCCACGCGAAATCCGGTCATCACCTCGTCGAATATCAACACCGTGCCATGGCGCGTGCACAGCGCGCGCAGCGCATCGAGAAAACCGCGGTCCGGCACCACCAGATTCATATTGCCGGCGACCGGTTCGACTATCACGCAAGCCAGCTTGCCGGCATCGCGCGCGAATGCGGCTTCCAGCATTTCGATGTTGTTGTAGTCGAGCACCAGGGTATCGGCGGCAGTTTCCGGCGGCACGCCGGCCGAACTCGGGTTGCCGAGCGTGAGCGCGCCGGAACCGGCTTTGACGAGCAATGCGTCGGCGTGACCGTGATAGCAGCCTTCGAATTTGATGATTCTGGAACGCCCCGTGTAGCCGCGCGCGAGCCGTATCGCGCTCATGGTCGCCTCGGTCCCCGAACTCACGAGACGCACCTGCTCGAGTCCCGGTACGCGGCGACACAACAGTTCGGCGAGTTCCACCTCGCCGGCGGTCGGTGCGCCGAAACTCAAGCCCTGGGTGACCGCTTGTTGCACGGCTGCAATCACGGCTGGATACGCGTGCCCGAGAATCAACGGACCCCAGGAGCCTACATAATCGATGTAAGCCTTGCCGTCGACGTCCCACACCTGCGCGCCGCTGCCGCGGGCGAAAAAGCGCGGTGTGCCGCCAACCGAGCGGAACGCGCGGACCGGAGAATTGACGCCACCGGGAATGACCCGCTGGGCGGCGGTAAATAATTCGTCGTTGCGCGATGTCATGCGGTCTGGCCCTGAAATAACTGACAGAATTTGCGCGTAGCAGAGCCCGGATCGGGTACTGCAAACAGCGCGGATATTACCGCAACTGCGTCAGCCCCGGCGGCTATCAGTTCACCAGCGTTGTCGAGCGTGATGCCGCCAATGGCAACTACCGGCAGCCCGAGCGCGCGCGCGGCAGGCAGCAGCGACAGCGGCGCCCGCACGGCGCGGGGTTTGACTGATGACGCGAAGAAGCTGCCGAATGCGACGTAGTCGGCACCGTGCGCGACGGCCGCGCGTGCGCGCGACAAATCGTCATAGCACGAGACCCCGATAATTTTGCCGCGCCCCAGCTGTTTGCGGGCAACCAATAGCGCCGCGTCTTCGATGCCTACATGCACGCCATCCGCGTCGAGCGCGGCGGCGAGGGCGACGTCGTCGTTGATGATAAGGGTTGCACCATGGCGCCGGCACAAATTGCACAGCGCCTCTGCTTGTTCGCGTCGCGTGCGGTCGTCGGCTTGCTTGTTCCGGTATTGCAGCAAGCGCGTACCGGCGGCGAGCACCGCCTCGACCTTGGATACGAGCAGTGCCGTGTCGGCGAGGTCGGGTGTTACCGCATATAGGCCTTTAATCGGCTGCATCGGTGGGTTCATCCTCGCGCGCCCAGAACAATCGATCGGGGATGTGTTGACCCATGCCGGGCCTGAACGCGGATTTGAGGGTTTGCCACGTGTATTCCTGAGCGTCTTTCACCGCGTCGCTGATGCTTAGTCCATTCGCGATCGTCGCCGCGATCGCCGACGCGAGCGTGCATCCCGAACCATGGTAGCTGCCGGCCAGTCGCTCCCAACTGTCGGAGCGCACCACGCCATCCTGTCCATACAGCGTGTTGACGACTTGGGCGGTGTTTTCATGCGTGCCGGTAATCAACACGTACTCGCAACCCATGGCGAGCAGGCGCCGCGCGCACTCGGCGAGATCCACATCGTCTTCGCCTTCCTCCTGCACGAGTCGGCGCGCCTCAATGCTGTTCGGCGTGATGATGGTCGTTTGCGGTATCAGCAATTCGCGCAGCGCGGAGATCATCTCTTCGGTTACGAGTTCGTCGCCGCGGCCGGACGCCAGCACCGGATCGAGCACGAGCGGTATCTCCGGGTAGTCGGAAACCACTTCCGCGATCGCCGAAATATTTTCGGTGCTCCCGAGCAGGCCGATCTTGAACGAGGCGACCGGCATGTCTTCGAGCACGCAGCGCGCCTGGTCGGCGACCCATTCGGCATCCAGCGCCATGACTTCTTCGACGCCCATCGTGTCCTGGATCGTGACCGCTGTGACTACCGAGAGCGGATGGCACCCCATGCTGGCAAGCGTCAGCACGTCGGCCTGCAAGCCGGCACCGCCGCTCGGATCGGTTGCGGCGAACGCGAGTACGATTGGCGGAAGTGCGGAAGGCGCTGTGGAGTCCATGCTATGGGCGGGATTTATTGTTCAAACGCTGGGCATGTCGCTAAAATGATATTTTAACCTCATTAGTTACCCACCATGACCACCACGGACGTTAATGTTTTTAAAACCTACATGTGCCTCATCTGCGGCTTCATTTACGACGAAGCCGCGGGATTGCCCGACGAGGGGATTGTCGCCGGCACGCGCTGGGAGGACGTGCCGATGAACTGGACGTGCCCGGAATGCGGCGCACGCAAAGAAGACTTCGAAATGGTGCAGGTGTGAGACTACTGCATACGATGCTGCGCGTCGGCGATCTCGACCGCGCGATCGGTTTTTATACGCAGGTGTTGGGCATGCGCCTTTTGCGGCGCAGGGACTATCCCGACGGGCGTTTTACCAACGTGTTTGTCGGCTATGGCGACGAGTCAGACGTTGCGGTGGTCGAACTCACGCAAAACTGGGACACGAAGACCTACGATCTCGGCACCGGCTTTGGTCATCTCGCAGTCGAGGTCGACGACGCGTATAAGGCATGCGAAGAAGTCAGGACGCGCGGCGGCAAAGTTACGCGCGAGGCGGGCCCGATGAAGCATGGCACGACGGTGATCGCCTTCGTCGAGGATCCCGACGGCTACAAAATAGAATTCGTCCAACGCCAGCCGGCATAACTCGACGCGCTGCAGGTTGATCCAATCTATCGAACGCGCGGCCGCGCCAGTTTGAGTTGAGCGCAGGGCGGCTCCGCCACGCTAGCTGGTTTGTTCTGCGGATTTTTTCGCACACTCTGTCAAGTGATTCGCAAGCGCAACGAATTGCGCAACGGATAATTCCTGGGCGCGGGCGGTCGGTGCGATGCCGAGCGCATCGAACGCGGGTGCCGCAATCAATCCGCGCAGCGAATTTCGCAGGGTTTTGCGGCGTTGCGAAAATGCGGCGGCAACCACGCGTGCAAGCTGCGCTTGATCGCGCGCGACACAGTGTCGCGGGTGCAACGGCGTCAGGCGTATGACGGCCGAATCGACTTTGGGGACCGGGTCAAACGAGGTCGCAGGCACGTCGAGCAGCTTTTCCATCTCGAAGCGATATTGCAGCATCACCGATAAACGTCCGAAATTGCTGTCGCCGGGCGCCGCCACCATGCGTTCGACGACTTCCTTCTGCAGCATGACGTGAATATCGCGGATGCGTTCGGCACAATCCGCAAGATGAAAAAGCAGCGGCGTCGAGATGTTGTAGGGAAGATTGCCGATCACGCGCAATCCCTCGCCCAAAGCCGCAAAATCGAATTGCAGTACGTCGCCAGTGTGAAGATCGAGACGCGCGCCGAATTCCTGCTGCAACGCATGTGCAAGATCGCGGTCGATCTCGATCGCGTGCAAGTGCCCGGCTGCCGCGAGCAAGGGGCGGGTCAACGCGCCGAGGCCGGGTCCGATTTCGACGAGGCTTTCACCCTGCGCGGGATTTATCGCAGCAACAATCGCGGCGATCGCGGATTCGTCGGTCAGGAAATTCTGGCCGAACCTTTTACGCGCCCGGTGTTTCACGCAACGCCCAGGCGGAGCAATCAGGCTTTGCCGCGGGCAAGCGCGGCGGCCAGTGCGATGGCGGCGCGCAGGCTACCAACGTCGATCTTGCCGGTACCGGCAAGATCGAGCGCGGTGCCATGATCGACAGACGTGCGAATGATTGGTAAACCCAGCGTTACATTGACACCGCTGCCGAAGCTCGCGTATTTCAGCACGGGCAGTCCCTGGTCGTGATACATCGCGAGCACGCAATCGAAATTGCGCAGGCGCTCCGGATTGAACAACGTATCGGCAGGCAGCGGCCCCGTCAATTGCATGCCTTGCGCGCGCAAGCGCTCGATGACCGGAATGATAACGTCGATTTCCTCGCGCCCAAGGTGCCCGGACTCGCCGGCATGGGGGTTGAGTCCCGCTATCGCAATGCGCGGTTGCGCGAGGCCAAACCGCGTCGTCAAATCGCGATGCAACACGCGCAGCGTTTGTTCCAGACTCTCGGCGGTGATCTGCCGCGCGATGTCTTTCACCGCTAAATGTGTGGTCGCGAGCGCAACCCGCAGCCCGCCGCCCACGAGCATCATGACAACGTGCGGAGCATGCGTGCGGGCCTCAAGAAATTCCGTATGTCCGGTAAAGGCGATACCGGCGTCGTTGATGACGCCCTTGTGCACCGGTGCGGTGACCATCGCGGCAAAGCGCCCGCCCATGCAGCCATCGGCGGCCGCTTCGAGGGTTTGCAGGACGTAGCCGGAATTGGCGCGGTCCAGGCGCCCCGCGGTCACTGCGGCCGCGAGCGGCACGTCGATGACTTCCATCGCACCGGGCGTAAACGCCGCGTCCCGCTGCCCGCCAAATGCCAGTCCGCGCCAAGCAAGTCCCAATTGCTGTGCGCGCTGCGCGAGCAGGCCGGCGTTCGCGATTACCACCAGTCTTTCGGTGGGTGGTTCCTGGGCAAGCAGCACGCACAAGTCGGGCCCGATGCCCGCAGGTTCGCCCGCAGTGATGGCGATGACAGGCTTAGCGCAATTTAAGTGGTGACTGATGAGCGTTCCCGAATTTATTTTTGATCTCCGGCCGGCGGCGCATTTCGCGGTTGCGCGCTATTTTTCTTCGAGGCGATATTCGACGAACGCCTTGTCGCGCAGCTGGCGTAACCACTCCTGGTAAGCCTCGTCGGCCTTTTGCGCGCGCAGCGATATGCGCGCCTGCAAACGCTGCTGCTGCTTGGACATGTCTTCATTGCGGCGTTCCAGCACCTGGATCAGATGCCAGCCGAACGGCGAGCGCACGGGACCGCTGATTTCCCCGACCTTCAAAGCATCCATTGCTTTTTCAAATTCGGGTACGGTGTCCCCGGGCGACAACCAGCCGAGATCGCCGCCGCGTGACGCGCTGCCATCCTCGGACTGCAGGCGTGCGAGTTCCGCAAAGTCCGCGTTATTGTCGAGCCGTTCCTTCAACTTGAGCAGGCGGTCGCGCGCATCGTTTTCCGATACGACCTCGCTGGTCTTGATCAGGATGTGGCGCGGGTGGGTTTGCGACACGATGACCGGTGCATCCTGGCCGCGGCGGCCGTTCAGGCGCACGATATGCAGGCCGTTGGGGCTGCGCAGGATGGGACTCACGTCGCCCGGTTTCATGGTTTTGACGGCTTCAGCGAAAATGGCGGGCAGACGCGTGAGCTCGCGCCATCCCATCGCCCCGCCCTGGACCGCGTCGGGCGCCTCGGAAAAGCTGGCCGCGACCTGCCTGAAGTCGGCACCGCCGTTGATTTGCGCTAATGCCTTGTCGGCGCGGGCACGACGATCGCGTAGTTGTTCAGGGCTCACCTGCTCGGGTACCCGGATCAGGATGTGCGACAAGTCGAATTCCTCGGTCTTGCCGTCCTGCAACTGGAGCGTATTGAGCAAATTGTCGACTTCGCTGTCGGCGACGGTGATTTTGTTGTCGACCTCGCGTTCGCGCAGCCGCGACATCACGATCTCGTCGCGAATGTCTTCGCGGAATTTGACGAAACTGACGCCGTCCTTTTCCAGCGTGGTGCGCAACTGCGCGGGCGAGATCTTGTTATTTTCGGCAATCCGTCCGATTGCGCTGTCGAGCTGGCCATCGTCGACCCGCAAGCCGGTTTCCTTGGCAAACTGAAGCTGCACTTTGGTATAGATCATGCGATCGAGCACCTGCTTCTCGAGCACATCGGTAGGCGGCGCCGGCGTGCCTTGCTCTTTTAACTGTATCGCCACGACTTTCATGCGGTCGTCCAGATCGCGGCGCGTGATCACGTCCTCGTTCACGACTGCGATGATGCGGTCGAGCAGCACGACCCGCCCGCCGGGCACCGCCTGTGCGGCAGCGGCGTAGCCGCCCGTCAACGAGAGCATGGCGGCCGCTATCGCCGCGCCTAAAACCTTGAAGTAATCCATATGAGACCTGCTCCAAAAGCCTAGCGCAGCGGAAAAACGGTGTCGTCGGTGCGCACCGCCTGGGCGGTTCCGCGATAGTAACCGGCGATATTTCGCCGCAGGAGTTCCAGCGGGTTAGAGCCGAGTTTGGAGACGCCGTTCAATTCGAGCTGCATAAAAAACGAATTGACCGAAGTTGTCGCAGTGGTCGCGAAACTGTGGGCGACGACGCGAAACGCCCAGCATCCGCCGTCGTATTCGAACCCGCCCAACCCTTCGAGCAGCCGGCTGTCGGCAATCGAATAATTCATGCGGGCGATCGCGCTTAGATGGCGAGTCAGCGGCCATTGGGTTGAGATATCGGCCTGGCGCAGCGTGTTCGACGGGTTGCCCGGGCTCGCGACCGTGGTCGTGCCGGTGGACGAAACCAGTGTCCCGTTCGTGTAGCGATAAGCAACGTTGACCACTTTGCCGGGCTGAGGTTCATAGCGCACGCCCGCATTGAGCCTTTGCGTTTGCGACAAATCCGTCGTGTACTGCCAGCCCACGTCGGCAGTCCAGTTCTGGACGACGGTTCCGCTCAAGGCCGCCAAAAGATCGGAGTTGTTGCTGCCGCGTGCCGTAGTTCCCGGCAACGTGACTTCCTGGGTCTTGAAATAAAAACGTTGCGCGAGCCCCACGCGCAGACGCTCGACCCCATTGGTTTGCAACAGGCGCGAGGTTACGCCCGTGGTGATTTGATTGGCGTCGTTGATGCGGTCGCTGCCGCTGAACTGGTTTTCCGTGTACAGGGTTGCGAAATTCGTGTTCTGCAGCGCGGAGTCGAACACCGGCAGCTGATTCTGGTTGCGCGTCGGAATGTAGACATAAAATATTTTAGGCTCGACCGTCTGCAGCATGCCTTGCCCCGCCAGCGTCATGTCGCGCTCGAACACGACGCCGCTTTCCGTCGAAAAAATCGGCAGCAGGCGATTCTGGTCGCCGAGCGGTGTATTGGTCTGGTCGAAATTATAGTGGGTCATGTGCATGCCCACTTTGGGCGTGACATAAGCGAACGACGTTTGCAGGGGCAGGCTGACGGTCGGATAAGCAACGGTCCGCGCGCCGTTGATCAACGTAGGGTGGGTGAACTGGGCGACGTTGCCGGTGAAGGCGGTATCCACGATGCCGGCAATCGGTTTGGTCGCGCTTAAATTGGCTTGCGCGGTGCTGTAAGGCACGGTGACCGGATTTAACGGATCGGATTGTAGCGTCTGCCATCGCTGCAAACTCGTCGAGAAACCCCAGCTGCCGTCGCTGCCCAGCGTGCCGCCTTTCGACAGCGAACCGGTGCGTGGCAACAGGACCTGCGATGTCGCCGTGATTTGTGTCGACAGGTCGGTGAAATAGTTGTTGTCGGAAACCTTCTGGACGTTCAGCGCGCCAACCCAGCCGTTGCTGAAGATCTGGTTGTGCACGAGCGACAATGCGCTGCGCGTGTCGCCCTGTCTGACCCGGTCGTCCGGCAGGATCTCGTAACGGATCTCGCCGCGGTACTGCGGTTCGAGGTAGCGAAATTCGTTCGACAGTTGAACGCCGCGCTTGGACATCACGCGCGGGGTGATCGTGGCGTCGCGGTTGGGTGCGATGTTCCAGTAATACGGGATCGAAAATTCGGCGCCCGAATTGCCGGTCGTGCCGAAGGTCGGCGCGAGAAAGCCCGATTTGCGCTGGCGATCCAGGGAAAAATTCAGGTAGGGCGTGTACAAGATGGGCGCGCCGAGAAACTCGACGCTGGCGCCGTGCGCAGTGCCGATCTGGCGTTCTTTGTCGATTTCGAAATCTTTGGCGCGCACGAACCAGTCGTTGTTGCCGACTTCGCACGTCGTGTAATTGCCCTTCAACATGCGGTATTTGTTTTCGCCTTCGAATACCAGTCGCTCGCCCTCGCCGCGACCCTTAGTCGCATTGACCTGGACCCGGTATTTGGGCTGTTCCATTGCGCCGCGCTCGGTGTCGAGGTTGAAGTTGAGTTCCGTCCCGTCTATCGTGTCACCGCGCTGTTCGATCCGCACGTTGCCGCGCGCGTGAATTTCGGCCGCGGGTTTGTCGTAGCGCAGCCAATCCGCATAGACCGCCTTACCGCGCTTTCTCAGGCGCACGGCCCCTTCCGCTTCGATTTCCTGCTCGTGGTGCCCCTGGATGCTGTCGGCATCGACAAACAACGGTACGGTGTCCTTGTTCGTCGGCGGAATGCGAATAAAGGAAGACTGCAGCTTCAATTGCAGGCCGCTGGCGTCGGGCTTCAATCCGAGCGCGCTGTCGTCTGCCGCCGCGGCGCAACCGCATGCGCACAGCAAAAAGAAAACGCCCGGTCTAACGCAAAAAATCCGCATTATCAACATCGTGGGTGGGGAGTGATAAAATCGCACACTTTCCCGAATTAGGCAATGCGCGGCGTGGACCGACAAAGTGAGCTGAAGCGCTGGATCGAAAGTCGGTTGAACGTTT
>Ga0265314_10003832_pt1 | contig 14357 bp, 17 predicted proteins | sample 4126metaG_FD_203106 | JGI IMG/M metagenome (GOLD analysis project Ga0265314, IMG submission 203106) | Rhizosphere microbial communities from Carex aquatilis grown in University of Washington, Seatle, WA, United States - 4-1-26 metaG | ecosystem: Host-associated > Plants > Roots > Rhizosphere >... | reverse complement strand
CATAACATCGGCGTAATCAACCTGAGCCTTGGCACGTCAAACCCCGCGCATGCGGAGCCATTCACGCCGCTGATATCCCGCGCCGCCGAACATGGGATGATTCTCGTCTCCGCCCGAGATGCGAACGGAATCCCCGCTCTTCCCGGAAGCCTGCCGGGAGTTATCGGTGTCGGCCTGGAATGGGAATGGCCCCGCGAGTCCTACTCTTGCACGCAAATTCTCAGCGCGTTGGATCTGCGTGCGTCCGGATATCCGCGCTCGGCTCCGGGTATCCCCCGGGAGCGAAACTTGAACGGCATCAGCTTCGCGGTGGCGAATATGACGGGCTTCGTCGTGCGCGCCTGCGAGGGTCTGGAGAACTGTTCCTATCAAACCGCCTGTTTCGAGCTGGCCCAGGAAGCAAATCGCCTCACTGCTCACACAGGATCTGAAATCGCCTGGAGTTCGAATCCATCAAGCCGGTAGCGAAACCCCGTCCCGTTTTCCATCTGATGCCTGCACCACTCAATCCCTTTCAGGATGAACTCCAGTTCCGAATCCCACCACGGTCCGGAGTTGCCTTGGGCGTAGAACTTGCGGCAGAGTTCAAGGTGTCGCGCAAACCCGCCTAGCAAGCGTGCTCGGTAGTGCGCCAGAACGCCATCGACATTTGTTCCCTCGGCGATAGCCCGTATGACGGCCGCTGCGAGAATCGCCTCTCGAACCGCGTTGCCAACGCCGTCCCCGCACAGTGGGTCGAAGGCCAGTGCAGCGGTTCCGCAGGCCAGCCATCCAGGTCCGCAGAGGGGAGCGGCTATTCGCGGGTACGCCGGAAATTTCCGTGGAGTGGAACGCGGCTCATGGATCTGTGCCGCGACTACCCGGCTTTGCGCGAGTAGCGATTCCGGCGTACCACCCACGGCGAGAAGCCAGCCAGGAGTCAAGAATAGCCATCCAGCCTCAAGGGATTCGATCCAGCAGGCTGAAGCTTCGGAGTCATCCTTCACGTCAACCGCCAGGGCCACGGCGATTCGTGTCCCGAAGTGATGCTCGATCGCGGAAGGCGGGAGGGGACGGGACGCCAGGACAATCCACTCAGCTTCGGCGTCGCGCTCTTGGCCGTCGATTAAGGGTCCCGGCAGAAGCCGTGCCGACAGGTCCTGCTCGGAGACCAGCACCGAAGAATGAGGAAGAGCGACCGGTTTAGAGTCAGGGCCCCAAGCCACGATTCGATGTTCGATTAGAGGCAGACCCTCGAACAGATCATCACGGTGGAAAACATCGGCGATCAGTGCTTGTGTACTCTGGCTCAGCATGATCGATGGCACCTTTGCCCGACCCGCTTTTTCCTGAACTACACGGAATCCAGCCATGTCGAGCAAGTGTGCGCAGCAACAAGCCGCAATCCCATCACCTCGAATGACAACACGTCTCATGCCAGCAAGTTCCGACGCCGGGCGTGCCGCTCAGTTCCCTGTTCGGGCGCGCGCGTTAGAGCTAGACCCGCAGATTCCGCCGACAGAAAGGCCCTGCCGGAGTCGGATCGTTCCAGTTTCATACGTGGTCCTTAAAGATCGGTGAACGAAACGTGCGAACGCCCGCGGTTTCGAACAGATCCTTATGGGCTATGGGCAAGTCACGGATAGGGTCGAGTGAAGCACTGCGTGCCAACACCTCGCCCGCCGCGCGTGCGTCCTCGGCAGCCAGCTTGGCGGTCAGCGTGACGATTGCGTTCAATCGCGGATCTACGCGTTCGATCTGCTCCAGGTAAGCAGGAATGACTTCACGTGCCCTCAACTCTCTTACGGGGGAGGAGTCCCGCCATTTCGACGGGGGTAATATCGCAGAAATCGGACGACGCCGGTGCGGCAAGGACCTGAGTCGCGTCACTTCCCGGCGAGTAATCGACGGATGAGACATGCGGAGATTGTATCCCTGGATTGGCCCTGTTGCAATGAGCGCCAGCACGGGTCTTTCCTTTGGAATTGGGTTGCCATGCAACCCTGGCCATCGCCGAGATCGGGGGTAGCAGAACGCAAGGGCGCAGCTCCCGGAGGGGAATCACCCAAGCCGCGGTGAGGAACTTAATCCCTCCAGCCACTCTTTGGCCGTGAGATCGACCTCCCGCGTGAAAGCATGCAGGTGACGCACCGCTAACATGTTTCTTCCTCTTGACCGTAATTCCTACAAGTGCCCTCCGTAGTCACCCCGTTTTCGCCGAAGCCAAAGGAGTCTTGTCCCAAGCCAGTCCGTCTCCTTCGTTCCCCACGACTGAGTACAGGGCACCGGGAGCGTTGCGAGTCTTCTGGAACTCCTCCAGTGTTTGACCACGCATGGCCGCATAGATGTGCAGATTCGAAACGCCCACCACCGCACCCAGCTTTTCCAGCATGAAGAAGATAACGCCGTAGTGAATCATCGCGCGCCAATCCTGGCGTTTCACCATTTCTCGTTCCTCCGCAGTGAGTCCGGCGGCGCTGAACGCGGCCTCTGAATCTACCAGAAGGAGGCGCCGTTGAGCCGGGTCCGTCAGCCCGTGGAGGAATTTGTTCAGACGGTACGCTTTTACACTGGTTTTCAAAGTAAATGGATACGTGCCTGCCAGCTGCTCGATACCCTCGAGCTGGTGCTGCATGTGCGCCCGGTAATCACGAGTAGTGTCCGCCATCGGCTCGATCGCCTCGTTCTCATAAATCGCTGTCGCCAATCCAGTCATCGTCGGCAGGTAGTAAGTCTGGTGGATCTTCTTGATGTTCGCGGAAAGCGCGCCCCGCATGATCAGCCACATAATGACTTCGGCGCCTTCCAGTCCCCCGAGGCGAGCGTAGTCGGCATGCGTCAATTCAGTGAGCTTCTCCGGATCTTTTTCGATCAGCTCCAGAAACTGCATGTCCCACGCGGTGTTGTTGAATCCGGCTCGCTCCCCATGCACCTGGTGCGACAAGCCACCCGTGGCGACGATGACCACCGAGAGATCTTCCGGATAGCTTTCAATCGCCCGGCGCAGCGATTGGCCTAACCGGTAGCAGCGCCTCGCCGTTGGTATTGGGAATAGAAGGACGCCGACCTGCAAAGGAACAATCGCGCCGGGCCAATCCGGTGCATGGGGCCACAACATGGACAATGGCGAGAAGCAGCCATGGTCCAGGCGTTTGTCCTGGAAGAAGGACATGTCGAATTCGTCGGCCGCCAGAGCGAATCCGATATGCTGCGCCAAGTCCGCGTGCCCCCGGACAGCCGGCAAAGCGCGAGGACCGCCGCCTTCGTCCGCAACCGAATAAGACTCACCGATGCCGAGAGAAAAATGGGAGTAGTGGTCGAAGAAGAACGAAGTGACGTGGTCGTTGAAGATGAGAAACAGGACATCCGGTTTCTTCTCCGCGAGCCACTGTCGCACGGGTTGGTAGGCCTGGAAAATCGGCGTCCATGCCGGATCATCCTGCTTCTGCCGGTCCAGCGCAAAGCCTATTGTCGGCGAGTGGGAGGTAGCCACCGCGCCCAGAATTCTAGCCATAAATAAGGACCCCTATCCCCTTTAGGGTTTGGCAAACTTCGCCGCTTGGACCGGGACGTTTATTTTCACGTCGCTGATCGTGGCTGTGAACCGGCCGTCGAGCCACAGGAACGAATACTTGAACGGGAACTTAATTCCGTTTACGTCACGATAATCGTCGAAGTCTTGCTGGATGGAAATGCGGCCCACCGGCGACGGGGTTTGCCGGACGTAGCGCAGCATCAAGTGGCTCTGCTTGTCGAAGTAGAACGTGCCCAATAGACCGCCGGGCCCGCTGCCCTGGACGACGTAGACTTCGCGATCGTGGAGGGTGTCCTCCGGACCCACGCGCCAATTCGGGAAGGCCGTCTTGATCTGGCCCGGAAAGGCGAGCACGGAATCGAGTTTCGCGCCGGCCAAGTCGCTTCCGGTCAACTCCCATACTCCGAGAAGTGATCGAGGCTGGCTGATCCAGGCGGTTCTTCCGTCGTAGGTCCAAGAGCCGATCCCCCGGTCCGGGTGATCCGGAAAGTTGATCCACATGCCGCGGCTATCGGGCGCCTGGGCAAAGATCTGGAATGCTGCGTTGCCGCCCAAACCAGCATAGCCTTCGCTGTGTCCAGTGGCGATGAAGCTCTTGAGGCCGCTCAGCTTCTGGGCTCCGCCTACCGCCTGAATATACTGGTCGAGAATCTGCGTGGCGGGAGGCTCTCCCTGGGCGGCCACGACGACGTCGCGTTTTTCGTCATTTGGCTCACCATACAGCTTGTCGAGGGCGACCGAGGTCGTAGGCAGGTCCAGGCCGTGATGGCAGGTCCAGCAGGTGACCTGCTGGGCGCCGCTGAAATTCTGCTTGTTGATGGCGGCCACCATCTCGACCATCTTGCGGGCGGTTTTCTTCTGCGGGATCGCGTCCGTCACCCAATCGAATTTGTCCGTGCCCGCGCCGGGATGGCAGTTGGAGCAGTCATATCCCACTGCGGCGGTCATGACGCCCATGGCTCCCAGGAAATCGCTCGGGGTGAGTCCTTTGAGCGTGCTGGTGGTCACGTTTTTGAAAAACTCCCCGGCAGTGAGGCCCTGGGCCGTGGCTGCCTTGGCCGCCGCAACTTGGGCCTGCGGTGCCGATTGAGTCTGCGCGTCTGCTGGTAGTACAAAACTGATACCTGTCAGGCCTGCCACGACAGTGAAGACCGCGGCTGTCGCCAGTGCTCTGGGACGAAAGTTCATTTGTGTATCTCTCCTCATGAGTTGCATGGTTGAATTGTTGCCGATCTTTAGTAGAGCTTCCGCGGGCTAACGTAAGGCGATCTCTTGTCCATTCCCGCTCGATTCCAGCTTCTGGTTCATCTGGAACGGCTGGCTCTTCACCACACCGATTACCAGCGTAGAGAACCGGTAATTGTCTTTTTCGCCCGAGTGCACGATGCCGCGCACCAGAGGCATGTCGTAGTATTCCGTCCCACGGCCCAGCGCGTAGATCATCAGCTTCTCGGTGACCACGCGCAAGAACTGAGGCGAGTATTTGACCAGGGCATTGCGTAGATCGGCGATGCCGTTCAACTTGGTGCCATCCACCAGCTGGCCGGAAGGGTCAATCGGGCTACCGTCTTCCAGTAGCCGCCATTGTCCGGTCCCGTCAAAGTTTTCCAGCGTTAGTCCGATCGGGTCCATGATTTTGTGGCAACTCTTGCACGGCTCGTTCTCCCGGTGGATCTCCATCTGCTGGCGCATAGTCGGCTTCGTGCCCCCGTGGACGTTACTCTCCGCGCTGATCTTGATCACCACATTTGGAGGCGGGGCCGGGGGCTCGACACCCAGGAAGATCTGCAGGGTGTACTTGCCCCGGTGAACCGGTGAAGTCCGGTCGGGATTCGAGGATATCGTCAGGAAGGCGCCCTTTCCCAGCAGCCCGCGGCGCATGTCGAACTCCGGAGGTAGTGTGACCCGGCGAAAGTTGCTCCCGTAAATACCTGGGATTCCATATTGCTTGGCCAGCCGTTCATTCAGGAAGGTATAGTTCGCGTCCAGAAGATCCGTCACTGGACGGTCTTCCTGAATCACGCTCGCCACGAGCATCTCGACTTCGGTCCGCATGGCCTGGCGCAGGACGTCGTCGAAATCCGGATAAACGGAAGGCACCGGAGTCTGGGATTGGAGGGCGCGCAAGCTGAGCCACTGGCCGGCGAAGTTACTCACCAGTTGCTTAGACCGCGGGTCCTTGAGCATGCGCCGGACTTGTTGTTCCAGGACGGCATTCTCGTGGAGTTTACTTTGGCTGGCCAGCTTCAATAGCTCGTCGTCCGGGATGCTGCTCCAAAGGAAGAAGGACAGGCGCGACGCCAACTCCAGATCGCTGATGCGATAGATCTGGCCCGCGGCTAGACTGGCCGGCTCGGCCTCCCGCCGGAACACGAATTCGGGATCGGCCAGGATCCGGCGCAACGTCATCTCGATGCCGCTGTCGAAGCTCCCGTCATTCCGCCCACGCTGGTAAAAGCCCAACAGGGTTTCGGTGTCCTTATCCGTCAGCGGACGGCGGAACGCCTTGCGGGCAAGGGTACTGACGATTTGGCGCGCACAGGCTGTTTCCTGGGCCGCGCTGGCGGGCTTACAGACGAAAATCCTGCGGCGGGCTGAGGTGTTGCTGGCTCCCTTGGCGTCGTAGGGTCCATCGATCACGAACTTGCCAACATGGGGGAAAAACCGGTACCCGGGGAGGCCTCCGGTTTCGATGGTGCTGCGCAGGAAGTGCTCATTCAAGTCGCTTCCCGGCGCGTAGTTCGTCGCCAGGAACGTCACCACCACGGTGTGGCGCCCAGCCTTGGCCGGGAATTTGAAATCGAACGTGCCGTCGCCGCGGTCGCGATCTTTGTCCCACTCGAACACGTGCAGACGTTCGCCGTCCAGCACCACTTCCAGCTTCTCGTCGGGAATTTCACCGAACGGGTTGGTGTTCCCCATGTTGCCTTTGCTGATGGGGGTGATCTTGATGCCGTAGTCGCCGTCGGCCGGGAACTCGTGCTGCACGATCATGCCGCCGCGGGTTCCGAACGGCATGCCTTCGATGTGATAATCCTGATCGGTATCTTCCGCGACGCGATAGGTGGTCTGTGTCGGGGTGCTCACGTCGCCGATTGCCAAGCGGCTGATCTTGCCGGCTGCAGAGACGTAACCTTCGAGCAGCGTGGGAGAAATACCCAGCGCGCCCGCGATGTTGTCGAAGCCACGTGTGGAATCGTCAGAAGGCAGAAACTTACCCGCGTCGACCTCGATATCCAGCAGGTCTCGAATCGCGTTGGCGTATTCGGTGCGGTTCATGCGGTGCAGGCCGGGAGGAGGTATATGGAGTTTCGCGGTCCGGTCGAGTTCGTTCTCTGCGAACACGATGGCCGATTCGAGGACTTCCGGCTTGGGCCGCGGCATGCCCGAAGGCGGCATCATGCCCGCGCGAACCTTGCGAACCACCTTTTCCCATTGTTCCGGATCTTTGTCGACGTGCGCCGGATCCAGGCTGTCGAGTGTAGTACGCAATGCGGACTCGACGCCGCGAGCCTTGGCCGCCTGATTGTGGCAGCCATAACAGTATTGAGTGACGAACGCCTGTTCCGCCGCGGCCGAGGTTACAGCGGTGGGCGAAACCGGCTTCTGAGCCTGCCCCGACATCCCTATTACGCCAACTATGGTGGCCGCGCAGCCTGCTAGGAGTTTTGCTCGCATGATATCGTCTGTGCTGCCGACTAGTGGGGCTTGGGATTGGACTTCAAGGCTCGCACCAGGTCTTCCAGGAACCGATAAACTCTTTGATCTTCCAATTGCAAGCCAATGATCGTCTCGCCAACCAGAAGAACGAGTGCAAACGGCGCAATCGGGACCGAATAGTAGCGCGCCGTCAGAAGAACGAGAACGAAAACGCCAACGGAAATCGGAATGTAATGTTTTAAGGGCACTTGAGATCTCCTTTGCCGAATGAACTACGCAACCACTCGCTCTTACACAAACCCAATCGCTCGCCCGCCAACCCCTACGCCAAACCACAAGACCAAGGAAGCCACCGATACCAGCCAGCCGAGCGGCTTCGACCGTTCGATCTCCTCTTTGTGAGTTACCCAACGGAATAAGGTGAACTGGAACAGAACGGCAGGAACCAACACCGCCATCTTGAACCGGAATCCCTCATTGACGTAGCACTTCAATGCTTCAGACGTGAATAGCAAGAACCCCGACGCAAGCATGACGATCAAGCCCCAGCTCATGTAAGGGTCGAGGTTCCGGGCCAGCGAGGCAGTGGACTGCTTCCGCATCGCCAGGCCCAAAAGGCGCAGGTCTAGGACTACCATTGCGCCGAACATGATCGTAAGTGCCAGGATGTGGATTGTCTCAATTAGCGGAAAGGCCCAGGTCGTACTTGAGATCGCATGACCCACCCAGAGGTCGTCGGACCACTGAAAAAACGGCTTTAGCGATTCCCACATGGTCGGATCCTCAAGCAAGAATCGAGCCGTTTGGATGCAACTGTGCGAACGCGCGGATGATTCGAGGCATGCTCACGCTTTGTCAATGTCTTAGCGGCTTGCCTAGTCAGAAGCAACGCGTTATCTGGACTGCTTCGTAACATGATGTCTGTGTGCTTTCACGCAGACGCTGGGTGGCTGCGCACAGTTGATAAGTTCTGTTCGGCAATCTGCCACCGCGGCATGCGCACCTGACAACGAGACTTTTTGTTCGGAAATCACAGACTTCGCCGAAGACGTGCCATTCTCTGCTCTAGTGGCAAGCCGAGTGCTGCACGCAGAGGAAATTATGGCCGCTCACCTACCCACAAGGTTGCATCACAACGCCTACGTGACAAGTGATATGGAAGCCACACGCCACTTCTATGAAGACCTGATTGGCATGCCATTAGTGGCTACGTGGTGTGAATCCGATGAGTTGTTCGGCAAGGAGAGGACCTACTGCCACTGCTTTTTCGGCTTGGCTGACGGCAGCGCGCTGGCGTTCTTCCAGTTCGCCGACTCTAAGGACCAGGCGCTGTTCGGCCCGGCCATGCCCGCATCGCCCTTCCATCACATCGCGGTCAACGTCGATGCCGAAACGCAAGCGCTGGTGGAAGGACGCTTCAAGAAGGCCGGCTTGAGAGAACCGAACTTCTATGTGCTCGAACACGGCTACTGCCGTTCCATTTACGCGACGGATCCCAACGGCATGATCCTGGAACTTACCGTCGATAACCCCGAAGCGGCTGCTGGCAATGAACAACGTCGCGCTAGGGCCCACAACGATCTGAAGCGCTGGCTCGCAGGAGATCACCACTCGAACAATGCCTTCCGTGCCGCGACACACCAGCCCGTGTAACGTTGATCGGCAAGAAGTCCGTGTCGCCCGCGAAGAGTAGCTCAGTATCGGGCAGCACAAGCCACGTTAGAAGCTGGTGCCTCGTCGAATCGAGGGAACTTGGTCCAGGGATGGCATAGCGCATCGATCGAGGACGTCGCCAGATTCATCCCAATTCCAAGCTCTACTCAATGAAAAAAGGCTTTGGCCGATCGTTACCAAAGGGCGCGATGGTTTTATAAGGGCCGCAACTGTCGAGGTGCTGTAGCGGCGCTTCTCCTCCCTGCGATTAGTCCTGTATGACGGCGTACCCGTACACTACTTTTTCGAATTCACTGTTTGGCGTGGAGTTGAGGTTCCGTCAAAAAGTAGTGGAAGTGTAGCCGACCGGACGGAACCGAATCCGGCGGTTCCACAACAACGCCGTTTCTGAATCCCCTCTCCGGTTAGCCCACTTATGTACTTTTGGATACTTTACCGTGCCAAGGATTCTGGCACAGCACGATGACGTCTACACTCGCGGCTCCAGCGTAACCACGAGCGCGGTTGTGCGCTTGGGCCCCTGTCTGCGGTAGCTATGCGACACAGTGGAATCGAAGTAGATTGAATCGCCTTCCGAAAGCTCGTATTTGTCTGTTCCGACGCGCAGTTCCAACCTCCCGGACAGAACGTACAGAAATTCGATGCCCGGGTGTTCGTGGAACCGGCCCTTCTCTTCGTCGATTGGTTCAAACTCGGCGAAGTACGAATTCAGCGCCCGATTCGGCACCGGAAAGTCCAGGCTTTCAAAGTAGTAGGCGACTTTGCGGGCATCCGGCGAATCCGGAAAACGCAGGCGGTCCTTTTTGCGAACAATCTCCAGCACCGGCTTGGGTTCCGGATTGAAGAAATACTCCAGCCCAACGCTGAACACCATGGCGATCCGCAGCAGTGTAGGCAACGTGGGATGCATCACATCCCGCTCCAGTTTTGAGAGCAGCGCCGGTGAAAGACTAGTGTGTTTGCCTAACTCCACCAGGCCCATGCTCTTGCGTAAGCGCAATTGCCGCAGTTTGCTCCCGATCGCGTAGTTTTTGAGTCCCGCGGTAATGGTGTCGGACGCCATGGCGAAGTTCGTTTTCCTCCCAGTATCTGTTTCCAGAGGAGTTTTTCCGCTCAGGAAAGTCAGCTTCCGGCTATTCTTTACAGTAAAACAGATTTTCTTTAAGATCAAACTGTGGCCGAAAGAAATCGGCACTCGAGAAGGGAAAGGAAGCCTTCAAAAATCATGAAGAAACTTGATGTACTCGCCGCAGCCCTGGTCATCATCGGCGCCCTGAACTGGGGATTGGCCGGAGCATTCCATCTAGATCTGGTCGCGGCCGTGTTCGATATGAAATTTGGCGAAATCTCCGCGCTCAGCACGGTGGTGTACAGCCTGGTGGGTCTGGCGGGGCTGTATCAGGCCCTGACATGGAAATCGATCCAGCGCCGCTGGCCCATCGATCTTGCCGGAGCCCGAGCGTAGCCCTCTGAAGTACTAAGACAGTTCAAACAGGAGAAAAGAAGAAAATGACACACTACTTGCCCATTTTGCTGGCTGGCACCTTGGCGATAACGGTTGCTTCCTCTACTGCCTCCGCGGCCGACATCGTCGAGACGGCTGTAGCCGGAAACTTCAACACGCTGGTGGCTGCGGTGAAGGCCGCGGGCCTGGTGGATACCCTGAAAGGCCCTGGCCCATTCACGGTGTTCGCTCCCACCGACGAAGCTTTCGCCAAGCTTCCTCCAGGCACGCTCGAATCCTTGCTTAAGCCCGAGAATAAGGCCAAGCTGCAGCGCATCCTCACGTATCACGTTGTGCCTGGCAAAGTAATGGCGCGGGACGTGGTTAAGCTCCATTCCGCCAAGACTGTGGAGGGGCAGAGCATCACCATTAAGACCGTGAATGGCGGTGTAATGGCGGACGGCGCTCATGTGACCAAGACCGACATTGTGACATCGAACGGCGTGATTCATGTCATAGATTCCGTCCTCTTGCCGAAATGAAAAGTAGGGCAAGCTCATGCATCTGCTGACCGGCGCAACTGGATACATTGGGGGACGCCTCTTAAGGCGCCTCGAGAGAGACGGTTCGGCAGTCAGATGCTTGTGCCGCAACCCGGAGGCGCTTGGTTGGCGCGTGGCTCCCGGCACCGAAGTGGTGCGGGGGGACCTGCTGCAGCCGGCGTCTCTGGATGCTGCGTTCTCCGGTGTAGACACCGCCTTTTACCTGGTCCATTCCATGAACAGCGGGGAGGAATTTGAGGCTGAGGAGCGCAGGGCGGCTGGCAACTTCGCCGTGGCCGCGCGCAAAGCCGGTGTGCGGCGGATCATCTACCTGGGCGGGCTGGCGCACGGCGCGGGGCTTTCGGCTCACATGCGCAGCCGGGTCGAAACGGGTAACATTCTCCGGGCGAGTGGCGTTCCCGTGATTGAGTTTCAGGCCTCGATCGTGATCGGCTCCGGCAGCGCCTCTTTTGAAATGATCCGCGCTCTGGTCGAGCGCCTTCCCGTAATGATCACCCCTCGTTGGGTGAATACCGCGGCACAACCTATCGCCATCGAAGATGTGATCGATTACCTGGCGGTTTCCGCCCGGCTGCCGGCGAACGGCAATCTTACCTTCGAGATCGGCGGTGCGGATATCACTTCTTATATGGGGATCATGCGCGAGTACGCCCGGCAGCGGAAATTGCGGCGCTGGATCGTGCGCGTGCCGTTCCTCAGTTTGTCGTTGTCGAGCCGCTGGCTAACGCTGATCACACCGGTCTATGCGGCCATTGGGCGATCTCTTATCGCCAGCGTTCGGAATCCGAGTGTCGTGCTGAACCAGGCGGCCCTAGGCGCCTTTGACATTCGGCCCATGGGGATCACCCGCGCGATTGAGCGGGCGCTCGCCAAGGAGGATCGTAGCATCGCGGAGACTCGCTGGTCCGACGCACGCACGCCGGCTGCACTGGCGAGTGCGCTTCCTAAGCCAGATGCTCATCTCTTCGTCAATACACAAACCACGCGCGTACCGGTGGCTCCTCTTCAGGCATTCGCACCGATTCGCCGCATTGGAGGACGCACTGGCTGGTACTTCGGCACTGTGCTGTGGAGGATTCGCGGCCTGGTCGATCTTATGATGGGAGGTGTCGGCATGCGTAGAGGCCGGCCTGATCCCGAGACTCCCTTCCCGGGAAGCACTTTGGATTTCTGGCGCGTGGAATCCTACGAGCCCGGCCGGCGGCTTCGATTATTTGCCGAAATGAAGGTCCCAGGTCGCGCCTGGCTGGAGTTCCGGGCGGAGCCCGAGGGGGCGTCGACGGTGATTACGCAGCTCGCCGAATTCGAACCGCGCGGTTTGTTCGGGATCCTGTACTGGTATCTATTGACTCCCATCCACGAAGTGATGTTCCGGGGAATGCTGCGGCGCATTGCCGCTGCGGCTCTTCACCCCGAAGTACAGGTTGGGCCGTTGAAGCTTAGGGGGACGGGAGCGATCCGATGACCATACGGATTTTGGTGATGCTGGGGGTAGCCTTAATGGCGTCAGCCGCCGCACCTGCTGCCGAACTGGCCCTTGGGGACCAGTTACCGCCGCTTAAAGGAGAATTCTTAAGCGGCCGAACCGCGGTTCTTCCGCAAGCGGCATCCGGACGGGTGGCGTTGTTGCTGCTGGGCTTCACTTACGACTCGCGGTTCCAGGTGGAAGCCTGGGCGCAGCGGTTTCGTCAGGACTTCGGAACCAAACCAGGAGTTACATTTTTCGAGATCCCCATGATCGGCGGCATGGCGAGAATGGGAAAGTGGTTCATCGATAGCGGCATGAGACGGGGTACGCCCAAGGCGGATCACGAGAATGTGATCACTGTCTACGGCGGCACGGATGCGTGGAAGCAGCGGGTGGGCTTGAACGACCCGACGGCGGCATATCTCCTATTGATCGATCAGCACGGCCGCGTGGCCTGGCGCAGTGCTGGAAGTCTCGACGAGCAGCGTTATAGCGCGCTCTCATCGGAGGTGTCGAGACTTCTTTCGGCGAACTGAGCCATGGGCCTTTACACACTCCATCGGGAATTGTGGGTGCCGTATCCCTTATCCACGGTCTTCGATTTCTTCTCCCGCGCGGAGAATCTGGAGCAACTCACCCCGCCATGGATGCACTTCCGGATTCTCACTCCGCCGCCCATCGTGATGAAGCCGGGGGCCACCATCGCCTACTCGCTGCGCGTCCGGGGGATTCCGCTTCGTTGGTTGACGGAAATAGAACGCTGGGATCCACCTTTCGAATTTATCGATGTTCAGGCCAGGGGCCCGTATAGGCTTTGGCGCCACACGCATCGGTTTTCGGAACTGAACGAGGGCACCTTGATCGCGGATACCGTCGCGTATGCTCTTCCGTTCGGATTGCTTGGCCGGCTGGTCCATCGCATTCAGGTCGCGCGAGACCTCGGGCAGATTTTCGATTATCGTGCGCAGCAGGTTCAGGCACTCCTCCCTCCACAACCCGTGAAAGCGTAAGGCCGGATGCGACTATGGTCCCTTCATCCCTCGTTATTAGACCGACCAGGACTGATTGCCTTGTGGCGCGAGGCGCTCCTCGCCCAAAAGGTTTTGGCCGGAACAACCAGGGGCTACCGCCATCACCCACAACTCGATCGATTTCGACAATCCCGCAATCCCAGCCGCGCCATCGCAAACTATCTGTGGAGTGTGGCCGACGAAGCGAAAGAACGCCGCTACCATTTCGACATCTCGAAAATTGCCATGCCACGCGGAAGGATCACGATCCCGGTCACCAAGGGACAGCTTGCATACGAACTCACGCATCTCAAACAGAAACTTTCTCAGCGTGACCCCAAGCAATTGCAATTGATCAATAAACGCGAACCACTCAAGGTCAATTCGACATTCAAGGCGGTGGAAGGGCCAATAGCACCTTGGGAACGGACAGCGAAGGACCGTGCGCGGACGCATGCTGCCATCCGCTGGCGGTCAACTCCTGAATGACGGCGTATCCGGCCCCTAGTTTTCAAGTTCAGCGGTCAGGGGAGTCGGTGGCATTGCATTTTACTGGGTGCTACGGACGAATTCGCGAAAAGACAAACGTCGCCAAGCACACGCCAAGGTAGGCCATCATGAAATACCTGCCGTAAAATGCAGACTGCGCCTTCACCCCGGACGTTCTCATGCCAATAGCCCCAACCACGTATGCGCAGGGTATCGTCAGCAGAACATATTCGGAGAGCTGCGCGGCTTCGATACTGACCAGGATGAAGATCACTCCGGTCAGCAGATTCGAAATTCCGAAAGCTCCTAACAGAGTGAGCTGATCCTGACGGGCTACCGACAAGTCCAGCTTAGCGAAGGTTCTTACCGCCCAGTTCACAAAAAAGGTGTGAAGGACACCTCGAAATACATCAACTAGGCCAAGTACGAAAAGAACAGTCGATGGCAGGAAGTTTTGAGCGGCGGGGTTGAAGGGCGTCAGTAGTTTAGAAAACATCCAGGACGCCTGGCGGTTTTGTGGATGTCCGCATTTCAG
>Ga0265314_10003831_pt1 | contig 14359 bp, 9 predicted proteins | sample 4126metaG_FD_203106 | JGI IMG/M metagenome (GOLD analysis project Ga0265314, IMG submission 203106) | Rhizosphere microbial communities from Carex aquatilis grown in University of Washington, Seatle, WA, United States - 4-1-26 metaG | ecosystem: Host-associated > Plants > Roots > Rhizosphere >... | reverse complement strand
AATTTGCCTGAGACGTTCGCGATCGACATTCCCGGCGGCATCGACGGCAAGGTCGTCGCTCACGTGCCGGACGGCCCAGATTTCAACCGCGGCGAACGCGCGGTGGTGTTTGTGAAGGAACCGTCGAAGGGGCACTACATGGTCCAGGATCTGGGCCTTGGAAAATTCAATGTTGTCGAACGCGACGGCAAGAAATTCGTTGAGAGCCCGATCTGCTCGCAATCGATCGACAACAAATTCACCAATCAAGAAGACCTCGAAGCCAACCTGCTGACGCGCTCAATTCCCTATGACACCTTCTGCAACATGGTGTTGTCGTATGCCGCAGGCCAGCCGTCGGAAGATGCGGCGCGACTGGCTGCGATGCTTCCGCCTTCAGGTTCACACGCCGGCGCGATGACTCCGGCCGTCGTGACCGACTACAACGACATGCAGCGCGCTGCTCAGACACGTATGACCTGGCTGGTGGGTGCATTCGCGCTGGTGCTGGTGGCTTTCTTCGCGGCGCTGTGGGTGCGCCACCGCCGCAAGACGAGTGCTGGTCCGGCCTCGGCCCGCAATGTCGCGATGATCCTGGGCGCGGCACTGCTGCTCGGTGGAGTAGGCGGCGTGACCTCTCACGCGTTCGTGCAGTTCGATCAGAAAACGATCTGGGATTTGGACACGACGAAGGCTGGAAAAGTGGAAGGCAATAAAGTCGTCTGGCATCCCAGCACGGCGGTCTCAAAGACAAACGCAGGCGTCTTCGATGGCGTGAGCACTTCGTTCGGAAAATGGGAAGCCGTCAATTCGTCGCGGATCGCGTTCACGAAAGCGGATACGGTCAGCAATACGGCGAACAGCAGCAATGACGGAATTAATTTCATTGCATGGACGACGACTCCGACCAACGACTTCAGCGACAAGACTCTGGCGATTACGTTCTCGGCATTCACGACGGGCGGAACCTCGAACTTTGTGGATGGCGACATCATCTTCAATGATCGCGATTTCAGCTGGGGCGCCGGCGGCCAGGGCAACGTGGTCTCGGTCTCGCTGCACGAGATCGGGCACTTCATCGGACTGAACCACACGACCGACAACAAGACGGTCATGTTCCCCTTCGACAGCGGCTTCACGAACCTGAGCTCCGACGAAGTGTCGGCTGCGCAGACGCTGTACCCGGGACCGGCGGACAACAACCCGAACCCGGCTCCGCCTTCGAATTCGACAGCCCCGAATGCCGCGGCATCGGGCAGCCCGACGGAAGGCGATCCGGGTTTGACGGTGAGCTTCGATGCTTCGGCGTCAACGGCCAGCGCCGCGATTTCCTCTTACGATTGGGATTTCGGCGACGGCACCACGGGAACGGGCGTGCAAACGACTCATACTTACAACACGGTCGGCACCTTTACCGCGGTGGTGACTGTGACGGACGCCAACGCTCTGTCGGCGCACTCGGCCGGCGTGGAAATCAACGTCGGAAAGTCGTTCACTACGACCAAGGCCTCGTTCAAGATGAACTTCAAATCTCTTGGAAAAGACAGCCTGAGCGCGACCTTCACCAGCGACAAGCTGATCGGCATCAAAGCCGCGAAGGGCACCGGAACGACACTGCACGGCTCGCTCCTGATCGGCGACCAGGAATGGCTCTTCGATTTCAACACTGAAAAGCTGAAGACCACGCAGCACAACGGCCCGGCCATCAAAGTAAACGATAAGCTGGGCTCGGCGACAGTGACCGTGAAGAACACCGACCTGCGCGATGTCCTCGGCGGACACGGCGCGGTGAACCAGACGATCAGCTCCGATGTCACCGTGCCGCTGACGTTCTGGTTTGGCGAAGGCACCGGAATGTACCTCTTCAACAATGTGAAGTTCCATTACACGGGCACGCAGGGCAAGGGTGGAGTGGGCGTGTTCTAAACGGACTGGAAGGCAGAAAGCGGAAAAGTAACGAACAGAAAAACAGCAGATGGCGGGATGCGGGTAGCGGGACGCGGAATACGAAGGACGGGCGTAAGGGGCCGTCTCAGTCTTCTGCCTTCCGCTTACTGCGTCCCGCCTTCTGCTTTGGTTTTCAGACGGACTATTTTTTCGCATTCTCGGCCTTTGGATCTGCCGGTTTCAGCTTCAGCGTCTCGCTGAGCCACGCTCTGAGTTCGCGCTCGGTGCCGTCAGCCAGGCGCACGGTGTACGGAGTCTGCTTGAGCGCGCTTTCGCTTGCGATTTTGTCGACGAACTCGCCGGCCGGAGTCGTCAGCGTGACGTTCTGAACGGCGGCTTTCGTACGCAGGTGTTTGGCGAATTCGATCCCGGTGAAATAGTGCTTGGTCAGGCTGAGGCGCGAGGCGCCCGGCCGCACGAATGTAGCCTCGGTTTTCTCTATCTTGGCCAGAACCGCCAGCGCCGTGGCCGTGGGATCGCCGATGGCTTCACGCAGCTTGGCGCAGCGGGCGCGGATTTCGAGCTCGGGGCTTTCCTTTTCGCGCGCCAGAATGGCATCGATGGCCGCGGGGCCCAGTTTCACGAGTTCCTCGGTGGCTTTCTCGCGTTCGTCGAAACTGTCGTTGCCCAGCGCGTCGAGCAGCGTCTTTATGTGAGCGGCGTCGGGCTTGGGCGGGCCTTTAGGCGATGCCGTTTCTCCTGCGGCAAGAAGCGTTGAAATAAAAAAAGCTGCCAGAACCATCGGCAGCCGGGAGTTTTTCTGGGACATAAGCGGGATCCTCGAAAATCGGATCCCCGCAGTTTAACGGCGTTTCAGGACAACGCCAGAGTGGGCATCAACCGCAGCGGACGTTCGCGACCGGCGCCACGCCGCGGAGCTGCGTGCGCAGGGAGCGGACGGCCTGGTAATAACTGGCGCGCGCACCGGCTTCGGAAATGTTCAGCGTCGAGGCGATTTCGTGCATCTTGGCGTCGTTGTAACGGCGCAGGTAGAAGACCGTGCCCTGGCGCGGCGGCAGAGCCTGGACGGCGTTGTCGATGGAGCTGCGCAGCTCTTCGCGCATGGTCAGCTCGTCTGTGGGTTCGTCGGATTCGTCATCGATCGCGCCTTGCTTGATGCGGGCCTGCTTGCGCTCGTCTCGGACATAGGTCAGCGAGAAGTTCATGGCAGTGCGGAAGAGCCAGGTGCTGAAACGCGCTTCGCCTCGCCACCGCCGCATCTCCTGGAAGGCGACCAGGAAGACTTCCTGGGCGATTTCATGAGCCAGATGTTCGTGGCTCACGAAGCGCAACGCCAGCCCGATGATGCGGCGGTGGTAGGCTTCGAACAGTTCGTCAAAGCCGGTTTCGTCTCCGTCTTTGACGCGTAAAATACAATCTCTTTCGGCGAGTTCGTTCATGATTGAATATCCATCCCTGGGTCCCGTCCTTATCGGTGTCACGCCTGCGCTTGGAGGGCCCGGGTCCACTTTTCCTTTAAGGTCCTTCTGGAAAAGTGGAGTCCGAACCCTCGCCCGTTTTTGCAACTCCTGTAGTTGCAGCGCATTCGTCGTTTCCGCACGATGTAAAGCAAGCGTTGGACCCATTGGAAATTTGCGAGCGGACTGAACGGCCGGATTCAATTTCGTTTCAAAGCCGAAGACACAATTTGTGTTGCACGCGTGCAAGGAACAGCGCTTTCGGATGAGTCCTCGATTGTGATTCACGGCTGCGCGGCCGGAAATTTGGGCTAATATCCCGCCCGGCGTGGCACTCTGCTGTATTTGGATATACGCTGTCTCGGATTGAACTTAACGCGAAGGGAACGCATTGATGATTCGGTACACCCTCCTTCTTGTGATCATTGCTTTCGGTGTTCGGGCTGAAAACTGGCCGCAGTGGCGCGGTCCGCAGTTCAACGGGAGCACCACTGAAACCGGGCTGCCGGCGACCTTTAGTAAGACCGAAAACATTAAATGGACGGTGCCGCTGAGCGGGGGAAGCGCAGCCACGCCGATCATTTGGGAGAACAGCGTCTTCGTCTGCTCGCACGAGGATCGCACGAAGGAGTTGCAAGCCGTCTGCATCAATCTGAAAGACGGCTCGATCCGCTGGAAAAAAGGAGCAGGGACCGCGACGGCCAAAGCCTCGCAGACCGGCAAAAACACGTTCGCTTCGCCTTCGCCGATCACCGACGGCAAGCACGTCTGGTTCACGTTCGGAAACGGCGAGATCGTCTGCTTCGACATGGACGGCAAGGAAATCTGGACCAAGAGTCTCACCAAGGAATACGGGCCGCTCGCCTATCTTCACGGCTACAGTTCCACGCCGCTGCTGATGGATGGCAAGCTCTATGTGGAAATGCTCCGCCGCGACCATCCGATTGACGCAGCCTCGCGCGCCGACAAACCGTACGATTCGTTCCTGCTTTGCTTCGATGCTGAATCCGGCAAAGAGCTTTTCAAACAGGTCCGCGTCGGCGTGGCAAAAGACGGTGCGAAAGAAGCGTATTCGACACCGATTCCTTACCTTCGTAACGGTAAGAACGAGATCCTCGTCAACGGCGCGGATTGCCTGACCGCACACGATGCCGGCACGGGTTCGGAACTGTGGCGCTGGACCGGCTTCATCAATCCCGGCGATAATCGACACTGTTGCTCGCCGCTGGTGGCCGGAAACATGATCTGTCTCGGCGGTTCGCAACCCAGCGCCGCGTTCGGCGTGCGCTACGGTGAAGAGAAGCCGCTCTGGAAATACGCCGAGCAACCCACGAACGTCGGCACGCCGCTGTACTACAAGGACATGATTTACATGGTGAATCACAAGAAGAAGGTGATCACCTGCATGAAGCCCGAAACCGGCGAGATCGTGTGGACCGGAAATCTGGGAGTCACGTCGGAATTCACGTCGTCGGCGACGGCGGCCGACGGCCGAATTTACGTGATGTCCGAAGCGGCCGACGTGATCGTCCTGGACGCCGGTCCGGCATTCAAGATTCTGAACACGGTTCATTTCGAGGACGGCGGCGTGAGCAACGCGTCGATCGCGATCGCGCAGAAACATCTGTTCATCCGCACCGGCCAGAATCTGTATTGCGTGGGCGCGAAATGACGTTCGATTTTCTCATCGAAACGTACGCAACAGAACGGGAAAAAGTTCTCAGCGTCTGGAGCCAGTTTTGCGATGAAGATCTCGCATGGCGCCCGCCGGATCCGCAACGACGCGGTCGCAGCGTGCTCGAACAATTCGTGCATCAATGCGTCAGTGAAGATCTCTGGTTCAAGAACATGCTCGGCATCGATCTGGCGCTGGCGCCGTTGCCAGCGAACGAAACGCGATTGGAATTTCTGCGCGTCTACGCGGACCGTTCCGAAAAACGATTGCAGCGATTGCGCGAACAGCCCGAGGCGTGGTGGACGGGTGAGACGAATTTTTTCGAGGTCCAGCGCTCGCGCGCATGGGTGATGGTGCGGCGCATGACACACACCAGCCATCATCGCGGCCAATTGAGCGCGTACCTGCGCGTGCTCAGTCGCGACGTGTGGAGCACCTACGGTCCGACGAGCGACACCGGCGGCTTGATGATCAACAAGGCGCCGGTCGTGTATCCGTACAATTCGGCGGAAGGATTATTGCGAGGAGAAGAATCTGGAGGCGCGAAGCGGCCGTTGCCGGGCATTCCGAAAGACAAGAATTACACCGAGCGGCCGTGAACGAAGCGACTCGCCAGAAGGCTCATCCTTTGGTGAGCACTCCGTCCAGATTGAGCAAGACATTACCTACCACCGACCACGCGGCGGCTTCGGCGTCGCTCACGCCGGCGGGCAACGGGCCGAGCGGATCGCTCGCCATTTTCTTCGCGGCGGCGGCGTCTTTTTGATAGCGCTCGAACTCGCCTTTGTACAACGTGACGAGACTTGCGACCTGCGCGTCGCTCGGCTGGCGAGCCAGTGCGAGACGCAAACCGTAACGCGCGCGATCTTCGGGGCTTGCGCCGCCCTCTTTTATTAAGCGGCGGCCGAGAGACTGCGCGCACTCGACGTAAACCGGATCGTTCATCGTTACAAACGCCTGCAGCGGCGTGTTCGTCGAAATCCGGCGGACGGTGCAGATCTCGCGGCTCGGTGCGTCGAACGTTGCCATCGAAGGGTAGGGGACCGTGCGGCGCCAGAACGTGTACAAGCCGCGGCGGTAGCGGTCTTCGCCCATGCTGGTGGCCCAATTGCGCTCGCCATTAAAGGCCGCTCTCCATAGGCCATCGGGCTGCGGCGGGTAGACGCTCGGGCCGCCGATTTTGTGGCTGAGCAGACCGCTGAGCGTCAGCGCCTGATCGCGGATCATTTCGGCTTCGAGCCGCCGGCGAGGGTAGCGCGAGAGCAATCGGTCGCGCGGATCTTTTTCGAGCAGCTCGGCGGTGACTCGCGAGCTTTGTTGATATGTCGCGGAAGTCACGATTGTTTTCAACAGGCCTTTGACGTCCCACTTTTTGTCCATGAATTCGAGCGCCATCCAATCGAGCAGTTCAGGATGCGTCGGCAGCGTGCCTTGTGTGCCGAAGTCTTCTTCACTTTCGACGATGCCCACGCCGAAAATCTGCGCCCAGAAACGATTGACGGCCACGCGCGCCGTCAGCGGGTTTTCTTTGTCGAGCAGCCACTGCGCGACGCCGAGTCGGTTCATTGGCGCGTTAGCGGGTGCTTTGTTAAACGACACCGGTAACGCGGGCTGAACTTCTTCGCCAGGCGTCAGAAAATTACCTTTGTTGAGCAGATGCGTTTTGCGCTGCTTGCCGGCAGCGAGTTCGCGCATGATCGGAACCGCGGGCGGCTTCATGCCTTCGAGCTTTTTGTTCAGCGCGGCCAGTTCCTTGCGCTGCGGTTCGATCGATTTCGCCATCGGGCGGAAATAATCGGCGAGCTCTTCATTTTGCTGGGCGCTACGTTTGTCGGCGGCGACCGCAATAATCTCCGCGATCTTATCCGGCAGCAGCGTCACCGGCTGCGCGTGATTTGTGGCGGAGAGCCGGAACGAACCGAGCGTGTGATGCGAGCCGAAGTTCTGCGAAAGCTTGATTTCAAGGCGCGCTGATTCGCCATCTTTTAGTTTGAGCTGCGGATGAACTTCGAGCGCGATCGACTGCGCTTTATTTGTTCCGCCAGTGATGGCCCAACCTGAATTCTTGTCAGTCTTTGAATCAATTACCAGGTCCGCGGTGAATTTGTCCTGATTGAATGTTGAGCTCGCGTTTTTCAGCGAAATTTCCCGCGCCCCTGTCAGATCCTGCTTCGAACTTGTCTGCGGCGCTTCGGCCAGCGCCGTCTGCCAGACCGGATTGCGGGCGGCGTCGAGCACCAGTATTTTCACGCCGTTCATGCGGTTCTGCGTTCCGCCATCGGTGCGGTTCCAGAGGACAATCTGGTCGACGTCGACGGCGTCTTTTCCGGTCAGATCGACTTCCCACCACGGGTTGTCGCTTTGCTTGGTGTGCGTGACGGATTTTGCGTTGTAGTCGCCGTTGGTGTTGCCGTCGATGGCGTGCTCGGGCGGGCCGTCGTAATCGGTGCTCGACTGCGTGGCTTTGCCTTTTGTCGCGATGTTCTGGCCGGCGCTGAAGACCTGTACTTCGGCGATGTGCAGGAACTTTTCTTTGCCCGGCAATTCGATGCGCACGAAACGCGCTTTCGCCGGCGTCGGCTTTTCTGGAACGAGGCGCAGTGAGACTTCGTTCAGCACAAAATTTCCGTTGCCATCAGCGTAGCCCGGCCCTTTGCCCGGAAGTTTTTCGTGCGGGAGCGTTTCGATGCGGATCGCGCTGATTTCTTTCACCGTTGAATTCACGGCGATCGTGTACACGTCTTTGTCGACGACTTTGTCGCTCGACGCGAAGATCGATTTATCGGCCTGCTTTTCCAATTTCATGCCATTCTGCGATTTCAGGTCGATCGGATCGAGCGCTTCCCATGTGATGACGCCGGCGGTTGATTTCTTTTCCCACTCGGCGAGTTCTTTGGTGAATTCGGGCGTGGGGCTTTTCAGTTTCGCTTCCGCGGCGGCGATCTCGGCTTTCAACGCATCGATGTCCTTCTGCTGAGAGGGCGTCGGCATCGGCATCGTCGGCGATTCGTCCTGCCGGTCGGCGTCTTCCGTCTGGTTGAAGAGCGCGAAGAACTGGTAGTACTCTTTTTGCGAAATCGGATCGTACTTGTGGCTGTGACACTGCGCGCAGCCGACGGTCAGGCCCATCCACACCTGTCCGGTCGTGTTCGCGCGGTCTTTCACGGCGGCGACACGGAATTCTTCGTCGTCGGTGCCGCCTTCCGAATTTGTCATCGTGTTGCGATGAAACGCGCTGGCCAGAATCTGGCTTTGCGTGGCGTTGGGCAGCAAATCGCCAGCGATCTGTTCTGTGGTGAACTGATCGTAGGGCATGTTTTTGTTGAACGCGTCGATCACCCAGTCGCGGTAGGGCCAGAGATTCGGGCGCAGCGGATCGGAACCGTAGCCGGCCGAATCGGCGAAGCGGGCGAGGTCCAGCCACATTCGCGCCCAGCGTTCGCCGTAAGCGGGCGAGGCGAGCAGCTTGTCGACAGCCTTTTCAAACGCATCGGGACTCTTGTCGTTCACGAACGCGTCGACGTCGGCCGGCGAGGGCGGAAGTCCGGTCAGGTCGAGCGACGCACGGCGAATCAACGCGTAGCGGTCGGCCTGCGGCGAAGGCTGCAGCCCTTCCTTCTCCAAGCGCGCAAGAACGAACGTGTCGATCTCGTTGTGGGCCCACTCCTTTTTCTTCACGGCCGGAAGCGGCGCGCGCTGTGGCTTGCTGAACGACCAGTGTTCGGCATAGACGGCGCCCTGCTCGATCCAGCGTTTCAAAATCGCGATCTGGTTTGGCGTGACCGAATGCCCCGACTTCGGGGGCGGCATGTATTCTTCGGGATCTTTTGAAATGATGCGCGTGTACAGGCTGCTCTTGTCGGCACTGCCGGGAACGATCGCGTGCGAGCCGGCTAGATCGGCGAGCGCGCCTTCGCGCGTGTCGAGGCGCAGCTTGGCTTTGCGCGCGGCTTTGTCGGGGCCGTGGCACTGGAAGCAATTGGCGGAGATGATGGGGCGGACATCGCGGTTGAAATCGATAGTCTCAGGAAGCGGCGCCGGTTTTTCCGCCGCGGGTTCGGAGCCGGCGGCGTGTAAACCGAATGCGAACGCCAGACTCATTAGAATTGTTGCAGTTCGAACGTGCCGTACCATTTTTCTGCTCCGCCGACGATGCAAAATGGAAACGAAGAGCCCGGCAAAGTATCGCCCTGAAAAACGTGTTTTACAACGCCTTTTTTGTCAGACAATAAAGTCCGGAGCCTGCCTACACTTTGGTTTTTCCAGGAATCGCCAATGGCGCTTCGGCGAGCGGCGTTTTCCAGTCGAACTGCGGCGGAGTGAGGTCCTGCTTGTTGTTCAATGCCTGCTCCCACGTGACTTCCTGACCGCTGTACGCGGCCATGCGGCCAAGGATCGCGAGGAGCGTGCTGTGCGACATGTAGACGCCATTGTTGATGGGTTTTTTCGCGCGGATTGAAGCGAAGAATTCGTCGTGCTCGATCTGGTAGTGGTCTTTGTGCTGCGTTTTGTCGACCAGAATTTCGCCGTTGTTTTTCACGATCTGGCTGCCGCGCGTGGTGAATTCGGCGCGGCCTTCGGTTCCGTAAATGATCGCGCTGATGTCGTTTTTGCAGCCGGTCTGCTGGCGGCAGGTCGCATTGAAGGGAACGCCGTTCTCGAACATGTACGTCACGGCAAAATGATCGTAGATGTTCCCGAATTCAGGACCGGTGCGCTGCGAGCGGCCGCCGGTGGCGACGGCTTTGACCGGGTATTTGTCGCCGTTAGCCCAGATGCACAGATCAAGCATGTGAACGTGCTGCTCGACATTGAAATCCCCGCTCAGCCACGTGAAATAATACCAGTTGCGCATCTGGTACTCCATGTCGGACTGTCCGGGCTCGCGCGGCTTTACCCAAATCGAGCCGCGGTAGTCGTTGGCCTGCATCGAAATAATCCGGCCGATGGTTCCCGAGCGGATCTGAGCGACCGTGTCGCGGCAATTCGCGTCGTAGCGCATGCAGAGTCCCGAGACGACCGCGAGCTTTTTTTCTTCGGCGAGTTTGCAGGATTCGAGGACGCTGCGCACTCCAGGAGCGTCGACCGCGACCGGTTTCTCGGCGAAGACATGTTTGCCGGCTTCGATCGCGGCGCGAAGATGCAACGGCCGGAACTGCGGCGGCGTGGTCAGCAGCACGACATCGGTCTGCTCCATCACTTTTTTGTACGCATCGAATCCGGTGTAGCAGCGGTCCGCCGGCACGTCGATCCGCGAGGCGATCTCGGTTTCTTTCTGCAGACTTTTCAAACTACTGTCGATGCGGTCGGGGAAGGCGTCGCCCATCGCGACGAGTTTGGTTTTTGGATCGGCCATCAGCGCCTGCTTTGCAGCGCCGGTTCCGCGTCCGCCGCACCCGATCAGGCCCACACGCAAGACGTCGTCTTCGACCGCGAGCGCTTTTGTCGCGACAAGCGTAACGGCCACGGCGGCGGCGGTTCCCTGAATGAATGTGCGACGCGTCGGATCGAGACTCATGGGCGCTCTCCTTTAAAGTATCCATTCAAAACTACAGTGATTGGGTCGCACGGTCATAAGAAAAATCGCGAAAGTCAAAAAAGTTCGATCACTTGTCATGACGTCAACATTTCTTTCGTCAGTTTCATTTTGAGCGAATTCGTTTTTAATTCATTCATGCCTGCAAAACGACTCAAACGTCCAGGACTGTGGCCGGGGCGATCGACAGTTCTCGCGCGCAAGGGGATGGTGTGCACTTCGCAGCCGCTGGCTTCGGCGGCGGCGCTCGACGTAATGCGGCGCGGCGGAAACGCGATCGATGCGGCGATCACGGCCAGCGCCACGCTCGCAGCGGTCGAACCGCTCAGCACTGGCGTTGGCGGCGACATGTTCGCGCTGTACTGGTCGGCCAAGGATAAAAAGTTGAAGGCGCTGAACGGTTCGGGGCGTTGTCCGCAGAACCTGTCGTGGCGGACGTTTGCGCGAAAAGGCGCGAAGGTAATTCCGAATTTCGGCTGGCCGTCGGTGACGGTGCCCGGCTGCGTCGACGGCTGGTGGCAGTTGCATCAGGCGGACGGGAAATTGGCGTGGAAGGATCTTTTTTCGGCGCCGATTTCGTACTGCCGCGAGGGCGTGCCGCTCAGCGAAATCATCGCCGATGAAATGGAGAACGTCGGCCCAAGGTTGCAGAACGATCCGGCGCGCGCGATTTTTCTGCCCGGCGGGTATCCGGCGGACTACGGGCAGGTTTTCAAGCAGACGGATTTGGCCAAGACGCTCGAACTAATCGCGGCCGGCGGAGCCGAGAGTTTTTACCGTGGCGAGATCGCGGAAAAAATCGTGCGTTTCAGCGAAGCCACGAACGGTTTTTTTGTGAAAGATGATTTTGCGAATCATCGATCTCTCTGGCAAACGCCGCTGAAGGCCACGTTTCAGGGGGTGGACGTTTACGAGATGCCGCCGAACACGCAGGGGCTTACGGCGCTGTTGGCGTTGAATATTCTTTCGAGTCTCGACCTCGAAGTGCTGCGCGACGACTGGGTCGGGCTGACGCATGCGGCGATCGAGGCGGTAAAACTCGCGTTTGCCGAACGCAACGCGCACGTCGGCGATCCGGACGCGCAAGTTCCGCTCGAGCAATTGCAGACGCTGACGTTTGCGACGCACATCGGCATGAGCATCGATCCGGAGCGCGCGATTTCGCGGCAGGAGTCGCTAACGAAGACTGCCGGTGACACGGTGTATCTCTGCACGGCCGACGCGGAAGGCAATGTCGTCTCTTTTATCAGCAGCTTGTTTGAAGGCTCCGGAATTGTCGCCGGCGATACGGGAATTCATCTGCATAACCGCGGCGCGTGCTTCACGCTTGAGGATGGGCATCCGAATCAGATGGCGCCGGGCAAACGGCCGCTGCATACGATTATTCCAGGTTTCGCGATGAAAAACGGCGCGCCGTACATGGCGTTTGGCGTGATGGGCGGGCATCACCAGGCTCAGGGACACGTTCAGTTCGTGCTCAACACGCTGTTGCACGGAATGGGATTGCAGGAAGCGCTGAGCGCGCCGCGCTTCGATTTCCGCATCGAGAATTTCGTCGCGCTCGAAGCGGACTTTCCGGCGGAGATTCGCGATGCGCTTTCAGCCAAGGGGCACCGCGTCGTCGAGAACGATTATGGTCCCTTCGGTGGCGCGCAGGCGCTACGGGTTCTCGCGGACGGCGTTTACGAAGGTGCGAGCGATCCGCGCAAGGATGGCTGCGCTTTGGGATTTTAACGGCATTGCAACTTTCAAAATTCAAATCTGAACGAAAGGCCACGGATGGATTCAAAAATTTTTACTGGAATGGAGCATGTGGCGCTGGCGGCGCAAGATCCGAAAGCGCTGGCAGAGTTTTATGCGAAGGCCGCGGGGTTTAAGACTCGGATCACGTTCGACAATGGGCCGGATAAACCGAAGACGTATATGATCGGGTTTAACGATACGGGTCCGTTCATTGAAATTGTTCCGGCTGATCCGGCTAAGAAACTAAGCGAGCGTGAGAATAGTTATCCGGGGCTGGTCCATCTGGCGATAAGCGTCGCCGACTACGATGCGGCGGCGGCGCACCTGACGTCACTGGGCGTGCGCAAAGAAGGCGAGGAGCGCAATGCGCCGTACGGCGGGCGCGTGCAGTTTTATCGCGACCCGGAAGGGAACCTGTTTCATATTCTGTTTCGGCCGACGCCCCTGCCGCCGCACAGCGGCGTGTGATCACGCCGCGAGCAACGGCAGATCGATGCGGAAGGTTGTGCCGCGATCGCGACCGGCGCTCAGGGCCTTGATATGCCCGGCGTGAAGTTCGACGATCGCTTTGACGAGCGCGAGGCCGAGGCCGAGACCGCCGGCATTGCGGCCATCTTCCATTTGCTGGAACGGCTCGAATAATTGCGCCAGTTCCGCGGGAAGCATGCCTTTTCCCGAATCGGTCACTTCGATGATCCCGCGCGTGTTGCAGTTGGAAAGCCGGATGTCGACCGTGCCGCCCGCTGGAGTGAATTTAATTGTGTTGTTAAGCAGGTTTGTCAGGCACTGCTGCACGCGCATTTCGTCGGCCGAGACCATCAGCGGCAGATCGCACGACGTCAGCCTTAAATCGATCGACGCTTTTTTCGCGTGTGGCTCGAAAGATTCGATGCAATCACCCACGAGCGCGCGGAGGTCCTGAACGATCAGGCGCATGGTGAGTTTTCCGCGCGTCAAGGCGGCGTAATCGTTGAGGTCGTCGACGAGGCGCTTCAATCCTCGCGTGGAGCGCTGCAGCCCGCCGCAAGCGTGCTGCAGCGTGCTGACCTGCTCCTGATCGCGGTTTTCGCGGTTGGTGCGCGCGATCAGATCGATCCAGGTGACGATCGGGGTGAGGAGTGAACGCAATTCGTGGCCGACGACGGCGAGCGTGAATTGGCGCGGATCTTCGTCCGGCTGTTTTCGCCAGCGCTGCGAGCTGTGCGAAGCCGATTTGGGCGCAGGGTAACGGGCAATGACCTGCGCCAGCAGTGCATCGCAGAGCACCGAAAGCTGCTCAAGATTGGTGAAAAAAACCGGCGCGTCGCCGTTGTCGAGCATGGCTGCGCGCAGGTGGCTGAATTCGAGAACCGCGTGCTCGGGGGCGGCGTTCATTTTTGCCAGCAATTGGTAGCAACGCTCGCTGAGCACGCTGATTTCGGTGGAGTTCGCGGAGCCTGAATCCAGCGACACCGCGAACAAGAAATCGACAATTTCACAGACGAAGTCCACCCATTCACGCTGCGGAAGACTGCCGTTGTTACGCAGGCGCGGATCGGTTGATGTGCGCCAAAGCCAGCCGGTGACGATGCGACGTTTCTGGGCGAGCAGATTTGCAGTATTTTGCGGCGCATCCAGGGTGCCTTGCATGTGCGACTCCTCCAAGTGCCACCGCATGATGCGCAAAATGATTGCCGGGGATCGGGATTTACAGGCGTGCAAAATCGCGACGAAATTTCTGTTTTGAAATAAGAAGTCGAGGAGAAGCGTTACAGAAATGAAATTGCGAAGACACAGAAACGAATGCTGTGAAAAACTCGCGCGGTGCAATTTAAGTCTGTGTGTCGTAGCTCACGACGCGCGCCCAAATTGGAATGCGAAAGTTTCAGATTGGCGCATTCCACCCGGGGCTCACGGCGCCTCAAATCAATACTCTTTGCGCTGGCGGCTGCTGGGGATGTTGAGCTTTTCGCGGTACTTCGCCACCGTGCGGCGCGCGATGTCGACGCCTTCGGACTGCAGCCGCGCCACGATTTCCTGATCGCTGAGCGGGTTCTTCTTGTCCTCGCCTTTGACCATCTC
>Ga0265314_10003830_pt1 | contig 14361 bp, 15 predicted proteins | sample 4126metaG_FD_203106 | JGI IMG/M metagenome (GOLD analysis project Ga0265314, IMG submission 203106) | Rhizosphere microbial communities from Carex aquatilis grown in University of Washington, Seatle, WA, United States - 4-1-26 metaG | ecosystem: Host-associated > Plants > Roots > Rhizosphere >... | reverse complement strand
CGGTGCGGCAGCGATCGTGCTGGTTTCGCTGGTGACGTTGATATTTCATTTTGCCCGCCATTCAGAATCGAATATACCCGCTGGCGCGCTGGCAGTTAATGACGTGAAGGTGAAGGCGCCCTTGAATATCCTTGCGCAGGACGCTCGGGGTAATACGGTGAAACCCGTTGCGGAAGCCAAAGCATCGGCTCCGGCGCCCGTGGTGCAGCCGAAAAAAGGCGGTCCCACTTCAGGACGCCAGAAAGAGGTCGCGACTGGCAAGAAGGAAAAAATCATCAAGAAGAATTCGCGTGTGCGGACTTTGGCCGAAACGACCGGTGCACCTGCGGTCGTGAGCCTGGTCATACGGCCGTGGGGCGAGATATATCTGGATGGTAGAATACAGGGCATCAGCCCTCCGCTCATGGAGTTGCAGGTCGTGGCGGGCAGGCATGAGATAAAGATACGCAATACGACGTTCCCGGAAGCAACCCGTATCATTCAGGTGGAACCGGGCGAGAAGACCAAAATCAAACACAAGTTCGCCAACTGAGCACAGGCGATTGAAAGAATGGGAGCAGCATGATGTCGGTTCGCCGTGGTGTATTGCTGGGCGTGATGCTGGGATGGATGTTGGCCGGCTGTAGCAGCTTGAACTCGTGCGACGAGTGCTGGTGGTACAACAGAACGTCCGAACACAAGCTGAGCCAGGGTGTTGAGAGCTATGAAGAAGGCAACTATGTTGCCTCGATGACGGCGTTGAACGACGTATTGCAAGGAAAACTGGCCGACAAGAACGACAAGGTGAGCGCCTATAAATATCTGGCATTCATACACTGTGTCTCGGGCAGGGAGAAGTTGTGCTATGACTCTTTCAAGAAGGCGCTGGCCTTGAATCCGGATTTTGAACTGACTCCCGCAGAAGCGGGTCATCCTTTGTGGGGACCGGTGTTCCGCAGCGCAAAGGGTAAACCTTCCAAATAATCCAGTCTGACGGAACACATGATCACCCATCTTGGACGTTATGAGATCGTAGGCGAACTCGGTCATGGGGCGATGGGCGTCGTCTACAAGGCGACCGACCCTCTGATCGATCGCGTCGTCGCGATCAAGACAATCACGCTGAGTCTGGCGGAGGAGGAGCGCGCCGAATACGAGGCGCGTTTCTACCAGGAAGCCAAAGCGGCCGGACGTCTAAGTCATCCCAACATCGTGACCATCTTTGACGTCGGTCGCAGCGGCGATATTGCCTATATCGCGATGGAGTTGTTGCAAGGTCGCGAGTTGCGCGAGATACTCAATGACGAAAAACTGTTGCCTGTCGATCAAGTCCTCAATATCGTGGCGCAAGTGGCTCTGGGATTGGCCTATGCGCACGAGCACGGCATCATCCATCGCGACATAAAACCTTCGAACATCATGGTCGGGCGCGACGGACACGTGAAGATCACCGACTTCGGTATTGCGCGCATGGCTTCTTCAGGCGTGCTTACGCAGACCGGCATGGTGCTGGGTTCACCGAAGTACATGTCGCCGGAGCAGGTGATGGGAAAACTTGCCGACCAGCGTTCGGACATCTTTTCACTGGGTGTGATGTTGTATGAGATGTTGACCGGACAGGCTCCGTTTGCAGGAGAGAACGTCAACGCCATCATGTACCAGACCTTGAATCTGGTGCCGCAACCACCAAGCATGCTGAATGCCGCCGTGCCTGATATGCTCAACTTCATCGTGGCAAAGGCGCTGGCGAAGGAATTGGAGCATCGTTACCAGAGTTCGGCAGACTTTGCGAACGACCTGCGTGCCTGTCTGGTCACAGTGTCGCGCGGCGCGATGCCGTTCGTGCCGGGCAAGCCGAAGATCTCTGATGAAGTATCCAGAACAGCTGCAACTGCACGGGAGCAGGACGACGAACCGAATCTGGCGGAGACGATGAGATTATCATCCTCCTTCGATTCGATCGAGGCGACGATGCGATTGGCGGCCATGACTGCCAGCCAGGAGGACGTGGAGGATTTGTCGAGGACGTTGAAGATAGAGCGTCCCAGCTCGGACGAGATCGCCCGGGCCGCACCGCAAGTGCATTCCATTTCAAGATCCTCGCCGATTCATGCACATCCTTCTGCAGAAGCAAACTCTACGAAAGGCGGCGGCGTGATACTGATGGCTATCATCGCCTTGATCCTGATCGGGCTCATTTCCATAATATTTTTCTAGCGTGTTTCGATGCGTAAGTCGGGGCAGAGATTCTTCACGTTACGACCTTCCCGTCTGTTAGTCCTGTTGATTATTCTGCTCTGCCTGTCATCTCTGGCTATGTTGTGGCTATTGCCGCTGCCGACGACTGCTTTGTTGTTCATGACGATGCTGCTGCCGGGATGGTGTGGCCACAAGTTATGGCGCGACGCGGCTTTGCGCTTGCCGCAATCGGTGGAGGCGTTCCGACTGGAGGAAAAAGACGCTGCCGTGCTGATGTTGCGCAACGGCAAACAATTGCAGTGCCGAGTGTGTCCCGATAGCCTGGTGACACCCGGTCTGGTCATTCTCAATGTTGCGCTGGGCGAGCGGCGAACGGTACGTAGTCTGATGATTCTGCCGGATGCGATGGGCCGGGCGGATTTCCGTCGTTTGCGGGTCTTGTTGCGCTGGGGGGAGACTCCTGATCAGACGCCGCTGTAACCCGATGGTGTCAATACGGTTGGAACAGCTTCAGGCAGCATCTGCGGGTAATCCTTGCTGAAATGCAATCCGCGACTCTCATGACGTGACAGCGCGCTTTGCACGATCAAATCGGCGGTCAGTACCAGATTGCGCAGTTCCAGCAGATCGGCGCTGACATGGAAGTTGCTGTAGTACTCGTCGATCTCCTCATGCAGCAACTGGATGCGATGCTGCGCGCGCTGCAAGCGCTTGGTGGTGCGCACGATGCCGACGTAGTCCCACATGAAGCGGCGCAGCTCAGCCCAGTTGTGCGAGATCACCACAGTCTCGTCCGCATCCGTCACGCGGCTCTCATCCCAGTGCGGAAGCTCTGGAATCTGAACGGGGGCGCTGCTCAGGATGTCTTGCGCGGCGGCCTCGGAAAACACCAGACATTCCAGCAGTGAATTGCTGGCCAGGCGGTTGGCTCCATGCAGGCCGGTGCAGGCAGTCTCTCCGACCGCATATAGTGCCCCGACATCGGTGCGTCCGCGCAGGTCTGTCATCACGCCGCCGCAGGTGAAATGCACTGCCGGAACGACCGGGATCGGCTGTTTGGAGATGTCTATTCCCAGCGCCAGGCACCGCGAATAGATGGTTGGGAAATGCTCTTGCAGGAATTCGAGTGGCTGGTGCGATATATCCAGATAGACGCAATCCAGGCCGTGCTTCTTCATTTCGAAGTCGATGGCGCGTGCCACGACATCGCGCGGGGCCAGTTCGGCACGTTCGTCATGCCAGGGCATGAAGCGGGTGCCGTCGGGTAATTTCAACAGGCCGCCCTCACCACGCACCGCTTCGCTGATGAGGAAGGATTTGGCATGAGGGTGATAGAGGCAGGTCGGGTGGAACTGGATGAATTCCATGTTGGAGACACGACATCCGGCGCGCCAACCCATGGCGATGCCGTCACCCGTGGCGGTGTCGGGATTGGTCGTGTACAGGTAGACCTTGCCCGCGCCGCCAGTGGCGAGCACCGTATTCTGAGCCTCGATGGTGATGACATCGCCGCTCACTGTATTCAGCGCATAAGCGCCAAAACACCGATTCTCGCCACGTTTCAGTTTCTTGCCGGTGATGAGGTCGATGGCTATATAGTGTTCCAGCAAGGTGATATTGGGATGATTGCGCGCCTTTGTGGCGATGGTCTCCTGCACTGCATGTCCGGTGGCATCGGCGGCATGGATGATGCGGCGATGGCTATGACCGCCTTCTCGGGTCAGATGGTAACCGCCATCCGTTGCGGCATCCCGGGTGAAAGGAACTCCTTGCGAGATCAGCCAGTCTATCGCTGCCGCGCCGTGCTCGACGACAAAACGGGTCGTATTGCTATCGCACAATCCGCCACCGGCTATCGCCGTGTCGCGGATGTGTTCGTCCAGCGTATCGTCCGGCGAAAGCACTGCGGCTATGCCGCCCTGCGCCCAGGCGCTGGCACCGTCGAGCAGTGATTTTTTTGTGATGACGGCGACTCTTTGCTTGTCCGCCAGCTTGAGGGCGAGGGACAACCCCGCCAGTCCACTACCGATGATGAGAGTATCGAAGCGCAACACGCAATCTGTCCAAATCAGGTTATCGATGGACGAACTATATCAAACTTGAGCGCGGCATCCGGTCATGGAGTGAACTAATTTTCATACCGGCTGTCCATTGCGCAGTGAGGGCGTTGCTGACGATTGTATATCCGTCCGGTTATACTGGCGAACCGCTTGAAGCGGCTCAATTCAACAAACCGGGAAACGGTATGGGTGACAGGGAGGTAGATCAACAACTGGTGGAACGTGCGCAGCGCGGTGACAAGCATGCGTTCGAGTTGTTGGTGTCCAAATACCAGCGCCGTCTCGGGCGACTGATCTCGCGTTTCGTGCGCAATGCTGCTGAGGCGGAGGATGTCACGCAGGATGCATTCATCAAGGCATACCGTGCGTTGCCGGCATTTCGCGGCGACAGCGCGTTCTATACCTGGCTGTACCGGATCGGGATCAACACGGCGAAGAACCATCTGGTGGCGCAGGGGCGCAGAGTCCCGACCAGTACCCAGTTTGATACGGAAGAGGCGGAAGATTTCGAGGATGCGTCACTTCTGCACGAGGTGGCAACGCCGGAAAACGAGTTGATGAGCAAACAAGTGGTTGAGGTAGTGAACTCTTCCTTGCAGGAGTTGCCTGAGGATTTGCGTATGGCACTGACTTTGCGCGAGATCGAAGGGCTGAGCTATGAAGAGATCGCGGCGGTGATGGATTGTCCGATCGGAACGGTCCGGTCGCGGATATTCAGGGCACGCGAGGCGATAGCTGCCAACTTGCGGCCATTGTTGGGTACAACTGAAGACAGAAGGTGGTGAGAATGAAACAGGAAATTTCGGCATTGATGGACGGCGAGGTGTTCGAGGATCAGTCGGATGCGCTTCTTGATAAACTCAAACGCCATCATGATCACCAGCGGGATTGGGCGACCTATCATCTCATCGGAGATGCCTTGAGACAGCCCGACCAGGTCTGCAAGAGCTTCGGCAGAAACTTCCACGAACGATTGCAGGCAGAACCCACCGTAATTGCACCCCAGAATCGAACCTCCCGACGTATTCGTCAATTCGCTCTTTCCGCCGCCGCTTCGGTGATGGCTTTGGCCTTGGTCGCCTGGCTTTCCTTGCAGGTAGGCAGGGAGCCTGCACCGCAGATCGCGGCTGTGCAGGTGCAGCAGGGCAATGCGGCGATGCCGGTTTCTACCCAGGCCAGTGATTACCTGATGGCACATCAGGAATTCTCCCCCGGCGCCGATGTGCATGTCGCCTCCTCATATATCCACGCGGTGGCAGGGCGATAGTGGGATACACGATGCGACGATCCGGGTATCTGGCCTTTGCACTGTTGCAACTCTCCGTTGCACCGGCATTCGCCGAACCTGTACCCGAAACCGGGACGGACTGGTTGAAGACCATGTCCATCGCTGCGCACCAGACCGACTATAGCGGTGTGTTCGTCTTCCAGTCGGGTGGTCGTGTCGAGATGTCACGCATCACGCATGTATCCGATAAGGACGGGGAGCATGAACGGCTGGAGGGGCTTGGCGGCACCGGACGCGAACTCATCCGCAACAACGATCAGGTATGGCTGTACACCGAGGGGCGCAAGATAAAGATCGAGAAGCGGCAACAGGTAAAACGCACTTTCCCCGCACTGCTGCCGGAACAACTGTCGATTCTGAAAGATAATTATCGGGTCAGGCAGGAGGAAGACACCGAGATCGCCGGTTATCAGGCGCACACCATCGTTTTTCAACCGAGAGACTCATTGCGCTACACGCGGGTGATGTGGGCGGACATCGACAGCGGCCTGTTGCTGAAGGCAGCCGTTCTGGATGATCGCGGGTATGCAATCGAGCAGTATGCTTTCATGCAACTGGATATCGACGGCGAGATCGACCGTAAATGGATAGCGCTGGACAAAGCAACGGTCACGGAACATTCCAAACAAACCCAGTCACCCCCTGCCGCTGTAGAACCGCTGGCGGAGTCGTCCGGTTGGCAGGTCGATGCCTTGCCGCCCGGCTTCAAGAAGATGTTCGAGGTGCGCCGCCAACTCAGAGAGAAACAGGAGCCCGTCATTCAATTGGTGTTCACCGACGGGTTGGCGGGCATTTCGGTGTTCATCGAGAAGACCGGCAAGATCGATTACAACCATGCCGGTCTGTCGGGTGAGGGCGCCACGCATGTCTATACCCGCAATTCCGGCGACCATCTGGTGACCGTGGTGGGAGAAGTTCCGCCCATGACAGTCATCCAGGTCGGCGATTCCGTACGCTACGCAGGCCACTGACATGCTCGAGATACGCGCGATCATCATGCAGGTTGAGGGAGATGAAGCCTCCGTGCAACCCATCGGGACCGGCGGCTGCGGTCATTGCGACAGCGAGGGCGGTTGCGGGAGCGGCACAATGGGTAAATTGTTTTGCAGCAGCAAGCCGCGCCATTTCAAGGTCCGTAACGATATTCATGCCAAAGTCGGCGATGAGGTGCAAGTGTCTTTGCCCGACGGGACTTTGTTGCGGGGCGCGCTGAAGATGTATGTGCTGCCATTGATCCTGCTGCTGGCGGGCGGGATCGCCGGGGTCGGCTTTGCGGGTGAGGTGGCTACGCGCGATGCCTGTGCTGCTGTGGGGGCGGGTATCGGCTTGGTTGCCGGTTTTATTCTGGCGAAGTTATCGCCATCCATCGGGCAGGCGGTCGTGTCTTCCATCATCAGTTCGCGATCCGGTTCCTAATCATCGATCTACCAGGAGGTTGAACGCATCATGCTGAAGAGATTCGCCCTGATTATATTGTTCGGATTGTCCACTCAGGCAGTTGTCGCCAAAGAGTTGCCCGATTTCACCGAGTTGGTGGAAAAACAGGGCGCGGCCGTGGTGAACGTGAGCACCACGCAGATCATCCATGCGCCGCAGATGTTCCAGGGAGCACCCAATCTGCCTGAGAACGATCCACTCTACGAATTCTTTCGCCGCTTCGCGCCACAAGTCCCGCGCGAGCAAGAATCACAATCGCTGGGCTCGGGCTTCATCATCAGTGCGGACGGTTATATCCTGACCAATGCCCATGTCATCGACCATGCGGAAAAGATCACGGTGCGCCTGACCGACAAGCGCGAATTCAAGGCCAGGGTGATCGGCTTTGACAAGCGTACCGATGTTGCATTGCTCAAGATCGAGGCGACCGGCTTGCCCAAGGTCGCGCTGGGAAATGCCGATCAATTGAAGGTCGGTGAATGGGTGCTGGCGATCGGCTCTCCATTCGGGTTCGACAGCAGCGTGACGGCCGGGATCGTCAGTGCCAAAGGGCGTTCCCTGCCGCAGGAGAATTTCGTCCCCTTCATTCAGACTGATGTGGCGATCAATCCCGGCAATTCCGGCGGGCCCCTGTTCAACATGAAAGGCGAAGTCGTCGGGATCAACTCCCAGATATACAGCCGTTCCGGCGGTTATATGGGATTGTCTTTCGCCATCCCCATCGATGTGGCGATGGATGTGGTCAGTCAGTTGCGCAGTAACGGCAAGGTCACGCGTGGACGTATCGGCGTGGCCATCCAGGAGGTGACGCGAGAACTGGCCGACTCGTTCGGTATGTCCAAAGTCAGCGGGGCACTGATTTCCGGCGTGGAGAAGGGTGGCCCGGCGGACAAGGCAGGCGTGCGTCCAAGCGATGTGATCCTCAAGTTCGACGGCAAGGAAGTGCACTCCGCCAACGATTTGCCGCGTATCGTGGCGGCGACCAAGCCGGGCAGCAAGGTCAGCGTGCAATTGTGGCGCAAGGGCGGCAATCTGGATGTCGCATTGGTGGTCGGTGAGATACCGAGCGAAGAGTCTGTCGCGCAGCGCGTACCGCACGGTGGCTCGGGCACGGAAGACGCTTCCGAAAGCGAGACCCGTCTCGGGCTGGTCGTGAGCGAATTGAACGAGCAGCAAAAAGGCGAGTTGCAGGTCGAGGGAGGCCTGGTTGTGGAAGACACCAAAGGCGCTGCCGCGCGCGGCCAGTTGCAGCGCGGAGATGTGATTCTGGCAGTGGGCAACATCGAGATACGCAGCATCGCCCAGTTCAATGACGTACTCAAAAAAGTGCCGCGTGGACGAATCATCGCACTGCTGGTGCGTCGCAATGACGGTACCATTTACGTGCCGATCAAGCTGGACGAGAAATAACCGATTCTGGCCACAGCGTATCCTGTCAAAATCGGCTAGAATCCAAGGTTTGCGCAACAGCCGCTTTTGACGGGATTGATCATTTTGAGCCTCATGCAGCATATCCGTAATTTCTCCATCATCGCCCACATCGATCACGGCAAATCCACACTGGCAGACCGTATCATCCATTTGTGCGGTGGTTTGTCCGATCGCGAGATGGAAGAGCAGGTGCTGGACTCGATGGACATCGAGCGCGAGCGCGGCATCACCATCAAGGCTCAGACTGCAGCCCTGAGCTACAAGGCGCGCGATGGACAGGTATATAACCTGAATCTCATCGATACGCCGGGACATGTGGACTTCTCCTATGAAGTCTCACGTTCGCTTTCTGCCTGTGAGGGCGCGTTATTGGTGGTGGATGCATCGCAGGGTGTGGAAGCGCAGACAGTGGCCAATTGCTATACCGCGCTCGACCTTGGTGTGGAGGTCGTGCCGGTGCTGAACAAGATCGATCTGCCTTCTGCCAATCCGGAGAATGCCATCGCCGAGATCGAGGATGTGATCGGCATCGGCGCACAGGATGCAGTGCGCTGTTCGGCCAAGACCGGCATGGGCGTGGAGGATGTGCTGGAGTCATTGATCGTCAAGGTGCCGTCGCCCAAAGGTGACGTCACTGCGCCTTTGCAGGCGCTGATCATTGATTCCTGGTTCGATAACTATGTCGGCGTGGTGATGCTGGTGCGGATTGTGAATGGCACGCTCAAGCCCAAAGACAAGATACTGCTCATGGCGACAGGCGCGCAACATCTCACCGAACACGTCGGTGTGTTCACGCCGAAATCGCAGGATCGGGAATCGTTGTCCGCCGGCCAAGTGGGTTTTGTCATCGCCGGTATCAAGGAGTTGAAGGATGCCAAAGTGGGCGACACAGTCACCTTGCTATCCAAACCTGCTGCCAGTGCGCTGCCGGGCTTCAAGGAAGTGCAGCCGCAGGTTTTTGCCGGATTGTTTCCGGTCGAATCCAACCAGTACGAAGCACTGCGTGATTCGCTGGAAAAATTGAAACTTAACGATGCCGCGCTGCAATACGAGCCTGAAGTGTCGCAGGCGCTGGGTTTCGGCTTCCGCTGCGGCTTCCTTGGCCTGTTGCACATGGAGATCGTGCAGGAACGCCTTGAGCGCGAATTCGACATGGACTTGATCACCACTGCGCCCACGGTGGTCTACGAGGTGGTGCAGCGCGATGGCAGCATCCTGATGGTGGACAATCCGTCCAAACTGCCGGATGCGTCCAAGATCGAAGAGATCCGCGAGCCTATCGTGCACGTCAATCTGTACATGCCGCAGGAATATGTCGGTGCCGTCATCACGCTGTGCACGCAAAAACGCGGTGTGCAGATCGATATGACATATCACGGTAAACAGGTTCTGTTGCAATACGAGATGCCGATGGGCGAGATCGTGCTGGATTTCTTCGACAAGCTGAAATCGGTGTCGCGCGGCTATGCCTCGATGGACTATGAGTTCAAGGAATATCGCCCGGCAGACGTGGTGAAGGTGGATATGCTGATCAACAGCGAGAAGGTGGATGCGCTGTCCATCATCGTGCACCGTGCCAACAGCCAGTATCGCGGGCGCGAGGTGGCAGCCAAGATGCGCGAACTGATTCCGCGCCAGATGTTCGATGTGGCGATCCAGGCTGCTATCGGAGCCAATATAATCTCGCGCGAGAACGTTAAAGCCTTGCGCAAGAACGTGCTGGCTAAGTGTTACGGCGGAGATATTTCACGCAAGAAAAAACTGCTGGAAAAGCAAAAGGCAGGCAAGAAGCGCATGAAGCAAGTTGGTAGCGTGGAGATCCCGCAGGAAGCATTTCTTGCTATCCTGCGCGTGGACGATAAATAGCCGGAATTGGAAGAAGAATGACTTTTGCCCTGATACTGTTTTCGTTGTCCGTGCTGACAGGTGCGATCTGGCTGTTTGATCGCTTCGCCTTGCGTGCCAAGCGACCGGCAGGTGTGAACGAACCGTGGTGGGTCGAATACGCCAAGAGTTTCTTCCCGGTGATCGTGATCGTGTTTCTGCTGCGCTCGTTCCTGGTGGAGCCGTTCAAGATACCGTCCGGCTCGATGATTCCGACCCTGCATGTCGGCGACTTCATTCTGGTCAACAGATTCACCTACGGCTTGCGCCTGCCCATCGTCAACAAGAAGTTCGTCGAGATCAACCAGCCTCAGCGCGGCGATGTGATGGTGTTCCACTATCCGGAAGACCCTTCGGTGGATTATATTAAGCGTGTGGTGGGTGTGCCCGGGGATGTGCTGGTCTACCGCAACAAGCGATTGTGGATCAACGGGGTAGAGCAGGTGTTGCAGCGTGATGGGGATTACAATTACGTCGAGAGCGAATTGCGCTTCGTGCACACCGAGCGTTACAGGGAGAACTTGAACGGGCGCGATCATGCGGTGCTGGTGAATCCGGATATGCCGCAAGTGCATCTGGGTAATGTGTCGGACTTTCCGCAGCACGAACAATGCAGTTATAGTGAGCTGGAGATACGTTGCACCGTGCCCTCCGGACGCTATTTCATGATGGGCGACAATCGCGACAACAGTCGCGACAGCCGTTACTGGGGTTTTGTGCCGGATGAGATGATCGTGGGCAAGGCATTTTTCATCTGGATGAATTTCGGCGAATTGAGTCGTATCGGTCTATCGATTAAGTAAGCGGGCACTGAGAAAGGGAGCGAGATGAAATCATTGAAAAGCAGTCAGCAGGGCGTCAGCCTGACCGGTCTCATCATGGTCGCGTTCGTACTGATCTTTGTGGCGATACTGGGCATGAAGCTGGTTCCGGCCTACCTGCACAGCCAGCAGATTTCGCAGATATTCAAGGATATCTCCAGAGATTCCATGATGCTGAACGCCCCAGCCAAGGACATCAAGGAGTCTTTCAGCAAGCGCGCCAACATCAATTACATCACCGACATGTCGCCGGAAGACATCGATATCAACAAGGAAGACGGGAAGTTGATCCTGAGCGCGAACTATTTCGTGAAGATACCGCTGGTTGCAAACATCACCCTGCTGCTTGAATTCAACCCGAGCAGCTCTTGAATCTTTCCAGATGAAGCACGCGGCATTGTGTAAACAACTCGGCTACCAGTTTGTTCAGCCGTCATTGTTGCAGCGTGCGCTGACCCATCGCAGTTACAGTGCGGCACATAACGAGCGGCTTGAGTTCCTTGGTGACAGCGTGCTGAACTGCACCGTCGCCAAATATCTTTACGATACCTTCCCTGATCTGCCGGAAGGCGATCTGTCCAGACTGCGCTCCAACCTGGTCAACCAGCAGACGCTGGCGATCCTGGCGCAACAACTGAATCTGGGCGAGCAGCTGTTGCTGGGCGAAGGCGAGCGCAAGAGCGCAGGTCATCGGCGTCCATCCATTTTGGCCGATGCGCTGGAAGCCATCTTGGGTGCAGTACTGCTGGATGCGGATTTTGCAGCAGTCGAAAAAGTGGTGTTGGGTCTGTATGTCCCCTTCATCGCACGGACCGACCTGCAAACTTTGGGCAAAGATGCCAAGACCTTGCTTCAAGAACACTTGCAGGGGCGCAAGTTGGCATTGCCGCAATACAATGTGGTCGAGATCAAGGGCGAGGCTCACGCGCAAACGTTCATCGTTTCCTGCGAGGTCGCGCAACTCGGTCTGGCAACGCAGGGCGAAGGCGCCAGCCGACGCATCGCCGAACAGATCGCCGCCGATAAGGCTTACCAACGGATCACAAATAATACATGACTGAATCTCAAGCATTTCATAGCGGCTTCATTGCCATCGTAGGCCGCCCCAATGTGGGCAAATCGACCCTGCTCAATCATCTCATCGGGCAGAAGATCAGCATCACCTCGCGCAAGGCCCAGACCACGCGCCATCGCATCACAGGCATCCTTACCGAAGACAGGACGCAATTTGTCTTCGTCGATACCCCGGGCTTTCAGACGCAACATACCAATGCGCTGAATCGCGGCATGAACCGTGTGGTCACCAGTAGCCTGCGCGAAGTGAACGTGGTGCTGTTCGTGGTGGAAGCGCGCCACTTCGACGAGCGAGATCAGCAGGTGCTGGAGTTGTTGCCGCAGGATAGGCCGGTGATTCTGGTCATCAACAAGGCCGACTTGCTGGATGACAAGGCGGAGTTGTTGCCCTTCATCGAAAAGTTGTCCGTGCTGCGCCACTTCGCCGCCATCGTTCCGGTCAGCGCGCGCCAGGGAAAACAGATCGATACTCTGCTGGATGCCATCCGTCCCTTCATTCCGGAGGGAGAGCACTTGTACGGTGAGGACGAAATAACCGACCGTAACGAACGCTTCCTCGCCGCCGAATTGCTGCGTGAAAAAGTGTTCCGCTTCACGGGCGAAGAGTTGCCGTATTCGGTCAGCGTGGTGATCGAACAGTTCAAGCAGGAAGGCAAGCTGCGCCGCATCCATGCCGCCATCTTGGTGGACAAGGATGCGCACAAGGCCATGCTCATCGGCCACAAGGGCGAGAAGCTCAAGGAGATCGCCACCCAGGCGCGCCTCGATATGGAAAAACTGTTCGACGGAAAAGTCTTCCTCGAAGTGTTCGTCAAGGTGCGCAGCGGTTGGGCGGACAGTGCACATATGTTGAAGACTCTGGGGTATGAGTAACGCTGCTTCAAAAAATCGCATCCAGGACGAACCGGCCTTCGTACTGCACAGTTACCCGTTCCGCGAGACCAGCCTGATACTGGAGATATTCAGTCGGCAACACGGGCGAGTAGCGCTGGTGGCGCGCGGGGCACGGCGCCCGCGGTCGGCGTTGCGCGGTCTGCTGATGGGTTTTCAACCCTTGCAATTGAGCTGGTTCGGCAAGCATGAGCTGCGCACTCTCCACAGCGCCGAGTGGCAGGGCGGCCAGCCGCAGTTGCAGGGCACGGCGCTGCTGTGCGGTTTCTACTTGAACGAACTGCTGCTCAACCTGATGGCGCGCGACGATCCACACGAAAGCCTGTTCGATTACTACCAGCAAACCTTGCAGCGCCTGGCGCAGGAAGAGGATCACGCCTTCACGCTGCGCTGCTTCGAGAAGCACATGCTGCAAGAGCTGGGCTATGCCTTATTGCTGGAGAACGAGGCCGGTAGCGGCAAGCCTATCGTGCCAGAATGCGCCTACCGCTATATACTTGAGCGCGGCGCGATAGCGGAAACGGCGGATGCCGCACAAGGCATGCCGGTAGCGGGCAAGACACTGCTGGACATGGCGGCTGACGATTACCGCGATACCAACAGCGCGCGACAGAGTAAACAACTGATGCGCATGCTGCTCGACCACCACCTGGCCGGAAAGACATTGCACACACGCGAATTGATGAGGGATTTGCAAAAATTATGATCAAGTTAGGACTCAACATAGACCACGTCGCCACCCTGCGCCAGGCACGCGGTGCGCGTTACCCCAATCTGGTACGTGCCGCTCTGATCTGCGAAGAGGCGGGCGCGGATGCCATCACCATCCACCTGCGCGAAGACCGCCGCCATATCCAGGATGCGGATGTCGATATCCTGCGCGGCATGTTGCAGACACGCATGAACCTCGAATGCGCCGTCACCGACGAGATGATCGCCAACGCCCTGCGCGTGAAGCCGCACGACATCTGCCTGGTACCGGAGAAACGCGAAGAACTGACCACCGAAGGCGGGCTGGATGTGATCAAGCATTTCGATGCGGTGCAGCGTGCCACGCAACGTTGCATGGAAGCGGGCATCCGTGTATCGCTGTTCATCGATGCGGATGAGCGACAACTCGACGCAGCGAAGAAAGCTGGCGCGCCAGTGGTCGAGATCCATACCGGCAAATATGCCGATGCGGACAGCGTGCCCGCGCGCGAAGCAGAACTGGCGCGCATCCATGCCGCCGCACTGCATGCCCATGCGCTGGGTCTGCAGGTGAATGCCGGGCATGGCCTTCACTACCACAACGTGC
>Ga0265314_10003829_pt1 | contig 14364 bp, 12 predicted proteins | sample 4126metaG_FD_203106 | JGI IMG/M metagenome (GOLD analysis project Ga0265314, IMG submission 203106) | Rhizosphere microbial communities from Carex aquatilis grown in University of Washington, Seatle, WA, United States - 4-1-26 metaG | ecosystem: Host-associated > Plants > Roots > Rhizosphere >... | reverse complement strand
CCCGAGCGCGGCTACAAGATACTCGACCTGCTGCACCGGGAGTCGCTGGAAAAGCTGGTGGCGCAACAATCCATCAAGGGGCTGTCGGATGCCGATCTGCATCACCTCACCATGGGCTGGCACCGGCTGCACGGCTGGCCGGACAGCGTCGCCGGACTAACCCGGCTGAAGACAAAATTCATCATCAGCCCGCTGTCGAACGGCAATGTCGCGCTGCTGACCGAAATGGCTAAGTTCGCCGGCCTGCCCTGGGATCTCGTGATGTCGGCGGAACTGTTCGAGCACTACAAGCCCGATCCCGAGACCTATCTCGGCGCCGCGCGATTGCTCTGCCTGAAGCCGGAACAGGTGATGATGGTGGCGGCCCACAATGGAGATTTGCGCGCGGCGCAGAACAACGGATTAAAAACCGCCTTCGTGGCGCGGCCGACCGAGTACGGCCCGCTGCAGAAGCGCGATTTCGAAGCCGACGGCGAATGGGACATCATCGCCAAGGATTTCGGTGGCATCGCCGACAAGCTCGGCTGCTAGAGACTGCGGCGGTAGGGCGCAGCGAAACCCACCTTCAGGCCAGCGTTTTATTGCGATCGCGTCATCGAGGCATGCCCGATGGAAGATGCGGCAAACAATATCGTCGCCCATTACGAACGCCACGCGCTGTCATGGGATGCCGACCGCCGCGCGGCGGGCTGGACCGACAAGCCCTATCTCGAGCGGTTCCTCAGCCATCTCCCGGCGGCTGCAACCGTGCTCGATCTCGGTTGCGGGGCGGCGATCCCGTCGCGCTTCACATGGTGGCGCGGGGATTTCACCGGCGATTTTGCCCGGGGTGGCCGAGCCTCCTGGCTCGCGCGGGCGGCCCATGCCGCCCGGTGGCCATAGCGTAATCAGGTAATCAAAAGGTGTTTCTGTTGCTGCTGTGCAGCACATGATTTTCACCGGTCGATAAGGTGTTCGGTCGATGGCGGAAATAGCCGCCGCAGCAATGCGTTGGTATGATTGTCGGTTTCGCCAAGGGGGCCGTATAATCGCCTCATGCGACAGGGCTTTGGACCGATGGTCCTGAAATACGCCATTGCAATTGTCTCGGCGGCCGCCGCCGTCGCCGCCGTTTTTGCGCTGTATTCCAGGTGGGGCGATGCGCTCCTCCTTGTTATCGCCGTGGTCGTGATCCTGTCGCTGGCGGCGACCATCCGCGAATTGCGGAAGCAAAACGACAAACTGCGGACCGAGAATGCCGAGCATGGCGAAGTCGCTGCAAAAGCGCGAGCCGCCGAACAGGAGATACGGCTGATCGTCGACACCGTCCCGGCGTTGATCGCCCGCTATCGTCCCGACGGATTCATGGATTTCCGTAATAAGACCTGGCGGGAATATACCGGCCTCTCGCAGGACAATCACGAAGGCCGCCGCTGGGGAAGCGCGCTGCATCCCGACGAGGAGGAGATCGTCGAGCGCGCGTGGCGCGAACATCTCGCGACAGGTGAGCCGTTCGAACTCGAACAGCGGCTGCGGAGCTCCGACGGGCAATACCGATGGCACCGGGTTCGCCGCGTACCGCTACGCAGCGACGTCGGTGAGGTGATCAAATGGTATGCCATTGCGTTCGATATCGATGAAAAAAAGCGAACCCTCGATGCGTTGAGGGAAAGCGAGGCTGAGCTCGCCAAGGCCAGGCATGAACTTCAGTTGATCATCGACACCGTGCCGGTGTTGGTGCTGCGCCACAAGGCCGATGGCATCATCGATTTTGTCAATGAAGTCGGACGCACTTACAGCGGGCTCACGACCACGAAGTGGACCTCTCGCGTCAGCATCATCACCCATCCCGACGATATTCCGCGGCTCGAGGCCGCTTGGGATGCCGCGCTCAAAACTGGCGAACCCTTCGAGTCCGAGATCCGTCTTCGAAGGGCCGATGGCCAATACCGCTGGTTCGCTTCGCGGCGTCAGCCCTTACGCAGGGACGGCGAAGTGATCGCCTGGTACGCGGCGACCTACGACATCGAAGACCGCAAACAGGCCGAGGCGGCCTTGCGTGAAGCCGAACGGCGCAATCGCGACGCGCAACTGCAGCTCGCCCACGCCAACCGGATCGCCACCATGGGGCAGTTTGCGGCCTCCATTGCTCATGAGGTCAACCAGCCCATCGGGGCGACGTTGATGAACGCGGAAACCGCCTTGCGCTGGCTCGCCGCGTCCCCGCCAAAACTGGAGAGTGCCGGGCAGTGCCTCGACCGCATCATCACCGACAGCAAGCGGGGCGGTGATATCATCAGCCGGATACGTGATCTTGCCAGGAAGACGCCGGCGGAAAGGGAAGATCTGGGAATCAACGAGGTCGTTCTCGAGGTCATCGGGCTGACGCGCAGCGAAATGTCGGATAGAGGCGTCCTGGTGCGGACGAATTTGACGGAAGGCTTGCCGTGCATTTTGAGCGACCGGGTCCAGTTGCAACAAGTGATCCTCAATTTGATCATGAACGCCATCGAAGCGATGGATGAGGTCGCCGAGGGATCGCGCGAGTTGCTGATCCGCACCGGCAACGCCGAAGCGGGCGGGGTGCTCCTCACCGTAACCGACACGGGCCCGGGGCTGTCTCCGGCCAGCCCCGCGCGCATCTTCGAAGCCTTCTATACGACCAAGCCCAGCGGTTTGGGCATGGGGCTGTCGATCTGTCGCTCGATCGTCGAAACGCATGGCGGCCGGCTTTGGGCAACGCCGAACCAGCCTCGCGGCGCCGTCTTTCGCATGATGCTGCCAGTCGGGGAAAAATCGATCGAAAACGCGGAGTGAGCCTACGTGCTGGCCTCGCCTTGAAAGAGCTGCCGCCCCGCTCGGGTGTAAGCTTCCACCACTCGGGCGACAGTGCTTAGCTTGCGATTACACCGCCGCGCCGCTCACGCCGCGGCCGATATCACGCCGAACCAGCCCAGTCCCTTGTAGGTCTCGTAGCCGGGGGTGGCGTGGAACGCGATCAGCGCGCCCGAGCGGTCATGATAGAAGCCGCTGCGCTTGCCATCCAGCGCCAGCGGGATGCGTTCGCTCAGCAGGCCCTTGCCGTCGGAGGCCGCAATCACCCGGAAATTCGAATCGACCAGCAGCACGCGCGCGCGGTCGGCGGCGTTGACGCGTACGCCCTGCACGATGGCGCGGGCCTGCGCTTCCCAGTCGAAGTGGATCGCCAGCACGCCGATCGGCCTGCCATTGGCCTTGCCGTCGGCCCGGACGCTGGCGCAATAGGTCGCAACCTGGGCGTTGCCGAGCAAGGCCTGGTTCTCGACGTCGCCGGCGACATAGTCGTCGCCGGAGCGCAGCCCGCGCGCTTCGCGAAACCATTTGGTGGCGGCGACGTTCTGGCCGACCACGTTGAAGCGGTCCGGTCGTCCGCCGGCCAGCACGTTGCCCTCGAGGTCGCAAAGCCACAGATCGAGATAGACGGTGTAGGCGCCGAGAATCACGGCCAGCCGCTCCGACACGTGCGCGACGCTGGCAGCGTCCGGCGCCGTGGCGCAGGCAACCACCGCGGAGTCGGTGGCCCACCAGCGCACGTCGCAGGTGCGCTCGTAGAGGTTACGGTCGATCAGTTCGATGGCATTCAGCGACAGGTCGACCATGCGCTCGCCGCGCGATCGTTGCGTCATCCGCTCGATCGAGCTCATCAGATTGGCGGTTCGTCTGGTCAGTTGGGTCTCGAGCTCGCATGCGATGGTCTCGACCTGCTGGCCGACGCCGCGCACTTCCTGGGCGACCACGGCGAAGCCCGCGCCCAGTGCCCCGGCGCGGGAGCTTTCGATCAGCGCGTTGAGCGCCAGCATTTTCATCTGGTTGGTGATCTGCTGGATCGACTTTGTCTTCTCGCAGGCCACCTGGTTGACCTCGGCGGTCAGCCGGGCGATCAGCCCCGAGATATCGGCGTCATCGTCGCTAACAGCCGCATCGGCGGCTGCGCGCGCCGTTGACGGCGTTCGATTGAGACCAGCCGCGGCGGCCATCGACGTCATTCCCCCAACGTCGCGGCGTGAAAAATTCGCGACGGAATGACCGTTGTTGTCGCGGATTCTTTCTAACACTGGTTTAATTTTCGCGACCGGCAGCTGCACCTTGTTTTTGCAGTCAGCCGCTTTTTTCAGCTGTTCCTGCGTCGGCCGTCGCCGGATCAGCTGTGGACCGCTGTGATTTGGCTGATATTCACCGCCTCCAACTCATTCCGAAATTCGGAATTTGCTATTGACCCCGACCGCAAATCACCGGCTTATTGCGCCTATCCTGTCCCGAAAGAGGGGCGTTAGGCCTTCGTCACTGACGTTGGGACGGGTTGCGGTGGACGCGATGGCGTCGTCGCGCGCTTTATGCGCGCGGACGAGCGGCGCTGAAGCGTACGGCGAAGTCGTGTGGTCCTGACGCCCGGAATGCTGGCGTCAAGTTCCCGGGATGCTAACGCGTCTCGGGGGCGATGGTGGCAAGAAGCTCCGATTCACCAGGGAGAGCACGATATAAGTCGTAAAGCCATTGCGCAGGGAAGGCCGGAGTGTTTCCGCTGAACCTGTATGCTCGTGTGCGCACTTCCTTGTGCATCAATGCACACGAGACCGCGGGTGCAGCGCGCACCCGGCCTTCCCCGCGCCCTCTCTTGAGGAGCGCGCGCCCTCTCTCTTTTTGGGGGCGAACGATTTGTAAACCTCGGGCAGATGCTGTCGCGAGAACGCGGATTCACATCTCGTCGTTCCCGCGCACGCGGGGACCCATAACCCCGGCGTTGATGGCCGCCGAAGGTATCTGCTCCACTGCAGATAGGGACACACGGCGTATGGGTTCCTGCGTTCGCAGGAACGACAGAATCAAAACGCGGTATAGCCGCCGTCGATCACAAAGCAATCCGCGGTATGATAGCTCGACGCCTTGCTCATCAGATACACGGCGATGCCGCCGAAATCGGACGGTTCGCCGAAGCGGCGCATCGGAATCCGCGGCATCACGTTGGCGACGAATTTGTCGTTGGCCATGATACCAGCGGTCATCTCGCTCCTGATCCAGCCAGGCAGGATGGCGTTGGCGGTGACGCCGTAGCGCGCCAGCTCGACGCCGAGCGCGCGGCACAGCGCGTTCAGCGCGGCCTTGGTGCCGGCGTAATGTTCGTTACGCGCGGTGCCGAACAGCGACGCCAGGCTGGAGGTTGCGACCAGCCGGCCGAACTTGTCGCCGGCCTCGGCACGCTCGGTCATGTGCCGGGCGGCGACCTGGAACACGTGGAACACGCCGTCGAGATTGGTCGCGAACATTCTGCGCCATTCCTCCTCGGTGCGGTCGATGAAGGCGCGCCGTCCGCCGCCGCCGATCCCGGCATTGGCAAAGCAGCCGTCGACCCGGCCGAAATGATCGAGCGTCGCCTTCATCGCCGCCTTGACCGAAGCGGGATCGCTGACGTCGCAGATACGGGTGTCGACCTTGCCGGGCCCGGCGGCCATGCTGGCCGCGGCGGCCTTGTTCTTCTCGGCGTTGCGGCCCCAGATCGAGACGTTGCAGCCGGCCGCGACCAGCGCCTGCGCGATGCCGAGGCCAATGCCGCCATTGCCGCCGGTAATGACGGCTGTGCGGCCGGAAAGGTCAAAAATGCTCATCGGCGTTTTCCATGTTGCTTATCCGAGTTATTTGGCCCGCATTATCCGCAGGCTGTTGTTCCGCACCAACCATGGACAAGGCCGTCCGAAAAATCAAATATGGCCGCCAGAATTCAAATCGGGGCCGCGACGTCAGGACGCGGGCCAACAGGGAAGAGGAAGCCATGCAGTTCAAACACGTCACCCTCGAGTTCGACGGCCCGGTCGCGGTGCTGAAGCTCGACCATCAGGAAGTCATGAACGCGGTATCGATGGAAATGCTCGGTGGGCTTGCCGAGGCGCTCGACGCGATCGAGGACAAGCGCGCCGAGGTGCGCTGCCTCGTGCTGACCGGCGCCGGCCGTGCGTTCTGCACCGGCGCCAATCTTCAGGGCCGCAACAACCAGAAGCCGGGCCGCAGCAACGCCGGCGCGGCGCTCGAAACCGCCTTCCACCCGTTTCTGCGGCGGTTGCGCAATCTGCATTGCCCGATCGTGACCTCCGTCAACGGCGCCGCCGCGGGCGCCGGGATGAGTTTTGCCCTGATGGGCGACATGATCCTGTGCGCGCGCTCGTCCTATTTCCTGCAGGCGTTCCGCCGCATCGGCCTGGTGCCGGATTGCGGCTCGACCTGGCTGTTGCCGCGCCTGATCGGCAAGGCGCGTTCGGTCGAACTGTCGCTGATGGGTGAGCGGCTGCCGGCCGAGAAGGCGCTGGAATGGGGACTGGTCAACCGGGTCTATGACGACACCGCCCTGATGGAAGAGACCATGAAGCTCGCGCATGAACTCGCCAACGGGCCGACGGTGGCGCTGTCGCTGATCCGCAAGCTTTACTGGGACAGCCCCGACAATTCGTTCGAGGACCAGCTCGATCTCGAATTCCAGTCGCAGCGCACCGCGGGCTCGACGGCGGACTTCAAGGAGGGCGTCACCGCCTTCCTTGAAAAGCGCCCGGCAAAGTTCCAGGGCAAGTGAATAGAGGTAGCTGATGCAGGCCGAACTCGGGCGCTGCGTCGCCTCGTGGTTTCCAGGCGCAACCGGCATCGCAGCCGCCGCAAAACTATCCGGCGGCGCCAGCCAGGAAACCTGGTCGTTCGACATCGTGCATCCCAACGGCAATCTTGGCGCGATCCTGCGCCGCGCGCCGCAGGGCTATGGCGCGGCGCCGGGCCGTGCGGCCGGGCTCGATGCCGAGGCGGTCCTGATGCAGCTCGCGCATGACGCCGGCCTGCCGTCGCCGAAAGTGATGCATGTGCTGCTGCCGCAGGACGAGCTCGGCACCGGCTTTATCATGCAGCGGATCGAAGGCGAAACCATCGCCCGCAAGATCTTGCGCGACGAGCAGTTTGCCAAAGCCAGGCCTTTGCTGGCGCGCCAGCTCGGCGGCGCCATCGCCGGCATCCATGCCTTGGACAAGGCAAAGCTGCCAAAATTGCGGACCTCGATCGCGTCCAGCGAGATCGCCGACCTCGAGCGCGAATATCGCGGTTTCAATTGGCCGCGGCCGGTGTTCGAACTGGCGCTGCGCTGGCTACGCGAGCGCGATCCCGGTCCGCCGCCAGAGACGACGCTGGTGCATGGCGATTTTCGTCACGGCAATCTCATCATCGGCCCCGACGGGCTGCGCGCGGTGCTGGACTGGGAGCTCGCCCATCTCGGCGATCCCATGGAGGACCTCGGCTGGGTCTGCACCAATTCCTGGCGCTTTGGCGAGATCGACAAGCCGGTCGGCGGTTTCGGCTCGCGCGAAGAGCTGTTCGCGGGCTACGAGGCGGCCGGCCGCCGCGTCGATCCGGATCGGGTGAAATTCTGGGAAGTCATGGGCAGTTTGCGCTGGGGCGTGATGTGCGGTGGCATGATGCAGCGTTTTCGTACCGGTCCCGATCATTCGATGGAGCGCGCCATGATCGGGCGGCGTTCGTCGGAGACGGAAATCGATTTGTTGAGATTGTTAGCGCCGAGGGGAAAATAAATGCAGGACGAACCGACACCCACTGAATTGGTCAAGGCGGTCGCGGATTTCCTGCGCAACGAGATCGCGCCCGAGATCAAGGGCCATAACGCTTTCAAGCTCCGCGTCGGTATCAACGCGCTCGACCTGGTGACGCGGCAACTTGCGCTGCAGCAGGATGGCGACGCCGCGGAGCTGGCAGGACTGAAGGCGCTGCTCGGCGCCGATGGCTCGCTCGCCGACCTCAACCGAGCGCTGGCGGACAAGATCGCCGGGGGCGAGGCCGATCTGCAGACGCCCGGGCTGGCCGAGCATCTCTGGCAAACTACGCTGGCCAAACTCGCGGTCGATCAGCCGAACTACGGCTCGTACAAAAGGGAGATGGGGACGAAGTAGTGCGCCATCCTCTCAACTCGTCATTCCGGGATGCGCCCCTCGGCGCAGGCCCGGAATCCATAGTCCCTGTGCTCGTGTTCAGTACGAGACGGCCTTCACCGCAAAGCATAACCACAGGGGTTATGGATTCCGGGCTCTCGCTTCGCTCGCCCCGGAATGACGAGGGACTATTTCCCCAGCCACTTCGGCGCGCGCTTCTCCGAAAACGCCTTCGGTCCCTCGATGTAATCCTGCGAGGCCGCCATCGCCTTCACCGCCGGGTATTCGCGCTGCTCGGTCATCGCCTGTTCCAGCGAGACCGCGAGGCCCTTTTCGATCGCCTGCTTGGAGGCGCGGATCGACATCGGCGAGTTCTTGGCGATGGTCTCGGCCCAGCGCTCGGCGGTCGCCATCAACTGGTTCTGCGGGACCACCTCGTTGACGAAACCGAGTTCAAAACCCTCCTTGGCCGAGACGTGGCGCGCGGTCAGGATCATACCCATGGCGCGCTTCAGTCCGATCTGTCGCGGCAACCGCTGCAGGCCGCCGGCCAGCGCGGCGAGGCCGACGCGCGGCTCGGGCAGCGCAAAGGTCGCGTTGTCAGAGGCGATGATGAGATCGCAGGCCAGCGCGACCTCGAAGCCGCCGCCCATCGCGACGCCGTTGACGGCGGCGATGATCGGCTTGTCGCAGTCGAACCGCGCGGTGAGGCCGGCAAAGCCGCCTTTGTCCCAGCCGCGCTTGCCGCCCGCCGCCTGCCATTTCAAATCGTTGCCCGCACAAAAGGCCTTGTCGCCGGCGCCGGTCACGATCGCGACCCACTGGTCAGGATCTGCGGCGAAATCGTCAAACACCTTGTTGAGCTCGAAATGCGCGTCGATATGCAGCGCGTTGTACACTTCCGGCCGCGACAGCGTCACGATCGTGATCGGTCCCTTGCGCGTCACCTTGGAGAATTTCAGGTCCATATTTGCTCCCGTCGTTTTTTCTGTCGTGAGGAATTTCGCCCTGATATTAGCGCGCTATCGCAGGCCGTCGCCATCCAATTACGCGGGCAGGCTGCGCGCGGCAAGGCGTTTGGCGTTGCTTGACTCGGCCATCGGCTTGCCAGCTTAATCGGCGCAGAAAAGAACGCTTGGAGGAATTGCCTTGGATTTTGCATTGCCGGCGGGCCTCGTCGCCTATCTCGGGGAACTCGACCGTTTCATCGCGCGCGAGATCAAGCCGATCGAGGAAGCCGACGACAACATCCGCTTTTTCGACCATCGTCGGGAATGGGCGCGCACCGATTTCGAAAACGGCGGCCTGCCGCGGCATGAATGGGAAGCGCTGCTGCGCAGAGTGAAAAATCTCGCCGACGCCGCCGGCCATCTGCGCTTCGCGATCCCGAAGCGCTACGGCGGCAAGGACGGTTCCAACCTCTGGATGGCGGTGATCCGCGAGCATTTTGCGTCAAAGGGGCTCGGCCTGCACAACGATCTTCAGAACGAGCATTCGATCGTCGGCAATCTGCCGATCGTGACCATGCTCGACCGTTACGGTACCGACGAGCAGAAGGCGATGATCGACGGATCGATCACCGGAAAATACCGCATCACCTTTGGCCTCACCGAACCCGAGCACGGCTCGGACGCCACCCACATGGCGACCCGGGCGCAGCCCGCGACCCGCGACAACGTCAAGGGCTGGGTGATCAACGGCGAGAAGATGTGGACCACCGGCATGCATGTCGCGACCCATTGCGCGCTGTTCGCCCGCACCTCCGGCGAGGACGGCGATGCGCGCGGCATCACCTGCCTGCTGGTGCCGGCCAAGAGCGCCGGCGTGAAGGTCGAGGAATATATGTGGACTTTTAATATGCCGACCGACCATCCCCGCGTCAGCTTTACCGATGTGTTCGTGCCCGACGACGCGCTGTTTGGCGAGGTCGGGCGGGGGCTGTCGCTGGCGCAATGCTTCGTGCACGAGAACCGCATTCGGCAGGCGGCGAGCTCGCTGGGCGCCGCGGTCTATTGCATCAACGAGAGCGTGAAATATGCCCGCGACCGCAAGCCGTTCGGCAAGGCGCTGGCCGAGAACCAGGCGATCCAGTGGCCGCTGGTGGAATTGGCGACGCAGGCCGAGATGCTCAGGCTGTTGATCCGCAAGACCGCCTGGGAGATGGATCAACTCACCCAGGCCGAGGTCGAGCACACGCTGTCCGACAAGGTCTCGATGTGCAATTTCTGGGCCAACCGGCTGTGCTGCGAATCCGCCGACCGCGCCATGCAGGTGCATGGCGGCATGGGCTATTCACGCCACAAGCCGTTCGAGCACATCTACCGCCATCACCGCCGCTACCGCATCACCGAAGGCAGCGAGGAAATCCAGAAGCGGAAGGTCGCCGGGTTTTTGTTTGGCTACATGGGAGCCGGCAAGCATTGAGGGGATGCATTGCGAGCCAACGGGTCGGGCGAATGCCCGCCCGATGACAGGCTCCGCGAAGCAATCCAGTGCCACCAGTGGAGCACTGGATTGCCTCGTCGCTGTGCTCCTCGCAATGACGGGCGTCCGTTTTCAATTCACCTGGCGATCTTTGCCCGCCCAATAGGGATCGCGCAGATGCCGCCGCAAAATCTTGCCCGAGGCGTTGCGGGGCAGGGCCTCGATGAAGTCGACGGATTTGGGCGTCTTGAAACCGGCGATACGTTCGCGGGTGAAATTGATGATGTCGGACGAGGTGGCCTGCTTGCCGGATTTCATCACCACGATCGCCTTGACCGCTTCGCCCCATTTGTCGTCGGGCACGCCGACCACAGCGACTTCGGCGACATCGGGATGATCGCAGATCGCGCTTTCGACTTCGGCGGGATAGATGTTCTCGCCGCCGGAAATGATCATGTCCTTGATACGATCGTGAATGTAGAGATAGCCGTCACTGTCCATATAGCCGGCGTCGCCGGTGCGCAGCCAGCCGTCGCGGTCGAGCGTTTTGGCGGTCGCTTCCGGCAGGTTCCAGTAGCCGACCATGTTGGAGCCGGAGCGCGTCGCGATCTCGCCGACTTCGCCCGGCGGCAATCGCTTGCCGTCGGCGTCGAGGATCGCCAGTTCGATGCCCGGCAACGCCTTGCCGGCCGAGCGCATCCGGTCGAGGCCCTCGACGTGGTCTTCCGGCGGCAGCGCCACGATGGTGCCGGTGGTTTCGGTCATGCCGTACATCTGCACGAAACCGCATTTGAACACCTCGATGCATTCTTTCAGCAAAGCAGCCGGAATAGGCGAGGCGCCGTAGAGCATGTAGCGCAGTTTCGAGAAATCGACCTGCCGCGCCCGCGGCTGCCGCACCACGAACTGCATCGCGGCGGGCACCATGAACAGTTTTGTAATGCCGGACTGTTCGAAGAAATCCAGCACCTTGGTCGGATCGAACTCCCGGGCGATCACGCCCCTGGCGCCGTGGTAGAGGCCCATTACGCCCCAGCCGGAGCCGCCGATGTGGAAGATCGGCATCGCCACCAGCGAGACGTCGTCCGCGCTCCACGTGTTCCAGTCCGGCTTCTCGTCCTTGCCGATGCTGACGAGGTTGAGAAAGTTGGCATGCGACAACATCGCGCCCTTCGGCTTGCCGGTGGTGCCGGAGGTATAAAGCTGGATCGCGATATCCTTTGGGACGATCGGCACCTTCGGATCGGCGGCGCTATGCGCGTCGCGCCAGGCGACAAAATCCTGCCATTCCGGCGCGCCACCTTCAGTGGTGATCACGGTGCGCACGTCAGGCAATTGCGCTTTGATGTTGCGGACTTGCGTAATGAATTCGGGGCCTACGAACAGCACCGGCGCCTTGCAGTCGCTGACGATGAAGGCAACTTCCGGTCCGGCCAGGCGCCAGTTCACCGGCGCCATCACCACATTAGCCTTCATCGCGCCCAGCAGCAGCTCGAAATAGAGATCGCTGTTCTTGCCGAGATAGGCGATCCGTTCGCCCGGCTTGACGCCGAGCGCGATGAGGGCGTTGGCAACGCGGTTGGTCTTGCTGTCGAACTCGGCAAAGCTGGTGCGGCGGCCTTCGAATTCGAACGCGGTCGCATCGCCGCGGCTCGCCGCCCGCGCGCGTATCATGTCGGCAAGGTTGGCCGGTTCCTGCGAGACGGACATGTTTCCCCCGATGTGATTTTATCGTTGCGGAGAGTGTGGCGTTATCCGGCCGTAAAAACAATACGGGGTCGCTTACCCCCGCGCGGCGCGATCCTTTTCGTTCTGCGCCTTGATCGACTCGCGGGCCTGATTCCAGTCGGCATCGGACCAGTCGCGCAACTGATAAAAGTTGCCGCCCATCGCCAGGGCTTGCGCGCCGTCCATCGCGATGGTCTCGCCATTGATCCAGTCGCAACCGCCGGAGATCAGGAACACCGCGAGGTTCTGCAGCTCTTCCATCTTGCCGACCCGGCCCATCGGGTTCAGTGCCTTGGTGCGCGCGCCGGCCTCGTCGCCGGGTTTTATCCGTTTGCTCATGCCTTCGGTCGGAATTTCGCCGGGCGCGATGGTGTTGAGGCGGATGCCGTAGTGACCCCACTCCGTCGCCAGCGACATGGTCATGGCGTGGATGGCGGATTTGCTCATCGCCGAGGGCACCACATAGGGCGAGCCGTTGCGGACCCAGGTCACGGTGATCGACACCACGTTGCCGGGCAGTTTTGCCGCGATCCAGCGCCGGCCGACCGCATGCGTCACATAGAACGTGCCGTGCATCACGATATTGGCCACGGCATCAAAACCGCGCGGGGACAATTCCTCGGTGCGCGAGATGAAATTGCCGGCGGCGTTGTTGATGAGATCGGTGAGAGGACCCGCGGTCCAGATCTGTTCGATCATTTCGTCGACCGCGAGCGCGTTGCGGATGTCGACGCCATGGCTGACGACCCGGCCGCCATGAAGGTCCATCAGCTCGGTCGCGGTTTCGTCGCAGACGCTCTTGCGCCGGCCGCAGATATGGACCTCTGCGCCGAGTTCGAGAAAACGCGCGGCCATGGATTTGCCGAGGCCAGTGCCGCCGCCGGTCACGAGAATGCGCCGTCCGGCGAGAAGCTGATCGTTGAACATCGTTTCCACCCGAGGGAATTGTCTGTTAATTGGTCGATTGACTAAATCCGGACGGCACCTTTCTGTAAAGCCGCACCAAAGAATAAATGTGGAGGAGAATCTTCATGGAAGAACGCATCTCGATATCGATCGCGGACGGCATCGCCGATGTTCGCCTGGTGCGGGCGGACAAAATGAACGCGCTGGATGTCGCGATGTTCGAGGCGCTGGTTGATGCGACCGACCGGCTGTCGAAGGAAAAGGGCGTCCGAGCGGTAGTATTGTCCGGCGAAGGCCGGGCGTTCTGCGCCGGTCTCGACATGGGCCGCTTCGCCGCGATGAAGGCAAAGGGCGGTAACGGGATAACAGGTGGCGAAAAGCGCGACCTGACCGCGCGCACTCACGGGCTTGCCAATCACGCGCAGCAGGCGGTGTGGGGCTGGCGCCAGCTTCCGGTGCCGGTGATCGCCGCGATCCAGGGCGTCGCGTTCGGCGGCGGCTTTCAGCTCGCGCTCGGCGCCGACATCCGGTTCCTGACCCCTGATGCGCGGATGTCGATCATGGAGATCAAATGGGGGCTGGTGCCGGATATGGCGGGAACGCCGATCCTGGCGAGCCTGGTGCGCGACGACATCCTGCGCGAACTGACCTATACTGGGAGAATCTTCTCGGCGCCGGAAGCCCTTAGTTACGGCCTTGCGACCCGAATCTGCAACGACCCGCGCGCGGAAGCCTTCGCGTTGGCGCGCGAGATTGCCGGCAAGAGCCCGGATGCGATCCGCGCCGCGAAGCGCATGCTCAACAATCTCTCGGTCGATCCCGGCCCGGCGCTGCTGGCCGAATCCGTCGAGCAGATGAAGCTGATGGGTGGCACCAACCAGCTGGAAGCCGTGCGCGCCAATATCGACAAGCGCGCACCCAGGTTTGTCGATGTCTAATTCCAGCGCCGTCGCAGCATTGTCCCGATAAGAACAAAAACAATGAACGAATCCTCATCCTCGTTTCTTGGCATCATCAGCGGCGAACGCCGCCGTAATCATGACGAGGTTGCCGATCGTGCGGCGCGGATCGCCGGCGGACTGCACCGCCTCGGGGTGAGGCAGGGCGACAGCGTCTGCCTCCTGATGCGCAACGACATCGCCTTCATCGAGGTGGCCTACGCGGTGATGCGGCTCGGCGCCTATGCGGTGCCGGTGAACTGGCATTTCAAGCCGGAGGAAATCGAATACATCCTGAAGGATTCCCGAACCTCGGTGCTAACCGGCCATGCCGATCTGCTGCATCAACTGCGCGATTCGATCCCGGCCGGCGTTACGGTTCTCAGCGCACCGACGCCGTCCGAAATACTCGCCAACTACAGGATCGATCCGGATCAGCT
>Ga0265314_10003824_pt1 | contig 14372 bp, 15 predicted proteins | sample 4126metaG_FD_203106 | JGI IMG/M metagenome (GOLD analysis project Ga0265314, IMG submission 203106) | Rhizosphere microbial communities from Carex aquatilis grown in University of Washington, Seatle, WA, United States - 4-1-26 metaG | ecosystem: Host-associated > Plants > Roots > Rhizosphere >... | reverse complement strand
AGCGCTGTCTCTCTGGCGTCTATTAGGGAGTCGTTTCACCGAGAGCTTTGAAAGGGCATGGCTTCAGCCATGTGGCTTTAGCCGCTGAGGGCCGCGCTTCTGGCACATCCCGTATCGCGCGAGGATTAGTCGCACTTCCCTTAGTTGACGCCCGCCGGAGTGCGCTGGCGGTGCAGTTCGGCGAGGAACGCTTCTTCCTCCAACCCATTGCCGGTCCGTAGCAATTCCAGGAGTGGATCGTCCGCGTCGGTCGCGTCGCTGCTGGTATGGCTCAACTCGACCGCACTGGCGATGAGCGAGCGCGGAGAAGTTTCCAGTTCCGGAGTGGAACCGGGCTGGCCAGTGAGGAACTCGATGAACTCGCCCACGCTTTTGCGCTGCTCTTCAGTGCGGGCAGGGAACTCAATCCCCATGCCATGTCCGGGATGCATGACCCGGACCAAACCTTCGGCGTGAATCTCCATTCCGGCAGCGCGCAGGCACAGGTCGACGGCCGAGGACTGCGGAAAGGGAGATGCGGTCTCTACGTAGCAGCCGCCCAGACTGAGGTCCGTCAGTTTGCATTGGCTGACCGCGTCGGGTTCTTCGGGCAAAGCGTCGTGCGAACGGGCAGCCAGCCACCCACCCATTTCGTCGCGCATCTTTTCGTCCATGTCGAGAAAGCGCAGGCCGGTTTGGCCGTTGGCGGTGCTCCAGGCAACCTCCGCCTCGCCTTCAATACCAGCGGCGCCGTCGGGAAGTTCGAAAGAGACGCGAACCAGAGCTGCCGCCGGAAGCGGCTTGGCCGCCAGCACATCCATGCCGCCGGTACTCAGGTCGAGCAGGATGCCTTCAATGGTGTTGCTCTCGTCCAGACGAATCGAAACCGCCGCTTGAACCGCGACCCGCATCGATTGCCGACGTTCGCGTTTCAACAGCGCTGTGGCGGCGCGTAAGGTGTTTTGCGCCTGCTCGTGGGTGATGGGCTTGGTGAGAATGAAATGAGCCCCCGCGCCCAGGATGGAGCGGATCTGCGAAGCATCGTGCAGCAAGGCAACGGTCACGGGCGGATTGCGGTCCGGTCCGACAAGATGGCGGCAACCCTCAAGCAGCTGAGATGCCGCTTCGGGATCGTCGAAGTCCACGATGACCTGATCGAAACGTTCCTCCGCTAGCCGCGCCACGGCCACATCGGCCGCGCTCGACCGATCCACCGCGACGCCAAACTGCGCCAGGACCTGAATCAGCGTCTCCGCAGTCAGGTCGTCTTTTGACACCAGCAATGCCTGCAATATCATGCGACCGAGCCTCCCGCCTCGCGCCTTGCCTGTACGATCGGCTTTCTACGGCCAGCGCGGAGTTGTGCTGCGCGCTGCCTTGGGCGCGGCTGGCGCGGCTTGTGCGCCGGCCTTGGCGGCCATCGCATTGCTGTTTTCGTCGTCCACTTCCGCCAGCACTGCGCTATCGTCCTCGACGTCGGTTTCGGCAAGCAAGGGTGCGACCTCGCGTAATTTCTCGGCGGCCTGCTGCAGCATTTCGATCTGCTTGCCGAGCTGTGTGTACTGCGCCTGCTTGCGGCGCAAAACCTCATGGATATCTTTCATACATCCCCCTGCGCCTGACTTTAGGTTTGTACGAAGGTAAGGTCAACGGCAAAGCCATCGCCGCCCGTTACCGCGGTAACCGGCGAATTTGAGTCGGCCCATCGAAGCGGCTCGAGTCGTGCTCGATTAAGGAGACGATGTGGTTGATATGGCCCGGTTCGGCGGCAGAAGGGAAAATCATCCCCAGCAAACACCATCAAGTCGATCAACTAGCTCAAAATCAGAAGCCCCGCCTTGCGGCGGGGCCTTGAGTGGAGTGTTCTGGGCGAACCAATAAACCTAGATTATCCGCCAATCAGCTTGCGACGGAACATTCCGGCGATGCCCACCAGCCCGGTTCCGAGCAGACCCAAAGTTCCCGGCTCCGGCACCGTGAGGGTGGTGTCGCCCAGACGAATGTGCGAAATACCCTGGGCGAGCTGTCCGTTCGTGGTGAAAAAGTTCTGTGTCGTCGTTCCAGTCGCCATACGGCCGGTATACAGCATGCCCCGGATCTCGCCGGTGAGGCTGTAGGTCAGATTCTTCTTGCCAGGCGCGCTGGTCAACGTCCAAGTAATCGGACCAATGAAGCTCCCGCTAAAGATCGTTCCCTTCGGCTCTCCCCAATTGCCGATGCCCTTAAGCACAAACGTTGAGCCCGTGGCTGAGAACGTCCCGCCCCACCGGAGCGAGCCGCTGGTCAGAGCGCCGGTCGAGAAGGTGACCGAACCGAGATCGTGCCCCTTAGTGGCCATGAGGCCGTTGAAGGACGTCAGTTCCGACCGCGTCGAAGTGATGCCTAAGGCGGTGATCGAAATTGAGCCGTATTGATTCGTGAAATTGATGTTGTCCGCCCACGCAGCAATCGGCAACGCCATTGCAAGTAACGCCAGAACTACCACTCGCCTCATTTGAATTCCCTCCCAGACCTTGAATCTTTAACGTTTAATCTTTTAATCTTTGTCCCAATTTCACCTTGAACTCTGATGCTCAAGGCACAGGTCGCCTGATACCTCTTGTGCACTTACAGATCCAAAACTAGTGACGGCAGATTGATCATATTTATCAATAACTTACATGTGTTTGTTGCTGCCGTCCCCAGTCTCGGAGTGCAATCCGATGCACACTTTCAACAATTCGCTTTCCCGACACCCTCAAGGGGATCGTTCTCGCAGTCGAGCAAACCCGGTCGCGAAAGCTAACCGACCGTAGGTTCGGAAACGGCAGGGCAAACCTCGCCGTATGACAAAAATCCTCAATCTCTGGGAGACCCCTTCCAGAACCGAGTGCGACTGGCAGTAACCAATCGCAAGGTGACTAATGTTACCAGAGACGGGGCGTTTGGCAAGTGGCTCTTTGGTGCCATGGAATCCCTCAACCGGGGGGTTTTGCCCTCAGGCAAGGTGTCATAGTCTTCGGGGTGAGCATTTCTGGGGGAGGGCTGTTCGGGCGTCCCACGATCTTTGGATCCGGGGCGCTTCTTAATTTACAGTGAAGTCTCCCAGGGAGTCCCGAACTCCCCCACGGTTGCGCTTCTCCCTAAGTGCTTGCTTACCCAAGACCACTGCCAGTGTCGTCTCAGGAGAGCGGTACCTCTTCACTCTTTCCCGATGACAAGCTGCGATAAGCCGCGTCCAGAATGAGCTGGTTCTGCCAGCCCTGCTGGCCCAGGACAGGAAACACCTCCCGTCCTTCGACGGCGGCAGCGAAGCTGTCCACCTGTTTCGCATAGGCAAGTTCGTTGGAGACGGTTTCCTCGGCGGAGCGTTGCCCGTCGCGCCACAGTTCCAACCTGACCGGCTGGTCAACACTCAGCGCATCGTCGGCGCGGAGGAATCCCGCTTCGCCGACAATCTCCAGCGGCGTGCGATATTGGGCGCGCGTCGAAACCAGTACCGTCGCCAGCGTGCCGCGCTGAAACTCCAGCGTCAGGGCGGCTGCCGCTTCGAGGGCGCCCGACCGTTGGTCCGGATGACCGAGTGTGCTCACGCGCCAGGGCTCATCCTGCAGGATGTAACGCAAGGCGTCGATGCAGTGCACGCCCACGTCCGAAATGGGGCCGCCTCCCGACAGCGAGCGATTGTAGAGCCAGGTTCGGGGATGGTCTGCTCCCGGATACGAGAATTCCGCCCGCGCAAAGATCGGGCGACCGATGTCGCCAGACGCGATGTGTTCGCGAAATCTCGCCGTACTTTCTTCAAAGCGAAAGACCTGGGCGACACCGAGGAGAGCGCCAGCATTCCTCGCCGCTTCGACCATCTGGCGGCATTCGTCCGCGTCTATGCCCATCGGTTTTTCGCAGAGCACCGGCTTGCCGGCGGCAACCGCGGTGAGGACGTCCTGCAGATGGCAGGCATTGGGAGTCGTGACCAGCACGGCGTCGACTTCCGGACAGCGGCTGAGCTCTTCGGTAGACGCAAAGACATGCGGGATCTCATACTTCACGGCCGCATCGTGTGCTTTTTGAGAATCGCGGCGCGATAGAGCGGCCACTTTGCAGTTCTGAGCCAACGCGAAGCCCGGCATCAACCGCCGCACTGCATGCAATCCGAAACCTGCAATACCAAAGCGAACCATATATGAATTTCTCCGACTTCTCTGGATCTCTGACCGCTTGTTTTTGTAGCCAGAGTGGGTGCCCCAGGTTTCGATTTTGAGACCTGGGAGACCACAACGCTTCAAGTGCAAATTCGCGCGGTCAGAGACCTAGCGCCTTTCTCTAAGCGGCTACGTATACGGATAAAAGACGAAAAACAATAGCGACAAAGCGGTCAATGCCCAGAGTGCTGGACGAACCTCCCGCAGGCGCCCTGAAACCAGCTTGCAAAAAGGATACAAGATAAATCCCGCCGTCATACCAATTCCCACGTTGTAAGTGAAGGCCATCAACACGATCACTCCGAATGCCGGAACCAGTTCGGTGAGGTCGTCGAAGGGAATTCGCGTAATCGGAGTCAGCATCAGCAAGCCAACGAAGATGAGCGCCGGCCCGTAAGCCTGCGGCGGGATGGCGGAGATGAAGGGCGCGAAGAATAAAGTCCCGACAAAACACAGCGCAGTAACCACCGCAGTCAGTCCGGTGCGGCCACCGGCCTCGACTCCCGTTGCCGACTCGATATAAGCGCCGGATGTTGTGGTCCCAATCATCGCCGCAAAGGTCGTGGCCAGCGCGTCGGCCATCATCGGGCGCTCGATCTGCGGCAGGTTTCCATCTTTGTCGAGGAACCCGGCGCGCGCCGACACGCCGATGAGCGTGCCCATGGTGTCCACAAATGCCATGACAAAAATCGTCAGGACCACAGGAAAAAATCCCGAGGTGAATAGACTGTGCAGATCGAACTGGAAAAACACCGGCTGCAAGCTGGGCGGGCGGCTGATCCAACCGGCCGGCGCCGGCGCGACCCGCGTCACAAAACTGAGCAGAGCAGTGACCAGAACTCCGCAAAGAATCGCCGCCGGGAAACGGCGAATGGTGAGCACCGTCATCAGCAGGAAACCGAACACGGAAAGCAGAACGGAGAGCGAAGTCAGATGCCCCGGCCGAACCGGCGCCCCAGGCGATCCCATCGTAACGATGCCGGTCTGATTCAATCCGATGAAGGTGAGAAACAGTCCGATGCCGACGGCGTAGCTGTAACGGAGCGTGGCCGGAATGGCGTCGACCATCCACTGGCGGAGGCGAAACAAAGTCATCAGAATAAAAAGAATTCCCGCCAGAAACACGGCGCCCAGCGCGCTTTGCCACGTGTAGCCGAGCACATGCACCACGGTGAACGCGATGAAAGCATTCTCGCCCATGTACGGTCCAATAGCGAAGGGCCGGTTGGCATAGAAGCCCATCAGCAGCGTTCCGAAAATGGCCGTAAGAATGGTGGCCGTGAGCGAGGCGCCAGCCGGCATCCCGGCAGTTTTCAGGATGGCGGGATTGACGGCCACGATGTAGGCCATCGTAAAAAAAGTGGTGAGCCCAGCGACGATTTCGCGGCGGACGGTTGTCTGATGGTGAGAGAGTTTAAAGAACGCATCGAGCCAGCGCTTCAAGTTGCCCTCAGGTGGAAACTGAGGATTGTACATTCGCCGGGCTCGAAGTACGAATCGAGCTGAAGCGCTCCCCTGGGTGACTCGGTGCCCCCGTGGTTTAGCCTTTGACGTGGCCGACAGCGACAAGCGGCCCTCAGGTCCGTGTAAATCTCAACTCGGCGAGCACCTTGGGATCGATGTTGCCTCCGCTGATCACAGCCACGTTGATCTTTGTGTTGGGCAACTCGTCGGCGTGGAAAAGAAACGCGGCCACGGCTACCGCGCCGCTAGGCTCGGCTACAGTTTTCGCGTTCGCACTGAGAACGCGCGTGGCCTCGCGAATCTCGTCTTCGGTGACGCTGACGATATCATCCACATAGGCGCGGATGTGTTCGAAATTAATTGCGCCGATGCTCTGGGTGCGAAGCCCGTCGGCCAGCGTCTGCGAGACTTGCTCTGCCGGGAAGGAGACGATGCGGCCGGCGCGCAGGCTGGCTTGCGCATCGGCGGCAAGTTCGGGTTCGACGCCAATCACCTTTACCCGCGGATTCCCGATGGGATTACCGGCAGGCCTGCTGAGCTTGATGCCGGCGGCGACGCCGCTGATCAATCCACCTCCACCAACGGGAACCAGCACAGTTTCAACGTTGGGTAGGTCCTCAAGGATTTCAAGCCCCACCGTCCCTTGGCCGGCGATAATTTTTTCGTCATTGTAAGGCGGCACGATTGCGTAGCCGTGCTCGGCCGCCAGTTCTTCAGCGCGCAACCGTCGCTCCTCACTGCCGGGACCGACGATAACGATCTCAGCTCCCAGCGCAGCGGTAGCTTCAAGCTTATTCTTCGGAGCATTGCCCGGCATGACGATGACGGCCTTCACACCCAGCGTCCGCGCCGCATAGGCCACGCCCTGCGCGTGATTGCCGCTCGAATAGGAAATAACTCCGCGGCCCCGCTCCTCGTTGCTAAGCGACGCGACCTTGTTGTAAGCCCCACGCAGCTTGAAGGCGCCGATGGGCTGCAGGTTTTCGAGCTTGAGGAAGAGCTTGCGTTGCTCCGCAGCGCCCGTCCACTCCGACAGGGGAGTACGGACAGCGATGCCTTTGAGCAGCGCTTGGGCCGTGCGAATATCGTCTAGGGAAACCACCGTGTTTGAGCGTGCCTTGTCCGGGCATTTTTTGCAAGGGCACCACGTAGTGCATCGTGATGTTATAGGGATTGACATCATGATGCCTAATGGCATAGCATCAAAACATGAGGACAACCCTTTCGCTCGATGACGACGTGGCCCAGTTGTTGAAGAAGGAAGTTCGGCGAACTGGCTCTTCTTTCAAAGAGGCGGTGAATCGATTTCTGCGGATGGGATTGACGGCTTCGAAGCAGCCCGTCCGGAAGCCGTTCCGGGTGAAGCCGTGGAATCTGGGTCTGCCTCCGTTTGAGAAAGTAGAAGAGTTATTGGAATACCTGGAAGGGCCGGATCATCGGTGATCGTCATTGATGCCAATCTCCTGATCTATTCCTACGATCTCGATTCGGCCCACCACAAGAAGAGTCATTCTTGGCTGGAAGAAGCGCTTTCGGGAGTGGAACCCGTGGGACTGCCCTGGCAAAGCGTATCTGCGTTTCTGCGGGTTATCACGAATCGGCGACTATCGGGAATGCGTGTCAGCCTGCAGCAAGCCGTGCAAGTCGTAGATGAGTGGTTGCAGCAACCGAATGTACAAATACTTGTGCCGGCGGATCAGCACTGGTCGGTGTTGAGACAAATGATCCTGGAGGGACAGGCCTCTGGCCCGTTGGTGAGTGATGCGGAAATCGCGGCGATCACGATTGAGCATGGAGCTGTGCTGCACACGGCGGACCGGGATTTTGCCCGATTTCCGGGGCTGCGCTGGAAAAACCCGCTAACATCGCAGCTGAAATTCTAAGCTCATCGTGGAGTCGCTATGCCCCGCTGTCGCTTTCGGTACGTGTGTGAAACCTCCCTCCAATCTGAAAAAGAACTCCCATTCGACTACAAGGGCCAACGAATTGTATTCTCGTTTCCACAAAAGGAGAGCGCGGAAAACGCCGCACGCGCCAGCATAGAAGTTGAAGCGGTGAACTGGAGGGAGGCTGATCAAAAGGCACAAAGCGTTCTTCAACCGGTCCTGGACGCGATCGCCTTCGCAACCGGTTCGCGCTGACGTTCCCATCACCACCCTTTTTTTGCAAAGTAAGCGAAAAGGATGGGACACCCACTTCCCTATACCCCCTGCCTTCTCGGCGTCTCGGCGGTGAGAAGCTCTCAAACTTCCAGTATCACCGGCATAATCAGCGGCCGCCGCTGCGTCTGCCGCGAGATATAGCGCTTCAGGTCGGTGCGGATCTTCTCCTTGATCACGCCATAGTCGGCCTTCTCTTCGGCGCTGGAAGAATCGAGAGTTTCGACGACGATCTGCTTGATGCGATCGATCACGCCGTTATCGCCGGGGTTGAATCCGCGCGTCACAATTTCTGGCGAAGTTTCGACGCGTCCAGTGTGCTTGTCGATGGCGATGATCGGCATCACGAAGCCGTCTTCGCTGAGATGACGCCGGTCTTTAATGACGAGGTCTTCGACCACGTCCGTGCGCGAGCCGGAATCGATGCAGACGCGGCCTACATTGATACGCCCGGCCTTGCGGGCGCCGCGCTCATCGATTTCGAGGATGTCTCCACTCTCGATCAGCATCACGCTGCCCACCGATCCGTGCATGGACGCGGCCAGATCGGCATGTAACCGGAGCTGCCGGAATTCACCGTGGATGGGGACGAAATACTTGGGCCGCACCAGATTGATAATCAGCTTCAATTCTTCCTGGCTGGCGTGCCCGCTGACGTGGATCGGCGGATAAGAACCGTCGTCGTAGATGACGAACGCTTCGCGGCGGAAAAGATGATCCACCATGCGGAAGATGGCCTTTTCGTTGCCGGGAATGATGCGCGACGATAGGACGACCGTATCGCCCTTTTCGATTTTGGCGTGCTTGTGGTTATCCACCGCCGCGCGGGACAGCGCCGACATCGGTTCGCCTTGCGTGCCACTGATGAGCACACAGACTCTCTCGGGCGCGAAGTTCTTCATTTCGCCGGGATGGATCATCATGCCGTCGGGAATCTCGACGTAACCCAGGTCTTCCGCGATTTCGGAGGAGTTCTCCATGGAGCGGCCGATGAAGCAGATCTTGCGGCCGTGCTCTCGCGCCATATCCACCGTCAGCTTGATGCGGTGAATCGACGACGAGAAGCAGGAGATAAACAGGCGCCGCTTGGTGCGGGCAAACACTTCTTCGAACTTGCGGCGGACCGCTCGCTCGCTCGGCGTGTAACCCTTGCGCTCGACGTTGGTGGAATCCTGCAGCAGCGCCAGCACTCCCTCTTTGCCATACTCGGCGAAACCGTGCAAATCGAAGAGGCGGTTATCGGTCGGCGTCGGATCGACCTTGAAGTCTCCGGTATGCAGCACGACGCCGAGCGGCGTGTGGATGGCGAGCGCCACACAATCGACCAGGCTGTGCGTCACTTGCAGCGGATGAACCGTGAAAGGCCCAACCTTGAAGCGTTCTCCGGGACGAATTTCGCGCAGGTCGGCGTCGTCGAGGAGTTGGTGTTCATCGAGCTTATCTTCGACATAGGCCAGCGTGAATTCGGTGGCCCACACCGGAACATTCAGTTCGCTGAGAATCCAGGGCAGGGCGCCGATGTGGTCTTCGTGGCCGTGTGTAAGCACGATGCCGCGCACATGCTTGCGATTCTCAAGCAGGTAGGAAATGTCGGGGACGACGATGTCGACACCCAGCAACTCAGCTTCGGGGAACATCAGCCCGGCGTCGACAACGATAATGTCATCGCCCCAGCGGATGGCCATGCAGTTCATACCGAACTCGCCTAGCCCGCCTAGCGGAACAATATGCAGTTTTCCTGTTGGCATTGACAAACTGATGCTAGCACAGGGTGAGCCGTGGTTGGAGTTACAGTCAGCTGATCCGCGCTAAAAGTCGCGTGGATAGGTGCGCGAGCGATGCCTTTCAGATTTTGTCATCCCGAACGAAGTGAGGGATCTGCAGTGCGCCGCAAAATGCCGATCCCTCACCGTCGGTACGCTCAGGCCGGGATGACAAAACTCGTAAGTTGAGAGTAATGCCCGGCTGCTAGACTTACAGTCAGAAATGGACGGCGAAAAGAAATCCTGGATGCGGCGGCGCGTCGAAGGCGCGATCCGCGGCGGCCTGACCCGCGCCTACGATACGGTCAAGGTCGATCCCGGACGATTCCTGATGCAGTTGCGTGTGGCGCACGGTTTGCCGTTGGCCACATTTCACGGCGTTTACACGCTGCCGGTGGAACGCCTCGACGATGTAGCCGAGTCGGTGATCCGCGGCGGCATGAAACTGGCGGCGGCCGAGGGAGCCGGATTTGGTCTGGGTGGAATCCTCACCATCGTGCCCGACCTCGGCATTCTTTCCGCCATCACCATGCGTACGATCCAGAAGCTCAGTCTGGTTTATGGATTCGAGTTGAACACCGACGCTGAAATCGCCGAGTTGTGGATTGCAGCGGCCAGCGCCGCCGGAGTCGACATCAGCCGCGAGTTGCTCGAAAAAGAAGTGGTCAACCGCTTTGTGCCGCGTGTGATTCAGCGCATCGCGGTGCAGGCCGGAGCCGATGTGGTGGAGAAGTGGGCGGGACGCCTGATTCCGGTTGTCAGTTCGGCCATCGGATGCGCCCTGAACTATTACTTCGTGCGGGCATGGGGTGGGCGGGCACTGGCGCATTTCCGCGCCAAGCATCTCGAAGCGCGCCGCAGGATTGCGGAGGAGCAAATGCAACTTCCGGGCACAGCGTCAGCGATGCTGCCGTCGTGAGCCTATGAGCAGAACGAGCGTGCGCCCAAAGGCGACATTCACAGAAGTTCGTCCAGAACCAGCGTTTGAAAACCTTCCACCCGTTCAAAGACGGCATCGTTCGTAATCAAGCCGGTAGCCTGCGAATGCGCGGCGGTCGCGGCTTGTAGAGCGTCGGGAGTGCGCAGTCGATGGAGCGCGCGAATCCGGGCTGCGAGCTCTGCGATCTCCAGGTTCGGCGCGACCCAATCCAGGTTGGGGTAGGTGGAAAGCAAACCATAGAAGTCATTTGCCCGTTGTTCGTCGCCCTCGCGATACGGAAGCACTAGCAGTTCCGTCATCGTGATTGTGGATGTGATCGCCGTGGATTCCGACCGCTCAAGCCAAAAAAAAATAGGGTCCGTGTATGCGAGATACTTTGGGTTGGCTTCTAAGTGGTAAATGAAGATACTCGTGTCCAGAGCGATCCGCCGGTGACGCCGGAGAAAGGCACGGAGCCGTTCTACTCCCAACTTTGGCGTTCCTTTTGCAGATGATCCTTTGGATATTTACCGCGAGCTAACCCGCGGACCGCGGCGTGATAAGACTTCGGCTTTTGCAGGACCAGGACCTGCCCGCCCCGAACCACCACAAGAATCTTGTCACCAGGTTTCAACCCAAGCGCTTCGCGAGCCTCCCGTGGGATCACGATCTGGTTCTTCGCCGAAAGAGTCGCTTCCGTCATCGCTTTACATTATAACATAATGTAAAGCGCAAATCTGCCCGGGTAGTGGGGCTAGTTTGAAAGTAGGCCACTACCATCTGTTGTTTATCTGAGCCATTCCTCCAGTTCGATCCCGCGCTCAGTCTTCTCGTCACGGTACTTGACGATCACCGGCGTGTAGAGCGAGAGATTCCACTCCGCCCCCTTGCCTTTTTTCACGGCGCGCGAGCCCGGGACCACCACGGCGTTCTCTGGAACTTCCAGCGCTTGCTCCGCCGATGCCCGATAGATTTCGCCGCGCACCAGATCGTAGAGGGGCGTGGACCTGGTCAGAATCGTTCCCGCTCCCAAGACGGCCCGGGCGCGCACCAGCGTGCCTTCATACACGCCGCAATTGCCGCCGATCAGCACGTCGTCTTCGATGACGACCGGGGCAGCGTTGATCGGTTCCAGCACGCCTCCGACCTGCGCGGCGGCGCTGATGTGCACGCGCTTGCCGATCTGCGCGCACGAGCCGACCAGCGCATGCGAGTCGATCATCGTGCCTTCATCCACGTAGGCGCCGACGTTGATGTACATGGGAGGCATGCAGACCACGGACGGCGCAACGTAGGCCCCTTCGCGGATCGAAGATCCGCCCGGCACCAGCCGAACACGGTCGGCGAGGGTTAGCCGGCGAACTGGAAAAGTGTCCTTGTCAATAAAGGAGAGTACGTCTCCGTCCGACATTTGTTGTAACTCGCCAAGACGGAAGCCGAGCAGGATGCCCTGCTTAACCCAGGCATTGACGACCCAGTGTCCGCCGACTTTCTCAGCCGCGCGAATCGCGCCCCGAGTCAGCGCGGCGCGGAAGTCGAAAAAAATTGGGCGAGCTTCGTCCGGATTGCTGATCGTTTCACGCGCCGATAGACGTTCAATGGCCGACTTTAAAGTGGAGAGAAAATCCGACATAGGAGAGCAAAACACAGAGAGTTAGAAGCCAGAAGCTAGTCGCCAAATGCTGCCCTTCACCCCACGCACTTGCATTCGCTGCGGATCAGCACACCTGGCATCTGATGCGTCGCTTCGCGCGCCTCGGCGAGATTGCTATACGGACCGTGCCACCGCGAATGATTGGGATCGTGCCCGGCGGGGCGTCCCTTGCCGGAACTGCATTGTCCACAGGACGCGCGGTGCAGCATCGCTTTGTGTGGACCCGCTGCCCAATTTTCGTAAACATAGAATTCGGCGGATGGGGCCGGCGGAGCCGCGGGCCGTGTAATCAATCCCGCGTCGGTCGCGATCTTCTGCAGTTTCGACCGCGTGTCGCGCCGCATGGGAAGCAGGGGCAGGCGATAAACCTCTTCGATCTTGCCCATCATCGTCAGGACGGCCTTCACCGGCAGCGGACTCGACTCGATGAAGTTGGCCAGCATCAGCGGAAGGTATTTGCGGTGGAGGGTGCGCGCCGTGTGCCAGTCGTTGTTCAGAGCGGCGCGCGTCATCTCCGCCATTTCGCGCGGAATTTCGTTCGACGCAACTGAGATCACGCCTACTCCCCCGAGCGCGATCACCGGCAGGGTCATGACGTCGTCGCCGGACAACACCAGAAAACTCTCCGGCATCGAGTTCAGCATCTCCGCGATTTGCGCTATGTTTCCGCTGGCTTCCTTCACGCCCGCGATATTCGGAACCTCGCCCAGACGCGCCAGGGTTGCGGGTTCGAGATTGGCGGAGGTGCGGCTCGGCACGTTATAGAGGATCACAGGCTTGTCGACCGCCTCGGCAATCGCGCGGAAGTGCCGGTATTGCCCTTCCTGCGTCGGCTTGTTGTAGTACGGCGATGCCGTGAGGATGGCGTTGACGCCCGGCCGCGCCGCCACTTCTTTCGCTTTGGCGACAGCCTCGTGCGTCGAATTGGAAGTGGCGCCGGCGACGATCGGCACGCGTCCGGCAACGACCTCGATGGTGACGTCGATGACGTGCAGCCACTCGTCGTGGGTGAGAGTGGGAGTTTCTCCCGTGGTGCCGCAGGGAATCAGGAAATCGATGCCCGATTCGACCTGCCAGGCGACCAGGTTGCGCAATGCATTTTCGTCGACAGCACCGTCCTGAGAGAACGGTGTGACCAGAGCGGTACCACAGCCTCGCAGTTGCATGGCATAAGGATAACTCTTCTCGCGAGCGCTTGCATGAGAGAGGCCTTGTTCAGGTGGGGACGGGGCTTTGCCCCGTCCAAGGTCGCGTGGGGACGGGCGCCCTCGGCTGTCCAAGTCGAGCGAAGCTCGGCAGTTGCCGGCAGTCACGGCAATTCTGAATTAGCTCTAAAGCTCTCGCCAGACATTGCGGAACTCGAAGAAACCGGTTTTCCCGGCCAGCCACTCGGCCGCGCGGACCGCGCCCTCGGCGAATCCGCGGCGCGACTTGGCGTCGTGGCATAAATAGATTCGATCGCCGGCAGAATTGAAAACCAACTCGTGCATCCCCACCGCGTCGCCCTCGCGAAAGGAGACAATCTCAAGTTCCTGGCCTCCGGACTCGCGCACAATCTTCTGAAGCGTGACCGCCGTTCCCGAAGGAGCGTCTTTCTTGGTTACATGATGGCGTTCGAAAATCTGGCCCGAGTAATCGTATTTCAGCGCGGCCCCGGCAGTTGCGGCAATCTCGAAAAACAAGTTCACGCCGATGGAAAAATTCGATCCGTAAAGAAAGCCCGTATTGGCCGATTGGACCATTTCGCGCAAGCGCGGCAATTGCTCATACCAACCGGTGGTTCCGACGACGATGTTCTTTCCAGCGCGGACACAGGCTTCGGCATTACCGACGACAGCGGAGGGCGCGGTGAAGTCGATGGCGACGTCGAACGGGGCAAGAAATGCGGAAGTGAGAGCGCAGGCATCAGCGTTTTCGTCGACATCCAGGGTGCGAACGTGATGCCGCCGTTCGCGCGCCACTTCCGCAACCAGCGATCCGGTTTTGCCGCAGCCGAGAATTAGAAGATTCATGCTAAAGACCTTAAACCGCGGAGCACGCTGAGTGCGCAGGGAAAGTCTGGGAAACAATGATGCCTACATTATTTTGTTTTCTCTGCGCACTCCGCGTCCTCTGCGGTTAAATGCCCTACGCGAACACTTCCGGATCCGCCTCCGCGAAAAACGCGTGGTGCAACCTTCGGACCACCTCGGCTGCGTCGTCTTCTTCAATCACGAAGGTCAGATTAATTTCGGAGGCGCCTTGCGAGATCAT
>Ga0265314_10003823_pt1 | contig 14372 bp, 11 predicted proteins | sample 4126metaG_FD_203106 | JGI IMG/M metagenome (GOLD analysis project Ga0265314, IMG submission 203106) | Rhizosphere microbial communities from Carex aquatilis grown in University of Washington, Seatle, WA, United States - 4-1-26 metaG | ecosystem: Host-associated > Plants > Roots > Rhizosphere >... | reverse complement strand
GGTCCAACCCGCGATGACATTTCGCAGCGGAAACTTCGCGGGCGCACCGCGCGTCACCGAGCTGTCGAACATCTTGCCGGCCGTCGTCCAGCCCGTGTAATGCACCTCCACGGTGCTGTCGGCGGTGGGGTGCTCCTTCCCCGTGCCGTGCGCGAGAACGCGGTACGCGATACCAGACGCGGTCTTCTTTGCGCTCTTGGGCGGCGCCGCCACGTCGGCCGGCACCGTCGGCGGCGGTGGAGCATTGATGAAGTCCAGCAGCTCCACGTCGAAGACGACCGGACCGGCTGGCATACCGGGACGGCGCGGGGTGTCGCCATAGGCGAGCGAAGCGGGGATCCAGAAGCGGCGCTTCTCTCCTTTCACCATGAGCTGCAACCCTTCGTTCCACCCCTTGAGCGAGTTCTTGAGCACGAACTCCGCCGGCTTGCCGTCTTGCACCGAGCTGTCGAACATCTTGCCGTCGGCGGTCCAGCCGGTGAAGTGCACCTTCACCCGGTCGGTCAGGCCCGGGTGCTCCCCACCGTGCGCGGGCGTGAGCACCTTCCACGCCAGGCCGCTCGGCGTCCGGATGGCGTCGGGCGGAGCGGCGGCCACGTCGGGCGGGGCGGGAAGATCCGCCGGTGCCGCCGAGGCCGACGGCGCCGCACCGAGCAGCGCCACGACGAGGACCGCGACGAGAGAATCCTTCTTGAACACGAAGCTATTACCAGCGATGGCGGCGGGCCTCGTCAACGACTTTCGGCGCGCCGTCCGCCCGGCTCCGAGGTAGCGTGCGCGCCGGTCTCGACGATCGCACAGGGATCATCAATGATGCCGATCATGACGGTCACCACAGCCCGCCCTCGCGCGTACTTCATCGTCACCGGAGGCCTCTTTGCGCTCATCGCACTGGCGCACTTCGCGCGCACCATCACAGAATGGCGTCGTTTCTCCGAGGATCCGTGGTTCGCCGTCGAGGGTCCCGGCCTGGGGTTGATCGCGGGCGCTTTGGCGTTCTGGGCTTGGCGCCTGCTGCGCGCCTCGCGTCCGGCGGTTTAGGCTCTCGGGTGCTGGGCTCTCACATTCCCAATTGATCGCCACTGAACAAACGTATACATCGCACAATGGTTGATTGCGCTGAATTGGGGGACGAGATTGCGGGATTGGCAGTTCGGTTCGCCATTTCTCGATGGGCGCTTGACCATCGTGTGCCGGAGCGCCTGACCGCGGTCCGGATGTCGCGCTCGCGTCGTCGCGTTCGCGCGTCCATTCGTCCACGACGGTCAGGTGCGCGCAGCGACTCGTCGTCGTGTCGACGCGCGCGCCGGCTCGCGCTGGACCATCACGCCGCGCCACCGCAGCCGACCGAGTTGCGCGTTTCTTGACCCAGCCGCGCACACGTCTGTGCCATCCTCGGCCGCGGGATGGACGACGAGGAGACGCAGCGAGCGGCCAAACCGGAGATGGACGTCGCGCAGCCGGCCCCTGCGTCGGACCACGAAAACGGCGAGGGAACGCTCGCCCCGCCACCTGAGGCGGCTCCAAAGCGCTTCGCGACCTGGTGGACGGTCGTCGCCTCTCTGCTGCTCGTGGGGCTGGAGACGCTCGTCGTTGCTGGCAAGCGCGGTGCCGGCTTGCAGACCACCGGCACCGATCCGCTGAAGGCGTTCGACGGTACCGTGCGGCGCCAGACCGGCGATCCGCCCCTACCACCTGAAGTTGCCGCCGATGCCGAGCACACGCTGAAGGCGTTGATCGCCGACGGCAAGCAGCCCACGGCGGTGGCCAACGGCGCGCGCGCGCGCCTGGCAATTGTTCTCGGGGAGAGCGGTCGGTGGGTGGACGCGCAGCCGTACCTTCTCTGGTCCGATCAGGCGAGCTTCATTCCGGTCGTGACCTGCGCCTACGGCCCCGACGGCGAGACGTGCGCAAGGCTGCCCGCCTGCGATGATGCGAACCTGGCAGCACTCGAGACCTTGGCCGGACCCTGGGCGGCGCGGCGCGCGTGCAAGGCTGCCGCGCACCGGCGTGGAGATGCCGCGGCTGCGGCGAAGCTCAACGAGAGCCCCGTCGAGCACGCGCGTGGGATGGCGTGGTTGAACCTGCAGCTCGTTCTCGGCGCGCTGCTGCTGTTCGCCGGCACCGCCGCCGGAGTGGTCCTGGTGCGCGCGCGGCGCCGCGCACCTGGCCCGCCGCCATCGCCGCTGCCCGCCCCCTGGACGATGGCCGAGCTCTACGCAGCCTTGGTCCGCTGTGCGGTGCTGCCGCTGCTCTGCGCGATGGTCGTGATGATCGTGTTGGTCGCCTCGAAGCTGCCTTACGAGCCCCTTTTCGGAATCGCACTGTATCTGTTTGGATGGGGCTGGGTGGCCCGACTGGTCTTCAGGCGTTTCGGGCTGTCGTGGACCGACGCATTGTTTGCTCGCGGCGTCGATCGCGCCGCCAAGACCGGCGTGGTCGCCTTGTTCGCCATCGCGGCGATCGGACTGGACCGCGCTGGCCACTTCACGATCCGCTATGCCGCAGGGGCGCTCGGCTCTCGTACGCCGTGGTCCGATCAGTTTCCACCCCAGACTGCGCAGGTATCGATGCGGCTGATCGGCATGATCCTGGAGGTCATCATCCTGGCGCCGCTGATCGAGGAGCTGGTCTGCCGGCGCGTGATCTTCGCTGCCTTCCGTCGCCGGTGGAGCTTCGGCTGGGCCGCGCTGGCGAGCGCCGCGATCTTCGCGCTACCGCATCCCTACAGCGCCGTCGGCATGCTCACGGTGGCGTGGACCGGGCTCGTGACCGCCTGGGCATACGACCGTACCGCCAACCTGTGGCCCAGCCTGCTGGTCCACGCCGCCAACAACGCCCTCGCGGTGCTGTCTAGCCTCACCTGACCGGGAACAGCGTCTGACGTCACGTATCGCACTGTGCCCGCCAGCTCAGTGTGAGCGGCCTTTGCGTTCTGCGCGCCTTTGGCCGCGCGCACGTCGTACGAGGGAGAGCCGTCGGCCTTGGTGGCTCTGGTGGCGCATGTCAGAGGCAAACGGCCCGTGGTATTGAACGGTCACGCGACAGGCTTGCCCGGCGCCGCGTGACGATCATGATCCTTCTGACCAGCATCTACGATGACGTTCGCCTGTTGCCGCACTTCCTGCAGCATTACGAGGAGCTCGGCGTGACGCAGTTCTACTGTGTCGCGCAGGTCGATCAGAATCGGGCGCTGCTGGACGAGATCGCCGGCCACGCGCGCGGCCACCGATTCGTCGTCGCGCACGTGATGCAGGGGACGTTTCACCCGTGGCCGATCTATCAACAGCTCGATGCCGTCCGGCAGCGCTACGTTCGGCCCGACGAGTGGATCCTGTGCGCCGACCTGGACGAGTTCCTCGACCCGGACGTGTCGATCGGGGAGCTCGTCGCCCGGTGCGAGGACGCGGGGGCCGACTACGCGAAGGGCGTCCTCGTCGATCGGATCGCCGCGAACGGCGCGTTCCCGCCGCTCGGCGACGGTCCGCTGGGCGCACAGTTCCCGCTGGCAGCGGCGCTGACCGGAAAGTTGCTGCGCGCGTACGTGGACAAGGTCCCGATCATGCGTGGCAGTTGCCCGGTTCAGGACGGCTTGCACCAGACCACCGGCCGCCCGCTGCTCGCCGCGCCGGTCTCGGTCTTTCACTACAAGTGGTTCGATGGGGTGCAGGCGCGCATGATCGATCGGCTCTACACGCGCATGCTCAACGGCGAGGGCTGCTGGCCCGAGGCCAAGCGCTTCGTCGACTACGTCCGGCACACGGGCCCCCGGATCGACGTGAACGACTCGTTCTGGGAGGTGCGAAGGATCGAATGACCACGGGCGAGGCGCGGCCGTTCAAGAACGTCTTCGCGTGTCTGGTCCACGAGAGCCGGGCTTGCATCGTCGACCTGGTTCGAAACCTGCGCGCGCTGGACCCGGCGTCGTCGATCATTCTTTACGACGGCGGAAAGGACGCCGGCCTGCTCGATCCCGTCGCCGGCGACGCCGACCTGTCGGAGCTCCACCAGCCGGACTTGTTCATCCACCCGCACCCGCGCCCGATGACCTGGGGCTTTCTGCACGGGTTCGCGATCGATTGCCTGGAGCTGGCTTTGCAGGTCTCGCCATTCGACACGCTGACCATCGTCGATTCCGATCAGGTCTGCATCCGTCCCGGATATACCGCGGCGATCGCGCGCTACCTGGCAGAGCGGCCCGACGTTGGCATGCTCGGAACCACGGCTTCGGACGAGCCGATGTCGATGCCGCCCTCACCAGCGATGACCGCGTTCCGCGAGACGGCGCTCTGGCGCTCATTTCTGAAGCGGTTCCGCGATCCGTACGCCTTCCCGCAGTGGACCTTCTGGCCGTCGACGGTGTTCACGCGCGCCGTGGCGGAGCCGCTGGTACGTCTCTTCCGGGACGACCAGGATCTCGCCGCCATCCTGGCGGCATCACGCATCTGGGCGACGGAGGAGATCCTGCTGCCATCCTTCGTCGCGGCGCTGGGCTTCAAGATCGCGCGCAATCCCTGCGTCTACGACTTCGTTCGCTTCCGCGCCCGCTACTCGGCGGCCGACATCGACGAGGCGTTCGCCCGCCGCGACGTCTACTGGGTGCATCCCGTGCCGCGCCGGATCGACGATCCGATCCGCGAGCACATCCACCGCCGCGTCGAGCTGGAGCGCGCCGGCGGCTCCCCGATCTGCGCCGCCCTGCAGCCAGCGTCAGACGCGACCGGCGAGCCCGCCATCTGGAGCTACTGGGAAGGGCCGATGCCCCCGTACGTCGCGCTCTGCCTGGAAACGTTGCGCGCGCGACACCCGGGCGCGGTGCTCCTCGACCGCCAATCGTTCGATGATCTGTCTCGCGACGATCGCGACCTGCCCGATCTCCTCTCGGCGCTGTCGCAACTCTCGCCCGCCCACCGATCGGACTTCGTGAGAGCCTACGTGCTGCGCCGGTATGGTGGGCTCTACCTCGATCCCGACTGCGTGGTCCTCGCCGACCTCGGCGGCGTCCTCGAGCGAGCCGAGGAGCACGAGTTCGTTGGTTATCGCGATCCACGCGGGTACGTCAGCAATAACTTCATGGCGACCCACGCCGGTGGCGCCGTCATCGAGGATCTCTACCGCCAGGTCGTGGCGAGCCTGCGCGTTGGTCCCCCCCAGGAATGGCTGGCGCTCTCCTCCGTGCCTCTGAGCGCGGCGGTGGCGCGCCAGCCGCGCCGGCACGCGCTGCTGCCGACGCGGGCGGTGAGCCCGCTCGACTGGCAGGACAGCCCGGCGCTGGCCGTCGAACGTGACGACGCCGGGCACCAGCGCACGTTCGCGCGCGAGGCGCTCTGCTACATGCTGTCCAACAACACCATCCGCAGCCGCCCGCAAACCGCGGCGCTGGCCGAGATGCCGGCCTCGGCTCTGCGTGCGGGGCGCTCCTTTCTCTCGTTCCTGCTGCGCTCCGCGCTGGCGCCCGCGGGATCGGGTCGCCGCCGGCCCGCGATGGTAGACCCGGAGACGTGACGCCCACCATCTCCGCCTGCATGATCGTGAGGGACGAGGAGCGGCTGCTGGCGCGTTGCCTGGACAGCTTCGGCGCGGCGTTCGACGAGCTGTGCATCGTCGACACTGGTTCCCGCGATGGCACCCTGTCCATCGCCGCCGCGCGCGGCGCCCGGGTCCAGCGCATCTCCGCGTGCAATGGACCGGACGGCCGCATTGGTGACTTCTCGCTGGCACGGAACGCGGCGCTGGAGATGGCGACGGGCCCGTGGCTGCTCTGGATGGACGCCGACGATGTCCTGCTGCCGGGCGGCGCCGATCGGCTGCGCGCCCACGCGGCGGGCGGCGACTTCGACGGGCTGAGCGTCACCATCCGCTGGAACGCGGAGTCCTGGCTGCAGATGCGCCTGATGCGCAACGACCCACGCCATCGCTTCGTCGGGTGCGTTCACGAGTACGTCCCCGTGGTCGGGCGCACGGCCATCGACCGCGCGGTCGTCGTCCAGCATCTGCCCGACAAGCGCAACAAGGAAGGCTCCCTGGAGCGCAACCTGCGCATCCTGAGCGCCGAGGCCAAGGCCGATCCCCGGAACGCGCGCACGCTCTACTATCTGGCGAACGCGCTCCGACTGGCGGGCCGACACGAAGAGGCGATCGCCCAGTACCGGCGTTATCTGGCGCTGGGGCTCGACTTTCATTGCGAGCGTTACTCCGCCGCCCACTACATCGCATTGTGCTTGTTCGGAATGAAACGATGGCAAGAGGCCATCGACGCCGCCTGGGGCGCGCTGCGCATCGATCCTCGATACGCAGAGACCCATTGCCTGATCGCCGACTGTTACGGGGAGCTCCGGCAATACGCCTTCTCGCGCCAGTGGTACGCGAGCGCGCTCGCGTGTGGCGCGCCACCCGACGACGCCGTGCTGTTCGTCGACGCCAGCAAGTATGAGGCCTATCCGCGATTGGGCCTCGCCGTCTGTGACTGCAAGCTGGCCGGCGAGCCGCCCTGATCGGAATCGATAGCGTTGGCGTCGTCACATGCGGCGCCTGTGACGAGATGGTGAATTCGATCGCCGCGCGTCCGATCAGCGATTGAGCGCAATCCCAATCGCGTGCTAGGTTCGCGCACGTGCCCGGCCTCGACTTCATCATCGTGACGGGAGATCAGGCGCTGTTCAGCGCGAGCTTCCCGCCTGCGACGGTGGTACCGATGCCGGGCGTGATCACCGGCAGCGGTCAGGCGACGTCGAACGGCGCGACGGTCTGCGTGCAGGGGGATGAAGCGTCGGTCCAGGTTCCGGGGGTAACGTACATGAACCCGCCTTTCACAATTCCAGGCAGCGGCACGCTGACGATCTCGGCGCTCGGCGCCGATCAGCTTGCCCAGAAGACGACCTACGTGAGCAAGCCCGCGATCCTGAAGGGCTCGACCTTCACCGCGCTGTTGTCGGTGACGGTTCCAGCGACCCAGGCGACGGCGGGCGGTCCGGTTCCCGATCCGGTTCCGATGTACACGGGAACCGGTCAATTCGTGACTTCAAATACAACGTCGCAGGGGTCGTGAGCCTTTTGATGGCTGACCCGTCAACGGGAATAAACCTAAACTGATTCGTTTATGTTCGTCGTGCCGTCGACTTCTCCTTTGACCTCGGATCCTGACGTCGAGGATCGGGAAACTGACTCCCATGGCTTTCGAAAACAATCGGCGAGCGCGGCTGGACCGAGTGTTTCCGAGCTCGACGACATTGCGGAGTGCCTTCGCGGTTTTCGCGGGCGTCCTCGGCTCGAGAGCGTTCTGGCGATCGGCCAACTGCTATTCGATCGCTTCTTCGAGGGCTCCACGGTTGTTTGGCGCGACCACAGCCCACACAAGGCCAATTCATTGCGGCGCCTGGCGCAACGACCGTCCTGCCCGATGAGCAAGTCGGCCCTCCATCAGGCGGTGGCCGTCTACATCGCTTCGCGATCGCTCGCCATTGTCCAGACGTCAGGACACATCGAACTCAGCCACATTGTTGCGGTCCTGTCGATCGAAGAGAACGAACGCGCGCTCTTGTTGCGACTGGCCGCGGAGCGCTGCTGGAGCGTCCGGCGCCTGAAGAGGGAGATGATCCGCCTGGCCCCGCGCGCGAGCAGCCCGCGCGGGCGGCCGCGCCACGGCGCCGTTCGCCGCGTCTCCGATCGGCTGCGCGACTGCCTGCGCGCCCTGGCCGAAGCGGCCGATTCGTTGCGTGACCTGGACATTCCGGCGGGCGCCGCGACCGAGATGGTCCGGCAGCTCGAGCAGATGGCGCGTGCGGGAGAAGAGCTGACGGCGATCCTGGGTTCGCGCCCGACTCAACATCGCCGGCAGATGGGGGCCTCATGAACCAGAAACCGCCCAGACCGATTCGCATTCCGATCCCGGGCGTGCGACGAGCGCTGGGTGCCGGAACGGCGTTCAAGTCGCTGACCACCGCCCTCGGCGTCCGACCGTGCGCCGGATGTAACCAGCGAGCGCGATCCCTCGACCAGCGGATCCAGCTCGTGCCGTTCCGCGGGCGCCGCCCGTGACCTCGCCATGGTAAATGCGTCATGATCGATCAACGCCGGCGCCTGAGCGCGCCGCGGATCCGGCGCCCGGCAGCGCCGCCTGAAGTATCACCGGGCCCGGCCGCCGCGACCCACCCGGCAGCACGCCCGGGCGCGATCTGGATCGTGGTTCCGTGCATGGGGCGGTTGAGCTTTCTTCAGAAGACGGCCGGCCGGGTGCTGGCTCAACCCGACGTCCGCTATTGCTTGGTCGATTACTCGTGCCCCGACCGGTGCGGCAGCTGGCTGGAGCGCACGTTCGAACAAGAAATCCGTGAGCGCCGCGCCGTCGTCGAGCGGGTGACCGGCCAGCGCCTGTTCAACAAGAGCCGATCCCACAATGCGGGCGCCTGGCGGGCGCTGCGCGAGGGGGCCGAGTATCTCTGTTTTCTCGACGCCGACACGATCGTCAACGACGGGTTTCTCGCATGCGTCCGCGAGCGCGTGAGCCCGCGGCGGTTCCTGATCGCGGGCCGTGCCGATGACGGCTCCGACGTCCGGTCGCTGACCGGCCTGCTGGCGGTGCACGGCCATGCGTTCCGCGGAGTGGGTGGGTTCGACGAATCGTTCCGCGGTTGGGGCGCGGAGGACATCGAGCTACGGCTCCGTCTGTATCTGATCGGCGGCCTGGACCACGGCGACGTCCCGCTGTCGCTGGTCCGGCCCATCGTCCACGACGATGGCTTGCGCACCCAGTTCTACGAGAATCGCAACTTGATGGTGTCGAATCACGACAACATGAGGCGGATCCAGCACAAGCTGGCAACTGAATGGCGCGATCGCTGCGTGCGCAGCATCGCCACGGCGGGCCGTCTCTGGTTCAACGGCGGCGGCGCCGGCCCTACCTGGGCGCGCGAGGCTGCTGCCGCGCCGCCGCCGCCGCGGGCCGCGGCGCCCGTGCTCCCGGAGAGACCCAGGCCGCCGCAAACCGTGGCGCTGCACCTGAACCGCTCCCTCGCGAGCCGGCGCCCCGTCCTCAGCATGTCGTCCCGCTTCGGGCATCGAGGGTGATCGCCATGACCGGGGAGCGCGTCCAGGCAGGCAGCATCGGCGACCCGCCGCTGGTCAGCTGCCTCTGCGTCACCGAAGGTCGCGCGGCGTTCATGCCGTGGCTGCTGTGGAGCTTCGACCGGCAGACCTGGCCCCACCGTGAGCTCGTCATCGTCGACAGCTCGCCACACCCGTTTCAATCGTCGCGCCCCGACGTGCGCGTTCACCAGGCCGCGCCGGGAACCAACATTCCCGACAAGCGCAACCAGGCCCTGAAGCACGCCCGCGGATCGATCGTCGCATGGTTCGACGACGATGACTGGCAACACCCGGAGCGGCTGGATCGGCTGGTGCGCGCGCTGGCCGGCGGCGCCGCCATGGCCGGTGGAACGCGATCCTGGTTCGTCGACCTTCACGGTCACGGTTGCCGCTCGTACGACGGCGAGCGCGCGATCATCTTCAACGGAGCCGCCTTCCAGCGCCAACTGGCATCCTCCGTGCCTTTCGACGTCGCCCGCCGCCGAGCCAGCGACGCCGTCTGGATGCAGGCGATCACGGCGAGAGCGGGAGCCGGGATTGTGCGCGTCGATTCGGTGCCCTTGACGTTGTGGCTCTGTCACTCCCAGAACATCAGCAACCCGCGCACGCGGGGGAGCTACCCGATCGCGCTGGACGTTCTGCGCCAACAGATCGGGGAGGCCTGGAAGGAGACCGATCCGCAGCTCGAGCGGCTGCGCCAGACGCTGCCCGCGCCGGTGACGGGACCAGCGGTCAGGCCCGTTCAGGTCTCTCAGGGCGACGGCGCGATGGCGGCGCCGATCGGCTCGGCGGACGAAAGCGAAGGAGCGTGGGCCCGCGACCCGCGCGGTCGGCGCATGGCCCACGGCCGGCTGCGCCGCGCGGCGACGGCACCAACCGAAAGTATCCAGCACCTCGGTTCCCGAGCGCACGCCGAGCGGCCACGGCTGCGCTCGCGGGCCGCCGCGGTCCCGTCCATGTCCTGGCGCGCGCCAGCCAGCTTCGTCGTTTTCGCGACCGCCGCCGACGCGGGCCACGCCGACGTGATCATTCCGCACCTCCTCCACCAGGCTCGTTACCCGTTCGAAGACACGGTGGCGGTCCATGACGCAGCCTCGGCTGCAGGCGGCGCCGACCTGAGCGCGGCCCTCGACAAGTTGACGCGCGCGCGGGTCGTCGACCGCCTGCTGCCAGGCGAGGTGCCGTTCAGCGCCGGCGCCTCGGGAGCCGGCCACCTCCGCGCCCTCCCCGCCCGCGTGCTGGTCCAGGCGCTGCGCGCGACCATCGGCGAATACGTGGTCGTGACCGCCGCCCATCAACTGATCCACGCGGCGGCCGGGGACAGCTGGGTCCAGCAAGCGATCCGCGCGATCGAGCGAGGGCCGGATCTGCTGCTCGTCGAGCCGCACCCGGGCCCGCACGCCGGTGCACCGGGCACGGCGCGCAGCCTGGGCCATCACGCCGCCGGCCGCCGCTGGGACACCGGCTTGCGCGTGTGGCGCGCGCGAACTTCCCTCGGCCAGCCGTTCGTCGCGCATCGAGAACGCCTGCTGCGGGCGTTGCTCGCCGGCGAACCGCGGCCGGATGCCTCGCTCGACACCGTGCTCTCGGGCGGCGCGGCCGCCACCGCCGGTTGCGGGGTCCTCGATACCCAGGGCGTCTGGGCGGTCAGCTTGCGCGGCGCCGGGTTTGGCGCCGCGGTCACTCAGCTCCGCGACGCGATCGAGGAAGGGCTCTTCCCGCGATCCAGAGGCGGCTGCAGCGAGCTGGTCATCGACGATCCCGCGGCGTTGCGCATCTGGCAGACGTTGCGACCGACCGCCCCAGGGCCGTAGCAGCCGAGCTTCACGACGAGCGGCCCGAAGGGCCCGCGACCTCGAGCGCCGACGCGCGCCGCTCCGTACGACGTGACGGGCTCGTCTTCCCGTTCAGCGGCGTTGCTGAACGCGGCGGCGATCAATCATTCTTGACGGCGCTTCGGACATCAATTGCGGCCTTTCGGGGATCAATTTGCGACGTCTCATTGACAGCTTCGTTACACCCTCGTCCGAGGCCCCCGCCAATGACCACCCCCACACACGCGATTGCATGGTAGTTGCGCGCGCTTGATTGGATCCCGTGGCAATGACGCCCAAATGCTGTCCATTTGAAGGCATCAAACCGTCATCAACGGAATAAACGCGCACTCTACCGTTGACGTGTTAGGCACATCTCGGTATATGTGCTTTCAGGTAATCTCCGAGGCGGCGCCAGCACCGTGCTGGCCGCTTTGTCCCTAGATCCCGAACGATAACGTGGGGGGCTTTCATGGCGCAGGTCAGTTTTCCCGGGGTCTACATTCAAGAGGTCCCTTCCGGTGCTCGAACGATTACCGGAGTGGCAACCAGCATCGCGGCCTTCGTCGGAATGGCCAAGCAAGGACCGGTGAACGTTCCAACGACCGTCCTTGGGTTCACTGACTTTGCCCGCACCTTCTCCGAAGATGTGTCCAACGGCGAGATGCCGGATCAGGTGCGCCAGTTCTTTCTCAACGGCGGCACCCAGGCGATCATCATGCGCATCGCCAATGGCGCGCTGAAGTCGTCGCTGACGCTGTCGAGCGCCGGCACGGCGGTCGGCGTCCTCACGCTGACGGCGATCAACGACGGGCAAGGTGGCGACGCGCTGCGAGTGGCGGTCGACTACGACACGGCGTCGCCGGAAGCGACGTTCAATCTCACCATCTACTCGGAGAGCTTCGACGCGCGTGGAAATTCGACGCTGACACTCCTCGAGACGTTCACCAACCTCTCGTTCGACGGTAACGATGCTCGCTTCGTCAGCAAGATCGTCAACGAGAACTCGGCTTTCGTGACCGCGGCCTTCCTCCTCGGCCCGACCGACATTCCGCCGGCAGGCGCCCAGGGCGCGACCTTCTCGGGAACGCTCTTCAACGCTCAGGCCGCCGCGGGCGCCAACCCCGCCACGAACTATGGCAATTTGATCACCACGGTTGTCAACGCCAAGGGCGGCACCGGCAACTTCAGACTCCGCGTCGCTGACCAGGCCGCCACGGTCACGCTGACCACGACGCCGGGCGTGAACCTGGCGCTGGCTGACGTGCAGACGGCGGTCAATACGGCGTTTCTCGGCAAGTCCACCAACGGTCAGCCGATCGCGTTGACGGTCTCCTTCGGCCTCAACGCCGTCGGCACGCAGATCCTCTCCATCACTTCGGCCATGACCCCGGGGGTCGATGTGCGGGCCGACACGGCGTCGACCTTCGACATCGCCCAGGATCTCGGGTTGGGTGTCGCCCAGGGGGGCGTCGAGATCAGCGTGCTGGCGCCGTTGCGGCCGTCAGCGTCGGGGCTGGTATCAACGGTCGCGGATGATCTGACCAACATCCTGGCGTTCGCCGACGTGGCCAAATCGACCTGGCTGACGCCCGCCGCCGGCGTGTCGCTGGCCCTCGTCGGCTCGGCGGGGTTTTCGGTCAATCCGGCGACGGTCGCGTTTGCCAACGCGACGCCGACCAGCACGATGAAGGAGGGGACCGCGGTCGCGGGAAATCCCGCGGCGCTGTCGCTGCGAAATGTTCGGCAAAACATGCAAGCGATTGCCGACGCCATCAACCTGGCCACCACGCAGTGGCGCGCGGGCGTCCAGGGAACGCGGTTGGCGTTGACGCCCAAGTTCGGGGACGCGCTGGCGGGGCCGGGAAACCAGTGGGCCGCGACGGTGCCACCGGGGATCTTGAGCACCGCGGCGACACCGGCTCTGTTCGCGGCGCTTCCGGCAGGTGCGACCCAGCCGCGCACCGCCCGCTTGTCCGGCGGCGACGACGGCCAGGCCCCCAAGATCACCGACTACGAGAACGCCTACACCATCATCGATTCGCAGGTCGATCTCTTCAATCTGCTGATCCTCCCCAAGAACGCCGCGGACACGGGGAACGATCGCTCCGCGCTCTGGGGTCCGGCGAGCGTCTTTTGCGAGCAGCGCCGTGCCTTCTTGCTGATCGATCCGCAGACGTCGATCGACACGGTCGACAAGGCGGTCCAGGAAATCAAGACGCTACGGATCGGCACCGTGACGGATCACTCAGCGGCGTACTGGCCGCGCGTGAACGTCAACCCCGACGGCAGTCCACGTTTCATCGACGCCAGCGGCAGCATCGCGGGCATCATGTCACGCATCGACGGCAGCCGCGGCGTCTGGAAAGCGCCAGCCGGGTTGGAGGCGGACGTACGCGGCATCCTCGGCGTGGCGGTCAAGATGTCAGATCCGGAGAACGGACGCATCAACCCCGAGGCCTTGAACGCGATCCGGGTCTTCCCGAACGGGATCGTCAGCTGGGGCGCGCGCACGATGGCCGGGTTCGACAACTCGGGCAACGACGACTTCAAGTACGTTCCTGTGCGTCGGGTCGAGCTCTTCATCGAAGAGAGCCTGGTGCGCGGGCTGCGCTTCGCTGTCTTCGAGCCCAACGACGAGCCGTTGTGGGCCCAGCTGCGGTTGGCCGTTGGCGGGTTCATGAACAATCTCTTCCGTCAGGGCGCCTTCCAGGGGGCAACGGCCACGCAGGCGTATTTTGTGAAGGTGGATTCGGAGACCACGACTCAGAACGACATCAACCTCGGCATCGTCAACGTGGTGGTCGGGTTCGCGCCGCTCAAGCCCGCCGAGTTTGTCGTCATCACAATCAAGCAACTAGCTGGTCAGATCCAGGTTTAGCCGAGGACGGCTCGATACCTCAATCGCGGGGGGACGTGTATGGCGACATCAGAGTTTCCGAAGAACGCTCACCGGTTCGACCCGTACAAGAACTTCAAGTTCCGGGTCAGCTTCAACAACAAGGTCGTCGCGGGGATCAGCAAGGTCAGCCCGCTCAAGCGTACCACCCAGGTCGTGACCCACCGCGAGGGCGGTGATCCCAGCACGCCGCGCCACTCGCCCGGCAACACGGCGTTCGATCCGATCACGCTGGAGCGCGGGGTGACCTTTGACCTCGAGTTCGAGCTGTGGGCGAACCTGGTGTTCAACACCGACGGCGACGCCGCGGTCTCGCTCAAGAACTACAAGCGAGACGTCATCATCGACGTGCTCAACCTGCAGGGCGTGAAGGTCAAGGCGTACAAGATCTTCCGCGCCTGGGTTTCGGAGTACATCTCGGTTCCTCAGCTGGATTCCAACGCCAACGCCACGATGATCGAGTCGATCGTTCTTCAGAACGAGGGCTGGCAACGTGACGACGACGTCAAGGAACAGCCCGAAACATAAAGGGCGCTTTGGTCCGGCCCGCCGCGCGCGGACGGGGAAGGAGCGGA
>Ga0265314_10003821_pt1 | contig 14385 bp, 11 predicted proteins | sample 4126metaG_FD_203106 | JGI IMG/M metagenome (GOLD analysis project Ga0265314, IMG submission 203106) | Rhizosphere microbial communities from Carex aquatilis grown in University of Washington, Seatle, WA, United States - 4-1-26 metaG | ecosystem: Host-associated > Plants > Roots > Rhizosphere >... | reverse complement strand
CACGGGAATGACGACGGACAGGGTTGGACGCAGGGCGCTCATGGAGGGGGCTGTTTATACCGCGAACCGGGGCCCGAGAGGCGCTGAAGGTGCGCTGAACGTCACCGGATGGCGCGCCGAGGCGACGCGGCCGAAGCTGGTGGCATGCGCGTGTCAGCGCCATTGAATCCTCGGCAACGGGCCCAACATCCCAAGGGAACGGAGGCGCGCTGGGCGACCTGCGCGATTCGATTTGCGCGATTCGATTCGGATGATAGACAGCAAAGCCATCGCGGTTTACGTGTTCGCGGCGTCCTGCGCCCTGTGTGCTTGCGGCGGCAGCGGGGGCTCATCGCAAGAAGACGGCGCAGTATCGAGTAGGGCGTTGGACGAGGGGCAGCCCGACATAGCCCAGGCCGACGCACCGGCCGCAACCGGCGTCGTGACAGCCTGCGCGGCCGTGCCGACGGCTTGTACGATGCCCTCCCCGGGCTACGCCAAAGACATCGCCCCGATTCTGAATGCCAAATGCAACACCTGTCACGCCAACCCAGACTCGGGCCTCTGGCCGCTCATCGACTACGAGGACGTAAGCGACTGGCAGACCCTGGTGTTGTCCGATGTCGAGTACTGCACGATGCCGCCGCCCGACTCGACCCAGCTCACACCGAACGAGCAAGCAACCATCTTGTCCTGGGTCGTATGCGGAGCACCTGAGTATGGGACGCCATAAGCCATCGCGACTAGACCAGCGGGAGCGAGGATGGGCCGTGAGTGATGCGCTGGCTGTGGCCGCGGTGGTGTGCCAGCTCGCCTGCTCGAGCGCCGGCGCGCCCTCGTTCACCCGGGTTGCCACGGATGCCGGCGTGTGGACGGGAATCGTCGTGGGCCCGGCGAACCCGCGCTGCGTGTCCGACGCAGGTCTCTCGGTGCAGGTCACCGACCTCGCAAGCTGCAGTGCGGGCTCGACGTCCAGCGCTGGGACGTCGAGTGACTACGGCGACACGCTCTTCGGGAGCGAGGGTTACGACGACGATTGCAAGTATCACGCGTCCTGGACGTCGAGCCCGATCGCGCAGAACCAAAACGTCACCTTCACCCTGTCGGCGACCAAGCTCGGCGACGGCAGTCCGGTCACCGGGGCGGTTCCCTACCAGGTCTTCGCCGAGGCGTTCCTAAGCGAGATCCATCCGGCTCCGCCGCTCAAACAGACCGCCACCGAGGCCGAGCCCGGCACCTACACCATCGCGCCGGTGCTGTTCGATGCCACCGGACGCTGGACCGTGCGCTTCCACTTGTTCGAGGATTGCGATGACGGCCCGGCGGACTCACCCCACGGCCACGTCGCGTTCTTCATCGACGTTCGGTGAGCGATGCGAGCGCATCCGCCGGCCTCGCCCAAGTCGAGGAGCCTCGTGCTCCTCACCATCGCTGCGCTCTCGTGCGCGGTTGCTTGCAGGCCGGGGTCACAGGACTGCCCACGCGATCTGCCGGCGGCATGCCCCGACCATCCTCCCAGCTACCAAAGCGAGATAGCCCCGCTATTCGCCCGGACCTGCACGAGCTGCCACGCCGCCGACGCCTCGGAGAGCCAGCGCGACCTCTCGACCTATGCCGGCCTCTACGCCAACCGGGGCGCCGTGCTCGATCAGGTCTACGCATGCAACATGCCCCCGAGCGGAGCCTCGACTCTGGACACCGCTGATCGCGTGCTGCTGCTGACCTGGCTCGTGTGTGGCAGCCCCGACGATTGAGCCACCGGCGGACGATTACCGCGGCTCCCAGGTCGCGGCGATGTAGTTGAACGCGTGGTCGGCGTAGGCCCCTCCGCGCTGGAAGCGACCGTAGCCGAACAGCGTCGCCGCCGCGACCAGCACCGCCAGCGCGGTCGCAACCCGTTGCCGGCGCGTCCGCCCTACGACCAGGAAAAGCGCGAGGCCGGCCACCAGGACGTAAAGAGGCAGGACGGCCCAGAATCCGCGCAAGCCGACGAGCGCACCGACGGAGTAGACGCCGTAACCCTGGCGCAGCAGCCGGAAGCTCATGTCGAACAGCGGATTGGCCATTTGATCCGGCCAGTGCGGGTAGGTCGTGGCCGCCACCACGAAGACGACCACCGCAGCCAGCACCGCCGCCAGGGCCGCGATGCTGGTGGCCAGGCGACGGAAGGCTACGTCCAAGCCCGCGGCTGCCAGCCAGGCCACAAAGGGCAGGGCGGTGGTGAGATAGCGCGGCCCCACGCACCACCCGCCGCGCGACATGTATCCGTCGAGCGAGCTTAGAAACACGAAATAGGCCACGACGATCAAGAAGCAAACCAGCGACTCGGCACCCGCGCGACGGCGCGCCTCGCGGCTCCGCCAAATGGCGATGAAGCCGACCAGCGCCAGGATGGTCCACGGCGCGAGCGCGAACAGGCCGTTCGACGGCAGGAACGACACGTTCCAGAATGAAGTCCGACTTAGCCCCACCATGCCTCCGAACGCAGCGCGCGGATGCGGATCGTCGGCGAATGAGTACCCGGTCTTCCAGGGCGATCCGAAAGCGCGCCATTGGTAGAGCATGAGCAACCCGAGCGGCAGGGCCGCACCGAGAGCCGAGAAGACGAGCGCACGCAGACGGGCGGCCGAGCGCAGCAGCAGGTATGCCCCGACGGCGAAGGCCGCGAGGAACGCCTGGTAATCCATGGTCAGCGACGACGCCGCAAAGAAGCCCGTCGCAAAGGCGGCCAAGCAAGGCCGCCGAGCTTGGCCGTGAACGTACGCCACCGCAGCGAAGAACGCGGCGCCGGCCAGCACCGCCGACGGCTGGTGCGACATGAAGAGCAGCGCATAGACCATGGCCGGCGATCCCAAGGCGTAGGCCACCAGGGTCGCCCGCCGCGCCCGCTCGTCGTTGGTGAAGCGGCGACTTAGGCGATAGAAGAACGGCAGAAACAGGATAGCGGGCAGGATCACGGCAGTCACCCGAAACGCCCATGTGCACACCCGCAGAGACTTTTCGCCGAACGCCTTACACACAAGGTAGGCCGGGACCGCCAAGATCGACGGCCCGGGCGGCTTGTTGGCGTACTTGTGGCCATTCGGCGAGCTCGACAAATCGTTGCGTGAGCTCAGCTTGCCGAGGCGCGCATCGATCCAAAAATGGCCGTGATCGACCAGCTCTTCCGTGGTCAGCACGCGCGGCAGCTCGTTCGCACTCTTGAGCAGGCCGAAGTAGGGAAATGCGTAAAGATAGATGACCGCCAGGAGCGCAAAGACCCACCAGCGCGGCGTTGCGGTCCGCGGGCGCGAGGCCTTGTGAGCTCCAAGTTTCATGTGGGCGGCATCCTGCCGGAAGTCGAGCGGCGGGCGAAGAGCAAATCTTCGGATATCGACCCTACGTCGAAATGCGCAGCGGGGTGACAACCTGGGTAGTTGGACCGCTGGCGACGGTTAACCAGTTTCCCTTTCCGGGAAATCCGGGGTAAGAGCGGCGAATGCGCTGGCGCGTCTTCTCCGTCGCGGTTGGTCTCGCAAGCTGCTCGACCATCGCCCTCGAGCTGCTGCTCACACGTTTGTTCAGCGTCACCATGTACTACCACTTCGCGTACATGGTGATTTCCGTCGCGATGCTCGGCCTATCCATCTCGGGCGTGTCGGTCTACCTCATGCCCAACCTGTTCCGCGCGCGGCGGGCGCCGCTTTGGGCGTCTCTCTTTATGCTGCTCTTCGCCTTTGCCGTTTTGTGGACCCTGCGGACCGCCCTCGGCAATCCCATCAGTCTCGCCCACTGGCGGGAGAATATCGGTCGACTGGGCGCGCTCTACTTTGCCGCCGGGCTCACCATGCTGGCGTCGGGCCTGGCCATCTCGCTGGCCATCGCAAACGCCGGCGAACGCATCGGCAAGGTCTACGCCTTCGATCTGATCGGCGCGGCGATTGGCTGCATCTTGATCATTCCAGCGATATCGGCCTTCGGCGGCCCGGGGGCGCTGGTCGCGTGCGGCGGCGTGGCAGCCCTTTCCGCCATCATGTTCGCGCTTTCGGCCGAGGCGAACGAAAGGCCGCGGCTACGCATTGCACTGACGGCCGTGGCCGCCGTGACCGCCATCGCCCTGTTCGTTCTCGCGGCCGGCGAAAACACCTCGCATCGATTCGGCCTGGCCCGCAATTCCGAGAAATTTCTCGGCGATCGCGAGGTGCTGTTCGAGAAGTGGAACTCGTTCTCGCAAATCACGGTTGCGCCCGCCGGCGCGCCGGATCATCGCTGGATCTTCATCGACGCCGACGCCGCGACCCGGTTATGGTCGGGCGACGTGAGCAAAGGGCACACGGTCGAGCCCCTGCGCTACAGCGAAGTCCGGGCCTCCTCGCTGGTCTACGCCCTTCGCCACGAGCGAACCGCCCTCATCATCGGGCCGGGCGGCGGCACCGACGTGATCGCGGCGCTTCACCACGGCGTCCCGCGCGTGGTCGGCGTCGAGGTCAACCCGATCATCGTGAACGACGTGGTCCGCGGCCAATTCGCTGACTACGATGGCGACTTGTATCGCGATCCGAGAGTTCACGTGGTGGTCGACGAAGGGCGCAGCTACATCCGCCGCGCCCACGAGAGCTACGGTTCGATTCAGGCCACGTTGGTGGACACCTGGGCCGCCTCGTCGTCTGGGGCGTTTACGCTGTCGGAGAACAACCTCTACACCGTCGAGGCCTTCGAGGAATTTCTCGACCATCTGGCCCCGGGTGGAATCGTCGACATCACCCGCTGGCATGATCCATCGCGCCCCAAGGAGTTCCTGCGCCTGGTGGCCCTCGGCCGCGAAGCCCTAGAACGGCGGGGCGTACCGGCCGAGCAAGTCCAGCGCCACGTCATCTTGGTCGCCGACGGCGAGCGCCACGGCACCCTGTTGCTTTGCAAAGATCCGTTCACGCCGGGCGACGTCGAGACCGTCACGCGCTTGGTCCGAGAGCGCGGGTTGAGCCTGCTCTTCGCCCCGGGCGCAAGCAACCCCGGCGAAGATTCGTTCATGGCGGCCTACCTGCGCGCACCGTCGGGGTCTGCGTACCTCGCCGCACTTCCTTACGATGCGTCGCCCACCAGCGACAACCGCCCGTTCTTCTTCTTCAACCTGCGTACGGGCGACATGGCCTCCGCGTTCTGGCATCTCGCCGACATGGAGAAAGACAACCTCGGCATCGTCGTGCTTCTCTTTCTGTTGGTGGTCTCCGTGGTGCTGGTGGTTGTGTTTGTGGTCCTTCCACTGCTTCTGTTCGAGCGAAAGGCCCTGCAAGAAGAACGTCGCACCAAGCTGCGCGTGCTGGGCTACTTCCTTGCCCTCGGCATCGGCTTCATTCTGGTCGAGATCGGCTTCATGCAGAAGTTCGTGCTCTTCCTCGGGCATCCCATCTACTCGCTGGCGGTCGTGCTTGCGACCCTGCTCTTGGCCTCGGGAATCGGCAGCGCGCTTTCGGGCCGCGGCGCCGCGCGCTGGGGTAACCTGGGCTACGTCCGGCGCGTGGTTGTCGCGCTCGCGCTGGTTTTGCTGGCCTACGGCATCCTGCTGACTCCCATCTTCCACGTGCTCCTTGGCCTTCCCCTCTGGGCACGCATTCCCGTCGCGGCCCTGGCGGTGTTCGTGCCCGGCCTTCTGATGGGCGCCATGTTGCCGTGTGGTGTCCGCACCGCGAACAGCCTCGGTGGCGGAATTGTGGCTTGGGGCTGGGGATTGAACGGGGCCGCCGGCGTGGTCGGCTCGGTGCTGGCGGTGATTCTGTCGATGAACTTCGGCTTCAACGTGGCGCTGTTCGTCGGCATGGCGGTCTACCTGGTCGCCAGCGCCATGTTGCCAAGGTGATGGTCCGCACCGCTGAAGGCTGCTAGGTTGACCGCATGAAGTTGCGCGTCCTGTTTCACGGCAATTGTTTCGACGGCTCGGCGTCTGCGGGGCTGTTTGCGCGTTTCTTCCGCGAGCACCTGGCCAAGGGGCCCGCCGAAGTCGCCTACACGCCGATGCAGCACAAGGGCGACGCCCAGCCCATCGACGGCAAGGTGCTCGACGGTGACGTCAACGCCTGCGTCGATTTTCGCTACAGCCAGGACTCGCGCCTCAACTGGTGGTTCGACCACCACGCCTCGGCGTTTCAGCTGCCCGGCGACGAAGCGCACTTTCGCGCCGACCAGAGCGGGAGGAAATTCTACGACCCCACGGCCAAGAGCTGCACGCGCTTCTTAGCCCGCATGCTGGCCCAGCACTTCGGGTTTGCCGTTGACCGCTTCGCCGACCTTCTGCATTGGGCAGAAATCATCGACGGCGCGCTCTTCCCCTCAGCTGCGATGGCGGTCGAGCTGCAGGAGCCCGCGCTTCGGCTGATGACGTGGGTCGAAAACAATCGCGACCGGGCGGTGGCCGAACGATTCATCGAAGACTTGGTGTCGCGCCCCCTCTCCGAGATAGCGTCCGATCCCTACGTCGCGGGCCCGCTTGCGCCCTTGCTCGATCGCCACCAGAAGAATATCGAGGCCATGCGCGGGCTGTCGAAACTGGATGGCGGCGTGGCGGTGACCAACTTGATTCCCGACGGCGTTACCTCCGTCAACAAGTTCATCGTCTACTACTTGCACCCCGACGCTCGCTACTCGGTGACCATGCTTTCGACCAACGACCGCTACAAGATCTCCGTCGGCTCGAACCCGTGGCCGCGCATCCCGCGCACCCACGACATCGCCAAACTGTGCGAAAAGTACGGCGGCGGCGGCCACCCGGCGGTGGGCGCCATCTCGCTGCCCAAGACCGACCTTGCTGTCGTGGAGAAGGTCGCGGCCGAGGTGATCGCGTTCCTGCGCACGCCGTGAGGGACCGTCTAGAACGCAATATAGGGCCCATCGCCGGCCGATGTACCTTGGCCCTCGATGGCGATGTAGACGTCGCGTCCGAAGAAGAAGGGCAGGCCCCAGTCGAAAGCAGGTATGCCCAAATCCGTTCGGTAGCCTGGCATAGGACCGGCAATGTCGCTGAAGGCACAGGCCGTAGCGGAGAGCCGAGCGGGGTTGGCGACGCTGAAATCGACGCGTGGGTTGCCGCCCGAGGCGGCTGCCAAAGTCGCGCTCAAGCTTGTGGTCGCGCTCGGGCAGTAGAGGCCCCTCAGACCACCAGTACACTGAGGCAGATTCGTCGTCGCGCCATCGAGGAAGTAGAGCCCGTTGGAGCCGCTGTCGATGATGCTTGCGTAGCTTGTGCCACCCACCGGAAACGTCGTGCTCGCGAATTGATTGACATCCAGGGCGACGACGACGGCACTGCCTAGCCGATTGTTGGTCGCAGTTCCAATGCCGAAGACCATCTGACCTGGCACCGAGGCGGCACCGCTGGCCGCGATGCTGGGCAGCCGAATGATCACGCCGTTGTTGTCGACGGGGAAGGAGGCAACGGGATGAGATAGCTGCTGGTTGGTCGGAACCGCGGCGACTGCGCAGCCACCACGCGGACTGGAACAAGCATAGTACGTGCCGGGGTTTAGGAACGATTGAGCGGACATCGCGCAGGCGGCTCCACAGTCCTTGAGGGAGAGACCAACGCCCAGGATGCCGTTCGCAGCCAGGGTCGACAAGTCGTTGATGGGCGTCCCCGTGCAGCCGGTGGGCACGGCATAGGATTGTTCGCCGATGAGGTGGATGGTCAGCCCCGCAGCCTTCTCGCCCGCCAGCTGGAAATCGGCCGTCTTGAGCGGCCCCCAGGCCGTGCCGTCGACGAAAGGCGCGCACTCAGCAAGGGCTTGCCCGCTGTCGTTCTTCGCCTCGGGCAAGGACAGGGTCACCAGCGATTCGAGCACGCGCACGCCGACCGAACCGGTATCTACCAGCAGATGATCGATGGTTTGGCAGTTGTTGGTGCCGGGCTCACAGATGGTTGCCGTGGCGAAGAGCCCATTGATGTAGCCGATGTTCTGCGGACCGGAATCGACGACCACGTCGAGCACGTTGTCGCCAGCAGCCGCTTGGATGCCACCCGAGCCGCCGGGCGACACCGCTCCGCCGGCCGACACCGAGCCGCCGGCCGCGCCTCCTACCGGGTGAAGAACCATGCTCCCCTGCTGGCCGTCGCAGCCAGCGAGAAGCGCCAAGACCATCAACATCGCAGCAGATACCTTGGCCATAATCAGGTCCTCAGCGGAGATCGTCGGCCGCGACACCCTTGGGAAGCAGGTCGGTCAAGATGACCTGTCCGAAGAAGGTGCGCAGATAGCCACCCATGACAACCAGCATGCCCGGCAACTCGATGCGTACGATACCGCGTGTAGCCCGCCGGCCGCGTGTTCCGGCGATGAAACGGTCATAGTGAGCACCCATGATGTCGCGCAGGTTCGGCCGGAAACCGCCCGACCAGGACACCGCGAACACCTTGCCCGAATCACCCACGAACTCGCGAATCTTGTTCCCCGCGGGTGCGAGGAGCTCGTGGATCGCGTAGGCCTCTCGGCGGTACACTTGCAGGCTTCCCCCCAGGCGCGCTTCCTCAGCCATGACAGACGCGTCGTCGCCGAGTGCCGCTTGGGCTGAAGGCATGAATTGGAGGCTCAGGGCCAGCGCCGTGACTACGCCGATCCAGTAACGAACGCAACAAGTGAACGGAAAAGGGGGTCGCATGACGGGACGCGAGTATAACAGCTCGGCGAGCGGAATAGCAGCTCGCGAAACTGCTACTGTCGCGAAAACACTACCCTCGGCGAAGGGCCGATCATAGTATTCGGCCCCGATTGGAGATACCTCGATGAATACCCCTCTCAGTCGAACCGCTCGACGCTGGATCTTGGGCACGCTCGTGGTGGGCCTTGCGGTCATTGGAGGTCTGATTTGGGCGAGCGTCACGCACGACCGTGCTCCGCACCCAACGGTCGGCCCCGGTGAGCTCGCGCGCTCTGCTGCCGGCGAGCAAGAACAGACTCCGGCCCCCAGGGACCGAGACGTTGCAGGTCTTCGCGACGCCGGCGTAAGTCTCCCGCCTCGTCTTGTGCAGGGCCTGCCTAAACCGCAAGCCGCCGCTGGCAATCCGGCGCCCGTGCTGGGGCCTGCCGGGACCGATCTGCCGGCCATCAGAGACGAGCTCAGGATACAAGCACTGCAGCACGCTCTGGCCCCCGCTCCCGGGCGCGTACCGGTGTCGGCGGAGCAAGCACAGAAGCTCCGGGACGAGCTTAGAGCGCAGGGGACGCTGCCCCTGACCATCCGAATGCCAAGTCTCGGAGAAGTCAGACAAGCCACGCCTGGCGAGCCGCAATTTTCTTCGGGGACCAGGACGAAATAACGCCGGCGCTGCAGGGGGCAGTTACCCGTTCTCGCGCGGCTCGGTGCGATCTATAGCTTGACGCACTTCCAACTGCTTCCAGGACACTTGGTGGTGAAATCGCCATTGCAGAGGCTGCCATCACACGCCTGCATCTGGTAGCCAGTTGGGCAGCTACACCGGTTGTCTGTTGTGCAGGTTGTGTTCGAGCCACAGACGCCCGTCCCGCAAGTTACGCCGGCCCCGGTGTTGCAAAACAATGCGCTGCTGGACTCGCAGGCGCCGATCTGAGTGGTGCCGGCGTATTGTGGCGTGCTGAAGAACTCGCAGATCTTGCCGGTCGGGCAATCGGTATTAACGGCACAATATTTGACACAGGTATTGCTTGCGACGCCGCAATAGTACCCAGGCGTGCAGTCGGCGTCCGTGGTGCAAGTCGATCCTGACAACCCAGTTCCATATTGCTGTTCGCAGTCACTGGCCCCTGGGTTGGAATCCGATGAGTAGCATCCGAACCCCTCGGGACAAGCCAAAAGCGATCCACGTGGATTCTGGGGGGAGACCGGATCGCACACGCGGGCACACGTGGAAACACCCGCGATTTTGTTGCTCGTGCCGTACCAATAGGTTGCCTCGCAAGATCGGGCACCATCGACCGCAGTGCAGTCAGAATCGGACTGACAGTAATGCTTGCAGATACTTCCGAAACAGCCCGAACCGCTGGCACATCCCAGCGCATCGCAAGCCGCGCCTTCCCCCAAGCCGGCTGTTGTCGTGCAGACCAGGCCGGTAGCCTGGGTGTCGGGGTAGCACACTTGTCCGGTCGGGCATCCACAGGCCGGGAAAACATTACAGGTGCCGCCGGCCGCAGGCACCGGGCAAGTGCCGCTGCCGCCGCCGGTCCCGGATCGTCCGCCGCTGCCCCCGCTACCGGGCCCGACGGTCGTGCCACCACTGACAACCGTGCTCCCGCCCGAGCCGCCGCTACCACCCGAGGTCCTGACGCCGCCAGCGCCGCTGGTGCTGCCCGGCCCCACGGTACCCCCGGTCCGGACCGTTGTGCCGCCGGTTCCGCCGCTGCCCCCGGACGAGCTGCACGCAGAATTGCAGGAGTTGTTAAGACAAGTGTTCCAGTTGTTGAACGCAGTAACCCCTGAAGGATAGGTTGTCAGGCAGCTGTTCTGGCAGGTCGTCGTGGTGCAATTGGAAATGCAGTTTACGAGACTCACGCACGCGAGGCTGCTGGAGCAGGCGTTGAGTTGCGAGCAGCAGCTTTGCTTGTCGCATTGGGTACAGGCGCTATCAGAGGAAGAGATCGGACAACCAGTCGTCGTGGTGCCTCCGCATGCGGTGCTGCAGTTGTTATTGAGGCAAATTGTCCAGGTGTCGAACGAAGCAAGTCCAGCGGCGTAGCTGCCGGCACAATTGATATCGCAGGTTGAGTCACTGCAGTTTCCGACGCAGGTCGATAGCTGCACGCATGAGGTGTTGTTGGAGCAGCTACTTAGCTGCGAACAACAATCTAGCTTGTCGCATTGGGTACACGTGCTGTCGGAGGACGAAGCCGGACACGTAACCGTGCTCCCGCCTGCGCCGCCGCTGCTCGATCCCGCGGTACCGCCGGTGTGGACCGTCGTGCCGCCGGTTCCGCCACTGCCCCCGGACGAGCTGCACGCAGAGTTGCAGGAGTTGTTAAGGCAATTGTTCCAATTGTTGAACGCAGTAACCCCCGAAGGATACGATGTCAGGCAGTTGTTCTCGCAGGTCGTGGTGGTGCAGCTGGAGATACAGTCCACGAGAGCCAGGCACCCCAGGCTCTCCATGCAAGCGCCGAATTGGGTGCAGCAGCTCTGCATATCGCACTTGGTACAATTGGTGGCGGTGGAGGAGATCGAACAGTCAACCGGACTTATTCCGCAGGCTCCTACGCAGCTGGTATCGAGACAGCCATTCCAATTGTCGAGCTGAGCGACCCCTGCGGGATAGCTGTTGGCGCAACCGATGGCGCAGCTGTTGGTAGTACAATTCAGGGTGCAGCTTACGAGATCTCCGCACGATGTACTGTTGGAGCAGGCATCAAGCTGTTGGCAGCACGTCTGCTTGTCGCACACAGTGCAGGTGCTGTCGGAAGAGAGGATCGGGCAATTTCCCGACCCAGCCTGACCTCCTGCCCCCCCGTGCCCCGCCGTGGTGCCGGTCGCGGTGATGCAAACTTGCCCTGGCCCGCACACGAAACCGGACGGGCATGTCCCGGTCACAGAGCACTTGGTCTTGCCGCTCTCGTAGCCAGGATCGCAGCTCATCCAGCAAATCAGTAGAGCCGCCAGAGCAGATCGCTTCATCGTTGTCCCCTCCTATTAAGAGTTACTGCAAAACGAGAACACACAAAAACGGATACCTCCCGTGGTACCGGCCGTACTTCTACTCGTGAAGGGCGCGCCCTGTCTACTAGTGACCCTTCCATCCGTAGGGATTCCTCCCTCCGGCCTCGGCTGGCCTGGCGGGGGCCTTCCCCTCGGTCTCGGCGGAGTGCGCGGTCTTGGACGTCCTCTCCTTCTGTAGGAGCCCGTGACGTTCCCTGTTCTTGCCCCGAGAACTGCCCATTCTGTCGGCGTTCAGAGATTCGAGATTGACTAGCACAGAGGCGTCCGCCCCGAGGCCCAAGCTGACGTTCTCGTCCTTGTAGCCGGCCAGCCGCAACGTCAAGCCCAGCGAACCTTCGCCCTGGGCGACGACCTTGTCGAGCGGGGTCTGTCCGAGCTCGGTCTTGTCGTGGTCGTTGAAGACGGTTGCGCCAGTAGGCGCGCTTTGTACCCGCAACGTGACGGTTTTGGGCGGTGACGGGTGGGCGGTCCCCGGCGCGTTCTCGGTCGACGTCGCGGTTGGCAGTTTCTTCGTCGGCTCTTCTCGCTTCAGAAATACGATTCCCACCACGAGTGTGAGCGCGATAAGCACGATCCCACCCGCTACGACGAAGGGCCAGGGCTGGCGTCGCGGCCGGCCGGCCTTCCTGCGGGTTGTCCGGTTGCCATCTTCCCCCGTGCTTTCGCCCGCAGCTTCGGCGAGAGTTGTGCCTGTCGGAGATGAAGAGAGCCACGAGGGGCGCGACGGACTGCGCGCGAGGCTCGAATCAGCAATGCCCGACGGAGGTGATGGGTCGCGAACCAAACTTGGATCTATCGATGTCCTTGATCGCGGCGAGGTGGAAACCGCTCGGCTCACAGCGGAGCCCGGCGCATCGCTTACGGGCTTCTCTGGCTCCTCTCCGAGGGGAGGCGGCCTACCCTCGGTCGTTCGAGTGGGATAGGTTCCGAGCAGAGCGCCGATGAAGCGGTCGAGGCTGTCAAAACGGGCCGTGCGTTCCTTCGCAAGCGCCCGCATGACGGCTTGCTCGACATACTCGGGTGCGTCGGGTACTCGCAATCGCAGGGCGGACGGGGCAGCCGACATCTGCAAGACCATCATCTCGACAGCGGATTCGCAGGCAAACGGTGGCGCGCCCGCGAGCATCTCGTAGACGATGACGCCCATCGAGTAGATGTCGGTACGGTGATCGACGTCCGAGCTATCCCGGCACTGTTCCGGAGACATGTAGGCCGGACTGCCCATGATCACTCCGGACCGCGTCTGGGTCGCCCCTTTGCTGTCCTTGTGCTTGACCTTGGCGATGCCGAAATCCAGTACCTTGACGTGCAGGTCCTTGGGGGAGGCCGGATTTTGCAGCACGAAGAGATTCTCGGGCTTCAGATCGCGGTGCACGATGTTGGCCGCGTGGGCAGCCGCAAGCGCCGAACATGCTTGGCGCGTGATCTCTTGGACGATGGACAGCGGCAGTCTGCCTCGAGAGGCGATGAACCTCTGCAAAGACTCGCCATCGAGAAACTCCATCAGAATATACGGCTGCCCCTCGGGCGTGATGCCAGCGTCGAATACTTCGATGATGTTGGGATGGTGGATGGCGCTAGCCGCGCGCGCCTCGTTGAGGAAGCGACGAACCAGTGCCGGATCTTGATTCAATTGGGCGTGCAGCACCTTGATGGCCGCACGTCGCTGCAGGAGCGGATTCTCGACCTCGTAGACCTCGGCAAAACCGCCTTCGCCGATCTGGCGAACGATTTGGTAGTTGCCGAATTGTCGTCCGGGGACTATTGCCATTGTGGGGGCTCAGGCAAGGCTCCTACTTCTCCATCACCTAGTAGCTGACGTGAAGCTGGGCACCGGCTAGCTGCGGCCCTACGGCGGGCACAAGGCTAACCCTGCCCGGTGTCGATGAACGCTCCAAGCTGAGCATCACGATCGCAGTGACGATGCCCGCTGCTCCGAGGCCGTAGCCCACGAACTGAAGGCCGGAATAGGTCCGACCCGCGCTCTCCCGGTCCGGATTGTACTGCGCCCGAGTATCCGAGAAGGCGCTTTGGGATAGATACGTGAAGAGCCCGCCCAGCCCAAGACAGGCGACCCCGGCGCCGCCGATGATCCACGGTGCCAAACTCTTGGGCTGCTCGGTCGGATGATTCTCTTCGGCTACCCCCGGCTGGACAGGCTGCTGCCCTGGGCCGGGCGCCGACCATGACGGAGCCTGGCCAGGCACCGGCTGGGTTTGGGCTGGCAAAGGCTGCCCGAAGCTGTCCACCGCCACCGGCTGGGTTTGGGCCGGCAAAGGCTGCCCAAAGCTGTCCACTGCCGGCGGCTGGGTTTGGGCTGGCAGGGGTCGCCCGAAGCTATCCACCGCCGGCGGCGCTGCAGGTCCTGCCATCGGCTGGGTTTGGGCTGGCAGGGGTCGCCCGAAGCTATCCACTGTCGGCGGCGCTGCGGGTCCTGCCATCGGCTGGGTTTGGGCCGGCAGAGGTCGGCCAAAACTGTCCACTGCCGGCGGCGCCGCAGGTCCGGCCGCCGGCTGGGTTTGGGCTGGCAGGGGTCGCCCGAAGCTGTCCACTGCCGGCGGCGCTGCGGGTCCTGCCATCGGCTGGGTTTGGGCTGGCAGGGGTCGCCCGAAGCTGTCCACTGCCGGCGGCGCAGCGGGTCCTGCCATCGGCTGGGTTTGGGCTGGCAGGGGTCGCCCGAAGCTGTCCACCGCCGGCGGCGCTGCGGGTCCTGCCATCGGCTGGGTTTGGGCTGGCAGGGGTCGCCCGAAGCTGTCCACG
>Ga0265314_10003820_pt1 | contig 14387 bp, 9 predicted proteins | sample 4126metaG_FD_203106 | JGI IMG/M metagenome (GOLD analysis project Ga0265314, IMG submission 203106) | Rhizosphere microbial communities from Carex aquatilis grown in University of Washington, Seatle, WA, United States - 4-1-26 metaG | ecosystem: Host-associated > Plants > Roots > Rhizosphere >... | reverse complement strand
TGAGCGCTTCGAGAAATTCGTCGCGCGGTCCGGCGTCGCTCGCCGGATAGCGACCGGTGACCAGATAAAACACGCCGTCGTCGCCAAGGCCCTCCGCATTTTTGCGATCGAGCCCGCTCCACTGCACGGCGAAGTTCCGGAACAGATTGGTGAAGAACTTGGCCCGCGCCAGATGCACGTCAGTATAGGTGACCGTCACAGCGTCTTGCTCGATGGCGATGACGACGACGTGGGCGTCGGTTTCACCAATATCGTTCTGGATGGTCAGCCGATCGCCCGCCCGCGCCGCGGTGGTGGCGAGGCCCGGATGATCGAATTTCAGCGGCCGGGTCGATTCGACGCCGCGCATGAAAGCTTCGATCGCCGGCCGGTCCTGGGGCGCGAGCCCATAGACATGCGCGCCGGCGAGCACCTCTTCCGCGTTCAGTTCAGACAGCCGGTTCAGCGCCTTGTGCATGTCCATGACGAGACGGTGGAGCCCGCCGCCGTTCTGCTCGGAGAGTCCGGTCAAGGCGCCGATATCGGTGGCCGAGATAGTTTCGTCGGCCGCCAACGGAATGGCGTTTTTGAGGACGCCGAGACGCCGCAGCGCCGCCTCGCCTTGCGCCGCGTCGCCGGCCTTGACCGCGCCGATCATGGCCGCGACGTCGTCCCAAATTTGTTTGACCAGTTTGCCGAGGCCTGGGGCCATCACCTGCCCGCCGGACGACACGGTTGCGCCGTTGACTAGCGCTTCCAGGGGGAGCGGATCGATGCCGCCCCTGCGGCATTCGTCGGTGAGATCGAAGCGCGGGCCGTTCGGATCGCGCGCGTGGCGCCCGGCGGCCTGCAAAATGCTGAGGCGAACTTTGACGCGGTCATTGGCCGCGAGGCCTGCGGCGACGAGCGACGGCAGCAGGACGTCGGTTTGACCAAGCTGCTCGATAATCTGGGATTTCATCGGCGCCACCTGCGAGATCGGAGGCGCATTAGGGCATGGCGCGAGAGCTCCGGCTTTGAGCCAGATCATTCATCGAATTGTCACATCGCGCGGAAGGGTCAGGCTTTGCTGCCTTTGCCACCGCCTTCGGGCGCAAAAAGCGGCAGGATGGCGCGCTTGATCGCCGCCTGCCGCGTCGGCGAGGTGATCTGCGCCCCCATCAAATCGGTGATGTAGAACACGTCGACGACGCGCTCGCCGAAGGTGGCGACATGCGCCGAGGCGATATTGAGGTTGAGCTTCGACAGCGTCGTGGTCATCTCATACAGCAGGCCGGTGCGGTCGAGGCCGGTGACTTCCATCATGGTGTAGCGGTGCGACCACTGGTTACTCAGGGTGACCGATGGCTCCAGCGCGAAGGCTTTGATGCGGCCCTTGACCGGCGCGCGCTTGCCAAGCGAATCGGGCAGGCGCAATTCGCCGCGCAACGCCTTCTCGATCGATTCCGCGATGCGGTTGGCGCGGCGCTGCTCGTCCTCGTCGCGTTCGAACTCGCGCGACAGCGAAATGGTATCGAGCGCGAGCCCGTCGGTCGTGGTGTAAATCTGCGCGTCGACGATGTTGGCGCCGGCCATGGCGCAGGCGCCGGCGATGATCGCCAGCAGCCAAGGGTGGTCTGGGGCCAGCACGGTCAGTTCGGTGACGCCGCCGGAGCTGAAGCCGATGGTGGTGGCGAGCGTCTTGCCGGCCTGCTCGGCGGCGCGCACGAAATGCGCGTGCTCGACCTTGTGCTGCAAGTCCACCTTGAGCCAATAGGCCGGATAAAGCCGCGCCACGTAGCGATCGAGTTCTTCAGGCGCCCAATGTTTGAGGGTCTGGCGGAATTCGGTCTGCGCCATCTCGACGCGTTGCGCGCGGTTGACCTCGGAGAAGCCGCCGGTCAGCACCGGTTCGGTTTCGTAATACAAGGTGCGCAGCAACTGCGCCTTCCAGCCGTTCCAGACGCCGGGACCGACCGCGCGAATGTCGGCGGTGGTGAGGATGGTGAGGAGTTTCAGCCGTTCCGCCGATTGCACCACGGCGGCGAAATTCTCGATGGTCTTGCGGTCGGACAGATCGCGCGACTGCGCCACGCTCGACATCGTCAAATGCTGCTCGATCAGCCAGGCCACGGTTTCCGTGTCGACCGCGGAAAAGCCGAGCCGCGGGCATAGCCGCCGCGCCACGCGCGCGCCGGCGATCGAATGGTCCTCGATGCGGCCCTTGGCGATGTCGTGCAGGAACATCGTAACATAGAGAATGGTGCGGTTTCCTGGCTGCAATTTATGGAACAGCTCATGCGCCAACGGCGTGTCTTTGTCGGTGCCGTGCTCGATTTCGCTGAGAATGCCGATGCAGCGCAGCAGGTGCTCGTCCACCGTATAGTGGTGGTACATATTGAACTGCATCATGGCGACGACCTTGCCGAAGGCCGGCACGAAGCGGCCGAGCACGCCGGTCTCGTTCATGCGCCGCAGCACGGTCTCGGGGTCGTTCTTGGACGTGACGATCTCGAGGAACAGCTTGTTGGCTTCCTTGTCGTCGCGCAGCGCGGCGTCGATCAGATTGAGCGAACGCGTGATCGCGCGCATCGCGTCCGGGTGCAGCGCCAGATTATGCTTCTGCGCCAGCTGGAAGATGCGGATCAGATTGACCGGGTCGCGCTTGAAGACATTGGCCTGGGCCAGCGTGATGCGGTTGTTGTCGGCAATGAAATCCTCGGTGCCGGCGATCTTGTTGCGCTTCACGGGCCGGAATTTCGCCATGACGCGGCTCAGCACCGGCACGCTCTTGGCCTGGCTGTCTTCCAGTTCGGCGCAGACGATGGCGGTGAGGTCGCCGACGTCCTTGGCGATCAGGAAGTAGTGCTTCATGAAGCGCTCGACGTCCTGCTGGCCCGGATGCTCCGTGTAGCCCAGCCGTTGCGCGATCTCGCGCTGGATGTCGAAGGCGAGGCGTTCTTCCGCCCGCCCGGTGACGAAATGCATGTGGCAGCGCACCGCCCAGAGGAAATCCTCGCAGCGGCGGAATAGCTGGTATTCGGCCTTGTCGAAGACGCCGCGTTTGATGAGTTCGTCCGGCTCACGCACGCGGTAGACGTATTTTGCGATCCAGAACAACGTGTGCAGGTCGCGCAAGCCGCCTTTGCCGTCCTTGACGTTGGGCTCGACCAGATAGCGCGACTGGCCGGAGCGGCGGATGCGCTCCTCGCGCTCGGCGAGCTTGGCGGCGACGAATTGCGACGCCGTGTTGCGCACGACCTCGTCGTCGAAGCGCGTAACCAGTTCGTCGAACAGCTTCTTGTCGCCCAGCAGAAAGCGCGCTTCGAGAATGGCGGTGCGGATGGTCATGTCCGCCTTGGCCTGGCGGATGCATTCGTCGACCGAGCGCGTGGCATGGCCGACCTTTAGCCCGGTGTCCCACAGGCAATAAAGCACGGCTTCGGCGACAGACTCGCCCCAGGCGGTCTGCTTGTAGGGCAGCAGGAACAACAGATCGATGTCGGAGCCCGGCGCCTGCAGACCGCGGCCGTAGCCGCCGGTGGCGACAACCGCCATGTGTTCGGACTCGGACGGATTTTCCGACGGATAGAAATGCTTCTTCACGAACTCGTAGAGAATCCGGATGATCTCGTCTTCCATCCGGCACAGCCGCTCGGCGCAGCGGCGGCCCTGACGATCCTTGAGCAGCAGTTGCTCGGCTTTATCGCGGCCTTCGGCGAGCGCGGCTTTCAGCCGCTTGGCCAACGCGGTGCGCAACTCGCGCTCGTTCGCCGCGTGGACCTTGGCCAGGTCTTCGAGGTCGGCGGCGATGATCTTGCTGTCGATCAATTCCGGCGCCGCCCGGGTCGGGGTTTCGGCGCGGGCGCGGGGCGGCTGGTCGACGGCGAGGGAGGCCATGGGTCAAATCCGATAGCGGAGCGGCGGCGTCGTGTCACCGCTAACGCATAAAGATAATCACTCCCTTATGTCGGCCCGGACGAGGAGGTTATTTCTCAAATACGGCACGTAATGAGAATTTTATGCTTTTGACCGGTGTTTAGCTGCCCTCTATAGAATAAATATCGCGTTCTGAGCCGCCGGTCGGCGAAATGGGAGATACATATGTTGTTGTTTTCACGCCGGGCGCTGTTTGCCTCCGCTCTTGCGGTCAGCCTGCTGCCGAGTTCGGCGCTTCTCGCGGCCGACAAGCCGGACACCATCAACATCGATTGGGCGACCTACAACCCGGTTTCGATCCTGCTCAAGGACAAGGGCCTGCTCGAGAAGGAATTCGCCAAAGACGGCATCAAGATCCGCTGGGTCCAGTCGGCCGGTTCCAACAAGGCGCTGGAGTTCCTGAACGCCGGTTCGCTCGATTTCGGTTCGACCGCAGGTTCTGCCGCGCTGGTCGCCAAGATCAACGGCAATCCGATCAAGTCGATCTACGTCTATTCGCGGCCTGAGTGGACCGCGCTGGTGACCACCAAGGACAGCAAGATCGCGTCGATCGCCGACCTCAAGGGCAAGCGCGTGGCGGTGACGCGTGGCACCGACCCGCACATCTTCCTGGTGCGCGCGCTGCTCAGCGTCGGTCTGACCGAGAAGGACATCACGCCGGTGCTGTTGCAGCACGCCGACGGCAAGACCGCGCTGATTCGCGGTGACGTCGATGCCTGGGCCGGCCTCGATCCGATGATGGCGGCCGCCGAAGTCGAGGATGGCGCCAAGCTTTTCTATCGCAATGCCGCCGCCAATACCTGGGGCATCCTCAACGTGCGCGAGGATTTCGCCAAGGCAAACCCGGACATCGTGAAGCGCGTGCTGGCCGTCTACGAAGAAGCGCGCAAGTATTCGCTCAGCCACGCTGACGAGGTGAAAGCCGATTTCATCGCCGTCACCAAGCTGCCGGACGCGGTGGTCGAAAAGCAACTCAAGGAGCGCACCGAGCTGACCCACAGCAAGATCGGCGCCCCGCAGCGTGAGTCGATCCTCGCCGCCGGCGTCGCCTTGCAGCAGGCCGGCGTCATCAAGGCCGACGTCGATGTCAAGAAAGCCGTCGATGATCTGATCGACCCGCAATATCTGGCGGCGCCGACCAACTAGTCTTCTTCCCCTCCCCCGCGAAGCGTGGAGAGGGTCGGTTTGCGTCGCGTAGCGATGCGAACCGGGGTGAAGGGTGTTCGCGCCCTTACACAGTTCTTTGCACCCACCTCCCACCCCTCCCCACACTCGCAAGCGCTCGTGGGGGAGGGGAGAAGGGTTGCCTTTCGCGGGTCCGTTATGTCTCTTGTGCGCATGACCGCGACGGGCGAGCCGGCAACGGCTGAACCAAAACACCGAAAATTGACGCTTGCCCGCTTCACGCGGCCGGCACTCGGGTTGTTGTTGCCGCTGGTGCTGGCCGCCGGCTGGGAAGCGGCGGTGCATTTCCATCTTGGGAACGGGCGGCTGGTGCCGCCGCCCTCGGTGATTTACTCCACTTTCGCCGAACTCGCCGCGACCGGCGAATTGCAGCGCCACGCGCTGGCGACGCTGGCGCGCGTCGCCGCCGGCTTCGGGCTCGGCGTCGCCGCCGGCACCGTGCTTGGCGCGCTCACCGGCTACTCGTCCTTCATGTTCCGGCTGCTTGATCCGACGTTGCAGGCGTTGCGGGCCATTCCGTCGATCGCGTGGATTCCGCTGTTCATTCTCTGGCTCGGCATTTTCGAGACCTCGAAAGTGGTGCTGATCGCGGTCGGCGTGTTCTTTCCGGTCTATCTCGGCGTCACCGGCGCGGTGGCCTCGGTCGACCGCAAGATCGTCGAGGTCGGCCGCCTGTTCCGGCTGTCGGGCGTCGCCATGGTGCGGCGTATTCTGCTGCCGGCCGTGCTGCCGTCTTATGTGATCGCGTTGCGCTCGGGACTGGGCCTGGGGTGGATGTTCGTCGTCGCCGCCGAGTTCATGGGCGCGTCGGAAGGCCTCGGCTTTTTGCTGGTCGACGGCCAGCAGCTCGGCAAGCCGGCGCAGATCGTCGCCGCCATTGTCGCTTTCGCGGTGATCGGCAAACTGACCGACTGGCTGATCGTCCTCGTCACCGCGCCGTTCCTGCGCTGGGAAGACCGCGTGCGCACCAGCACGGTGGAGGACTGATGCTGACGCTCGATCATGTCGGCAAGACGTACCCCAACGGCGTGCGCGCGCTCGACAACATCACGCTCGCGGTCGCGCCGGCCGAGATCGTCGCCATTGTCGGCGGTTCGGGTTGCGGCAAGTCGACGCTGCTGCGCGCCATCAGCGGCCTCGACACGCCGAGCCGGGGCCGGGTGCTGCTCGACGGTGAACAGGTGACGCGGCCGCACGAGAAGATCGGCATGATTTTCCAGGAGCCGCGGCTGCTGCCGTGGCTCACGGTCGCCGATAATGTCGGCTTCGGTCTCGAACATCGCCCGCGCGACGAACGCGAGGCGCTCACCGCTGCCGCCTTGGTGCGGGTCGGCTTGAGCGACAAGGCCGAAGCGTGGCCGCGCGAATTGTCCGGCGGCCAAGCACAGCGCGTGGCGATTGCCCGCGCTTTGGTGCCGCAGCCGGAAGTGTTGCTGCTCGACGAGCCGTTCTCGGCGCTCGATGCCTTCACCCGCGCCGATTTGCAGGACCATTTGCTGGATCTGTGGGCCGACCTGCGGCCGACTTTGGTCCTGGTCACGCACGACGTTGACGAGGCGGTTGTCTTGGCCGACCGCATCATGGTGATGCGGCCGCAGCCGGGCCGCCTCTACGAGGAAATCGCGTCGGAGTTGCCGCGGCCGCGTGACCGGCAGTCGGCGGCGTTCGATTTCGTCAAACGCCGCGTCTTGGCGGCGCTCGACCGCTCCTTGGCCAAGCCCGTGACTGTGGACGACACGAGAACCACGTCGAGCCAAGGCGCGGCGCTGTGGTGGTGACCCCTGTTCAGGGGTGCGGCGGCTGATATGCTCCCGCCTGCAACAAAAAGACTGCGTCCGGGGAGAAACAATCATGCTCATGTTCCAGGTCTGCACCTGCGGCGAGCCGCTGCAGCGCAATGAAGGTCCGACGCCGGAGCCCAAGGGCACCGAAGTGCTGCTGAAAATTCTCGCGGCCGGCGTCTGCCACAGCGACCTTCATCTAGCCGATGGCTGGTTCGACCTTGGCGGCGGCAAGAAGATGAGCCTGCAGGACCGCGGCATGAAACTGCCGGTGACGCTCGGCCATGAGAATGTCGGCGAGGTGGTCGCGGTCGGCCCCGACGTTCGCGACGTCAAGATCGGCGCCCGCATGCTGGCCGATCCGTGGATCGGCTGCGGCATCTGCGCCGCCTGCAAACGCAACGAAGACAATCTGTGCGCGGCGATGCGCTCGCTCGGCGTCTTCAGCAATGGTGGCTATGCCGACTACATGATCGTGCCGCACCCGCGCTATCTCTTCGACATCGGCGATCTCGATCCGGCGCGCGCCGCGCCTTTGGCCTGTTCGGGCGTCACCACCTTCGGCGCCTTGAAGAAGGTGACGACGCTGCGGCGCGAGCCGACGGTCATCATCGGCGCCGGAGGCCTCGGCTTGATGTGTCTTGCCTTGCACCAGAAGATGGACGGCCATAGCGCCATCGTCGTCGACATCGATCCGGCCAAGCGCGACGCGGCGAAGAAGGCGGGCGCAGTCGCGGTGGTCGATCCAAAAGCCGCCGACGCGGTCGATCAGATCAAGGCGCTGACCAATGGCGGCGCCTGGGCGGTGATCGATCTGGTGGGCTCTTCGCAATCGGCCCGGCTCGGCTATGACAGCCTGGTCAAAGGCGGCAAATACATCATCGTCGGCCTCTACGGTGGCGATCTCACGGTGCCGCTGCCGCCGATCCCGATGCGCGCGCTGACGATCCAGGGCTCCTATGTCGGCAGCGTGCCGGAAATGGCGGAGTTAATGGACCTCGTCCGCCGCAAAGGCCTGCCGGACGTGCCGGTCACGACGCGCCCACTCGCCGAGGTCAACGCCGTGCACAATGAATTGCGGGCCGGCAAGGTGGTCGGCCGCGTCGTACTCACGCCAGCGTGACTGTACGGGGGCGCCCGGAATAGATAACGGGATGCGGTGTTGATCTGCATTCCGGCTTGGCGTGCGCCTTCGCGCGGCCCGAAATACAAAAATAGATTGGAGATTGCGATAATGGATGCCAACGAGCTGCGCGCCATGCAGGCGCCGATCAAGGAGCGCTACAAGAGCGACGCCAAGGCTGCGTTCATCACGCTGAAGGCCAAAGGCACGCTCGACGACACCAATATCGCCTGCAAGGTCGAGACCGGGCGCGCGCTGGCCGTCGCGGGGCTTCATCCGGCCACCGGCGGTTCGGGCCTGGAATTGTGCTCCGGCGACATGCTGCTCGAGGCGCTGGTCGCCTGCGCCGGCGTCACCGTGAAGGCGGTCGCGACCGCGCTCGATATTCCGCTGAAGTCCGGCAAGGTGTCGGCCGAAGGCGATCTTGATTTTCGCGGCACGCTCGGTGTCGCCAAGGACGCGCCGGTCGGCTTTGCGCAGATCCGCCTGCGCTTCGATCTCGATACCGAGGCGCCGCAGGACAAGCTCGACCAGTTGCTCAAGCTGACCGAGCGCTATTGCGTCGTGTACCAGACCATCAAGGCCGGCCCGCCGGTCGAGGTGAAGATGGCGCGGGTGTAAATATTTGACGTCATTCCGGGGCGCGTGCCATAGCGCGTCGCAGACGCGCGTAAACCGCTTACGGCACGTGAACCCGGAATCCAGAAGCGACACGACCCGGCCCTGGATTCCGGGTTCGCGGCTAAAAGGCCGCGCCCCGGAATGACACGATGCCCCCCGACCTTTATTTCGCCCTCACGCTGATCGTCAAAATGGCCATCACCGCCGGCTTCGTGTTGGCGGCGACCATCACGGCCGAGCGCGCCGGTCCGCTGGTCGGCGCGCTGGTGGCGACGCTGCCGCTCGGCGCCGGGCCGGTCTATGTGTTCCTTGCCCTCGACCACGACGCGCATTTCATCGCCGCGAGCGCGGTGAACTCGCTCGCCGTCAACACGGTGAACGCGATCTTCGCGCTGGTCTATGCGCTGCTGGCGCAGAAGCGTCCGCTGGCGATCAGCGTGCCGGTCGCCTTGCTGGTCTGGTTCGTGCTGGCCTGGATCGTGCACGAAATCCACTGGACCCTGCTCGAAGCGCTGCTCGTCAATGTTGTCGTCTTGGGCGTCTGCATCCCGCTGGCGCGGCCGTTGCGCCACGTCCGCATGCCGCCATTCCACGCGCAGTGGACCGATCTGGCCATGCGCGCGGCGCTGGTGGCACTGCTGGTCGGCATCACCGTCACGTTCAGCTTCCAGCTCGGCGCGGGCGGCAGCGGCATTCTCGCGGTGTTTCCGGTGATCTTGTTGAGCATCATGTACATCCTGCAACGCCGCGTCGGCGGCAAGCCGGCGGCGGCGGTGCTGGCCAACGCGCCGCTCGGCCTCGTCGGCTTCGCCGGCGGCGCCCTCGTGCTGCATTTCGCGGCCGAGCCGCTCGGCAGCGCCATCGGTTTGGCGCTGGCGCTGACGACCTCGGTGGGCTGGAGCCTGGTGGTGCTGCTGGCGCGCCGCCACGGCGTTGACGTCTAGGCGATCAGCCCGTCCTCGAGCGCCTTGATTTGCAGCGCCAAATAGCGCGAGAAGATGCGGCATTGCGCCAGGCTGCCCGCGGTGAACCAGAGGCCGGGCTGCGCCGTGCGCTTCCACATATTGCGCAATTCACCGCCGTCGTCGAAGCCCCAGACAGGCCCGATGGACTCGGCGATGGCGTCGCCGAGAAAGCTGCGCACCGTGTCTTGCTGGTTCCTGTAGCCGGTGGCGAGCACCAGCAAGTCGGCCGGCGCGATACCGCCGTCCCTGAGCTTGGCGCCATTGGCGACGAAGCGCTCGATATCGGCATATTGCAGGAGCCCGATCTTGCCTTCGACGATCAGATCGGAGCCGCCGACGTTGAAGTAATAGCCGCCGCCGCGGCGCAGATACATCATCTGGAAGCCGGTCTCGTCCTCGCCGTAATGCAGCCTGAAGCCCTTGGCCGCGAGCTTGTCGAGGATGGCTTTGTCGACCTCACGGCCTTTGGCGGTCGAGATCTGATAGGAGCGTTGCAGCACCGGATAAGGCATCGAGGTAGCGAGCAGATCGCAATCCTCGAAGGGGATGCCTTCCTGGTAGATCGCGTAGACGCTTTGCGCTTCCTTTAAGCTAACGACATAAGTCGGGCTGCGCTGGATCAGCGTGACCTCGGCACCGTTGGCCTGCAATTCCATGGCGACGTCGTGGCCGCTGGTGCCTGAGCCGAGCACCAGCGCTCGTTTGCCGCGCCATTTGTCGGCGTCGGCGAAGCCGCCGGAATGCACCACGGTGCCTTTGAAATCCTCCAGGCCCGGCAATTTCGGAAAATAAGGAATGCTGCTGACGCCGGTGGCGAAGATCAGATGCCGCGGATGCATGACCCGGATGCCGCCGTCCTTGAGCCGCAGCGTGACGTTCCAGCGCTTTTGCGCCGCGTCGTAGCTGCCGCTTTCCAGCGCCGTGCTCGTCCAGAAATTCAGCTCCAGGCTTTCGACGTAGGATTCGAACCAGTTCGCCAGCTTGTCCTTCGGAATGTAGACCGGAAAGCTCGGCGGAAAGGGGATAAAGGGCAGGTGGTTGACGAAGACTTCGTTGTGCAGCGTCAGCGAATGATAGCGCTTGCGCCAGTTGTCGCCGACGCGTTCGTGGCGATCGACGATCAGGGTGTCGACGCCGAGCGCGTGCAGCCGCGCCGCGATCGACAGGCCCGCTTGGCCGCCGCCGACCACCAGCGCGGCCGGATCGCGGTCGGCATAAGCGCGTTGCTGATTGAGACGATCGAGCCAATTCTCGCCGCCGAAACTGCGGGTGTCGCTGACCACGGCCCGCGCGCTCCTGAACTCTTCGTGGCCGCGCAGTTCCTGGAGGTTCGTCACCAATGTCCAGGCGCGCAGCCGTCCGCCATCGGGGATCAGACGCGTGACGCCATGGCAGGGACCGAAAGCGCTGTCGAATTCGACAATGACTTCGATGCAGTCGCGGCCGGCGCGGTTGACCCAGCGCGGCGGCGTGCGGTTTGCCGGAACATGGAAGTTCGTAGGCTTGGTGCGCGCCAGCGTATCGCGCAGCGTCGCCTCGATCTGGGCGCGGCCGGACTGCGTCTGCAAATTCCAGGTGAACGCAAGGACGTCGCGCCACAGGCCGTCGGGCAGGAACAAGTCCGCCGCGGCTTTGGCGTCTTGTGCCAGCAACGCGGCGCTGAACTCCGCAAGCCAGCCTTCGGCGTCGGCTTGCGCAGTCGCGTTCTTGCGGTCGGCGATGTTCACTTCTTGCTCGTCTGCTCGAGCTTTGCCTTGAGCGTGTAGAGCGCTTCCATGGCTTCGCGCGGCGACATGTCGTCCGGATTGAGCGCGGCGAAGGCCGTCACCATCAGCTCGTAGGCGTCGTCCTGCAATTTCTGCGGCGCCTGATAGGGCGCCGCGAACAACGGTAGGTCCTCGAAGCCTTTCGGCTTGGCGCGGTCTTCCTGCTCGAGCTTCGCCAGCACCACCTTGGCGCGTTCGATGACGCTCGACGGCAATCCTGCGAGCTTCGCCACCTGGATGCCGTAGGAATGATCGGCCGAGCCCGGCACGACTTCATGCAGGAACACGACGTCGCCTTGCCATTCCTTCACGCGCACGGTGGCGTTGTGCAGGCGGTCGAGCCGCGCGGCGAGCGCGGTCAATTCGTGGAAATGCGTCGCGAACAGCGCGCGGCATTGGTTGACGTCGTGCAGATGTTCAACTGTCGCCCAGGCGATCGACAGGCCGTCGAAGGTCGCGGTGCCGCGGCCGATTTCGTCGAGGATGACCAGCGAGCGCGCCGTGGCCTGATTGAGGATGGCGGCGGTCTCGACCATCTCGACCATGAAGGTCGAGCGGCCGCGCGCGAGATCGTCGGCGGCGCCGACGCGCGAAAAGAGGCGGTCCACCACGCCAATATGCGCGCGCTTGGCCGGCACGAAGCTGCCGGTCTGCGCCATGATCGCGATCAGCGCGTTCTGCCGCAGGAAGGTCGACTTGCCCGCCATATTCGGGCCGGTGATCAGCCAGATGCGGCCGCCTTTGGTTTCGCCGGGCGGAGAGAGGTCGCTGTCGTTGGCGACGAAGGGCGTGCCGTCGCGCGCCAGAGCCTGCTCGACCACGGGGTGACGGCCGCCTTCGATCTCGAAGGCGAGGCTGTCGTCGATTTGCGGCCGTGCGTAATCGCGCTCGGCGGCGAGTGCCGCGAGTGCGGCGGCGACGTCAAGCGCGGCCAGTGCGTCGGCGCATTGCTTGATCTGGGCCGTCTGCGCGATCACCTGGGCCGCCAGCCGCTCGAAAATCTCAAGCTCCAGTCCCAGCGACCGCTCGGCGGCACTGGCGATCTTGGCTTCGAGTTCGCCGAGCTCGGTCGAGGTGAAACGCACCTGGCCCGCCAGAGTTTGGCGATGGATGAAGGTCGCGTTCTGCGGCGGCGCGGTCAGCTTGTCGGCGTGCTGCGCCGTAACCTCGACGAAATAGCCGAGCACGTTGTTGTGCCGGATTTTGAGACCTTTGACGCCGGTCTCGTCGGCGTAGCGCGCTTGGAGTGCGGCGACGACCTGACGGGTGTCGTCGCGCAGGGCGCGGGTCTCGTCGAGCGTGGCATCGTAGCCCTGGCGGACGAAGCCGCCGTCACGTTTGAATGCCGGCAAATCGACCGCGAGCGCCGCCGACAGTTCCGCCGCGAGCATGCCGTCCGGCGCGCGGCAGGCATTGATGATATCGCCGATCTCGGCGGGCGTTTCCTTCCAGGCGCCGAGCGCGCGGGCGAGATCGGCGGCGGCCAGAATGCCGTCGCGGGTGGCGGCAAGATCGCGCGGGCCACCGCGCGCCACGGCAAGCCGTGCCAGCGCGCGGGCGAGGTCGGGCGCCGCCTTCAGACGCGAACGAGTGTCGGCGCGGGCCGCGCTGTCGTCGACGAAGGCGCTGACCGCATCGAGCCGCCGGGCGATCGCCTTCGGATCGGTCAGCGGCGCGGCGAGCCTTTGCGCCAGAAGCCGCGAACCGGCCGAGGTGACGCTGCGGTCGATGGCGTCGAGCAGCGAGCCGCGGCGTTCGCCGCCCAGCGTGCGGATCAATTCGAGATTGGCGCGGGTCGCCTGGTCGATGGCAATCGAGGCGCCGGCGCGCTCGCGTAACGGCGGCGACAGCGGCGGGCGTTTGCCAAGCTGCGTGCGCTCGACATAGGTGACGCAGGCTGCGGCGGCGGTGATCTCGAGCCGCGTCAACGTACCGAAGGCTTCGCTGGTCGCGACCGCGAAGAATGCCGTCAGCCGCCGCTCGGCATTGGCGCCGTCGAACACGTCGCGCGTCAGCGGCGTGACCGCCGGCAGCGTGCGCCAATAAGGCACCAAGTCGGGGTCGGCGAACAGCGCGTCGGAGACGAGGATCTCGCTCGGCTCCAGCCGCGCGATCTCGGCCGAGAGCGACGAGCGGTCGCATTCGGCGATGCGGAACTCGCCGGTGGAAATATCGATCCAGGCCAGCCCGAAGCGATTTTCCTCGCCAGCCGACGACAGCCGCGCCCGCGCCACGGCAAGCAAATAATTGTTGCGCCGGGCGTCGAGCAGGGTGTCTTCGGTCAGCGTGCCGGGCGTGACCAGGCGCACGACGTCGCGCCGCACCACGCTTTTACTGCCGCGTTTGCGCGCTTCGGCCGGGTCCTCGGTCTGCTCGCAGACGGCAACGCGATGGCCGAGCGCGATCAGCCGATGCAGATATTCGTCGGCGCGCACCACGGGCACGCCGCACATCGGAATGTCGCGGCCCTGGTGCTTGCCGCGCTTGGTCAGCACGATGCCGAGCGCGCGCGAGGCGGTCTCGGCGTCGTCGAAGAACATCTCGTAGAAATCGCCCATTCGGTAGAACAACAGGCAGTCCGGATTGGCCGCCTTGATCTCGATATATTGCTCGAGCATCGGAGACGGCTTGCCATTGCCGTTCTCCGCCGGCGGCGGCCCGTCGGGCGGAATTTCGGGTTCGGACAGGCCGATGGGGTGGACAAGTGCCATGGGGGGCAGGTTAGCCGGAAGGGCGGCCTGAATCCATCGGCGTGGGCGATCCACACAGGCCGCTGCTATTGGATTTCGTTGGCCCGTTTCAGCCCGGATATCATCGACGTATTGAGCATGTGCTGGCGCGCTTGGGCGGGGTCGGCGGCGATTGCGATCAGTTCACGCAGGCGGGCGCGCTGCACTGCGGGATCGCGCTCTTCCATCATCTGCTTGTTGCGGATCGACATGGCCTGCACCTGCTCCACCGTGGCGGCGCGGCGCTGCCGTGCATAAAGGTCGAGCAGGCCCTCCGGCTCGCCGCGCCAGTGGCGGCCGAGCTTGTCGCCGAGGTTGAC
>Ga0265314_10003819_pt1 | contig 14388 bp, 14 predicted proteins | sample 4126metaG_FD_203106 | JGI IMG/M metagenome (GOLD analysis project Ga0265314, IMG submission 203106) | Rhizosphere microbial communities from Carex aquatilis grown in University of Washington, Seatle, WA, United States - 4-1-26 metaG | ecosystem: Host-associated > Plants > Roots > Rhizosphere >... | reverse complement strand
TCGTTCGTATAAGGTTAATGGTTGGCCACGCATAGGCCGCCATTTTACAGGGTCAAAGGGCGGCCAGTCATGGTGCCAGCTGTTTATCGGGGGTTTGATGGGTGGTGCATTGAGTATAGAACGCGGGATAGGGCCTTCCCTATTGACATTTTCGTCATTTTGTGATAGATTAACCCTTGTACCTGCAGTGACGATCGTTCTGCGAAATGCTCGCTATAAATGCGAGCTCGCCGACGGCCGGATCAATCCGATCCATTTGGGGGTCAAAGCCGCCGGTCAGACGGAGGACACAGGTGATTTACCCTGGTCTGCGAAAAGACCTCCTACCCAAGCCCGCGCGTATTGCGCCGGCATTCAGAAGGGCCTTCGTTCAACGGGCCCGCACACAGCCCATGCCCGGGCACCCAGGAGAATAACGACCTCAAGGCGCCGGTCACGCCATTCCAAAACGGATTCCGTCGAGGAATAAAAAGCACAAAACAAACAACGCAACACCCAGACGATCGGTAGAGTGGTGGTCGTCGTAAAAATTGAGCACGCCGTGAACCCAGGGAACCACTCCCCTGGGTTTCTTTTTTTTGGGCATCAAAAAATTTGCGTCCCGCCATGATGCTTGGTGAATTTAAAACGTAACTTCATAGCCTTGCCGCCGACCTCACCCTACCCTCTCCTTGATTAAGGAGAGGGGTTGGATACGGACCCCTTCTCCTCATTCGAGGAGAAGGTCGGGATGAGGTCGGCGGCGGCAAGGCTACGTGGCTGCGGTGCTAGCTGGATGTATCATGATCGAGACGTAGCATATTATACGGTGCTTTTTTGGCTTCAAATCAGGTTGTGCCTTGATTTATTTCCAAAAATCTGCTATAGTATATTTAGCCAGTACTGGTCAGGTCGAACAGCGCTGGAGACAAATTCATTACTAGCTGAACTACAGGGACTTTCAAAAAAGTCCCAGGAACTATGGAAAATGACCAGCAGTTCGTCGAGTACGTAGTGAAGGCGATCGTTAATAACCCCAACGATGTCCGCACCGAAAGGACCGTTGATGAGCGCGGTGTTCTTATCACCCTTTTCATCAACCCCGCAGACATGGGTTATGTGATCGGCCGCCAGGGCCAGACCGCGCGTTCGGTAAGAACTTTGCTTCGCATCGTCGGAGCCAAGACCAACGCTCGCGTCAACCTGAAGATCTACGAACCGGAGGAATCACGTCGCGCCCACATGTCGGCTCATGCCGATTCCAATGCGGGACCCGTCGACGAGAATCCGATGGACCTCAAAATCTAAAAGTTTAAAAACGCTCCTCGCAAAAACGGGGAGCGTTTTTTGTTGTTAAGGCAAGATCAAAAAACATGCCCAGCGATTGCGGCCGCCCGCGCCCCATTGATAGCCGCCCGACAGGCAAGACGAATATTGGTCGGCTCCATAATGGAGGAATGGGGCGACGGCGGTATAACCGCCGCTGCTGTTGGAACCGCTATAGAGATACATATAGGCGTCGCCATAGAACCCCGTAGCGTTTTCTGGATCATCCGGTATTTTTGCCATATATGGAGCGATGGCATTGTCCAGAGCGGTACATCCATGAGTAGTGCCCATCCAGCACGTTCCGCTGTCGCCGTGGCCAAGACAATAGTAAGCATTGCCGCCGATACAACCGAGCGTAGCCGGCTGCGGGTAGGTTCCGTTATCCTGAAGATACATCTGCAAGGCCGTAGAAATTTGTCTAATGTCCGCAATGCGTTTGGCGTCACGAGCCTTAGAGCGGGCGGAACTTAGAGAAACAATGGCGATCGTCGACAATAAACCAATGATGGAGATCACGACCAAAAGTTCAACCAGCGTGAACGCTGCGCGGTTTGATGTGTGTGTGCGTGTGTGTGGAATCTACGACATTCGTCATAACACTCAAATTTTATCACAAAAACCCGCCTCGCACACGAGCTATTTACGCGGAACTCTGGCTGTCTTTTTGTCTATAGACAGCAAACGAAGCGCGGGGGTATAATCAAATCAATATGAGTTCTGAACCAACCATTAGCGATGTTCTCGATGCTATCGGCGACTTTTCAACCAAAGTCGACGGTCGTTTTGAGCGCATCGAATCGGAGATCGGCGTTATCAAATCGGAGATTGTTGGGATTAAGTCCGACATAACCGGCATGAAATCGGATATCGTTGGGATAAAAAATCAAATGGTCACCAAGGCATATTTGGACGACAAATTGATCGATCTCAAAGCCGACCTAACGGTCGTAATGCGCAAAGAAGATCATAAGCTTGAGGCCCTGACCCGTCTTCTGGCCGCGAAGAAAATAATTTCCGAAACCGACGCCAACGGCATCCTTTCGTTGGAACCCTTTCCGCAAGGCGTTTAATTGCAAAACACTCCTCGCAAAAACGGGGAGTGTTTTTTGATTTGCTGTAAAAGCCTATTACGCACTACGGATCGAGCGGCGCGCCGACCTTGTAGTTAATGAAGAACGAATCGGAAATATCGTCGATCATCAAGTTCCAGTTGGCGCCATATAGGCGAACGGCCGCAGCTTCGGTCTCGACCCAGCGCAGAACGCCGCCGCGGTCGACGGCGTAGACCTTGGAATCGGACTGGATCTTTATCATGCGCATGCCGGGGCGGTAGGTGGTGTTGCCACCCAAAGGAATGGATGCCAGCGTCTCGTCGGAAACGGTCTTAACGGCGGAGAAATCGGAATACCAGCTGAAATATGTCTTGTCATTCGCGAACGCGTAGCGCTTGCCGTCGGCACCGCAGTAATAGACTGCGGGGAGTGAACCTTTGATGAGCGAACCGGAAGCGCACCGCAGCGTCGCATCCGTTGGCGCGGCCAGACCTTTGTCGGCATTAATGTCGGGCGACGATGCTTGTGCGCCAGCGGCCGTGTATAACTGGTTGGCGGGAGTTTCGGCTGGCGTCGAATCGGTTTCCGTGCCGCTGATGGAAAACGTACCGCTCTGCGCCGTCGCGACAACCGCGCCATCGGCACCCAAGCCCTCGACTTGGATCATTCCATTCATGACCGGCCCGTCAGGCACCGTCCAGCTGTACGAAGCGGCGGTTCCGTCCGTTAAAGCCAGCTCGTTCCAGCTCTGGCCGCCGTCGGCCGAATATGAAACGCGGAGATGCGAAAAATTGGCATTGGCAACCTTCCAATCAATGGCCGTAACCGTGTCCGGCGCAAATTGCATCCCCGTGAGCGGACGAACAATACTGACCGACGCCGGCGGCGGCACAAAAATGGCGCCGCGATTGCCGGAGCCGCTCGCGGCCGGCGCATCCCAAGCCAAATCGTCGCTCTTGTAGAAATATATGGTCGTGCCGACGCCCCAGATGTAAGCAAAGCCGGTTTTGGGCCGGTTGATGCTGGCGCTGCGGACGATCGGGTACGCGTACCAAATTAGGTTCGCATATTGATTATCAGCGGTGTTATCGGTGGAAAGCGTCTGCGGCGCGCTCCAGCCGCTGCCTAAATTTCCTACATAGCGAATGGCGTAAAAATTGCCGGGGCCGTCAACGCGACCGTTCCAAACGATATGCAAGCCGTCGTTGCTATCAACGGATATGTAGGAATTATATTGGCCGCGCGGGTATTGCTCGGTTGAAAAAGTGGTGATGCCGCTCCACAAGCCGCTCGCCTTGTCGTATTTTATGTACTTAATTTGCGAGACGGTCGGGGAAGCGTCATACATTCCGCGCCAAGTGACATGGACGTTATCACGGGAGTCGACGGCTAGCGAAGTGAAATCTTGATTATAATTGCCGCTGGTCAGGTCGATCGCGGCGCTCCAGACATCCGACGAAAGCTTGCGATAACGGATCTGGGTGTAGCCGGGCGAGACGGCGTCTTCCCCGTACCACGTCAGATGAATGCTATTCTCATAATCCGCCGTTATGAACGGCCGCTGCTGATCGTAGCTCTCGGAGGTCAAATCGGAAATTGCGCCCCAGCTGTCGGTTGAAGAAGTATATTTTATGAACCGGATTTGAAGGACGGTTGGGGAAGTTGCCGATTTCCCGTTCCACGCGACATAGACATTGTCCTGGGAATCAACGGTTACCGTGGTTGAATTACTCTCATAAGTTCCGTCGGTCAGGTTAACGATCGCGCCCCACAGACCCGTGCTGTGCGTATATTTTATGCACCTGATTGAGTTATAAGTCGGCGCAGCCGCAGTCTTGCCCCACCAGACGACATAGAGGTTATCCTGCGAGTCGGAAACGATTGATGGACGGTTATCGTGAGAAATTGACGTTACCAGCGGCTCGGTTATGAGCGGCTGCTCGGCCCATGTTTGTCCGCCATCCGTCGATTTTGCGTAATAAATTTGATAATACCCGCTGGAATCGAGCTTATGATAAACAATGTGGTAGGTTCCGTCCGAGGTGCGCGCCATCTTTCTTTGGTTCGCCCCGGCCGTTGAATCGGCCAGAGCGCCGGTCGTAACTACATAAACGCTGGCCGCCGAAGCGCTGGCAACAAACCCGCCCAATCCGACGACCAGCGCGCCGGCGATGAGAAAAATCTTTAAAAAAGCGGAATTATTTTTCATACGGAATGCTTATTATGCACAGGGACAGGCCCCATATCATGCGGAAAAGGGGTCTGCCCCTTTTCATTCGCATTATAGCACCAAAACAAAAATCTTTTTGACACATGGCAAGATTAAAAAAGAGGCGCGGCGGGCGCCTCTTATCGCTGCAAACAAACGGTCAAGCAACCGCTTCCAGACTCCTTATTTTCTTTGGCCGGTCCTCGATCGTCTTTTTCGCGATGGTCGAAAAACGAGGGCGCAAGGCGGGGGCCAATTGCTCGACCGACTTGCCGATCCGCAATTCGGTCATGGAAATGATAAGCCGTGAGCAATTCTTGTAACCCATGTCGACCTCCGCCTCCCAATAGCCCATTCGCGGATCGCCGATGCGCCGGTAATTCCTGACGCGGACGAGCATGAACGCGTCTACCGCCAAAACCTTCTTTCCCAAGTATACTTTTTTCTTAGGGTTGGCCCGGAGATACAGAGCATCCTCATGCCGCCCCATTTCGCGCGCGATCAAGCCGAGCAATTCCCGCACCGTGCATGACACTGTTTTTACCTCATTCATTGCTGCCCCTTTTTCAAAAAACGCGGCCGTAATCTGCCGCCACCGTGCGCGTTTTCCGGCTTTTTGTCAAGATGCGCCATCGCGCTCGCGCGGCGACGAAAGCCGTACGGGGACGGACCCCTTAACGTCCGAAAAAGGGGTCTGTCCCCTTTCTTCCGATAATGGTGAAAGCGCGGCGGGTCATATTAGCGTTGCGCAACTTCAAAGAGGTGCGCAGCCTTTCCCTCCGCATAAAGCTTATGGATCCGTTCCGATGACAAAGCATCATTAAAAACTCGCGGGTCATCGACAAAACCGGCCAAAGTAAATGCGCTATTGCCTGTCCAACCATTGCCGTAAGGATAGAGCGTGCCGACAGCGAGAGGGTTGTTGGAATCACCGCCCGCCGGAGACCATGAAGAAACATTATCGACGCCCGTCGCTTTAAGCCCGCCGTCGATGTAAATGTTCATGTTTTGGGCAGAATCAACGGTTACGGCTACGAATGACCACACGCCGGCCGGAACGCTGGCGGTCGTCGATAATACATACTGAACATTGCCTGATAAGGCCGCATAAACGGCCCTGTTCGAGTATAGGCAAATTCGGTAATTATATTCTCCAGACGAATTCCATGGTTTACTCAAAATACAAGCTCCGTCGGTCTCCGTCGGATCTGTCTTGACCCAAACGGCCATCGTCAAATTTCCGCCCCGATATTTTAAAGAGGAAGAATCCGGTATTGAAATATAGCTATTAATTCCGTTCAGGTGGACGGAGAAGCCTTTGTTATCCTTGGTATCGGTAGACCATGTCGGGACATTCAATAGAGTGCCGTTTTGCCCGTTACCCGTCCCGTCGAGCACCGTTGTACCTGATCCTTCGTTCAAGAACCATTCGCCGCCCGACAGAGCGCCATTCGCGCGATCAAGCTGAGCGGCGAATGACATTGCCGCCGCCAGTCTCGCCTTTTCCCGCGAGCCGCTCGTCGAAATGATCGCGATCGACGAAAGCATGCCGATGATGGAGATCACGACCAAAAGTTCGACGAGGGTGAAGGCGCGGCGAATGGTCATGGGGTTGTAATTACTGCGAGCGGTTGCGGATGCGAAGTTAGACCGGCGAGATATTGTTCTTTGATCGCCCGCGCGGTCAAAGCCGCGCCATAGAGGCGAACTTGGTCGATGGTTCCTTGAACCTTATATATGTAACCCGTATTGTCCGCTCCGATCGTAAAAGTAGAATTAACCGTACTTGCCGTGGCCGTTGATGTTGTTTCTTGCACCCCGTCGATATAGCCACGAATTGACGTTGAATCTCCGGTCACCGTGGCAAGGTGCCAATTCCCATCATTAAAACTTCGCGTACCTGTAATACATCCGCTTGGACCAAGACACACCCTCAACTGTCCGTTGATGCCAGTTCCAATTATGTGACCCGTACCAGCAACCTCTCCAGCTGACAAAATATAGGAAAAATTTGTTAATGTCGTTTTAAACCAAGCCGACGCGGTAAATGAATTAAGCGGCACCGAAAGCGCATTGGCTATCTGAATGTAATTGGTCGACCCGTCGAAATATATTGCTCCGCCTATCACGCCAGGGACGTAAGTTGACCCGCTTACCGTACCGCCTAAGGTGCCATTATTGCCGTTTCCAGAATTGTCTATAATCGACGCGCCACTTGTATTATCCAACCCCCAATCGCCAATGATCCGGTCACCGAGACCATGATAGATGCTCATTTCATATTGCTGCGAAGCGGCAATCTTCGCCTTGGCGCGCGCAGAGCTCATGCTTGTGATCGCGATCGTCGAAAGAAGGCCGATGATGGCGATCACAACAAGGAGTTCGACGAGAGTGAAGGCGCGGCGAATGGTCATGGCGTTGTTATTGCCGCAAGCGATTGCGGATGCGAAGTTAGACCGGCGAGATATTGTTCTTTGATCGCCCGCGCAGTCAAAGCCGCGCCATAGAGGCGAACTTGGTCGATGGCGCCGGCAAAATAATATCCGGAGCTGCAGCCGCCGATATAGAGAGTGTTTGTTATTACCGCCGCATTTGTTGCGGCCGTCGCTTCGGGCGTGCCGTCTATGTAGCCGCGAATTGAGGTTCCATCTCCGGTCACCGTCGCAAAATGCCAATTCCCGTCGTTGACCATCCTGGTCCCGACAACGCATCCGGTAACGGGAAAACACATTCGAAACTGACCGCCGATCGTCTGAATGGGATGGGTAGTACTTTGGAAGGAAACGATTTTTATATCACTGGCATTGGTAGTTTTGAACCATGCCGAAACAGTAAAAGAATTAAGAGTTGTGGTGATTGTATTATTGATCGTTATAAAATTAGAACCGTTGAAGTTCAGGGCGTTACCGAATACTCCAGGCACCGAGGTCAATGGTCCGGCCAATGTTCCATTATTGCCGTTGCCGGAAATATCGGCGATCGCCGTGCCGGCAGTTTCATCCAAACTCCAATCGCCGATGATCCTGTCACCGAGGCCTTGATATATATTCATCTCATATTGCTGCCCGGCCGCAATCTTCGCCTTGACTCGCGACGAGTTCATGCTCGTGATCGCGATCGTCGAAAGAAGGCCGATGATGGCGATCACAACAAGGAGTTCGACGAGAGTGAAGGCGCGACGAATGGTCATGGGGTTGTAATTACTGCAAGCGATTGCGGATGCGAAGTTAGGCCTTCAGCAAAATATTTTTGAACCGTCATCGCGGTGGCGGCCGTTGAATACAAGCGCACGTCGTCGATCGTTCCCTGAATATAACTCGCCCAAGCGTCGCCAACGCAATGCCCCATGCCGAACGGCGCGCCGGACGTGACATCGTTAACATAGGCGCTCGCGCCGCCCAAGGTTCCGTTCTGGTAACAACTTACGTTTCCGCCATACTGCGCGGAGACCGCCAAAAACACCCATTCCGTCGAGCTCACCGCCGGCCCGCATTTGATGGTATTACTGTGCGTCCCGTCCAAGATTTGATCAAATTCCCAAACACCGGCTATTTGCCGGAAGCCGAGCCTGAACCAACTGCCGGAGGCAAAACCGATCGTTGGCATATAGTTAGTCACGCCATTAGTGCTTCCCTTAACCCATGCCGACCAGGTAAATGACGTGTTGGTGAATATCGATCCGGGGATCGAGGGCACGTTTATGTATTGGCTGCTTCCATCAAGAACATAAGCGCCGCCGCCGTCATATCCCGATCCGGCCACGGGACCGCCGACCAAAGTTCCGTTATTTCCTTTTCCCGACGTATCTGCGGCCGACCCGTTGAACAACCACTCGCCAACGAGCTGGTCGCTGATCAAATTGTTTATCGACGAACTGAAATGCTGTCCGGCCGCGATCTTCGCTTTGGCGCGCGATGAACTCAAATTCACGATCGCGATCGTCGAAAGCAAGCCGATGATGGAGATCACGACCAAGAGTTCGACGAGGGTGAAGGCGCGGCGAGGCATGAGGGAAATGGGTAATAGACAAGACGGATCCGCCGCACGACCTCACTCTACCCTCTCCTTGAATAAGGAGAGGGGGCGAAGCATCTTTTCCTTCTCCTCATTCGAGGAGAAGGGTAGGGATGAGGTCGTGCGGCGCTGGCCATTGATGCCGGATATGTTAGTATTATAGCACTTATCTGTAATTCTCGACGCGGCTGCGGCCTTGCTCGAATAATAAATTATATGAAACTAGACTTTGTCTCAATTTTTCCGGAAATGTTCGGGGCGTATTTCGATGAGTCGATCATGAAACGGGCCGCCGAAAAACGTCTTATTAAGGTTAAGGCGCATGATTTGCGCAAGTGGGCGTCGGGAAAGCACCATAAAGTTGATGATCGGCCGTTTGGCGGCGGGCCGGGGATGGTCATGATGCCGGAGCCTTTTGTTAAGGCGATCAAGAGTTTGGCAAAACGACAAAAGCTAACAACTAAAATCCAAGGAAAGTCTCAACAACTAAAATCCAATTTCCAAAAACCGCACGTCATTATAATGGCCGCTTCGGGAAAGACTTTCACCCATCAAGACGCGGTGCGACTCGCCAAATACAAACACCTTATTTTCCTTTGCCCGCGCTACGAAGGCGTGGATGCGCGGGTGGAGAAATTTGTTGATGAAAAAATTTCGATCGGCGATTACGTGCTGACCGGCGGCGAGCTGCCGGCGATGGTCGTGGCCGATGCGGTCGTGCGCCATCTCCCCGGCGTACTGGGGAAGGCCGAATCATTGGCCGAAGAATCGCATACCATTCCCGGCGTGACGGAATACCCGCAATACACGCGGCCGGAGATATATCAAAAAATGAAAGTGCCGCCTGTCTTGCTTTCGGGCGACCACAAAAAAATTGAGGAGTGGAGGCACAAGATGATGGGCGGGAGCCGAATGTCGAATGACTAATGTCGAATGTCGAATTCCGCCGGACGACCTCACCCCCACTCCGCTTCGGCTTCGAGGGGCAGGCCTACCCTCTCCTTGAATAAGGAGAGGGGTTGGATACGTTTCCTTCTCCTCTCAGCCCGAGGCTGATCCGCCTTGGGCGGAATTCGAGGAGAAGGGTAGGGATGAGGTTGCGGCAGAGCAGCACCAATGACGGGATAATTATAAGCAAGGTGGCATTCCCGCGAGATTGCCGCGTCGCTTGTTTCGACTCGCTCCTCGCAATGACGAAACAAAAAGACCCTCCGTGCGGAGGATCTTTTTTAATCTTTAAAAACTAATTCGTCGGCGTCGGTTGAACGTACTCGCTCGGATGTTCGCAATTTCCTTTGGCCGTTACAAAGGTCGCGTTGGAACTTTTCTTCGAAGCATCCCATGCGGCGCGCGCGGCGGTCTTGGCGGTCTGCCAATCTTTGATCGCCGTTTCGCGAGACGCTTTATAGGCAGCGATCGCCGCTTTCTTTGCCGTCGCATCCTTTGCCGCATCTGCCGCTTTAAGCGCCGCCGCATAAGTTGTCTTTGCGTTATCGATGGCGCTCATGTAAATGTCTTTCGCGGTCTTGAGCGCGGACAAATATGTATCGCGGGCGTTTTTCAAACTGTCATTGTACGCGGTGAGCGCATTTTTCTTACACTGTTTAACTTGGACAGCGGATGGTTTGGTTGCACTCACGTTATTTGGGAGCGTCTGCGCCAAGGCCGGGACGGCGGCTATGGCGACCGATGCCAACACGATGCTGACAGCAATTCTATTAAATTTCATATTTCAGAGCTTTTTTGCGTAAAACGCAATAAAGATTAGAGTTATATAATACTACACCTTTTGACGGATAATAAGCCAATTTCTTTCAATCCACAGCCCCTTCGGAGGGGGGCTTGACGACTTTACGGCATTACCGTATCATAGCGACATACTTGAAACAACTTCTTTTAGAAGGTTTTTAGAAGAAAAAAGAGTTGAAGCCGCTTCTACTCTTTTTTCTTCCTTGAAACCAGGGAAGCAGGACGTTGAAAACTTGATCGTGTACCCCCCACATTCTTTGGCATTCATCTTCTTGCCTAATCAGCTGCATAGAATCACCGGAACGCATGTCTAGGCAACGATTGATGACAAAGAATGTGGGGGGACAAGAACCAACCCCGGATAATAACATTCAAATATAGTCAATAAGTGATCCCAACTTCGGTTGGGGGAGCCAAATGACTTTCAGGTTGAATCAAAAAACGCTTCGGCGTCTATGATTTCTTCTGAGAGTTTGATCCTGGCTCAGGATGAACGCTGGCGGTGTGTCTAAGGCATGCAAGTCGAACGAATCATTTTTTTGTAGCAATACTTGAAAATGGTTAGTGGCAAACGGGTGAGTAACACATTGGTAACCTGCCTTCAAGACGGGCACAACATTGCGAAAGCGATGCTAATTCCCGATGGTCTCTTCGGTGAAACTCCGAAAGAGTAAACGTCCAAAAGACGCTTGAAGAGGGGCCTATGGCCTATCAGCTAGTTGGTAAGGTAATGGCTTACCAAGGCTACGACGGGTAGCAGGCGTGAGAGCGCGACCTGCCTCAGTGGGACTGCGATACTGCCCACACTCCTACGGGAGGCTGCAGTCGAGAATATTCCACAATGGGGGAAACCCTGATGGAGCGACACCGCGTGGGGGATGAAGGCCTTCGGGTCGTAAACCCCTTTTATATGGGACGAAGCGCAAGCTGACGGTACCATACGAATAAGAGGTTGCTAACTCTGTGCCAGCAGCAGCGGTAATACAGAGACCTCAAGCGTTATCCGGATTCACTGGGCGTAAAGCGTCCGCAGGTGGTTCATCAAGTCGTTTGTCAAATCCCGGTGCTCAACATCGGAACTGCGAACGATACTGTTGAACTTGAGGATGGAAGAGGTAAGAGGAACTGCTGGTGTAGTAGTAAAATGCGTTAATATCAGCAGGAACACCAAAGGCGAAGGCATCTTACTGGGACATTCCTGACACTCATGGACGAAAGCGTGGGGAGCAAAACGGATTAGATACCCGTGTAGTCCACGCCCTAAACGATGAGCGCTAGATTTGGGAAGTATCGACCCTTTCCGAGTCGTTTTTCAAGCTAACGCGTTAAGCGCTCCGCCTGGGGAGTACGGCCGCAAGGCTAAAACTCAAAGGAATAGACGGGGACCCGCACAAGCGGTGGAACATGTGGTTCAATTCGACAACAAACGAGAAACCTTACCAGGGCTTGACATGCTTCTGCAAGCGCACGGAAACGTGTGATCTTCGAGAGTGAAGCACAGGTGCTGCATGGCTGTCGTCAGCTCGTGCTGTGAAGTGTACCCTTCAGTGGGGTAACGAGCGCAACCTCCATCATTTGTTTAATGACCAAATGAAACCGCGGTCCTAAAGACCGAGGAAGGCGGAGATGACGTCAAGTCAGCATGGCCCTTACGCCCTGGGCCACACACATGTTACAATGGTCGATACAAAGGGAAGCGAAGCTGCGAAGCGGAGCAAATCCCATCAAAGTCGACCTCAGTTCGGATTGAAGGCTGCAACTCGCCTTCATGAAGCCGGAATCGCTAGTAAACGCGTATCATCCACGGCGCGTTGAATACGTTCTCGGGTCTTGTACTCACCGCCCGTCAAGCCAAGCGAGTCGGGAATACCTGAAGCTGTCCTTCAATGGACAACCAAGGTAAGCTCGATAAGAGGGGCTAAGTCGTAACAAGGCAAGGGTAGCGGAAGCTGCTCTTGGATCACCTCCTTTCTACAATACTTCTTCTTCGGAAGATTTGTTGCAGGTCGGTCGTTCGACTGTTAGGTACCTACAGTCGAATGAAGTTATCCGAAGGGGTTCATGTAAAATACACGATCAAGTTTTCAGTGTCTTGAAAAGACACTCCGCGCAAGCGGGGTGTTTTTGTTATTACTGTCCAAAATTACCAAGCCGGATGGCGCGGGAAATTTTGTCGACAGTAATAATCCGCCGCGTATCGGGTGCCACTGACCCGCAGCGAAGCGGAGGCATGAGGTGCGAACCGAGAGGCGGATCGTTTGATCATCTATATATCCCCCATCAATTATCGTAGTGACACATAAAAAGAAAAACGGCGGACGCTTGTGGCGCCGCCGTACGGTTTTGATCGTTTCTTCTGCTATTTACGAAGCCATGGCCGGTTGATCTTGCGGCAACAGGCTGCGTCGCGGATCATCGGCCGGAAGCAGCTCTAGAAGTCGCCGCCCGGCAACTTCACGGATCCGCGCACCCTCCTTTGATCTGACGAATCGCTTGCTGGCCTCAAGCTCGGCATGCGTTGCATGCAAGGCATCAATGGCTCGTTGCGACAGCAACTTTGCTTGAGCGAGCTTCCCGCGGCAATCAGCCAATTCGTCGGCGTATTTTTCGCACCGCGCAGCCATGCCGCTGACGGTCATGCTGACGGAGCTGTTAGCGTCGTTTCTGATGGGAGCGGCCAGCAACAATGCGGCCACGGCGCTGAGCGGCAAGGTCATCGAATCGCCGTTCCGATCATTCCAGTTATTCACCGTCACGGTGGTGAGGCCGGGATGGTCATCGGCATCGAGGTAGACCGGATGGACCGCCCACAGACTGCGATAGTACTCACGCTTGCCTTCCGTGCCGTTCCGTCCGATAAGCAGCCACCCCGTAACGCCGGAGAATAGTGGCAGGATGGCGTGAAACCCTTCTTGGTCGCGCAGCATCTTCAGTTCATAGTCTATCGCCGACCAGACGACGGCATTACGGAAACGCATGTCCCCGGATTCGTCACGAACGAAAATTGTCACGTAGCGATCGATGTTACGCTGCCAAAATTCTTTGATCGCGTTGTTCAGGGGCTGTTTCCTGTATAGAAAAATAGCACCCAACACCACTGATCCGCCCGCCGTGCATGTCAGCGCGACTGCCACCCATGACGGCCCGCCAATAAAACACCCAATGGTCAACAGAATGACCGCCGTCGCGGAAACCGCAAAAAACAAAAAGGTCAGCAACTGCCGCACGATCTTTCGAATGATCTGCCAAATTGTTAACGGACGATACAACTCCAGATTTCTCGACACCTTCACTCGCATGGTACGTTCCTTTCCGAATCCTCCCGCCGCTCGGCGGGATTCTTGGGCGGCGCGGTGGGACGGTCTTCGATCTAAGATCGATCCGTTCGACCCGTCGGGGAATGCCGCCGAACCATTTCGACGGCGCGATCACTTAACCATTTTTTGGCCAAACAGTCAATGGTCTAGACGAGAAACCTAGACTATGACGCGGAGCTAGGTTTCGCCTAGGTCACGAGGACCTACAGTCGAATGAAGTTACCTGAAGGGGTTCTAGTAAAATCACGATCAAGTTAAGAGCGCCTAAAGCAAAACCGCCTTAATGGCGGTTTTTGCGTTAAAGATGTAACATAAAGCCATAATGACAATGACGAAATATGAAAATTATAATCAGAATATTTATTAATCTTTTTCTGGTTTTGGCCATGCTGATTTCCCTGGCTTTTTCAAACCCGTACGCGGGACCGTTAATAAATCTAATTTTATCGGCCTTAATTATCGCTATAATAATCGCCTACAACGTGAAGGTCGGCGCAAAATATAGCCGCAGAACAAAAACTATAACCCTCATCGCTCTTTCTCTCGGCTGTTTAGCATATTTAGCCATTCCCAAGAAAAACTCGGCCTGTGGCGTCCCGGCCTGCTCCTCGCATTATTGCGTTGGTCTCCCGGCCACAGCAATGGTTAACCCGATCTGTTTCGGATATGCGTTTGGCGAAAAAGTTTCACCTCAATAACATACCGAACAGTCCGCGCCAATCAGGCAAGACCTAAGCGG
>Ga0265314_10003818_pt1 | contig 14391 bp, 10 predicted proteins | sample 4126metaG_FD_203106 | JGI IMG/M metagenome (GOLD analysis project Ga0265314, IMG submission 203106) | Rhizosphere microbial communities from Carex aquatilis grown in University of Washington, Seatle, WA, United States - 4-1-26 metaG | ecosystem: Host-associated > Plants > Roots > Rhizosphere >... | reverse complement strand
GCTTCGACGCCAATCTGACCACTGCCATGTCCGACGGTCACCTTGGCGCTCATCATGCGGTGCTGTTCACGCCGACCACCGGCACGCTCCACGGCCAGACTTTCCTGGTCGTCGATCTCAACGGCGTGGCGGGTTATCAAACAGGCCACGATCTCGTCATCCGCATGAACGGCGCCACCGGCACCCTCGCGGCAGGTGGATTCCACTGAACGAAGCGCTGACCAATTGAAGGCTGGCTGGCATTCTTGAATACAGTTCGAACCAGACGTTTCAGGGACATCCTCGATTTACGGATGGCTGTGAATGACCGGCCTCGTGCAGCCTAAGCCGCATCGAACGGCAATTTGACTTCCACGATCATAGTTTTCGTTACGGAAACATGGCTACAGCATGAAAGAAAGCTTGCGAAAAATTTGCCGTAGGGCGTAATTCGAGCGGTTGAAGAAATGCCATGGCGTGGTCACACCCAAACTGCCGGCGCAAGCGGGGCTATTGTGACCACATACACTGGTACGTCCGCCGACAACATCATCACGGGCACGAGCGGCGATGACATATTCAATCTCGCGCAGGGCGGTAACGATACCGCCACGGGCCTCGACGGCTATGACACATTCAATCTGGGCGCAACGCTCAACGCCGTAGACAAGATCGACGGCGGACTCAGCTACGACACGGTGAATCTGTTGGGCGACTACACCGGCGGCAACGCGCTGGTGATGAACGCCACCACGATGTCGAACGTCGAAGACATCGTGCTAGGCGGGGGGTACAGCTACAACCTGACCACCAACAACGCGACGATTGCCTCGGGTCAGGAGCTGATCGTGGATGGTCGCGGCCTCGGCGCCGGCGACACCTTCACTTTCAATGGGGCGGCTGAGACGGACGGGTGGTTCTCAATCGATGCCGGCGCGGGGACGAACATCCTCACCGGCGGCGCCGGTGACGACGGCTTTGCGTTCCTTCCCGGCGACCCCCTAAAATCCGGCGACAAAATCGACGGCGGTGCCGGCTCCAATAAGATCGTGCTGACCGGCGACTACACCGGTGCCCACGCGCTGGTGATGAACGCGACGACGATGGTCAACATTACCGCCCTTTATGTGAACAGCGGCCACAACTACAATCTGACCACGAACAATTTGCAGTCGGGATTGAGCGTTTATTCGTTTTCGCTTGGTGCGGGCGACACGTTTACCTTCAACGGCGCAGCCGAGTTGAACGGAGGGTTCGACTTTGTTGCCGGCGCGGGGACGCAGTATCTCACCGGCGGTGCTCAAAGCGACATCTTCGATTTCGGTTACGCCCCCTATGGTGCCTTCACCGCCACGGATCGGATCGACGGCGGCGGCGGAAGCGATACGATCGTGCTGAATGGCGACTACACCGGAGGCAACGCGCTCGTGTTCTCCGCCACCACGATGGTCAATGTCGAGTACATGAGATTCGCGAATTATTTCAGCTACGACATCACCACAAACGATGCGACGGTTGCATCGGGCCAGACGCTGAACGTCGATGCTAGCTTTTTTGGCTCTGGCACCACGCTCACCTTCAACGGCGCGGCGGAGCTAGACGGCAAGTTTGTGGTCGCCGGCGGCGCGGGCAACGATGTGATCACTGGCGGTGCGGGTAACGACGATATCGCTGGCGGCGCCGGCAACGATCTCATAACCGGAGGTGGTGGGGCGGATACGGCGTCTTACGGCAACGCAACCGGCGGGGTGACTGTCGACCTAGGCATCCCGATCTGGCAGGCGGTCGGCGGCGGGCAGGGCTCCGACAAGCTGATATCCATCGAAAATCTCACGGGCTCCAATTACGCTGATACGCTCATCGGCACTTCCGGCCCCAACACGCTGAGCGGCGGCGCGGGGAACGACACGCTCCAGCCTGGAACGGGCAATATTTTGGGCAACGATACGGTCAATGGAGGAGACGGCAACGACACCATCAACTTCACAGGCGGCCAACTTGTCGCCGGGGACCAGATCGACGGCGGCAACGGCACCGACACTGTCGTGCTGAACGGCACCTACACCGGCGCCAACGCGCTGGTGATGAACCCCACGACGATGGTCAATGTGGAGACGCTGACGCTCGCCGCGGGCCACAGCTACACTCTAACGACCAACGATGCGACGGTGGCTGCCGGACAGACATTGTTGGTCTACGGCTTGACGCTGGGCGCAAACAACGTACTGACCTTCAATGGCGCTGCGGAGACCGACGGGAATTTCGCGATTTATGGCGGTGCCGGCGCGGATACGATCATCGGCGGAGCCAGACCGGACACCATCCGTCCGGGTGTCGGCAACGACACGATCAACGCCGGCGGCAGCAACGACACGATCAGCTTCTTTGGCGGCCAGCTGAACGCGGCCGACAAGATCGACGGCGGCGCTGGCACCGACACTGCGCTGCTGAACAGCGACTACAGCGGTGCAAACGCTGTGGTGATGAACGCCACGACGCTGATCAATGTCGAGAAGCTGACGCTCTCGGCAGGTCACAGCTACACTCTTACGACCAACAACGCGACGGTGGCTTCGGGCAAAACACTGACAATTGACGGCTCGGCGCTGAGCGCAGGGAATGTGTTGTTCTTCAACGGCGCTGCGGAAACAAACGGCCACTTCACCATCACCGGCGGCCTAGGCGCGGACAAACTGAGAGCCGGTGCGCTATCGGACACCTTCATCTATAGTTCGGCGGCGCAATCGACGAGCACGCATTACGATACAATCACCGCCTTCAACTATTCCTCCGACGTCTTCGACACGCCGGGAAGTGCCGGCACCATCACCGGCATTAGCGCGGCCGTGAACAGCGGCAATCTTTCCGCCGCCAGCTTCAACGCCAACCTGGCCACCGCCTTGTCCGGCCATCTGACCGCCCATCATGCTTTGCTGTTCACACCGACGGGCGGTACGCTCTCGGGCCAGACTTTCCTGGTCGTCGATCTCAACGGCGTTGCGGGTTATCAAACAGGCCACGATCTCGTCATCCGCATGAACGGCGCCACCGGCACTCTTGCGGCAGGCGGCTTCCACTGAACGAAAGCGTATTCGAATTGAATGAACCACTCCGGTAATTCCCGGCGGCGACACCGTGCAGTTGGCGCGGTTAAGCCTTTGCATTGTGACCGTCATTCAATCGTAACATCCCCGCAAATGCTGGTCCGTTTGAACTGAGTAGATTCCGTGTCTACAGTCGCGGAGGCGCGCACGAATAGTGTCGCGCACGTTGGTGTATTTGGAGTTGGACAATGACCCGCAAAGAAGAAATCTGTCTTCGAAGCTATTTGATCTGGGAGCAAGAGGGCTGTCCGCATGGCGTCGTGCTCCGCCATTGGCTGCGCGCCGAAGCGCAGATTGATGCCGAACGCGAGGCGGCGTATCAGATAATTCTCGTTCTCTAGCGCATCGCGGGCATCCAAACCTCCTTTGTCATGGCCAGCCGCGCGGCCGCTAATCTGCCGAACCCCGGCGAAATGTAATCCAACATTCTCGGGCAAATTGAGCCGGACGTAGTGAAGATCCGGTTCGGATCGGCTATACACTTGTCCGACAAATCATCGCCGACCAGGCGGTGATAAGAGGGAGGGAAGAATGAAACGCACCATTGGCTTGGCAATATTGGCGCTCGCGCTCAGCGGCGCGGCGGCTGCGCAGAACGCACCGCCGCCGCAGATGCCCGTGTTCCCGCAGCAGACACCGGAAGAGAAAGCAAAATCCGACGCCGATCAGGCGGCCTACGCCAAGATGCCCGATACCGAGGGCACCGGCGCGTTTGCGGCGATGAAGGAAGAAGACCCCGGATTGCCGGGCCATGTCGTCTACCGGCCCAAGGATCTGTCGAAGGTCGGCAAGGGTCAGCTCGGCATCGTCGGCTGGGGCAACGGCGCCTGTTCGAACGACGGCGCGGGCTCGCGCTTGTATCTCGCCGAGGTCGCTTCTTACGGTTATGTCGTGGTGGCGCCGGGCGGAATCCATTCCGGACCCGGTTCGCTACCGCTACCGCTGCCGCCGCCACCGCCCGGCCCGCCGAAATTTGTTTTGGCTACGACGTCCGGCGACGTGAAGGCCGGAATTGAATGGGTGCTCGCGGAGAATGCGCGGCCCGGCAGCCCCTATTACGGCAAGATCGATCCGGCCAAGCTCGCGGTGGCGGGCTTTTCCTGCGGCGGCGCCCAGGCCCTCGATCTGGCGAGCGATCCGCGCGTCAAGACGGTGATCATGCAGAACAGCGGCCTGTTCCCGGACAATATGAACTTCCTGCCGGGCCTCAAGATGAGCAAGGCGATGCTGAAAACGCTGCACACGCCGATCCTCTATATTCTGGGCGGACCGAAGGACGTCGCCTACAACAACGGCATGGACGACTTTGCGCGGATCGATCAGGTGCCCGTGGTGGCGGTGAGCAACGACTCGAACCATGGCGGTGATTTCCTGCGGCCCAATGGCGGCCCGTCGGCGCATGCGGCGGTGATGTGGCTCGAATGGCAGTTGCGCGGCGACAAGAAAGCCGCGGCGTATTTCGTCGGCAAGGATTGCGGCATCTGCACCGACAAGCAGTGGACGGTGCAGCGCAAGAATCTCCCCGCGCAGTAATGGAAGAAGCGAGAAACGGCGTCAGATGCCATTTGTCAAAAATGGTGTCTGGCGCCACATTTTTCTAGTTGGCGGCCACTTACGTGATGATGGGCTCGCTAAGCAGCTTCTGCTTGCACGGAAATCATGCGATTGCGGCCTTCGTGTTTCGCCCGATACAGGGATTTGTCGGCTGCTGCGATCAGTTCCTCTGCCGTCATGTCGATTTCCCAGAGTAGAATCGCAATGCCGCCGCTGATACTGATACAGGGGCCGGCGGAGGAATTTGCATGCGGAATTTTCAGTCGAACCACTGCGTCTCTTGCGGCTTCGGCAATTCGGGTCGCGCCGGCCGTATCGGTGTCGGGAAGTATCAAGGCAAACTCTTCGCCGCCATAGCGTGCCGCCATGTCGGCGGGACGTTTGCAGCATGAATGTATGGCGGTCGCAATCTGCTTCAAGCACTCGTCGCCGGCCTGGTGTCCGTAGTGGTCGTTGTAGCTTTTGAAGGAGTCGACGTCGCACAGAACGAACGCCAAAGCTCGCTTGTGCCTGCGAGCGATCGCGATCTGACGAGCTAGATACGAGTCAAGGAAACGGCGATTGGGAATATTGGTCAGTCCGTCATGCAGAGAGTCCTGCTCGAGAGATTTGTTCGCGCTTAGCGCGGTCGACAATTGAGCGACTTGTTCGATGCGTTCCTCCAGCAGTTTCTCGAGTCCCATGTTGAGGCCTGCGACTTTGGCCTCCGCGCGGCGGCGTGTCAGATCGAACCTGCGAAGGGCATAACCGATCAATATGATCACGGTCACGCAAACCACGATCTTGATGCATACCGCCAGAGCGAGGGTGAACGGGGTGTCTTCAAACCCGGCTTTGTTGGCCAAGAGGCGCAGCCAGCCGATCCCGATCATGGCCAAGGGGATCGTGGGCAGCAGCCATCGGGAAACAACGCCGCCCGCGGTATCGCTGGCCATGATGTTGACGATGCCGTGCATGGGATCCGCCGCCTTGATGGACAGCGCAAGGATGAAGAACGTCAATGCCGTATTCAGAGCCATCGGAGCGAACGGCTTCACCTGATACAATGAACTGACACCGTACATGTAGCCGACGATCGCGAGCGTCGAGAGGAAGATTGGCAGCAGCGTAATCCAATGGGCACTCACGGCAACAAGCCGTCGGCCTGCCTTGAGACCAAGCAGGGAAATGCCGACGACGATGAAACTGAAGGACGTGATCGGGGACATCCTGCCGGGATGGATATTGATCGAGTTCAGAGAATTATCCCGCAGGATGAACTGATCGATCCCAAAATCGAGTGCGAAGATATCCTCGGCCAATGTCAGTGCGGCAAACGCGATCACAAAAATCGCAAGAATTCGCGCCATCAGGCGCGCCCTTGATGGCAGTTCGGAACTGCGCAGAAGCCACAGAGCTGTGCCGGCGGCTATGAAAGAGCATGCCGCACTCATTGTCATAAAAACAAAGTCGGGCACCAGGCTCTTGAGAACGGACACATTCAAGACCCAACCGACTATGACAGTAGCGCCGACGCCCACGACGGCAATCGATCCATACCGGCTGAATCGATCCAGTGTTGCAAAGAAGGGTTTGCTCGGAGTCATTTGTGGGGCGGTCCGCGCGCGGCTGTTTCGTCCGAACTAGAGTGCGGAGTGTTGTTGCGCCTGATGTGTTTCACACAGGGCCATTGTTCTCCGGGTCGATTGTATTCCGGCTTGGAAAGTATGTGTCGCGGCGGTACGGATGACGTCTTGGATTCCGCGACAGGGGTCGTGTTGTTACGCTAGTCGGCCGGGCAATAAAATACTCGGCAAATACTCATGGGAAAAACATGCGCGTTTAATATAGATTCAACAATATTTGCAATATAGGCACGGCGAATGTGGAAAACTATATTTAACAAAAGACACAGTAATACTTAATTTTCATAAACAGTGTTTCGGAGGAGCGCCGCATAATGTGCAATCCGATGGGTCGTTGCGAAATAGTCAACATGATTAAATATCGTTAAGTAAAGACCTGCATGCCGCAATACGAGTTGAATACAGCAAGATATTGATAGATAGATCGATAGAGAAATACTGAATTTACTCAAGGTATTACTTCTATTTATTTTATGAGTACTTTCCGATCCTGTCAAATTTGAACCAAAGGCGCACAGCTTGCACGTGAAGGTCGTTGCCTTGCGTGCCCAAACTCGGTTGCGGATGGAATTCGTGCGCGAACCGAGAAACGGCTTGAACTGCAGAACTCAAATCGGAACGCTGGCCATGCTCAACGCGAACTCGATGCAACTTTCAATTCCGTTCGACGATGATCTTTCCGGCCGGTATCGGCCGCGGCCGCCGCGCACGCGCACGTGTCTGAGCGGAAAGCTGGTCTATGGCGAGCCCCCGGGCGTACCAGACGGTTCGTTCACGCTCGACTGCATGATTCGGAATATCTCCGAGGGTGGAGCCAAGGTGATAATCGCAGAACGTCAATTTTTGCCGCCCAAGCTCTATTTGATCGCCGTGAGATTTTGCGTTGCTTACAGCGCAACCGTCGTCTGGCAGAAATATCCCGCACGGGGGCTTAAGTTCTCCCAGACATATCCGCTAAACGCCCAGCCACTCCTACTAAACGATGGGTTACCCAACGAATTGAAATATCTCCGGGCTCTATGGGTCAATCTGGACTCGAGATCGGGATGCGCGATTTGAAAGGCAGGAGCTGACGCCATGACTTCTCTCTTCAAGTGGAGCGAGGCATTTGCGACTCATCTGCCGTCGGTCGACAAACAGCATCTACGGCTGGTGGGCCTGATCAACGACTTCGGCGAGCAGGTCATGTCCGCCGAGGTGATCGACCCGCAGGCGTTCGCCGCCGTACGTGACGGCGTCCTGGACTATACCAAAGTTCATTTCAGCGACGAAGAATCGCTGATGGAGAAGGCCAGGCTGGATTCGCGGCACGTTGAGCATCATCGCGCCGAACACCAATCCTTTGTCGTTGAGGCCCTCGCCCTGGGCGAGATCGGCGACACCATCTCACTCGCGCGGGCTCGCGCCTTGGTGACGTACCTTGTGCAATGGCTGGCCTGCCACATTCTCGGCGTCGATCAGAGCATGGCCCGCCAGATACGAGCGGTGGAAGGCGGCCAGTCGCCAACCCAAGCGTTCGACAACGATGCCCGATACATACAAACCAATGCCGAGCCGCTGCTGGTGGCGCTGCGTGGTTTGGCTCAGACAATTTCGAAACGCAATGCCGAACTGCGCGCGCTCAATCGCGAACTCGAGCAGCGGGTGAAGCAGCGCACCATCGATCTGGAGCACGCCAACCATGAATTGCAGTTGCTTTCCACCAAGGACGAATTGACTGGCCTGCCCAACCGTCGCTTTGCGGCTTTGAGCCTGCAGCAACTTTGGGTCGAGGCGAAGCGGTACGGCAGTCCGCTATCGTTACTGATGCTGGATGCCGACCACTTCAAGGAGATCAACGACCGCTTTGGTCACGCCGAGGGCGACGCCGTGATGCGTGCCTTGGCCACGCTGCTGCGCAATGCCGTACGCCGCAGCGACGTCGTCTGCCGTTTCGGCGACGATGAATTTCTGGTGATCTGTCCGCGCACGTCGTGGATCGGGGCAGCCGAGGTGGCAAAAACAATTTTGGCCGAACTGCAGCCCTTCTGCAACGCGGATGGTGTGGAGTGCTGGAATGGTGCCATGAGCATCGGTCTCGCCGAAGCCGCAGGCAACATGACCCAGCCGTCGGATCTGCTGCAGGCCGCCGATCAGGCGATGTACGCTGCCAAACGGCAGGGCGGCGCGTGTATGGCCGGGGAGCAAAATGAGAATACCGGGGTCAAGGAAATATCGGGGTCCGAGGAAACATCGGGGGCAGCGCGGACCAATCGGCCGGGCTTCTGGTCGATCTTGTCCCGTTTCCTGAACCTATCCGGCTTGTCGTCGGCAGCCGGCGTTTCGGAATTTGGCGCGGCAAAGAGAGCCTTCCGTCGCGTCTTGAACCGCGCGAACTGAATTCCGAGGTCTTTACTCCATGCGCTTGGGCGAAACCGCCAGCCCCAAGAAAACCAGCATCGCTTGATTGAGGCGCAGAACATCCTCGTCGTCCAGACGCCCAACCTCATTTCACCTCCCCCTTGCGGGGAGGTCGGAGCGCGAAGCGCTCCGGGTGGGGGGTGATGCCTACGTCCTAACTGAACTCTCACTTGTCATGGCCCGCATATGCGGGCCACCCAGGTGATGAAGGGCGCGATGCCGAGCAGATAAACCTCAGCGAACCGTTCTGACTTTCTTCCCTCGCTGCGTGTCACGCCTCGCCTCACTCCGAAACCGCGTCGATGAAGCGCTGATCGTCGCGCGCCTTGGCGCAGGCGCTATTTAGTTGGAAATGATAAGCCGGGGACCGAGATCTTCGCTCCCAGCGTACCGTGTGCTGTAGAACGTGTTGAAGTTGTTATTGTTCTCGACCGGTTTCAGCATGATCCCATAATTCGGGATTTCCTTTTCGCACCATCTTTCAAACAGATCGCTTATGTCAATTGACGTCCACGCATTAAGACCAGGGGCCGGTATTATTCGACTCTTCCATGGTGCCGAAGTTGGTAAGTCCTTCCACCACAGCCGATCACCTCTTTGCCAGTCCCACGATGCTGTAATGACGTTTAGATACATCGCAGTCGGAGATCGGCTATCGTTTGTGTTGTAGAGCTCAAGTATGACTTTGCTTGTGCACTTAACGTCGGGTGTCTCGAATTGAATTAACGTAACATATTGATCACCCCATCCACCGATGCGAAGTCGGTCGTTTTCAAGACCGCCGCCAGGTCCACCGCCGCCGGGAGCATAAGAAAAGACACTTGTGGACCAAATGTCCTTGGCGTTGCTGTCTGTCAACTTGAAGTATGTCGCGCGAACTGGCGTAGTCCCGAGAAGTGGGGCCGGCGCTATCGCTTGTGGCTCCGTAACCTGAGATTTCCGCCGCACCTCACCGGGAGTTGACTTTGCTTCTGGTGCTGCTGGCTCAGTGCTGCGCCCGTCTAGCATCTGCAGGCGTTCCGACACGACTTCTTCGACTATTTGCCTTGTTAGAAAATATGTCGAGGCAAGAGCTATGATGCCCGCGCACACAACGAGAATGCGGCTCTCGCGGAACTTCTTGTTGAACAAAAGGCCTGACGACGCGACGAATAAGAAGGCCGAGAGCACATCTCCAAGCAGCATAACGTATCCCCCGTGCCAGAAAAGCGGGCTAGCTTACTCCGACCCCAATTCTCTTAACCTACTGTTGGGGTACGTCAGGGACATTTTCTTTTCGCGCAAATCTGCGAATTTCGAAAAACGTGTCCGGGCCGGAGAAGCTCTTATTGATCATCTCAATCGCCTCGGGATCAGTGAAAACAGCCGGCAGCACCTCCACTAAATAGGTTCTAACCATGTCACGGGTAGTGCCGCGAATAACATTCTCGTTGTAGAATTTGCATGAAGCTTCAAGCAAATTAATCAATTCCGTAAATTCAAAATATCTTTCATCTTCATCTGCATCGCGAAAGCGTCGCCACGCTCTCGCGTATCTGTCCCAAAGAGACAAGTAATTCTCAAAGTCTCTGCCCCGAATTTGCTCACTTAACGTCATCGCAGTCCAGCAAAGCGCAATGATCGCCACGCCAAGCAACGCTGCATGTATCCAATCGCCTGAACTCATATCAGCGATAAAATCAGCCACGCTTCCCTCAGCTGCCAGGGGATGTGTGATTCAGTCTTATTCGGGAATGTTCACTTCCGAGATTTCACCTTCTTCTTGCGAGAAACTTTAGTTTTTTTCTTGAGTGCGGAGCGATGCCCGCTGGTTGTAGGAGCTTTCTTCTTCGATGATTTTCTTTTGGCGCTCATTTCTCTAACTTCTTTTGACACGTTGCATCGTTTGAATTGTCCTCCAAGTCAAATATCAAACGTACCTAACATCGATCTTGTTAAGAGTGGCGGGTGTCGATGCATTCGTTCGCCCAAGTTACTTTTTGCCACCAGATGACTGCCCGCTATTCGATTGAGAGTTTTGCGTGTTCGATTGCCCGCTCGCACTTTGTGGTGCATTTGTTTGGCCGCCACCCAGTGTTCCGGTGTGGTGAGATGTTGAATTGGATCTAATAATTGTCTTAGGCGTCTGGGTGCCTGCGCCTTTTGTATTCGCCAAAGTGTGAACGTGGGCTACCGACGACATAGAGTCCTGGACCACTATTCTACCTTTGACGAAGTTGTCTTTACTCATGGTCTAGCCTTCCGAGTCTATTTGTGCCTCACAATATCCTGAAAAAAATTGACACCGCAAACTCAAGACAGTTTTATTAACGGAATTCACATTATTCAGTTTGTCGCAACACGGTCAGGAGAGATTTAGGTAAGAGGCAAAAAAATCTCGGTCACGTATTGAAATACTCTGATAAAATTCCCATCTCCCTGTGGTTGAGTGCGCAAATGGAGATGCGAAAACGAATATGTGCATGGCGGCAGAGATAGTCGTCCGCTAGGTGCAAGTGGGAGGGGTACCCGCGGCATTTCAGCAGAACAATTATCTTGCCGAATTGCGAGCCTGGAAGTCTCGAACAAACTCTCAAACGGAGAACCGGCCCGGGAGGGGGGAGGGGTACCCTAGAATCTGAAAAACAACCTCCAGCCCTTTCTCGTGGATTTTCAGGCTCTTGGCCGAAGCGCCCCAGCCACCGCACCGCGCCGCCACCACCTCCGCTCACGCCCGCGACATATCCTTGCTTCCCCCCCGACTCGCTGGTAAAGCCTCGGCGCTCTAACGGGTCCAACCGGGAGCAAACACCATGACCATCCGCGAAGCCCTCACCTTCGACGATGTGCTCCTGGTGCCTGCGGCCTCCGAGGTTCTCCCCGGCCAGGTCGACACCCGCACCCGCCTCACCAAGTCCGTCGAACTCGGCATTCCGCTGATCTCGTCCGCCATGGACACGGTGACGGAAGCGCCGCTGGCCATCGCCATGGCACAGTCGGGCGGCATGGGGGTGATCCACCGCAATCTCACCATCGACGAGCAGGCCGAGCATGTCCGCCGCGTCAAGCGGTTCGAGAGCGGCATGGTGGTCAACCCGGTCACCATCGAGCCCGACGCCACGCTGGCGGATGCCTTGGCGCTGATGGGTCAGCATCACATCTCGGGCGTTCCCGTCGTGGAGCACAGCGGCAAGCTGGCGGGCATCCTCACCAACCGCGATGTGCGCTTCGCCACCAATTTGCAGCAGCCGGTGCGCGAGCTGATGACCAAGGAGAACCTCGTCACCGCGCCCACCGGCGTGAAGATGGAGGAAGCCAAGCGGCTGCTCCACGCCCGCCGGATCGAGAAGATCCTGGTGGTTGACGAAGCCTATCGCTGCGTCGGCCTGATCACCGTGAAGGACATCGAGAAGGCGCAGAAATATCCCAACGCCTGCAAGGATGAGCGCGGCCGCCTGCGCGTCGCCGCCGCCACCTGCGTCGGGCCGGACGGCATGGCGCGCGCCATGGCGCTGATTGAAGCCGAATGCGACGTGGTGGTGGTCGATACCGCCCACGGCCATTCCAAGGGCGTGCTCGATACCGTTGCCGCCATCAAGCGCGAGAGCAATTACACCCAGGTGCTGGCGGGCAACGTCGCCACCGCCGACGGCACCAAGGCGCTGATCGATGCGGGCGCGGATGCGGTGAAGGTCGGCATCGGTCCCGGCTCGATCTGCACCACGCGCATCGTCGCGGGCGTCGGTGTGCCGCAACTCACCGCGATCATGGATGCGGTGTCGGCGGCGCGTAAGCAGGGCATTCCCGTGGTGGCCGACGGCGGCATCAAATATTCCGGCGATCTGGCGAAGGCCATCGCCGCGGGCGCCGATGTCGTGATGGTGGGCTCGATGCTGGCGGGCACCGAAGAAAGCCCCGGCGACGTGTTCCTCTATCAGGGCCGTTCCTACAAAGGCTATCGCGGCATGGGTTCGCTCGGCGCGATGGCGCGCGGCTCGGCCGACCGTTATTTCCAATCCGAGGTGAAGGACACGTTGAAGCTGGTGCCCGAAGGCGTCGAGGGCCAGGTGCCCTACAAGGGACCGGCCGGCGTCGTGGTGCACCAGATCATCGGCGGCCTGCGCGCCGCCATGGGCTACACCGGCTGCAAGACTATCGCCGACTTCCACCAGAAATCGCAGTTCGTGCGCATCACCGGCGCCGGCATGGCCGAAAGCCACGTCCACGGCGTCGTGGTGACGCGCGAGAGCCCGAACTATCCGGGTGTGGTGCAGTAATTGACGCCGTCTGCCCGCCTTCAGGCCGTCGTTGATATTCTCCAAGGGCTCGATGCCACGGCCCAACCGGCCGATCGTTACGTCCGCGATTTTTTTCGCGCGCGGCGCTATGCGGGCTCGAAGGATCGCGCCGCGGTCGCCGAACGCACCTTCGCCGTTTTGCGCCACCGCGCGTCGTTCGCCTGGCGCATGGGCAGCGAAGAGGCGCGCGCGCTGGTGATCGCCTCGTTGCTCGCCGAAGGGCTTGCGGCGGATGCGATTGCCGACCTGTTCGACGGCAAAGGCTACGGCGCCGCGGTCCTGAGCGAAGCCGAGCGCCTTGCCATCGCCTCGCCGCTGTCCGGCGCTGCGCCGCTTTATGTGCGCGGCGAGTTTCCCGAGTTCCTCGAACCGGAGCTAACGCGCGCCTTCGGTCCCGCTCTGCTCGACGAGATGAAGGCGATGCAGGCGCGTGCGCCCATCGACCTGCGGGTCAACACGCTGAAGGCATCGCGCGAGGCCGTGCTGGAAACGCTCCGTGCCGAAGGTTACGACGCCGAAACCACGCGCACTTCGCCATTCGGTCTTCGCATACCTTCGGGCGAGGGCTCCGCCAAGCTCGGTGCTACGTCCTCGTTCCTGGAAGGCACCTTCGAATTCCAGGATGAGGCCGCCCAGATCGCTGCGCTGCTCTGCGGCGCCAAGCCGGGGATGCGGGTTCTGGATCTCGCGGCCGGAGCGGGCGGCAAATCCCTCGCGCTTGCCGCCATAATGCAGAACATGGGCGAGATCGTCGCCAGCGATATCGACTCGGCCCGGCTTGAACCTCTCATTCCCCGCGCCCGGCGGGCTGGCGCGACGATCGTCCAGCCGCGCCACGCCATTCCCGATGGTCCGTTCGATGTCGTGCTGATCGATTCGCCGTGCAGCGGTTCGGGCACCTGGCGGCGGCAGCCGGAACTGCGCTGGCGCATCACCCCCGAGCGCCTGAAGGAACTGACGGCATTGCAGGACACGATGCTGGAGCAGGGCGCAGCACACGTCGCGCCGGGTGGACGGCTGGTTTATGCGACTTGCTCGCTGCTTCCCGCGGAGAACGAGGATCGCATCGCCCAGTTTCTGAGCAGCCACCCCGATTTCGCGCCGGTTCCCGCCGTGGATGCCTGGCGCGAGGCGGTTGGAACGGAACCGCCCGCGGGCATGGATCGTTTTTTCCAGGCGACTCCCCGCCGAACCGGGACCGATGGTTTCTTCACAGCTGTTTTGCAGCGCGCTCGCTAGAGCGGGTTTGCCGTGAAGATACGCATTGTCATTCCCGGCCGAGCGAAGCGAGGGGAAGGGAATCCATGGGCCTGCGCAGATTTCTGGATTCCCTTCCCTCGCACTACGCGCTCGCCGGGAATGACAGGTATGATCCCATCTAGTCCGATTCCTCTCTAGACAACCCAGGGTCCGACCCCCTAAATCCGGTCATGGCGGCACCCGTTCTTGTCA
>Ga0265314_10003817_pt1 | contig 14392 bp, 13 predicted proteins | sample 4126metaG_FD_203106 | JGI IMG/M metagenome (GOLD analysis project Ga0265314, IMG submission 203106) | Rhizosphere microbial communities from Carex aquatilis grown in University of Washington, Seatle, WA, United States - 4-1-26 metaG | ecosystem: Host-associated > Plants > Roots > Rhizosphere >... | reverse complement strand
AAACAGAGAAGACGAGCCAGCGCGATATTGATTTGGCCCAGCAGCGATTCAAAGCGATACCGAGACCGAAACAGGCCAAGAAGTGAGTCATGAAAAAGCGTACCCGAAATGAGCATGGTCCTCGCCACGTCACTCCGGCAGGCCGTAGCGTTTTCTACGATCTCGGCTTCGATGAGGCCGAAGCGCGTGTGCTGGAGATGCGCGCGGAGTTGATGGCGGCGCTGCGCGAGCACATCGAAAAACATGACTGGACGCAGAGTGAGGCCGCCAAAAAGCTCGGCACCACACAACCTAGGGTTTCGGCGCTGATGAAGGGTGCATGGCGGGATTTCAGCGCGGATATGCTGCTGGTGATGGCGGGGCGTCTGGGATTGCGGCCGACGTTGAAGTTGGCGGCGTAGTCATCGTGATCTGCTGTCAAAGGGTGCTAACGAAAGACCCGTTTCGACCCAATGCAGCCACTGCCAGGAAGGCAGTCGGCTAGAAGGCTGGACAAGGAAGGCTTCGGGCTCGAAGTGATCGTGACCGCCGCCGCGATAGGGTCTACTGGAGATGGTAATCGACATGCGATCCGCTCCCGGTGCGCCTATCGGCGTTACGCTACAGCTTCTCGGCGAGCGCTTCATAGCGTGTCGATGTCGAGCTTGCCGGTGCTGGCGCCGACGCGCGCGACCGGCAGTCCCAGCTTGTCCATCACACTGACGAGCAGATTGGCCGAGCAATCGCCGTTGTATTTCAGGTGCCGGCCGCCTTTGATCTGCTGATTAAAGCCCCCCACCAGCATGACCGGGATATTGATCGGCGAGTGCAGATTGCTGTCGCTCATCCCCGCGCCATAGATAAGCAGGATATTGTCGAGCAGCGAGCCGTCACCGTCCTTGGTGTTGCGCAGCTTGGTCAGAAAATCCGCGAACATCTGCACATGGTAGGTGTTGACCTTGGCAAGCATGGCCAGCTTTGACGCATCGTTTTGGTGGTGTGACAGAGGATGGTGTCCTTCGGATACGCCGATCTGCGGATACGTGCGGCCACTGAATTCGCGACCGTACATGAAAGTGGTCACGCGTGTGATGTCCGATTGAAACGCCAACACCTGCAGGTCGTACATCAGCTTGACGTGGTCTTCAAACGTGGCGGGAATTCCCGAGGGCTGGGCCACGACGGGCATTTCCTTGGCGCTTTGCGCCTCGGCTATCTGGATTCGCGTTTCGATGTCACGCACGCTGTCGAGATATTCTGCCAGTCTGGACCGATCCTCGGATCCTAGTTCTTGCCTCAAGTTGGCGGCGTCGGCCGTCACAAAATCGAGAATGCTGCGGTCCTGGCGCATATGTGCGCGCCGCGCCGCGGTTTCCGTGCTGCCGGCATCGCCGAACATGCGCTCGAACACCATGCGGGGATTGTTCTCCGGCGGCAGCGGTAGCGTCGGGGTGCGCCAGGAAATGCAATTGCCCATGATGCAGGGATTGGCGTCGCACAGGCCCGCGCCGTCGATATTGTCCAGGCCAAGTTCCAGCGACGCCAGTTGCGTCTGCTGGCCGAAGCGCTCGGCCACCATCTGATCGATGGAGATCGCCGCCATGCCGCCGCCGCCCGGCGCCTTGCCTGGCGGCGTGCCGGTGAGGAAGTCGGTCGTAGAGCGCGAGTGCGGGCTTGAATCGGTGATGCTCGGCGCGTTGGTACCGGTAATCACCAGCAGGCGCTCGCGGAACGGGGCCAGCGGCTGCATGATCGGCGACAGTTCCAGGGCGCCAATGGTCTTTGGCGTCCAGTAATCCATCGACATGCCGTTGGGCACATACATCACGCCCAGGCGCTTGACCGGCGCGGGCGCGGCGGCGAGCGCCGGGGTCATCGCGTCGAGCAGCGGCAGGGCCAGCCCTGCGCCCAAGCCGCGGAGCAATGTACGCCGGTTCAGGGACAGTTTCTTGATGATCATGGCGGCGGCCTCATTTCAATTCCGATGCGGGCGTGACGCGCGCTTCCGTCGGCGCTGGCGCCGCGGTGGTTTCGATCGGCGCCATTCGCATCAGGAACGGCCCGCTTTTGACGATGCCGTCGATGATCGATTGCCAGCGATAATCGTCAGCGCGCGCATCGCGCACGATCTTGCGCACGGTCGGCATGTCGTAGACTTCGATCTGGCGGCCGAGCGCGTAGGCGAGGAGTTTTTGCGTCATCGCTTGGACGAATTGTTCCTTGCGCGCCAGCAGCGCATCGCGCAGGCCGGCGGGGCCGTCAAACTTCTCGCCGCTGGGCAGCACGCCGGATGCATCGATCGGCGCGCCGGAATCGCTCGCGCGCCATTTGCCGCTGGCGTCGAAATTCTCCAGCGCAAAGCCCAGCGGGTCCATCGGCGCATGGCAGGCCGCGCACACCGGGTTCTTGCGGTGCTCTTCCAGCCGGGCGCGGACCGAAGCGGGCTTGCCGCCCGCGCCGGTGTCCTTAAGGCCCGGCACGTTCGGCGGCGGCTCGGGCGGCGGCGTGCCCAGCAGACTGTCGAGCACCCATTTGCCGCGCAGCACCGGCGAGGTGCGGTTGGGATAGGATGTCGCCACCAGCAGCGCGCCCTGGCCGAGCAAGCCGCCGCGCGGGCTCTCGGTCGGCAGATCGACACGGCGGAACCGCGTTCCAAAGACGCCGGCGATTCCGTAGTGCTTGGCGAGACGCTCGTTGAGGAACGTGTAGCGCGCGCTCAGCAGATCGACGATGCTCTGGTTGCGGCGTATCTGGTCATCGACGAAGAGCTTTGTCTCCTGTTCCATGGACGCGCGCAATTCCTCGTCGAAGGCAGGGAAGATATATAGGTCGGGCGCGGCGTCGCGGATATTGCGCAGCAGCAGCCATTGGCCGACGAAATTATCAACGAGGGCCTTGGAGCGCGGGTCGGCGATCATCCGCTGCACTTGTTGGCCGAGCACCGCCGGCTTGTGCAATTTGTTCTTCGCGGCAAGGTCTACGAGCGCAGCGTCGGGAATGCTGCTCCAGAGGAAAAACGAGAGGCGCGAGGCCAGCTCCAGATCACTGATCGGGTAGGCGGCGCCTGGCGCGGCGCGGGGCGGGGCGCGTTCAATGCGGAACAGAAAGCTTGGCGTCGCAAGGATGCCTGACAGCGCAGCTTGGAGGCCGGCCCTAAAATCGCCATCTCGGCGACCATCGGCGTAAAACGCCATCAGCATCTCTATTTCCTTGCCGGTTACGGGCCGGCGGTAGGCCTGGCTCGCCAGCGCGGACAAAATCCGCTTTGCGCACGCCTCCTCCTCGTAGGCTTTCGCCGGCTGGCACAAGAGGATTTTGCGCAGGCTGGGCGTGTCGGCGCCGCCGCTGGCGTTCGCCACGGGCCCGCTGATCGCCACGCTGTCGATGGCCTGCAGACGGCTTTCGTCATAAGGAAAGAGCGTGCCGACCAACGCCCCAGGCTCGGTCAACGCGTCTTCACGCTTTGCCAGACGGTCCACGAACGACACACTAACTGTGCGTGGCCCGGCCTGCACCGGCAGGCGCGCTTGCAGACCATCGTCGGCTATATGGGCCCATTGTTCCCAATCGGCGCCGCCATACATTTCGCCGGCGTAACTTTGCACCGCTGCAAGGCCGTGATCCTCGCCGCCGACCGCGAACGATTTGATTCGCTCGTCATCGATGCGCAGGTCGATCTGCTCGGGCTCCTGCAAGCCGATGATGTAATCCTGTATCTGTCGGCGCAGGCGGATCTTGACGACGTATTCGCCATCGGCCGGGAAGTTGTAGTGAAACACAGCGCCGCCGCGCGAGCCGAACGGCAGGTCTTCGCCTTGCGCTTCCTGCGACGTCAGCTTCGGCGCCCTTAATGTCGCAATCACCGGGCTAGACGGCAGCGCCAGTGCCAGACGGCTCACTTGACGCGCCACGATCAGATAACGCTCCAGCCGCGCGGGAGACACCGTCAGCAGACTGGCGTTGTTGTCCAGGCCGTGGGCGTCGGCGTCGTCGGGCGGCAACAATGTCGTGGTATCGACGTCAAGGGCCAGCAGATCGCGGACGGCGTTTTTGTATTCGGCGCGGTTGAGACGGTGCAGCGGCTGGGTGCGGCCGGGGTTGGGATGCAGCGCGGCTTGCCGGTCGAGTTGGGTTTCGAGCGCTTCGACAAAGGCGCCGGTGGTCTGCTGATCGGGCCGGGGCCGGCCTACCGGCGGCATTGCCCCCGCCCGCAGCTTGCGGATTACCTTTTCCCACGTCTCGGCGTCCGCGCCGACATTGGCGACATCCTTGGCGTCAAGCGCCAGACCGCCCACACGGCTTTTGCTGTTGTGGCAGGCAAAGCAATATTTGCTCAGCAGCGCGCCGTCGGGATGAGCGGGCGCCGGCTGGGCCGCAGCGGCCTTCACGTCCGTCGCAACGCCAACAGGCGCCACGCAGCCAACAGCCGCCACGCAGGCGGCGAGCACGACAAGCGCCAGAGCAATACGGGGTCTCAACGCGCCGCCTCTTCCGCTGGAAATTATTGGTGAGCACGGACTGCCTATCAAATCATAGTCGGCATTCCAACTGACCGCCACCCCCCGATCTCTGGACGACCGCGGTGCGGGGTGTAGTATCGGCGGCAATAATCGGAAGGAGGCTTCGCCGTGCGGGTCAAAGCTGTGGGCGTTGCGTGCTTTTCCATCTGCGTGCTTGCCGCAGGCCTTGCGCCCGCCGCTGATCGCGACCTCCGGCTGATCGACGCGAGCAAACGCGGCGACGCGGCGGCGGTAAAAGCGCTTATGGCGGCGGGCGTCGATGCCAACGCCAGCGCCGCCGACGGGATGACCGCGCTGCATTGGGCCGCAAGCCAGGGCGATTTGGCGCTCGCCACTGCGCTGCTTCGCAAGGGCGCCAACGTGAACGCCGTGACCGATCTTGGAATCACCCCGCTATGGATCGCCGCGCGCAACGCCAACACCGCGATGGCAGCGCGCCTGCTCGACGCCGGCGCGTATCCGAACATCGCCCCGCCTACGGGGCAAACCCCGCTGATGATCGCGGCCGAGCAAGGCGATGCCACCGCGGTCAACGCGCTGCTGGTCCATGACGCCGATCCGAACGCACGCGAAAACGCCCACGGGCAGACGGCGCTGATGTGGGCCGCCGCGGAGCGCCATCCGGACGTGGTGCGTCTGCTGCTCGCGGCGGGCGCGGACGTGACGGCGCGCTCGAAATCGTATACGCAACGCGAGCAAATCTGCTGCCAATTATACGGCGGCGACGAAGCGCCGGCGCTGGTTCCAAAAGGCGGATACACGCCGCTCTTTTTTGCGGCCCAATCCGGCGACGCCGAAAGCGCGCGGCTTCTGATCGGCGCCCACGCCAATGTCAACGACGCCGCGCCCGATGGCGCGAGTGCGCTGGTCATCGCAGCGCATCTCGGCAATGCGGCGGTCGCCGGAGTGCTGCTCGATGCGGGCGCCGATCCGAACACCGCTGGCGCGGGCTATACCGCGCTGCACGTCGCCGCGACGCGGGGCGATGTGGCGACGGTGCAGGTGCTTCTGGCCCACCATGCCGATATCAATGCACGCCAACAAAAGGGCAGCCCGACGTTACGCGTAAACAGCGGACATTCGCTCGATTTCCGAATGGCCGGCGCGACGCCCTATATTCTCGCCGCCCGCGCCGGTCATTTCGACGTGATGCGCGTGCTGGCGGACAAAGGCGCTGACACAAAGCTCACGCTGAACGATGGCCGGACGGCGCTCATGGTGCTCGCTGGGGAGAAGACCCAGGAGGGCCCGCGTCTCTCGGAGGCCCAGTCGGTCGAAACCATAAAACTGGCGATAGAATTGGGAACCCCGGTCAACCAGGCGGGGCCGAATGGGGACACTGCCTTGCACGTCGCCGCAACGCGACGGCGCGACGAGGTCGTTCAGGTTTTGGCTGACAATGGCGCCGCCCTCAACGCGCGCAACCGCGACGGTGAAACCCCGTTGACCGCGGCGCTCAAGCCGCCGTCCAAGCAAAAGGGCTCCGGCGTGTCCGACGACTACAATTACCTGCTGCAGCACACGAGTACGGCTGCACTGCTACGCAAACTTGGCGCGAAAACCTGAAGCGGCGCGCCGAGATCTGTGCGATCTCGACGCACCGTAAGAGGTGCTGAGTTTGCCGGTGAGTGTGTGTAGTTGATGCGGATGCCGAACGTCCTTGGATTGGTGACGAAATGCCCAAGTGGCGCGCTGCCTACGGCGTAGAGGGCGCACACTACTTTGCCCGTCAGGTTACGGTCCCACAGGGCCACCCGCCAATGACCTAGGGCGGCCGCATGGCCGATAAAGGCGTGGACCAGAGCGTAGGCGCGCATCCGTGGGCGTCGCAGCCCTCGGAGAATCGACGGGTTCCGGCGTCATACGTATCGTAAGATTCACGTGTCCACTAATTCATGGGAAGTCCAGGTCCGGGCATCCGGCTACGAGGGCCTCTGTCCCCGAAAGCTGCCCGTCGTAATAGATCGCGAACTGTGCGGCGTAGCTCGTCGTCCAGAGGGCTGCGCAAGTGCCCGCCGCGGCTCCCAAAGACGAGGCTTCACACCCATTTGGCTCTTCGAAACCTGGAGTAGATGTAAATATCGATCGCTGCCATCCCAAAGAGGACAAGGCCATAGCCATATCGCCACTTGAGCTCCGGCATGTGTTCGAAATTCATCCCGTAGACGCCGACGATCAGGGTGGGCACAGCGATCAGCGCCGCATACGCCGCCAGGCGCTTCATGGTCTCGTTCTCCTGCAATGTGATGATCGAAAGATTGACCGAGATGGCAGTTCCGATGGTGTCTCGGTTGGATTCGATGGTTTGGTTGAGACGCTGCAGGTGATCGTAAATGTCGCGGAAATATTCACGCAGATTGCCGAGCAGCGCTGGCACGCGCGCGCCGGAGAGATTGGAGACCGCCTCCAGAAGGGGGGCTACCGCATGCTTGAGCGTCATCAGGCGCTGCTTCAACGAGTACAGCGCTTCCATCGTTTCACGAGGGGAACCGTTTATCGCGAATATGCGTTCCTCGACGCCTTCAAGCTCGCCTTCCAGTTCGTCCAGGATGGGAAAGTAGCGATCGACCACTGCGTCCATCAGGGCGTAGAGGACGTAGCACGATCCGCGACTGAGTAGATCCGGCTCCCGTTCACACCTATCACGGACATCCTGGAAACCCCTTTCCACGCCCCTGCGTACCGAAAGCACGTAGTTAGGTCCTGCGAAAATTGCGACCTCGCCCGTGCGAAGGGTGGTGTCAACCGTCTCGATGGTGTGAATGACGGCGAAGAGGCTGTCGCCATACTCGTCGATCTTCGGCCGCTGATGGCCGTGACAGGCGTCCTCGACGGCCAATGGATGCAGCCCGAATTGCTGCTGCATATCAGCGAGGGACCCTGGGCTCGGATCAGACAGGGCGACCCAGACAAAGCACTCCGGGCGGTTCAAATACTCGCGGATCTGCCCGGGCTCGATCTCCGCGATCTTCTTGCCATGTTCGTAGACCACGGACTTGATCAGCATTAAAGTGTCGCTCTTTGCGATGCGTCAACGAGGCGTGCTATTCCATGCGCGCTGGGCGCGGCTCCAAAAGCGACCGCGATCTGCGTCTTGTCGCCGTCTGCATCAGTGAAGGTCGCGGCCTCGTCGATGAATTGCGCTAGGCGGCTAATCGCTCAAATGCAGTGACGATCTGCATCCAAATGGCCGTCGCCGCGATAAGTGGGGTGAGCAGCTGCTGAGCCAACAGAATGAGTCCGCCGTACACGTAGACCGGGTGCAGCTTGCGAAGCGCGCGCCAATCGCGAACGATTGCGACGACGATGAACAGGTCTGCCAGCAGTGCAGGTGGTATCGAAACAAAGGGGGGTGGCGGCTGCGAATCGGCCCCTGGCGGCGCGAACAAAGTAAGAAATACTCGAGCGATCGCAGGAGTCATCATGCTACTCATCAGCATCACCATCCAGCGTTTGTGGATCTCCGGGCGATGCGTATTTGCAATGGCCAACGCGAAAAAACCTGCCATGATCGGTAGCGCGCAGAGCGCGACGGCTGAGAAATGCCGCGCAGCATCCCCAAAGCCCGCTGCCTCTGCAGCCTTGATCACAGCGACTTGACCTACCAGCACAGAGCAAATCACGAACGTAAAGAGCGAGATTCCTGTGAGGCCCCAGTTGCGATGGCTTGCGACCCGGCCGGCGGCCACCAAAGCCGTCTGTGCGAAATAGAAGCAGACCCAGCTGAATAGCAACAAGCCGTGAACATGCAGGATGACAGGGCCATGAAAGGTTCCCGCTGCGACCCTCGCCCAATAGGTCGGTATGAAACCGCCGAATGCGACGACGAGATAGGCGGTCGCCATCCAGAGGTAGAAATCACCGCTTTCGCTGCGAAGTCTTCCGGCGGTGGATGCGATTGTGTTCATCTTGAACCTCTACGGGTGTGTACTCTCATCCAGCCGCATTGCACTGACACCACCCTCTTGACTATATCTCGCGCCGCGAACGCCGGCTATGGGCGCTGTGAATCAGGGGCACCAGCGCCAGCTCACGTTCGAACCGCACGGCCATGGTGGATGCAAGTACACCGCCACGGCCATCCATACCACCAGGGAGCACGCCGAGGCGCACGAGAAAATGGGATTCAGTCAGAGATGGGGCAAAGTACTTGAGCAGCTGGTCGAGTACGTGAAGACCGTGCCGATGAGCTGATCTGGCGCGCAGTTGGGCCAGCGCCACTATCGGCATCGTCGCGTCGCACTGTAAGGGACGTGATCGACCCCGACACGCTCTATTCCGCGCCGAGGCGCAGGCGATCGATGTACTCGCGCACGGCCTCGCGGTAGCCCTCGCTGCTGGTCACCGTCATGCCCCCGGCGAGAACGAATATCGCATCGCCACGGGGAGTACGGCTGATCTGGCGGACGTGATGCATGTTCACGAAGCACGAGCGGCTGATCCGGAGCACGGGCTGACCGACGAGCGAGCTCGCGGCCTGTTGCAGCGTGCTGCGCGCGGTGTACGCGGTGCGCCCGACGGTGAAACGCACGTAGTTGCGGTCCGATTCAACGACTTCGATTGAGCCGACATCCAGGACGTGTAGTCGTCCTTCGGCTTCGGCGATCACACGCGCTCGGGTGTCGACAGTCTCGCCGATGCGGCCGGCAAGCCTCTCGACCAGCGACTCAAGGCGACGGAAGCGCTCACCTGCGCTGACGACACCGTGTCGCTCCCGGATGCGCGCGATGGTGCGCTTGAAGCGCTCGTCGTCGTAGGGTTTCAGCAGGTAGTCGACCGCGTCGAGCTCGAAGGCCTCCACCGCGTACTGGTCGTACGCGGTAACGAAGACAATCGACGGCATCGCCGCCGGCTCGAGCCCGCGCGCCAGCGCGAGGCCGTTCGAGTCGTTGATCTGTATGTCGAGGAAGACGAGATCAGGTGGCCGTGCGCGCAGCGCCTCTAGCGCCGCCGCGGCGTCGGCGTACTCGCCCACCACGACCAGGTCAGGCTCGCTGCCGCAACTCTCGCGCAGCACTCGGCGTGCCGCTGCCTCGTCGTCGACGATGACCACGCTCATCACGGCGTGGCGACCTCGGTGGCATTCGTCGGCTCGGGCACTAACGCGAGTATGGGCAGGCGGATTTGCGCAACCCATCGGCCCGACTCGTCAAATCCGGCCGAGAGGGCCGCCCGTGAGCCAAACTGCAGCCGCAGCCGCTCGCTCACGTTCCGCAGGCCGACACCCGGCGGCCGGGCGGGTCGTCCGCCGGAGAGCGAATTCTTCACGCTGACGGTCAGGATCCCGTCGCTCGCTGCGGCCGCGAGCGCGATCTGCAGCGGTCCATCGTGGCCCGTGAGGCCGTGGACCACGGCGTTCTCGACCAGCGGCTGCAGGATGAGGCTCGGCACCCAGACCAGCGGGAGCGAGATCGGGTCGGGGGCCTCGATCAATATCCGATCAGGATAGCGCTGCTGCTGCAGCTCCAGATACAGGCGCGAGAACGCCATCTCCTCGGCGAGCGGCACCGTCTCGCGCTCGCCAGCCCGCAGCAGCCTGCGAAGAATGTCCGCCAATCGCACGACGGTCCCTTGCGCCGCGATTGGGTCCCAACCAATCTGGCCACGGATCGTGTTGAGGAGGTTGAAGAGCGTGTGGGGCGAGAGCTGCATGCGAAGCGCCGCAAGCTGTGCGGCGACGACAGAGCGCTCGAGAGCGCTGGAGCGCAGTTGCACGTCCCGGTAGCGCCGGTAGTACTCGAAGCCGGTGAGCAGCGCCAACGAAAACGCGTAAGGCAGTAGGAAGCTCGTGGTCCCGGCGATCCAGATCGGCAGGGACGGCCCGTCGAAGATGCCGCTCGCGAGCGCGGTCGCGTGGGGCTGCCGGGAATGCCACCTGGTCCAATCGTGCTCGCCGACCAGGATCTGACCGAGCACGAGGACCGGCGGCGCGCACAGCGCGAACAGCAGTCCACAGCCGAGCTGCAGCGGGATTGCGCGCCACAACGGCCGCCAGCGAATTGCGCGCGCAATCCACAGGCAGCCTATGAGCGCTGGATAGAGGATCAGGTGCTGGACGAGCCTCGCCCGCCAGGAAGCGAAGACGTTTACCGTTCCGACCTCGAGCAGTGTCGTCTGCATGCTGAGCGCATAGAGGATGTTCGCGAGGGTGACGTACGCCCAGAAACCAGTGAGCAGCAACAGGACCGGCCGCCCGACGAGCGAGGGGACCGCCGGGGTGGACGCGACTTCCGCGGTATCCGCCTGGCGCTCCGGCGTGTTCATAGTTCCCGCTCCATGATCGTGGAGCTTACTCCTGGGACGTGCATTCGAGTCGACGCGCGGGGGCTCGCGGGCCGAACCCGTTGCTGACGGGGACGAGTCCGCCGTTGGCGCCTGTCGCTGCAGCCCGATTCACGGTTTGATAGCAGCGCCGTAACGAAGCGCGGCGATGCTCAGACATAAGAGGTTCATCATGATCCACGTCTCCACCCGGGTCCTCGCCGCGGCCATCGCCGCGACCGCCTGCACCGCATTGCCTTACACCACCCGCGCAGGCGAGCTCGTCGCTTCGCCACCCTCGGAGATCGTCTCCTACGGTGATCTCAACCTCGATTCCGACGCTGGACGCCAGGTGCTCTATCATCGGATCGCCGTCGCCGTGGATCGCATCTGTCCTGCTGCGGACAATCGCGACCTGCCGGCGATGGCGCTAAGGGATGCCTGCCGTCGTGACGCGATCAAAGCCGCGATCGACCAGGTTCGCAGGCCGATCGTGGCCGCGAGCCTCACGGACCTGGCACGCGGGAGGCGCGGTTTGCGCTGAGGTCCGTGCCCACTGCAAGGGTCGTGGGCCCGGACCTTGACCCCGGCCTGGCCGTCCGTCGGGCGAAGGCCGGATCCCTGTGCCGCGAGTTTTCCTTCCCGACGTATAAACACCTTGAGTTTCTGGCACTTGCGGCCCGGCTGCGGGCTGCACTGGCCGATCTGCCGACCATCCGCCGGATGCGGCCGGCGCACCACAACCTTCCGTGTGCGTTAGCTAACTGACGAGCGTCATGAGCCTCGATAGCTTCCCTTTGGGAATCACGCTTCCCAAGTGAAATGATTCGCTCGTATGAGGAGGCCATCATGTATGCACCACGCGAACCAAATGTCCGTCCTGCCATCCAGCAAGATCCGGGCCGGATTCGACACCCCACACCCAATGTCGATATCGGCATTCCGACTGCCTCCGAATTGCCGGCATCGCCGCCATCGGATCAACTGCCCGAGTCGGGGCAACCAGACATTGCTCCGCAGGGTCGCTCAGACGTTACGCGCGATTCCTCCCTGACACCGGAGAAGACCCGATCGTTCGCTGTCGTACATAAGACGGCATAGTGTCTGCCACAATCGGATCAACTTTCAGGAGATCGGTTATGGGGAGCACAGTTGGCGGAATCAAGGACATTGGACCGCAGCCGCAATCCTTCGACATTGAACGCGCGACAAAGAGTAATACAAACTACCGGTCAGTCGCCTGGAGCGGGCGCTACCTGCAGGTGACGCTGATGTCGATCCCCGTCGGCGGCGACATTGGCCTCGAAGCGCATCCGGAAACCGATCAGTTCCTGCGGCTCGACTCTGGCAGCGGCCGAGTGCAGATGGGTGCCGCGAAGGACAAACTGACCTTTGACAAGGAAGTTTCAAATGGCTGGTGCGTCCTCGTTCCGGCTGGAACCTGGCACAACATCACCAACATCGGGCCCACGCCAATGCAGGTCTATGCGATCTACGCACCTGCCCACCACACGCCCGGCAAGGTGCAGGCGACGGCGGCGGCCGCAGAGGCCGACAAGGACGACGAACCAGCAGCTTGGTCGGTGCAGTCAAGACACCCGCCTGATAAGCACGGGTGAATCGAGCCATACACGCAACGCAGCAAATCACCGGGAGAAATAGCGGCGTTGCAGCAGCGCCTCGACTTTCGCGTAGCGTGCTTCCAACTGGGCCTTGGTCGCCTCCAGGAACTTTCTCAGGGTCGGGTTGGTTTCCCTGCCGGCCATCACCCCGGCAAGGTGTCGTTGTTCGTTGAGCCCGTTGTAGAACATGAGTAGCGCCTCCCGCTCGAAGTCGACACCGCTCTTGCCCAGGAGCGGGGCAAAGTCCTTCGCCAAGTCCGTGCCAATCGCCTTGCGTTCATCGCCCTCGATCTCGGACATCGCGGCCACGTCGATGCGCATGTCCGGATATTGCCGGGATAGCTTCTGCATGGTGTCGGCGAGCTGCTGGTAGTAGCTGACCAGATCATTGGTGACTCGCGCCATTTCTTCCGGCTTGTCCTTGAACATGAAGAGCCACTTCAGTTTGGGAATCCCGTCGGCCTCCTGATAGAGCAGGCTATAGCCAATGGAAAGCTGTGCGCGTGGTGCGCTCGTCTCCGGGGTGGGAGCTCTGGGAGCGCCCCAATGGCCACAAGCCGGGAGTGTCAGCAACAGTGCCGTCGCGACGATGCGAATCAGGCGCGATCCCCGCAGCGGATACCGCGATTCAAAGTGCATGGGCAGCTCGTGGTTCCGCAGATGGCGAGGTAGAATTGCGTTGAGCTACTGACGATATCACATGAGTGTCGACCACTCTTGACGACCGGAAAATGACGCGTTTCATGGCAGTCATTGCAGTGCCGGTGCTGATCGCGGGACTCTCCGTGCGGGCAGTCCAGGCAGCGCCGCCGGCAGTTGCCGGCCTGGCCACTGCGAATGCCGCCCGCGGGATCTACGTGTGGCCCAACAGCTGGGCGGTCAGGAATGGCGACTTCGCCAGGGCACTTGCTGTCCCGGGCGTCGACGGGGTCGGCGTCCACGTGGAATGGTCAGAGATTTCCCCCGCGCTCAAGACCTATGATTTCGCCCCCATCGACCGCCAGATCGAGACAGCGCGCTTGCATCATCTGGCAGTGGAACTCGCGGTGGCGGCGGGGCAGGGCACTCCGACATGGTTGTTCGCAGCGCCTCCACTGGGTATGGGCCTCCGGCGCCTCGACTTCAAGATCACGTACCACGGCGGCCAGGAGGCGTGCCACGACGTGTCGATGCCTCCGCCCTGGGATCCCCGCTACCAGGAGGCGTTTGCGGACATGTTGGCGCAGTTGTCTCGCCATCTGCATGAATCGGGCTACGACCGCGACGTGTCAGCGATCAAGCTGACCGGTATGAACACACTCACGGAGGAGCTTGCGCTGCCCAGCGAGCGTCCTGAGGAGTCCACCAATCCAAACCCGTGCGTCACGCACAGTCCGGGCATCTGGGCTGGTGTTGGCTATCGACCATCTCTGGTGGTCCAGGCTATGCAGGGGATCGCCGCATCGTATCAGCACTACTTTCCGAACACGGAGATCGTTCTTCCCATCATCGTCATGTTCGCTTTTCCGCCCATCGGTGAAGTTGGACCACCCCTGTCGCGGCAGAATGCAATAGCGATCAATGACAAGCTTCTCGATGATCTGGTGCGCACGGCAGCGCGAAACCTCGCGGGGCACCTGGTATTGCAAGATGCCTTCCTGCTCGACACTCTGCCGGCCGATGCGCGGACAGTGGGCCTTGCGCGCGCGAACGGCATTGCGACGGCCTGGCAGACCAACATCTGGTTCGGCAAGTATGGCAAGGGCGCCGCCTGCTCGGGAGGCGGCAACGGGTTCGTGCAGCAGATGCAGCACGCGATCCCATGCAGCGAATCTTCGTTCCTCCGGATGCTCCACAACGGTATGTCGCCCCAGGGTGGGGCGGGACCCGGCAAGAACGGACTCTTCATTGAGGTGTTCCCGCCGGACGTCATCGCCTTCCCCGGCGCGATCAAGGCCGCGCACGATGAGTGGAAGCACTGACGAGCGGGCGGATCGCCGCTCCGCGCAAACGCAGGGCATTGCCGATCAC
>Ga0265314_10003816_pt1 | contig 14397 bp, 11 predicted proteins | sample 4126metaG_FD_203106 | JGI IMG/M metagenome (GOLD analysis project Ga0265314, IMG submission 203106) | Rhizosphere microbial communities from Carex aquatilis grown in University of Washington, Seatle, WA, United States - 4-1-26 metaG | ecosystem: Host-associated > Plants > Roots > Rhizosphere >... | reverse complement strand
CCGTCACCAAATCGACAGACGGGAAAAAGAAACTCGACCAGGTGGCAGAAGCTATTGTTTCGATCACCACCAACGCAGGACATGTGAGCGCCCTGGTGGACGAGATTCGCCTCGGCAGCGAAGAGCAGACCCGTGGAATCGACCAGGTAAGCCACGCCCTGTCACAGATTCAGCAGGTGACTCAAAGTACTGCTGCCAGCGCCGAAGAGAGCGCCGCCGCGGGTGAGGAACTCTCCGCGCAGGCGGAGTCTCTGAAGGCCACGGTCCGCGACCTCGCAGCCATGGTAGGCAGAAACTGAGGACGCTTTTTGGTAAACCATGCTTTTAGCTTGTCCCGGCGAGCGGAGTTCGCCTAAGCCGGCTTATGGCGGAATTCAGCCAGCAATTCCCTTCCCGCCGGAGTCACCCTTACGAAATCGCCCTCCGTCACCACCAACCCGCGATCGTTGGCATCTTCCCAAACCGGAAGCTTCGGGCACGACGTCCGCCAGGCGTCCATCGTATCTCCGTAAGTCCGCTCCTTGCGCTCCACCCACTCCAAAAGATCGAGTATCAAACTCTCGACGGTGTCGCTCATGGCGCCACGCTCTCGGTCCGGCTCTCGGTCGACGCCTTCAGTATCGCCGCCATCCGCCGCAGGAATTCCTCTTCCGAGTACTGCCGCGCCCACGCTTGCAGATCCACCGGCCGAATCGTCGACTCCATGGACTCCAGCCGCACAATCGCGCTCGCAATCTCGTCCGGTTCCGGCGACTGATAGAAGACCCCGCCGAAAAAGGGAACGGTCTCCAACGCCCCTCCGCGCCCTAGCGCGACCACCGGCTTCCCGCTGGCCAGCGCCTCCACCGTCGTGATTCCGAAATCCTCTTCGCCCGGCAGCAAGAAATACCGGCACCGCGCATACAACTCACGCAACTCCGAGTCGGTCACCCGACCCAGAAACTCGACGTTGCCCGGCGCCATGCCGCGCAGCGCCCGGTACTCAGGACCGGTGCCGGCGATCTTGAGTCTCCGGCCGGAGCGCGCGAAGCAGCGCACCACCGTGTCGATGCGTTTGTACGGGACGAGTTCCGAAACCACCAGCCCATAGTCCTCCGCCGGCTTCGAGTAAAACGAGTCGACATCCACCGGCGGATAAACCACCTCGGACTCCCGGCGATACGTCTTCCAGATCCGCGCCTGCACGTTGCGGCTGTTGGCCACAAACTGATCCACCCGCGCCGCCGAAGCGTAATCCCAAAGGCGCAGATAGTTGGCAATCGGAGTCATCAGAGCGCGCTTCAATCGAGAGCGAGTCCATTCGTTGCGATACGCCGGATAGAGATCCCACAGGTACCGCATGGGAGTGTGGCAATAGCAGATGTGGCGCGTGTGCGAGGACGTGATCACACCCTTCGCCGGACCGGACTCGCTGCTCACCACCAGATCGTAGCCGCGCAGATCGAAGCTCTCCAGCGCCATCGGCATCAGCGGCAGAAGTGAGCGATAGCGCGACCGCAGCGGGTTGAGGAACGACGTGGTGACGCGATGCGAACAGACTGTCGGACTCAACGTGGCGGGGTCGCAAAACAGCGTGAATATATCGGCGTCCGGCAGCAGGCGGCACAATCCATCCAGCACCTTTTCCCCGCCCCGCCGGTTCAACAACCAATAGTGAACGATTGCCGCACGCACTCTGCTTCCAGCATACTCAATAGCAGAGCCATGCCGACAGCCGATGAGCGCCAGTTTAACCGTTGTAACGACACCCGTTACGACCCCATGCTCAGCAACGTTGAACTGCCCCTCAGAGGCACGTTTTATCCCGCGGGCTTTCCGCTGCATCTCGCCACCAATTCGCACCACGCGATGGATGCTGCCTGCGAAGCCTGGGGCGCATGGGACCGCGCCTTCGACACCGAGCCGCTCCATTTCCGCATAGTGGTGCGATCCGACGGCGTAGCAGCCGCGGCCCCGTCATACCGTGTCCACGCGGGTCTGCTAGCCTTCGTCGCCGATGCCCACAATTTCGCCACCGCAGACATCCGCCGCCTGACCGCCAGCTTTTTTCTATCGGAGCAGACCGTCGCCGACCACGTCCTGCTTCGTTGGCTGTTCCTCGAGGCGATGGCGTATATGCTGCTGACGCAGCGCTACGTGGTCTCGCTGCACGCCGCCTGCGTGGCGCGCGATGGCGCTGGAATTCTGCTCTGCGGAAGCTCCGGCGCAGGCAAGAGCACGCTGTCCGTCGCCTGCGCCCGCGCGGGGTTCACGTTCTTGTCCGACGACTGCACGTGGATCCTGACCGGCGCCGGTTCCCCGATTGCCATCGGCAAGCCCCACCAGGCCCGCCTGCGCGGCGATGCGGCGCGCCACTTTCCGGAACTCGAAGGCTTCCCCGCCCGCACCTTGCCGAACGGCAAGCTCTCGATGGAGGTGCCGACATCGCTCCTGGGCCTGACCACCGCCAGCCAGGTCCCAGTGAGCGCATTGGTATTCCTCGATCGCGAAACCGAATCCGCCCCCCGCATCGATAAGATGTCGGCTGCCGAAGCGGAGTTGCTCCTGCTAGCCGACCTCCCCAGCTACGGCCCTGAAGTGAACGCCGCGCACGAGCGCACCGTCGCTCAACTCGTCGCCCTCCCCGCCACCCGCCTGACATACCGCACCCTCGTCGAGGCCATTAGCCTTCTCTCCACCACAAGCGTGTAGAATCGTCCCGCGCCGCGATGATTTTCTCCGTGCCCTCCGCGACTTTCGGTCAACATTGAAATCGACCAGGCATCCCCCTCCGTTGCACCCTCCCGCGTCGGAGCGCTGCCGCGTAAAATAGGGGTTCTCTCATGGCGAAAATCAGAGGACTTCGATGGTGGATGATCAGCCTGATCATGCTCGGGTCGGTCATCAACTATCTGACTCGCAGCTCTCTGTCGTACGCAGCCCCCACCCTGCTCCAGGACCTGCACATCACCGTAAAGCAATACTCGTGGATCGTCGGGGCGTTCCAGGCCGCCATCATGGCGCAGCCCATCTGCGGCTACGTCATGGACGTCATCGGCCTCAAGCTCGGCTTCGCCATATTCGCCATCGCCTGGTCGATCGTCAACATGGCCCACGGCCTCGCAGGAAGCTGGCAGGCCTTCGCGTTTCTCCGCGGCCTGCTCGGCTTCAGTGAAGGCTCCGCCAATCCCGCGGGCATGAAGGCCACCGCCGAGTGGTTTCCCGCGCGCGAACGCGGCGTCGCGGGCGGCCTCTTCAACACCGGCGCTTCTGTCGGCTCCATGCTCGCGCCACCGCTCGTCGCCTGGGCTATCCTCACCTACAACTGGCGCGCCGCGTTCGTCATAACCGGCAGCCTTGGCCTCTTATGGGTCGTCCTCTGGCTGGTCTTCTATCAGTCGCCCGCCTCGCATCCCGGCCTTTCCGACGAAGAGCGCGACTACATCGCCAGCGGACAGGAGAAGCACCTGCAAAGCGACGGCACCCGCCCGTCGATCGTGAAAATTCTCGGAACGCGCAATTTCTGGGGGATCGCCATCCCGCGCTTTCTCGCCGATCCCACATGGGGCACTCTCAGCTTCTGGATGCCGCTCTATCTCAGCAGCGTCCGCCACATGGACCTCAAGCACATGGCGCTCTTCGCCTGGATCCCGTTCCTGGCGGCCGACCTCGGGTGCATGTTTGGCGGCCTTATTGCCATGAACCTCCAGAAGCGCGCCGGCCTGAGCGTGATCAATGCCCGGCGCTGCGCCTTCACCGTCGGCGCCATCATGATGCTCGGTGTGGGCTTCGTAGGATTTGTCCAGAGCCCCTACACGGCCATCGCCCTCCTCGGCCTCGCCGGATTCTCCCACCAGACTCTTTCCGTCACCGTCATCACCATGGCGTCCGACCTCTTCCGCAAGAATGAAGTCGCCACCGCCGCCGGCATGGCCGGCACAATGGGCAATGCCGGGCTCCTGATCTTTAACCTGCTGATCGGCGGCCTGGTCGCCACTATCGGCTACACGCCATTCTTCATGTGCCTCGGAATTTTCGACTTAGTGGGCGCGGCCGTGCTCTGGAGCGTCGTCCGCGAGCGTACCTAGATGCCAACCAACCTAATTACTAATCCTATCCTCCCGGGATTCAATCCCGACCCTTCCATCGTCCGCGTCGGCGACGACTATTACATCGCCACTTCGACCTTCGAGTGGTTCCCCGGCGTCCAAATCCACCACTCGCGCGACCTTGTCCACTGGCGGCTGCTCACACGACCTCTCACCCGCGCCAGCCAGTTGAACATGCTCGGCGACCCCGATTCGTGCGGCATCTGGGCTCCCTGCCTCACCTACGATCAAGGCCTCTTCTACCTCATCTACACCGACGTCAAGCGCTACGGACGTACCTCCCAGCCCGGCAGTACCGGCGCATCCCTGCGCGACACCCATAACTACCTCGTCACCAGCTCCACCATCGATGGCGATTGGTCCGACCCCATTCACCTCAACAGCAGCGGCTTCGATCCTTCCCTTTTCCACGATGACGACGGCCGCAAGTATCTCGTCAACATGCTCTGGGATCATCGCCCCGGCCACAATCGCTTCTCCGGCATCGTGCTCCAGGAGTACTCTACCGCCGAACGCAAGTTAGCCGGCAAGGCGCACCTGATCTTCAAAGGAACCGCCATCGGCTTCACCGAAGGTCCCCACTTATACAAGCGCGACGGCTATTACTACCTCCTGACTGCCGAGGGCGGCACCGGCTGGGGCCACGCCGTAACTGTGGCCCGCTCGCGACAACTGCTCGGCCCCTACGAACTCCGTCCCGACACCTACATCCTCACCTCGCGCCACCGTCCCGATATCGAATTGCAACGCGCCGGCCACGCCGACATCGTCGAGACGGCGGCTGGCGAGACATACATGGTGCACCTCTGCGGCCGTCCCCTCCGCAATCGCGGACGTTGCACGCTGGGCCGCGAGACGGCGATCCAGCGGATGGCGTGGTCGGCCGACGGCTGGCTCCGGACGGCCGACGGCGAAGGTGTCCCACGCAACGAGGTCGATGCCCCTGCGCTTCCCGCCCACCCATTTCCCGCGCCACCCGAACGCGAGGACTTTGATCACCCCGATCTCCCCATCGACTTCCAATGGCTGCGATCGCCCTGGCCTGAAGAACTCTTCAGCCTCACCGATCGCCCCGGCCATCTGCGACTCTACGGCCGTGAAACTCTCGGCAGCCTCTTTCGGCAATCCCTGGTCGCCCGCCGCCAGCAGGCTCACTGCTACAGCGCCGCTACCCTTATGGACTTCGAGCCCGATAAATTCCAGCAGATGGCCGGCCTCGTCTGCTACTACAACAGCAGCAAGTTTCATTATCTGTACGTGTCGCACGACGCCGATCTCGGCAAGCACATCCGTGTCATGTCGTGCCTGCCCGACCAGATCCAGTCCGACGTCTTTTCCGCACCCATCGCCATCCCCGCCGGAGCGCCCGTCGAACTGCGCGTCGAGGTCGATTACGAGCGCCTCTACTTCGCGTACCGTATCGAGGGCGCCGACTGGCACTGGCTGCCAGGGCCTCTCGACGCCAGCATCCTCTCAGATGAAGCCAGCGCACCCGGCACACCGAATTTCACCGGCGCGTTCGTGGGGATGTGCTGCCAGGATCTGGCAGGCGACAGACGCCCCGCGGACTTCGACTGGTTCCTCTACCGCGAACGAGACTACCGCGCCAACCCGTTCGATTAGCCGTTTGGAAATCTCGCGGCGTTTGCGAGATCCTGGAGGAAGAGATGATGAAACCCCGACGTTTCCTCTGTGTCCTGTTGCTCTGCGCCGCCGTCGCGCCCGCCGCCGAAAAAAAGATCCTGGTGTACACCCGCAACTACACTCCCGACGGCAAGGGATATGTTCACGAAAATATCGCCGCCAGTGTGGCGGCAATCCGCAAACTTGGCGCTGCCAACGGATTCGCGGTCGATGCTTCGGACGACCCTACCGTATTCACCACCGCCAACCTGAAGCAGTATCGCGCGCTGGTATTCTCCAACAGCAATAACGAGGCCTTCCAGAACGACGCCCAGCGCGATGCCTTCAAGGCCTTCATTCGCTCCGGCGGCGGATTCGTCGGCATTCACTCCTCCAGCGGATCGGAACGTCAGTGGGATTACTACCAGCAGGTCCTCGGCGCCAAATTCAAGCGGCATCCCAAGCTTCAGCCCTTCCAGGTGCAAGTGGTCGCCCCGGAATTCCCGGCAGCACGGGGCCTACCGGCCACCTTCGACTGGGAAGACGAGTGCTACTACGTGGAAAAGCTCCAGCCCACCGTCAAACCCGTTCTGATGACCGACCCGAACAAGGTCGTTGACCCGCAGTTCGCCACCGATCCTGGCGATCTCATCAAGGGCATGCGCCCCCTAGCCTGGTATCAAACATTCGACGGAGGACGCGAATTCTACCTCTCGCTCGGCCACAAGAAAGAGGATTACGAAAATCCCATTCTCACCAAGCTGATTCTGGGCGGAATCGAATGGGCCATGGGCAAAGGCAAATAGTTGACGTTTCGTGCGGCAGCCAATCCTGGCTGCAGGCGGCCTTTTAGGCCGGGCGGTCTGGAAAGCCCGCCTCTCGGCTCTGGCCATTCGGCGTGCGCGGTTGGCACACTATGTGGGGCGGGCTTCAGCCTGCGAAGGGCTTCAGCCCGACTTTCTTCGACTTCGTCTACAGCCCAGGGGCGATACTGAAGCCCGAGAAATTCGTTGCGCGCCCGCTACGGCATCTTCATGGAATCGTCGAATGGCAGGTCGATGTGGGCGATCTTTCCGGCGTCAAGCTTCACCGGGGCGGGCGTGCCGGGTTCCTTGGAGTAGAGGCCAATGGAGGCACCCGAAGGCGGCGGCCCCGACGCACCGTCATACTCTCCTTTCGGATCGAATGCGGCGGCAATGTAGACCGTGGCGGCGGACAAGTTCGGAAACGTAACGGTCTGGTCCTTTGCCGTGGCGGACAGGCTGGCGAGCGGCATCGCGTTGCCCTGCATAAAATCGGACGTGTCGAACAGGAAAATAGTGATCTTGTGGTTCTGATCCACCTTTCCTGCTCCGGTGTAGTTCAGCTTAACCTCAAGGGTACGGTCGGTCTTGGTCTGGGCGTTTGCCAGAAGAGCGAACGTTGCCAGGGCGGCTGCGAGTGAGAGATGCAATCTCATTAAGGAGAGCTCCTTTCCAGGGGGATTACGAGTTTGGCCTCGGAAAAGTTCCCTTCCTTGAAGGCGAGTTCAGCCAGGTGGCGGGTTCGCTCGGCGCGAACAAGCCAAAGGTGTCCTGGCTAACAAACTGCCAGCAGTTTTTCCTTCAATCGATCCTGCATTTCGGGCGGCAATTTCCGTCCTTCGTGCGCCACGTAGAACACGTCGATGGCGCGGTGGCCCTTGGTATCCACCAGAACGATATCGATATTGCAGGCGCTTGAGGAAAAGACCGTCGCCAGGCTGTACAGCAGGCCGGGGCGATCTTCCGCGTCGATCTCCACCAGCGTTGCCGTGGGGCATGCCTCGGAATCGAACTGTACGCGCGGAGGCTCGGCCCGTTTGCCCGCCTCCGGCAGTCCGCGGCCGCGCATCAACTTCTGCGCGTCGGTGCGTCCCAGGGCGATGCGCTGGAGCAGGTCGCCCAACCGGTCCGCCTCGGTCGGGTTGAGTTGCAGCATTCGTTTGGGGTCGGCCACCACGAAGGTATCCAGGATGACTCCCGACGCGTTGGAGAATGCTTCCGCCTTGAGAATCGACAGGCCGAAGCTGGCGATTGCGCCGGCGAAAGAGGCGAACAGCGACGGCTTATCGCGCGCCACGATGGTGACCTGATACGCTCCCTCCAGCGGGTCGAGCTTCACCGCCACACCGGTCGGCCGGCTTTGTTCGAACAACTGCAGATGACTCTGGATCTCGGCGGCGGTGTGCGCGCGCAGGTAGCGCAAAGGGAACCCTTTGACGAACCCGGCGTTGCCGGGAAGATCCTGGGGCACCTGCTGAATGCGATCGGTCTCCAGTTCGCGCAGCAGCTCCCGCTGGGTGACGGTGTAGGTGCGCCACAAGCGGTCGAGCCGCCATGAAATCTTGTCGGCCGTACTTCCGGCGACGATGCGGGCACACGTCGCCGCGGCGAGCAGTCTCAGGCGCTCGATGGTGCCCACGCGGTCTGCCAGCGCGCGCACTACGACGGGATCATCCAGATCGCGCCCGTTCATGGCATCGGAGAGGTCGGCGCGGTGCGCGATCTGGAACACCGCCGTCTCACGTGCTTCGGCCGGCATCTCCAGGCGGTTGGCCGCGGCGCGGGCGCGTTCTTCAGACTCGGGCCCCATCTCGTAGAACAACAGCGCGAAAACCAGAACCGCGGCATCGTCCAGTTCGGTCAGCAACGCCGCGAACCGCTGGCGTTCGGGAGTGGCGGCCTGCCTCAATCCCAGGATGGCCTCCACCGTCCGCAGCGTCTGTTCGTCCACCGTGTAACGAAACTCCGAGCCGGCGATTACCAGCCCTTCGATAGCTTTCCATTCGGGCAAGAGAGCCGGCATCAGGCCGGTGGATTGCAGGGTGCGCAACGCCATTCCGGCGTGCGGACTGGCCAGCGTGGCTTTGAGGTTGGCCCAGATGGGACGCGGCTGGGCGAACCAGGACTCCAGCGTTGCCCGCGCCGCTTCCAACCTTCGCTCTGTGTCGGGCCCCGGCGGAACGCCGTGACGTCCCATGAATTCCAGGAGGCGGAGCACCATGGCGGGATCGGCAGCTATGTGCGCGGGATTGCGCAACAGCAGGCGCTCGCGCAGGACCGTGAACTCCTGGTTGGAAAGCCGCGAGCGGTACTCGCGCAGGTTCTCCAGCAGAGAGCTCTCGATTTTTTCGGCCTCCTCGATACCCCGCCGCGCCTGGTTGAAAATGGTTCGGGCGCATTCGAAATACTCGGGCATAGGGACGGCGAATTTCTGCTCCGCCCAACTCGCCTGCGCTTCGTAATCGAAGGCGTTGTGATCGCCCGCCGCACGGTAATGGAGAAAACAGCGCACTGTCGAGACTACGGCTATGGCTCTGACTGCTTCTTTGCTCCGATCCACCTTTTCGGCCTTCAGCAGCGCCAGCCAGTCGATGGCGCGAACGTCCTGCATTCCGCCGGGCCCCTCTTTCAGGTCGGGCTGCGCGTGGTTGGCGGTATTTCCGTGTGAGGCGTGCCGTGCGCGCACCGAGTCGCAAAGACGCTGCCGCATCTTATCGCCATGCAGCGCGAGAGCGGGAGGCAGCTTGCTGTCGAGCTGATCGTAGAGGGAGCGGTCACCCTCGAGCAAACGCCGGTCCAAGAGGCTGAACGCCAGCAAGCTCGACCGTTCCACCGCTTCTAGACATTCGACCAAGGTGTGTACCGCGGAATTGGGCCGGAGGCCGGCGTTCCACAACAAGCGGACGAATTCCGAGAGCCGGTCGCGGAGAGCTTCGCAGCGCTTGGGCGAGTCGGCCAGCAGCACGATGTCGAGTTCGGAGTAGGGGAACGTGTGGCCGCGTCCGTAGGCCCCGCCCGCCACCATTGCAACCCCTTGCGGGAAGGATGGTTTCACCACAGCGCGGTAGGCCTCCACCACCGACTCGTCGCGGAAAAGGGTGAGCGCCTTCTGCGCCGCGGCGGCATCGCCCGTGGCGAGGAATTCTTCCTGGATGGCGTGCCACTTCCTGGTGGAGTCCGTCACGTCTCTAGTATCACGCAGTGGCTTGGCCGCCTGGCAAATGGAAGCTTCTATCAGCCGAATTGAAAATATTGATCACACCGATGATGTCGGCGAGCTCCGCCCGCCTGGACAAGCTAAAAGCATGTCCACCAAGAGTCAATCCAGTGCCCTCACGCCGCGGCCCGATTGGATCACCCAATTCCGGAGCATGTCAGCATAGCCACGGGCTTCCGGATCGGTCCGCAGTTGCTCGACCGTGAAGCGCATTTTACGGCCCCAGTTAGGATACTGCCAGGTAGTACCGGGGAGATTCTGTTGCGCAAGCTCCTTCGTGAGATCTTCCTGATTGATGGCCAAAAGTTGCGAAGGCGTCATGGCGAGAAATCCCACCACGGCGTTGTGCAGCGGGCCGGTCAGCTCCGGGTAGCCCTTCGCCGACCGTGGCAGGTCCGGCGTGAGCAGATTCTGCGCGAACAAAAGGTCGAGCATCTTCTGCTTCTCATCGGCACGGCGCGCGCTTTGTTCGGCGAATTCCTTCTCGCCGATGGTGCCGGCGTCGCGCCGGGCGGCGATGTCGGCGCCCACCCAGAAACCGGCGAGGGTTGGCAAATCGTGCGTGGTTGACGATACCAGGGCCTGGCGCGGGTACTCTTCATGGCGGCGAAATTCGCCGTTGGGATGCTTCTCGAAGTAAAACAGGCGGTAGCTCAGGATACCGAAACGCGCCAGCGTCTCGCGCACCTCGGGTTCCACCGTGCCCAGATCTTCACCCACCACCACCACCTGATTGCGCACGCTTTCAAGAGCCAGAATGCGCACGAAATCTAGGGAAAGTTCGCGCACGTAAGCGCCCTGAGTGGCGTCGGCGCCATCGGGAATCCAGAAGAGGCGGAAGAGTCGCATCACGTGATCGATGCGCAGGGCACCGCCGTGGCGGCAATTCTTGCGGATGGATTCGGCGAACAGACGATAGCCATCTTCGCGATGGCGGGCCGCATTGGGCGGCGGAAAGCCCCAGTCCTGCCCTTTTGGAGAGAAGTCGTCGGGGGGCGAGCCCACGCGGCAACCGGCGACATAGAAGGGGCGGTGCGCCCAAAGGTCGGACCCGAAGCTGTCAGTGGCGAGGGCGAGATCGTGATACAGGCCGATGGAGAGATGCCGGTCGCGCGCGCGCTTTTGGGCGGAAGACAACTGGATGTCGATCTGCCACTGCAAATACTGGTAGAACATCACGCTGCGCCAATGTTTTTGGCGAAAGGCGATGGTTTCGGGCGATGCGGGGTCCTGATACGGCGCCGGCCAGTGCGGCCAGATCCAGGCGTCGGTATTGAGACGATGCAGGTGTTCATCAAGTGCCGAGTAGGTGGCGAACTTATCGAGCAGATCGCCCTCGCGGTCGAGATAGGCCTGGAATTCCCTGGTGCGTGCCGAGCCGGCTCGCCGCTCGCGGAGAAACTGCGCGAAGAGCATCTTCAGAAAGCGAAGCTTGAGAGCGCTGACGCGTTCGTATTCTACGAAAGGAGATTCGCGCAGAGCGGCGATCTCGGCGGCTACTTCGGGCGAACCGCGCAACTGCTGCGCGCGCCGGCAACGCGCGAAATCGTCCATGCTCTCTACGTCGAGATATAGAAAGTTCTGGTAGAAGGTGCAGTTCGGCAAATACGGGCTGGTGTTGAACGGCCGCCGGTTATGGATGGCGTGCAAAGGATTGAGCGCCACGAAGCCGCACTCCAGTTCTTCGGCGGCGAAATCCACTACGTGCTGCAGATCGCCGAAATCTCCGCATCCCCAGTTGCGCGCGGAGCGGACTCCGTAGAGACTGACTGCGATTCCGGCGGTACGTCCGCCGCGGCCCAGTCGCGGCGAGACCCAGGCGCGTTCCGGCGTTACGATGAAGCGGACCCTGACAGAGGCGCCGGCAGCTTCCACTGAAATCTCGTGATATCCCAGCGGCAGGCGGACGGGAAGGCGGGCCAGTTTGCGCACGCGCGTGCCGCCGTCCATCTCGATGTGGGCGGTCTGCGGCAACTCCCAGAGGTTCAAGTGATATTCATCGGACTGGCCGTCTTCCCGACGAATGACCAGGCGCGCCCGCTCTCCCAGCGATTGGACGGGAAGGTTGAGGGGCAACTCCTGTTCGCCCGAGTCGCCGCAAACTATTGAGGGCGGCGCCAACCGTTCCCATTCGCGGCGAGTGAGGGCGGCGAGCGATTGCTCCAATTGATCGGTGTCGCCGGCCGCGATACCGAGGGCCGCCAGGATGGCTTGCTTGGCGGCCGTGGACGTGTCGTGATGCTTGCCCCAAATGTCCCAGTAGCCCGGCTCTATGCCAGACCTGGATGCGGCGCGGTCGAGGAGTTGCTCGAATGTGTCGGCTGGCATGCGGGAACGAGAACTTTGATTCTAACTGAGTGCGGTGTAGGGATTCTTGGCACTGTGGAGCTACCAGGTAGTGAAAATTGGCCTTCCGGATGCGTCCATGCGAAAATAAATACATGGACCTACCCTTGGCAAGCGGACCTCCCGAGCTCTTTGCGCGCATCGACGACTATCGCGATGACAACGCTGCCGCGGCCGCCTCGGAAGGGATCGTACTGACCACGCTCGACAAGGCTGTCAACTGGGCTCGCAAGAATTCCATTTGGCCAATGTCGTTCGGCTTGGCCTGCTGCGCCATCGAGATGATGTCGATGAGCGCTTCGCGGTTCGACATCGCGCGTTTCGGCGCGGAAGTCTTTCGCGGATCGCCGCGGCAGAGCGATCTGATGATCATCGCGGGCCGGGTGTCGAACAAGATGGCGCCCGTCATCCGCCATCTGTACCAGCAGATGCCCGAACCCAAGTGGGCGATTTCGATGGGCGCTTGCGCTACGTCAACTGGTGTGTTCCATAACTATGCGTTGATCCCGGTGAATCAGGTGATCCCCATCGACGTCTTCGTGCCGGGTTGCCCTCCGCGCCCGGAGCAATTGATCTACGCGTTGATGATGCTGCAGCAGAAGATTCAGGATCAGAGCGGCACGGTCAAACAGGTTCTGAATCTCGCATAAGCGCTCGTCAAGAAAAAACCCGCCGTTTGGTCACGGCTCGGAAACGCTCAGTGCTGAGACCGAGCCGCGACCGGAGGGAGCGGTTGCTGGAGCCTGGGACTGTAATTCTTAACGGGCACTAAGCAATTCGCCGGATCACCGCCTGCCGCGTCATCGATGTACACTCATGGTTGGCGCCGGAAGGATGGACTGGACGGCCAGAGTCTGGCTTCGTCGTCTCAGAAGCGCGCCCGCCGATTACGCCTTCGCCCCTGCGCCCGCATTCCGAAGGAGTACGAATACGCCTGCCGTCAGTCGAGACGGAGATGAGAAGGGGCGGCAAGTTTCACATCGCATTTCACCGCGAGGTAACTCATAGGCGCATCCACCTGGAAGGGGCCCGATCATGAGATACCTCGTATGCATCGCCGTTGCGGTTGGGATGGTGCATGCAGCCGACGACCTGCCGCGTGTCGATCTTCACGCGCACATCGATGGCGAATCGCCTGGCGACAGAAGCATCAAACCGTCGGAGGCGACGGCCATTGCCCAAAAACTAGGAGTCCGCCTGGGCATTCTCGGCGAAGGCGGATGTAGCGGCGAGATTCACAACGACGAGACCCTCGCCAAATTCCTCGACAGCCTGGCAGACCAGCCCGTATGGCGCGGACTCCAGGTCTATGGCTTCGGTTGGCCTAAGTGCCTCTCCAAGGCGAACCTCGACCGCCTCGACTACATCGCTGCCGATGCGCTGATTTTCCCGCAAGCGGGTGCCAAGAGCATCTGGCTCTGGCTGCCTAGCGTCCAGTTCCCGGATCCACAGGACTTCATGAACCGGTACGTGGAACACAACCTGCGAGTATTGAGTCAGCCCATACAGGTCTGGGCCAATCCGACGTACCTTCCCGAGAGCCTGCAGCCCAGGTACGACGCTCTATGGACCCCGGAGCGGATGGACCAGGTGATCGCCGCCGTAGTGAAGAATGGTATCGCCATTGAGATCAACGCCCACTTCCGAATCCCGAGCGTAGCGTTCATCAAACGCGCCAAGGTCGCCGGTGCGAAGTTCTCCATTGGATCGAACCGCCACGTCGAAGGCATTGGGGAGATCGACTATTGCCTGCGAACGGCACGGGAGTGCGGGCTGATAGCCCACGATTTCTACGTTCCCAAACGGCAATTGAAATAGCTGTAGCGCCGGCCGTCGGGCAGGGAAAACTGTATATTCGGCATACGGCGCAGCGCTGCCCCGGAGGGGTGTCGCGCCACTTCGGAATAATGCCCGCCCATGTAAAATGGTTTTCACATGCTCTCCCGCCCGTTTTTCCTTGCAATTTTTCTGATCGCGCTGGTGCCCGTGGCGGCGCAGCAAAATGTTCCGTTTCCCGGCGTCATCGAAGTGGAACAATCGCTCGCCAAGTTGAACAACCTGGGCACGGTCCTCATGATCGCCGCGCATCCCGACGACGAGCAGACGGCGGTGCTGGCGTACTTCGCCCGTGGACGGCACATGCGCACGGCGTATCTCTCGCTGACTCGCGGCGAGGGCGGGCAGAATCTCATCGGGTCCGAGCAAGGTCCGTCACTGGGCGTCATCCGCACGCAGGAACTGCTGGCGGCGCGGAAGATCGACGGCGCGGAGCAGTTCTTCACGCGCGCCATCGATTTCGGATTCACCAAGACCGCCGCCG
>Ga0265314_10003812_pt1 | contig 14407 bp, 10 predicted proteins | sample 4126metaG_FD_203106 | JGI IMG/M metagenome (GOLD analysis project Ga0265314, IMG submission 203106) | Rhizosphere microbial communities from Carex aquatilis grown in University of Washington, Seatle, WA, United States - 4-1-26 metaG | ecosystem: Host-associated > Plants > Roots > Rhizosphere >... | reverse complement strand
AATGGCCGCGCCATCCGGGTGCCGAAGGGCCTTTCCGTGCTGGAAGCAAGCCTGCGCCATCAGGTCCCGCATGCCAGCGTGTGCGGAGGCCGCGCCCGCTGTTCCACCTGCCGTATTCGCATCATCGGCGACTGCGCATCCTTGCCGCAGCCCTCGAACCGCGAATCCTTCGTACTCAACCGGGTCGGGAGCGCCGCGGACCCGGCGATCCGCCTCGCCTGTCAGCTCCGCCCCGAGACCGACCTTTCCTTTTTCCAGATCTTCACGCCGCAGGTCGCGCCCACCCGTCACGGCCCCTCGCATATCGGCGAGGAACGCTATCTCGTCAGCATGTTCGTCGATATGCGCGGCTCGACCAGGCTTGCGGAAAATCGCCTGCCCTTCGACACGGTGTTCGTCGTCAACCGCTTTCTCGGCGCCGTCTCGAAAGCGGTGATCGAATGCGGCGGCCAGCCCAACCAGTTTCTCGGCGACGGACAGCTCGCTTTGTTCGGTCTCGCAACCAGCAAGCAGACCGCCTGCCGCCAGGCATTGAAAGCTGCGGGGCAGATCTCGGCCCATATCGATGAGCTCAATCAGTTCCTCAAAAACGACCTGCGCGAGCCGATCCGCTTTGGCATCGGCATTCACGGCGGCGAAGTGATCGTCGGCGATATCGGCTACCGCGATCACATGGTGTTCACCGCGCTCGGTGACGCCGTCAATGTCGCGGCGCGTTTGCAGGACATGACCAAGAGCCTTGGCTGCGAGGTCATCTTCTCCGACGACGTGCGCGCCACGGCCGGGCTCGCAACCGACGCGTTGCCGCGGCAGGACGTCGCAATCCGTGGCCGCACCGGGCCGACCGCCGTGTGTGTCGTAAAACACGCCAGGTCCTTGTCGGCCCTTCTTGAGGGTCAAACACCCGTCGCCGCCTGACGATCTTACCGTCAGGCCCGGATCGCGCCCCTTTGCTGAACGGGCGTTCAGAAAAAAATCCTTCGGACGATTGAGCTCGGATCGAACCCGGCTTTGAAACGGCGCGACTGACGGGCAAGGGGTCAAACTGATTGTGCAACCCGTGCGCCGACCAGCGCGCCATTTGAGGAGAACGACCATGTTTCGCAAACTGACCATTACCGTTGCCATCACTGCCTCGCTCGGTGCCGCGCTCGCGCCCTCGATTGCCTCTGCAAAGGGCTTCGGCGGTATGGGCGGTCACCATCATTTCGGTCACTTCGGCGGCTTCGGCGTTGTCGGCGCGATCGCCGCCAGCGCTGCTATCGCCGACGCTGCGGAAGAAAGCTGCTTCGTGACCCAGCGTGTGATGACGCCGTACGGCTACCGCTTCCGCACCATCAACGTCTGCAACGACTGATCGACACGGCTTACTGCTATCATCCCTCGCTCCGGCCGCCCTCACGGCCGGAGCGTCGCATTTTTGCCCGAGGGCAAGTCTTTGATGGCTTGGGCGGGTCACCGTTCCGGATTTGACTTGCCGACATCAGGTGTCACACTCGCCGCCAAACAAGGCTTGCACAAGAAAGTACCAGGGAGACGCGCCATGATGGACCGACGGGAGCTGCTCAAGCGCACCGGCCTCGCGGCTTTAGCCGCCGGCTTTTCATCGCCGCGGGCTTTCGCACTCGACAACGAGATTGTTCTACCGTTCGACAACGGCCAACGCCCGCTGGTGAGATATCCGCAGAAGCGGCCGATGATCGGTCAGACCAGCCGCCCGCCGCAACTCGAAACCCCGTTTTCGGTCTTCGACAGCGGTCCGATCACGCCGAACGACGCCTTCTTCGTCCGCTATCATCTGGCCGACATTCCCTACAACCTCGATCCCGACAAGTTTACGCTTGAGATCAAGGGCAAGGTCGACCGGCCTCTCAAGCTGTCTTTGAAGGATATCCGAGGACTGCCGGCCACCGAACTGGTCGCGGTCAACCAATGCTCGGGCAACAGCCGCGGCTTCTCCGAGCCGCGCGTCGCCGGCGGACAACTCGGCAACGGCGCAATGGGCAATGCGCGATGGCGCGGCGTGCCGCTCAAGGCCGTGCTTGACATGGCCGGCGTCCAGGCGGGCGCACGTCAGGTGACGTTCAACGGCATGGATCGGCCGGTGATGGAGCCGACGCCGGATTTCGTCAAGGCGCTCGACATCGACCACGCGCGCGACGGCGAGGTGATGCTGGCCTATGGCATGAACGGCGCGGATCTGCCGTTTCTGAACGGCTTTCCGCTGCGGCTGGTGGTGCCCGGCTATTACGGCACCTACTGGGTCAAGCATCTGAACGAGATCACCGTGATCGACAATGTCTTCGACGGCTTCTGGATGAAGACCGCCTACCGGATCCCGGACACGCCATGCGGCTGCGTCGAACCCGGCACGGCGCCCAAAGCAACGATCCCGATCAACCGTTTCACGATCCGCTCCTTCATCACCAATGTGAGCAACGGCGCGCGTGTGAAAGCGCGCAAGGATGTCACCCTGAGGGGCATCGCCTTTGACGGCGGCAAGGGAATCAAGGACGTCTCGGTCTCGACCGACAACGGCACCACCTGGACACCGGCAAAGCTCGGCCGCGATCTCGGAAAATATTCGTTCCGCGAATGGACGCTGCCGGTCAAGCTCGTCGCCGGCGTCTACGACTTGCGGGTGCGCGCGACCGGCAATACGGGCGACACGCAGCCGATGGATCCGGGCTGGAACCCGGCCGGGTACTTGCGCAACGTCGTCGAAACCGTCCGCGTCACCGCGGCGTAGTGGAGTGGATTTGACATTCGCTACCCACCCAGCCGCAAGTTCGGAAAGCGAATGTCAAATCCTAAACTTCACTACAAACTTATATCTTCTAGTGGTCTTTTGATTCTAACATTCGCAAAAGTGCCTGCTGAACCACTAGCGCACAGGAGTTCGACCATGAAACGACGGCTTCTGTTCGCGATTTTGCTCATCATCGTGCTCAGCCTGATCCTGAAATACGGCGCATCGGCTGCGCCCATCGCCTATGACCTGCCGCCGGAAGCGGCAACCTTCAAACCCGGACCCAATCTCGATGTCGTCATGAACAACTGCACGGGATGCCATTCGGCGGACTACATCGCGACCCAGCCGCGCGGGCCGAAATTCAAGACCGATTTCTGGCGGGCCGAAGTCACCAAGATGATCAAGGTCTATGGCGCGCCAATTCCCGACGCCGACGTGCCGAAGATCGTCGAATATCTCGCCGCGACCTATTGACGGGCGATCCGCGGCCTCCGCCGCGCGCAGATCCGATTCTACCTTGATAGATTCTAAATATTTCCCGCGGTTCACGGCTTCGTGTTCGCCTGCGGCGTTTAGCATACAACGTGAACCTCCTATCACCCCTCCCTCACTAAAAGGCGAGCCCGCTTGCAAGCGCAGGCGATTAATCATAAGTGCACTGCCCATTCTTTCGCCGGCAGAACGCCCCACCACGAAATTGACGTCATGAATGCTACCGCCGCCCTCGTTCGTCACGCGCGCGACGCGAGGCTCTATCTGTTCCTCGGTCTGGCGAACTGGTTCATTTTTCTGGACCATATCCCCAACGACTTCGTGAGCTGGATCACGCCGCGCCATCTCGGCCTGAGCGGCGCCGCCGACATGTTCGTTTTCATCATCGGCTATAATGCAGCGCTGACCTATGCGCCGATCATGCTCGAACGCGGTGCCATCGTCGGCACGACGCGGGTCATCAAGCGTGCCTGGCAGCTCTATGCGGCCTTCATCGTGCTGTTTGCGATTTACGCGGTGTCGGTCGGCGACGTTGCCACGCGTTACGCCGCGCCCGACATCATCTACGAATTCAACTTCGCCGGCCTTCTGGAAGACCCGGTCCGCACCGTCACTCACGGTCTCCTGCTGCAATCCAGGGCGCTGAATCTCGATTTGCTTCAGCTCTCGGTCCTGCTGATGGCATTCTTCCCCGTGGCGTTGTGGTTGCTACTGCGCGCCCCGATGCTGGCGCTGACCGGTTCGTTCGCGCTTTACGTCGCCGCACGCCAGTTCGACTGGAACCTGTCGACGTTCCCGGACGGCACCTGGTATTTCAATCCATTCTGCTGGCAACTGCTGTTCGTGCTCGGCGCCTGGTGCGCACTCGGCGGCGTCAGCCGGTTTCGCGCGCTGTTTCGCGCGCCGGTCTGGGCCTATATCGGTGCGGCCTTTCTCATCTTTGCCTACGTCATGTCGATGGCCGCGCGTTTTCCCGCGCTCGGCGACCAGCTTCCGGCCTGGCTGCATGACGTTTTCATTCCGAATGACCGCGTCAATCTGGCGCCCTACCGCATCCTGCATTTTGCGGTCGTGGCGTTGTTCGCCACGCGCCTGATCCCGAAGACATGGCACGGCCTGAACTGGCCGGTCTTCAAGCCGCTGATCGTCTGCGGTCAGCAGGCGCTGCCCGTGTTCTGCGCCGGCGTGTTCCTGTCGCTGGCCGGCCATTTCGTGCTGGTGATGGGTTCCGGCTCGTTGCTCGAGCAGACGCTGGTCAGCCTTTCCGGCTTCGCCATCATGACGCTGGTCGCTGGTTACGTGGCGTGGTCCAAGCGCCAGGACAGGCATTATCTTGCGCCAATCAGCCACGGCGCTTCGTTGCGGACAAGCTAGACAGCCGATTCCTTTGAATGGTGCTTGATTGTATGCTCCGTGGAGCGGATTTGACATTCGCCACCCGTGTAGCCGCGCATCCCCAAGGCGAATGTCAAATCCTAAACTCCACGAGAATCAACTATTATAGTGGTCCTACAATTCTAACATTCGCAAAAGTGGCGGCTGCGAAGGGATGTTAGAATTGGACTACTAGCGCAAAATCCGCGTCGGAGCTTGCGATGCTTTCCAAACCTGCCGACCTCGCCCCATTCACGGCGCCCTACGCCGCGGACGATGTCGCCATCGCAGGCAAGCTCCTGGAGACGGCCCGGCTGAGCGGTGAGCGCGAGGCGCGAATCGACCAGACCGCGACGCGCCTGATCGAGGCCATCCGCAGCAACGAAGATCCGCTCGGCGGCGTCGAGGACATGCTGCGCGAGTTCGCGCTCTCCACCAGGGAGGGCCTGGCGCTGATGGTGCTGGCGGAAGCGTTGCTCCGGGTGCCGGACGCGCACACCGCCGACCGCTTCATCGAGGACAAGCTCGGTGAAGGCGACTTCGTCCATCACGAGACCAAATCGAGCGCCTTCCTGGTCAACGCTTCGGCCTGGGCGCTCGGAATGTCCGCGCGGGTGATCCAGCCCGGCGAGACACCCGACGGCACCATCGGCCGGCTGGTGAAGCGGCTCGGCGCGCCTGCCGTGCGCGCCGCCACGCGGCAGGCGATGCGGCTGATGGGAAGCCATTTCGTGCTCGGCGAGACCATCGAGGCTGCGCTCGAGCGCGCCCGATCCGGCGTCGCGCTGCGCTATTCGTTCGACATGCTCGGCGAAGGCGCGCGGACCGCGGAAGATGCACAGCGCTACTTTGACGCCTATGCGCGTGCGATTGACGCCATCGGCGCCAGCGCCGGCACGCGCCCCCTGCCAGACCGGCCGGGCATCTCGATCAAGCTCTCGGCGCTGCATCCGCGTTTCGAAGCCGTGAGCCAGCCGCGGGTGTTGTCCGAACTCGTGCCGAGGTTGGTCGATCTGGCGTGTCGCGCGAAATACCATGACCTCAACCTCACCGTTGACGCCGAAGAGGCCGACCGGCTCGAACTTTCGCTCGAAGTGATCGCGGCTGCCTTTGCCGACAGGTCGCTTTCCAGCTGGGACGGCTTTGGTCTGGCCATTCAGGCCTATCAGAAACGTGCGAGTAGCGTGATCGACTACGCGCACGAACTGGCGTCCGCGCTGAACCGGCGCATGATGGTGCGCCTCGTCAAGGGCGCCTATTGGGACACCGAGATCAAGCGGGCGCAGGAGCGCGGGCTGGCCGATTATCCGGTGTTCACGCGCAAGGCGATGACCGACCTCAACTACGTCGCCTGTGCCGAGCAACTGCTGAAGCTGCGGTCGCGGCTGTTTCCGCAATTCGCCACCCACAACGCGCTCACGGTTGCAACCGTGCTCGAGCGCGCGGGCGATCAAGGCGGCTTTGAATTGCAGCGCCTGCACGGCATGGGCGAGGCGCTCTATGAGCAGTTGACCGGGGACCGGCCAAATCTGGCTTGCCGCACCTACGCGCCCGTCGGCAGCCACCGCGATCTGCTAGCTTATCTCGTGCGGCGGCTGCTGGAGAACGGGGCGAATTCGTCCTTCGTGGCGCTCGCGGCCGACGATCAGGTGCCGATCGCGAAATTGCTGCGCCGCCCGGCCGATATCATCGGCACACCGGCCAACGCCCGGCATCCCGACATTCCGCGGCCTGCAGATCTCTACCAACCCGAACGGACGAATTCGCAAGGTCTCGAATTCGGCGACCGCCAAGCGTTGCAGGACCTGCTTGCGTCGGTTGCGGCCGAGACCGCGCCTGTGAGCGCGACCTCGTTGATCGACGGCAAAGCCGATACCGGCAAAACCCGCGAACTCTTCAGTCCCGCCGATCCGGTAAGATCGGTCGGGAGCGTGATCGAAGCGACCGTGGACGACGCGAATGCCGCCATGATCGCCGCGCGTGCTGGATTTTACGGTTGGAGTCGAACAGCGGCGGCAACGCGCGCCAGCGCTCTCGACCGCGCCGCCGAACTGATGGAGCAACGCGCCGCGCGATTCATTGCACTGCTGCAACGCGAGGGCGGCAAGACGCTGGACGATGCTGTTTCGGAAGTCCGCGAAGCGATCGACTTCTGCCGTTACTATGCCGCGCAGGGACGCGATCTCTTCGGCAGCGGTGAGGCGATGCCGGGCCCCACCGGCGAGAGCAACGCGCTGGCCTTGCGCGGCCGCGGCGTGTTCGTGGCAATCTCGCCGTGGAATTTTCCGCTCGCGATCTTCTCAGGCCAGGTGACGGCCGCGCTGATGGCCGGCAATGCCGTGGTCGCCAAACCCGCCGAGCAGACCCCGCTGATTGCCTTTGAGGCGGTACGGTTGCTGCATGAGGCAGGCATATCGCGTTCCGCGCTGCATCTCGTGCTCGGCGATGGCCGCATCGGTGCGGCGCTGACGGCCCAACCTGATGTCGCCGGCGTCGTCTTTACCGGCTCGACCGAAGTGGCGCGCACCATCAACCGTGCGCTCGCGGCCAAGGATGGCCCGATCGTGCCGTTGATTGCGGAAACCGGCGGCATCAACGCCATGATCGTAGACGCCACCGCGCTGCCCGAACAGGTTGCGGATGACGTCTTGACCTCAGCCTTTCGCTCGGCCGGCCAGCGCTGTTCGGCGCTGCGAATTCTGTTCGTGCAGGAGGACGTCGCCGACCGCATGATCGAGATGATTTCCGGCGCGGCGCGTGAACTGAGGATCGGCGACCCCACCGACGCCAGCGTCCATATCGGCCCCGTGATCGACACCGAGGCCAAGCAACGATTGGACGCGCACATCGCACGGCTCAAGCGCGAGGCGCGATTGCATTTCGAGGGAATGGCGCCCGCGGGCCAATATGTCGCCCCGCACATCTTTGAACTCGCCAACGCAAGCCAACTGACCGAGGAAGTGTTCGGGCCGATCCTGCATGTCGTTCGATATGCGGCCGGACGCCTCGACGAAGTGCTGGCCTCGATCGAACGCACCGGTTACGGGCTGACGCTTGGCATCCACTCGCGGATCGACGACGTGGTCGATACGGTGATCGATCGCCTTGCGGTGGGCAACGTCTACGTCAACCGCAACATCATTGGCGCGGTCGTCGGTGTGCAGCCGTTCGGCGGCTCCCGCCTCTCCGGAACCGGGCCCAAGGCCGGCGGCCCGCATTACCTGGCGCGTTTCGCCACCGAGCAGACCGTGACGGTCAACACGGCCGCCGCCGGCGGCAACGCGGCGCTGCTGTCCGGCGAAGAATAGCAGCGTTGCCATCGGCACAACTGCCGTTGCGTCGATCGCCGTTATCGATCAAATAAGCCGACGAAGGGCGTGGGACGACCTTCCACGGCGCGGAATAAGATCAACAACAGGCCAAGGACATTTCCAATATGGCGGGCATCTTCGAGGGCTTAAAAATTCTGGATTGCGCGAGCTTCATCGCGGCGCCTGCGGCCGCAACCGTGCTGTCGGACTTCGGCGCCGAAGTGATCAAGATCGAACCGCCGGGAACGGGCGATCCCTATCGGCTGCTGCCGAAACTGCCGGGCTATCCGGCGAGCCCGCATAATTTCGCCTGGCTGCTGGAAGGACGAAACAAGCGGAGCCTCGCGCTCGATCTCTCCAAGCCCGACGGACGCGACGTGCTGTACCGCCTTGCCGCTGAAGCGGATGTGTTCATTACCAATTTCCCGCCCGGTGTACGCAAGCGCCTTGGCATCACTTATGAAGAGATCAAGCCACTCAACCCGCGTCTGATCTATGCGTCTTTCACCGGCTATGGCGAAAAAGGCGCCGAGGCCGACAAGCCCGGCTTCGACAGCAACGCCTATTGGGCGCGATCGGGCCTGATGGATCTTGTACGCGCGGACGAGAACACCACACCGGCGCGCTCAACGCCCGGCATGGGCGATCACCCTTGCGCGATGGCGCTCTATGGCGCGATCGTCACGGCGCTTTACAAGCGTGAGCGCACGGGCGAAGGCTCCCACGTCGCTTCGAACCTGATGGCGAACGGACTGTGGGCGGCGGGCGTACTGGCGCAGGCCAAGCTGTGCGGCGCAAAGTTCGAACCGCGGCGACCGCGCGAGCGGGCGCTGAACGCCGTGACCAATCACTATCGCTGCAAGGATGGCCGCTGGCTGATCCTGTCGCTGCTGAACGAAGAACGGCAATGGCCGCCGCTGATGCGCTGCATGGGGCGCGAAGACCTCATCGAGGACCCACGCTTTGCCACCAAGGCCGACCGCCATGCGCGCTCGATCGAACTGATCGCGATCTTCGACCAGGTGTTCGCCACCAAAGACCTCGCCGAATGGCGCGGGCTTCTCGACGGCAACGGCCTCGTATTCGGCGTGGTCAATATCCTCGACGATATTCCCAACGACAGGCAGATGATCGAAAATGACGTGCTGGTGCCGTTTGCGAACGACACCATGCTGACGATCAACAGCCCGATATGGATCGACGGCACCGAGAAAGCCAGGCCGAGGCATCCTCCCGAAGTCGGCCAGCACAGCGAGGAAATCCTGCGCGAGGCCGGTTACGACGAGGCCGCGATCCGGAACCTGAGAGCCTCCGGCGCAGTCGCGTAAGGAAGCGAAAATGCCGAGCTATCGACTGCATTACTTTCCGGAATCCGGCAACAGCTACAAGCTCGCGCTGATGCTCACGCTTTGCGGCGAGAGCTTTGAGCCGGTCTGGACCGATTTCGCCGGCGGCGTGACACGGACGGCGGAGTGGCGGAAAGCCGTCAACGAGATGGGCGAGATCCCGGTGCTGGAAGAAGACGGCGTGCGCCTGACCCAGACCGCACCAATTCTGCTTAGGCTTGCCAAGCAGTACGGCCGCTTTGGCGGCGAAAGCGCCGACGAGAAATACGAAGTGCTGCGCTGGCTGTTCTGGGACAACCACAAGCTCTCCGGCTACATGGCGACCTATCGTTTCCTGCGCACCTTCACGCCGTCGGCTGACCCGAACGTGCTGAAATTCCTGCGCCGGCGTCTCGACGACTTCCTCGGCATTCTCGAGAGGCATGTACAGGGAAGTGCATTTGTCGCCGGCGAGCGGCCGACCATCGCCGATCTTTCGATGATCGCCTATCTTCACTATCCGGGCGACGAGACGGGATATGATTTCGAGGCGAGCCATCCCGCGGTTAATCGCTGGCTACAGCGCGTCGCGGCGCTGCCGGGCTGGCGTTCGGCCTACGATCTCCTGCCGGGCAAGCGCCTGACGCATCACGCCGGCAAAGGCGCCTGAGGCCGTCGCTCCCTACTTATTATGGATCATCACCCAGCCGAATGCGATCAGTCCGATCACGACGGCGACTGCGATCGCCCAGACACTGACGCGAATGGAGCTGGTCGTTTGCCGCGCGCTCTCGTTGGCGGCGATCTCGCGGTTGCGTTCCTTGCTCTCTCCGGTCGGATCGGTCACGACGCAGCTCCCGCAAAAACTATGGCTACAAGCTACCTTATGCTGGTGCCCGCGTCACCGCCTCGAGCGGCGGCGCCGGAGCGCTGACGTCTTCGCCGCCGTCGCCCAGTCCCGCCAACCGGCCGAGTGAAAACGCCGCCAGCGCCGCGCACAAGGCCGCGGCGGCGGCCAACATGAAGATGGACGACGTCCCCAATCCAAATCCGAAAAGCCTCATCTCCAAAGTAGCGCCAGCGACCAGCGGCCCGACAATCGACCCCACGCGCCCAACCCCGAGCGCCCAGCCCACGCCCGTCGCCCGGATCGACGTTGGATAGAAGCCGGCGGCGAGCGCATTGGCCGCGATCTGGCCGCCGACAATGCAAAACCCGGCGGCGAAGATGGCCATGGTGACGAAAACAATCGAATGACCGAGCTGGCCGATCGCGGCAACTGCGAACACGGCGATGAAGTAGACCAGCGCGAGCGCACGGAACGAGAACCGATCGATGACGCTGCCGAGCGCAAGCGTCCCGGCCACGCCGCCGACTTGCAACATCGAGCCGGCGACAACGGCGGTGGAGACCGATGCACCGAGATCGTTGAGCACGGTCGGCAGCCAGTTCGACAGCAGATACAGATCAAGCAGGCTCATGAAGAACACGACCCACAACAACAGCGTGGCCAGCGTTCTTCCGCCCTGGAAAAGATGCGCAACAGGAAGCCCCGCTAACGCCGGCTCGTTGACGACGAAGCGGGTCGCTTGCGAGAAAACCGCTTTCGGATCGACGCGGGCGAGCAGTTGCGCGACCCGCTGATGGGCATGTCCGGTCAGCGCCAGGAACCGCACCGATTCCGGCAATCGCAACGCCAGGATCGGAGCGAGCAACAACGGGGCGATGCCGCCAACGACGAACACCGACCGCCAGCCGAATTGCGGGATCAATGCCGCCGCCAGCAAGCCGCCAAGCGCGGCCCCGATCGAAAAGCCGACGAACATCACCATCACCATGGTGGCGCGGCGGCGGCGAGGATTGAATTCGGAGGTCATCGCAATCGCATTCGGCATCGCGCCGCCGAGGCCGAGCCCGGTCAGAAACCGAATTGCAAGCAGCGTATTGACGTCCCTGACGAAGGCAGTCGCCAGCGCCCCGAGACCGAAGGCGAGCGTCGATAATACGATGATCCGCTTGCGTCCAACGCGGTCCGCGAGCGGACCGAACAACAACGCGCCGATCATCAAGCCGAACAGGCCGGCGCTGAACACCGGCCCGAGCATGCCCCTGCTAAGCCCCAGATCCCTGGTCAGCGCGGGCGCGACATAGCCGATCGCCTGGGTGTCGAAGCCGTCGAGAAACAGCACCGTTGCGCAGGTCAGAAGCAGTTTGACCTGGAAGGCGCCGACCGGCTGCACATCGATGAAGGCCGCGACATCGACCGCTGGCGCATCTGGCGCGGACGTTCCGCTCACGCGCGCAACGCTTCTTTGGAAAATCCCGCGATCTTTTTGTAGCTGTCGGACAGCGCGACCAGCTCTTCATGGCTGATGACGTCGCCAATCGCCTTGAACGGCGTGTCGTTGGTGCGCTGGTAGACCTCGCGCAGAATCGCATCAGGCGGATTGGTGCGGTTGGTCAGGACGATGCGGGTGGTTTTCTCCAACCGCTCCTTCTCGTAGGCCGCAAAGGCCGCAACGGGATCGGCGGTGGCTGACAATGCGTTCACCATCGCCCGGGTGTCGAGGATCGCCTGGCCTGCGCCGTTCGAGCCGCGCGGCACCATCGGATGTGCGGCATCGCCGAGCAGCGTGACGCGGCCAAAACTCCAGCGCGGCAACGGGTCCTGATCGACCATCGGAAATTCCAGCACGCTGTCGGCGGCGCGGATGAAGGCGGGAACGTCGAGCCAGTCGAAATGCCAATCGGCGAAGGCGCCGATGAAATCGTCGATGGAGCCCGCACGGTTCCAGTCGCGCCGGCGATAGTTCGGCGTTTCGATCTCGGCGACCCAGTTGACGAGCTGCAAGCCGTCGGAGCCGGCCTCGCGGATCGGATAGATCACCATCTTGCCGTGCGAGAGCCAGCCGGCGCGCGTCAGGCTCGCGCCCGAGAGGATCGGCTTCCACCGCGTGACGCCGCGCCACATGTTGACGCCGGAATAGCGCGGCTCGCCTTCGTCCGGGAAGAACTGCTTGCGGATCACCGAATTGATGCCGTCGCAGGCGATCGCCGCGCGCCCGCGGACGCTTTGGCCGGATGCAAAGCGCAAGGTGAGGCCAGCCTCATCCTGCTCGACGCCGGTGCAGAGATGATTGGTGGCAATGCGGTCGGAGCCAACGCGATTTTTAAAGGCTTCCAACAACACCATTTGCAGGTCGCCGCGATGAATCGAAAACTGCGGCTGGTCGTAGCCCGCCGCGCGCCCGAGCGGTTCCTGATAGATCAGCTGGCCGAAGCGGTTGAAGAAGGTCGAATCCCTGGTTGCAATCGCAACCCGCGCGAGATCGGCCTCGAGGCCGAGCGCAGCGAGTTCCTTGGTGGCGTGGGGCAAGAGGTTGATGCCGACGCCGACGGCGCGGATTTCCGGCGCGGCCTCGAAGATACGGCAGGGGATTTTCGCCGCATGGAGCGCCAGCCCCAGGGTCAGGCCGCCGATGCCGCCACCAACGATCAGGATCTCGTCCATGTTTCCTCCCGCGTCTTTATCGGCGGTTTTGGCGATGAAACACGATTAGTGAGCCTACTGTCAATCTGCCGGAACCGTCCGCCGGCTACCGGTTGCCGACAAAACACATGCCCATGCGCGACGCCTCGCTCATCACCTGGCAGGAAAGCCCCTTGGCGCATCCCCACGAGGTGAAGCTGCGGTCATTGTCGGCGGCTTTCGCGCTCGGGCCGTAGCAATGCGCGCCCCAGCCATCGTCATATTCGGTGCCTGCCAGCTCGCGGTTGCCGCGCAGCTGCGGCCGCTCGGAAAAGCCTCGGCTGTAATCGACGTCTTTGCCATCGCGGATTTCGGTCAGGATTTCGCGGCGGCGAACCTGGTCGCCGAAAAAATGCGGCGAAGCCGGCACGATCGTAGTGTTGGACGGATTTTGCGCCATCCAGTCGACGCCCGGAAAATGAAAGCCGCCGATGCCGCGGGTCTGGTGGCAGCCGGCGCAGGTAATGTCGTTGAGGCGGCGTGCAAAGCCCGCAACCGAGCGAATATTCTGCAACTTGATCCCGCGCGCGGCAACCTTTTGCAGCGCCGTGACAACATCCTCGTTCGAAAAGACGGGATTGTTGCCCTCGCCTTGCAAGAGACCGAAGGAAGGCAGCGAAGCTGAAGGCGAAAATCCGATCGGGGCCGACGCAATCGCAGCCTTAGCCAGAAATTCTTTCGGGATCAGCACGGTGCCACGATCGAATTCGGCAAGGTGCGAGGGATCGAGCAACCAGGCCTTGAAGTCGCGCCTGAGCTTTTCGTCCGACAACAAACGCTCACGATCGATCTGGTCTTCCAGCGTCGCTTCCTCGAATGCTCCCGTGTTCGGATTGTAGTCGAAGACCTTCAGGAGATAATCGGTGCGAAATTCATGCGTCGGCGATTGCGTGACGTGCACGATCTGAAGATTGGTTTCGATGCGCTCGATGTTATCCGGCCCGATCGAGGAGAGCGCGCCCTCGGGCGACGTCAGCCGGTTCGCGAGCGCGGCGCCTGTGAGCGGCGAGTTGGCGGTGTCGAGCCAGCGGCGGGCCATCGTCGCGCAGGTGAGCGAGATGGCGCGGCCATCGGCCCTCGCCTTCAGTACCAGGTTGAGCGTCATCGGCAGCCGCGCCGAGGCACCGTGATCGTCGACCGGCGGCGCATCCGGCTGCGTGAGTCGGTAGATCAGACGGATTTCGCCGCAGCTCCCGGGCGCCACAAAAGCGCGGTCCATCCGGTTGACGATGCCCGCGAGCACAAAACGGTTGGCCTGCGAATAAAGCTGATCGCGATCGAACAACTGAAAATCGAACTGCGGCCCGACACCGATAGTCTGGTTCGGGAGTTCGCGCTTGTGACGCTCCACGTAGCGCTCGAATTCGTCGTCGAGCGATTTGCGGATCGGCGATACCGAAGGGAGTGCAAACAGCGCGCTATCCGTGAGCGGTTCGCTCGATGACGCCGACAGCATCCGCGCCAGCCCGAACGGGCCGCGATCGAGCTCGCGCAAAGCGTCGGGATCGGTGATCGCCGCGCCACGTTCCAGCAAGGGAGAACTTTGCCCGGAACTCGACAGAAACAGAACGCTTGCAAGGATGATGAGGAGATGACGCAAGGAACCCATGTCCTGACAAACACC
>Ga0265314_10003810_pt1 | contig 14412 bp, 4 predicted proteins | sample 4126metaG_FD_203106 | JGI IMG/M metagenome (GOLD analysis project Ga0265314, IMG submission 203106) | Rhizosphere microbial communities from Carex aquatilis grown in University of Washington, Seatle, WA, United States - 4-1-26 metaG | ecosystem: Host-associated > Plants > Roots > Rhizosphere >... | reverse complement strand
GATCCCACGGCTGAGGTTGCTCGCATTGTTCATCGTCAGCGTCGCGTCCGCGGCGACGTCAATACTCGTTGGCGGTTGTGGGCAGCGGCCCCTTCCTCTGACAACCCTCGACAATCCTCCACCGCCGTACGACGCCGGAGCCGAAGCTGTCGACGGCTCCGGCGACGGGCCCCAGGGCTCGATCGATGCGCCAGCTGATGTCCCCGACGTCCCGCCCACGCTCGGGGATGTCTCCATCCACTGGATCGACGCGTCTCCCATCCAGCTCCTCGCCGGAGCCGCGATGTTCTTCCGGTTCGGCGTTCAGTCCACCGTACCGCACGCGACGACGGTCGCGCTCGCTGCGCGCCTGTCGGTGCCCGGCTGGACCTCGTCTTTGTTCGACCAGAATCTCGACCCGTTGCCCGCGAGCGGGATCGCGGTGGACGCGCGAGCCAGCGCCGAGCTCTGGGTTCGCGTCGATCCCGTCCCCGATCAACTCGGAGAATCCTTCATGCTCGCCGTCGACGGGACGGCGGCTCCTCTATCAGCGACCACCGGTTGGCTCGGCTTCACGATCGGCCAGATTCCCGCCTGGCCCGATGGCTCACACACCATCCTGCCGGGCACCACGAACCTGGGGCCTGGGGTCACGTTTGACGGCTCGACCGTCACGGCGAGGCCGGGCAGCCTGGCGTCGTTCACCTTCAAGTTTCTTTTCATCCAGGGAGGCGACGGCTTCAGCGTCTCCGTCAGAGAGGTGGGCGGCGCATCCGGCTGGGGTCCTTTCCTCACCTCGGGCATTCCCACCCAGATCGCGCCCAACACCACACGCTCTCTCGGTTTCGGAATCGGGATGGGCGCGACGGGCGCCGCCCATGCCGGCTACATTCGTTTCGACGTGCTGCAGAACGGCAACGCGATCAGATCGATCCTCGTTGCCGTTGCCGTGGCGCCGTCGCCCTGACCAAGAAGCGACGACCATCATCAGGATCGGGTTCTCGGCTGCGCGAGACTCCGGCAGGCAAGGTTAGGCGTGGCAACCTTCGCCCCACTCACGAGGAAGTCGCAAACCGGCAAGGCTCCGCAACCGATCGTCCCAAAGAAGCCGCCGCCACCGAAGATCGAGAGTCGCCCGCGCGTCCCCGAGCGGCGGCCCGAGCTACCGCCGTTCGCGATGCGCGGCGGGTCGGACCTGGTGCAAGCGAAGCTCCGGGTGAGTCAACCTGGCGACGCCTCCGAAGTCGAAGCGGATGCCGCTGCCGAGCGATTGACGGCCGGTCTGCCGGCACCGGTGGGACCCGCACCCGCCGATGCGGATCCGAACCAGCAGCCGGACGAATCGACCGCCTCGGAGCAAAAGGTCCTGACGACCAGCGCGGAGGTCGCGTCCGCCGGCACCGCGGCCGGTGACGAGAGCGCCTTCGCCAGACGCAGCGCCGCTGGACCCCGGTTCGTCGGCGCAAACACGCAGGCGCAGCTTCGCAACAGCGCGGGCCGGGGCGCGCCCCTGGAAGAGTCGGACCGCGCGAGCTTCGAGGCCGGGCTCGGCCATGACCTCGACGGCGTGCGCGTTCATCGCGACGCCGAGGCGGCTCGGATCACGGCCGACGCCGGCGCTGTGGCCCTGACGCACGGACGCGACATCTACTTTTCGCCTGGTGCTTACGCCCCGCGAACGCCGTCGGGAGCGCGGCTGCTGGCCCACGAGATCGCGCACGTGGCGCAGCAAGCGCAGCGCGCACCGGCCGTTCAGCGTCAGGCGGCGCCGGCGCCCGCCGCGGAACAGGTCCGCAAGTTCAAAGTCCACTTCCCGAAGGGCGCGCAGCTCGACGGCGCGGAGGCCGGGGCTCTCACCTTGACGCAAGCCTTCGGCGTGACGCTGGCGCAGGCGCGGCAGCTGCTCGTTCGCCACCACGCCCAGTGGGCGGAGACCTTCACGCTCACCAAGAGGGATCGCGAGCAGGGATTCTTCAACGTCGACATGTCGGAAGGGCTGTACGACGAGGTGCGGGACGAGCTGGCCGGCATGCGCGAGGAGGCAAAGCGCACCAAGGATTTCGGCAAGCTGCCCAAGAGCGAGCAGCAGAAGGTCAACGACGAGGCCGACAAGCAGTTCTGGAAGGAGATCGACGACAAGACCAACGAGAAGATCGATCCCAAGAAGGGCGCCGCCGAGCAGCAGAAGGCGGAGCAGTGGAAGATGATCCGCGACCAGCTGCTGCAGCTGCGCGAGATCCTGGGAGCACTGCCACCGGCCGTGCGGAGTGTCATGGGCGACCCGTCGCGGTTCACCCCCACCCAGTACGAGCAACTGGTTCGCATCGGCACGAAGCTCAAGGGCCTGAACGCCGATGATCTCGAGCTTTACAAGATCATCGCGACCGCGACGACCATCGATCTCGACGCGGTGGAGACCAGCCTCGATCAGTTCATCTCTTTCAAAGAGAAATATCGGCAAGCACTGCAGACGAACACCGCGCCCCCCGCGAGCAGCGGCGGGGACAAGCCGGCGCCCGCGGCCGGCGACCAGGCGGAGCTGCCGCTCGACAAGCAGCTCGAACGATCCTGGGAGGGGTTCGACAAGGCGGGCTTCGGAAAGATGGACGCCGCGTCCAAGGAGGCGACTGCGCGGCAGATCGCCGCGCAGCGCACCGCGACGCAGATCCGGTACATGACCACGCACCCCGGCGAGACCGCCGTCAACATGGCCAAGGGTCTCAATCCGGCGGAGCTGGCCCAGGGGATCGAGAAGGACGTGAAGGAGTTCAAGGGCTCCGAGAGCAGCTGGGGCAAGTGGGCCGCCGGCACGGGAATCGGGGGCAAGACCGCCGGGTGGATCGCCGGCGTTGCGGCCGTGGCCTGGGTGGTGATGTGGTTCATCCCCGGGGTCAACCTGGCCAACGCCATGGCGACGGCGCTGGCGGTGGCCATGTACGCCGGCCTCGCGTCGGTGGTGCTGGCCGGGGCGTCGTCCGAGCTGCATATCCAGGCCGCGGCCGCTTCCAAGACGGAAGGTGAGTTCGAGAAGCAAACCAACGCCGCCGCGGACGAGCTGACCAGCTTCGTGCTGGGCGCTGCGCTGCTGGCCGCGGCCTTCGTGCTCAAATTCCTCGGCCGCGTCAAGTTCGTCCAGCGCTACCTCAACATCGGCAAGGTCCTGAACGACGCCAAGGTCAAGGCGTGGAATGCCGTCGGCGTCGACGCGCTCCGGGCCGTGCGGCAAGAAGCCGTGGCGGCCATCCAGAGCCAGGTGGCTGCGCTCGACGCGGAGATCCAGCCCGCCCAGGCCGAGCACCTGGCGCTGCGCAAGCAGATCGAGGCGCTATCGCCCGCCGATCTCATGAGGAAGATCGCGACCGATCCCGCCTTCGCTAGCCAGCTCGGGCTCGACCCGCAACAGGCCAAGGCGTTCGGACCGGCGGCGGAGGGACCGCTCGCGGAGCAAGGCGCGCCGAAGGCGAAAGCCAAGATCCTCGAGGCGATGGACGACGCGGCCGCCGAAGCGAAGGCGCGGATCGATCGCTTCAAAGGCGACGTGCAAAAGTCGATCGACGACCTCACCGGGGCCGACGACAAGAGCTCGTTCGACTCGGCGGTCAACCGCGCCCAGAAGACTCTCGCCCCCGAAGAACAGGCACGCGTCAGCGACGAGGCCGGCAAGGCGTATCAGGACCGCAAGCTCAAGGCGGCGCTCGAGGAGCTGGAGAAGCAGGCCGCCAAGGCGAAAGCCGACGCGGCGGCCGCGAAGGCGAAAGTCGACGCCGACGCGGCGAAGGCCGAGGCCGACACGGCCACAAAAGCCAAGACCGGAACCGCTGCCCAGCCCGCGACCGCGGGCGTGAAGCCGAAGCCACCGGAGGCCGGCGCGCAGCCGGCGGAGAAAAAGCCCGGGACCAGCACGAAGGACGCAACCCCGGCCGCCGACGCTTACCTCGAGGCCGGGAAGAAGCTGGGGCTCTCGGATTCGACCGTCGACCAGCTGCGCAAGGCCAACGTGGAGATGACCCGCGTCGCGGATCTCATCAAGAAAGGCAACGCGCCCGAGATCGCCGCCGATCTCGCGGTCCGCGAGCTGGATCTGGCCAAGACGTTCGAGGCGGTGAAAGTCGCGAAGGGAAAAGAGGCCACGCGCCTCGCCCGCCTGGCTGCCGACGGCGGCATCATGAGTCGGGTCGAGCAGCTCATGGACTACGCCCGCAAGGGCCTCTACGGAAATCCCCGGAAGCTTCCCCAGCTGATCACGGCGATCGGGAAAGGCTCTCTGCAGCACATTCAGGCCATCGACGACGGTCTCTCCCGGCTGGGCCAGGGGCACACGGTCGACATCGAGGCCGAGGCCGACATCGTCGACCACACCACCCAGGAGGCGATCCAGCACAAGCAGGTCAGCGGCAAGGCAGCGGAGGCGCTGGGGGATAACGTCAAGAGCGCCCTCAAGCAGCTGGCCGGCAAGAGCGATCCCAAGGAGATTCCGCCGCCCGGGTTCAAGCGCATCGCCGACATCCGCATCATCGAGCCCACGAACCCCAACTTCGCCGCCGACGAAGCGACGCTCAGCCGATACCTGAAGGAGATGAAGGCGCTCAGTGAAAAGATAGGGACCGACCCGGACGCGGATCCGAACGCAAGGATGGAGGGGCTCGACGGCAATTTGCAGGTGCGGATCACCAATTCGAAGGGTACGTTCAAATTCGACGGGCCAGACTTCGACCCGGTCAAATGAACGAACGCAATCACTGGATCACCTTCCCGAACCACTTCGTCGTGCGCTGGGGCGCCTTTCTGCAGGGGCCGCGTGGTGACGGGGACGCGCTGGCGCGCTTCGCCGCCGGCGTGATCGACGCAGGCGTTCGGCAGGCTGTCTTCAGCCCGGTTCGCCTCCCCGATTTCTCATCCGCGGGCGACGGGCCAATCACCGCCGCTGCATACGCAGACAACATGCGCGCTCAGATGCAGCGGCACGGACGTGTGTCCCTGTTTTCGGGCAACGTCGGTCCCGGACCCAAGCTCTGGACGCAGGCCCGCCTCGCCTATTTTCGCGGCGACGAGATCGTCGAGGAGGAGGTAGGCGACGTGGGCGCCCTGCTCCAGACGCTGCGGCCGGATGTGGTCGAGCGAGGCGGGATGTTCATGCGAGGAGCTCCTCCGATCGCCGTCGAGGGTATGACCGTGCCGCTCAGCCGCGATCAGGAGGTTCGTGTCGAGATCCGCCTCGACACCGACATCTGGTTTCCGCGCGTGATGGGCATTCTCGAAGAGGCCCCCGAGGAAGGCGACCTCCCCGAGGCGTTCGACAACCACGCGCTGGCTGAGCGCCACACCCCGCGCCTCAACGCTTTCCTGAACGAGGTGAGAACGCTCACGGTGGCGCTCGGAGGACGATGGGAGGTGCTGGAGGTCGACCCCTTCGGGGCCGACTACGCGCCGATGTGGAACGAGGGCGGGATCCTTCTCTGATCAGAACGCGACGCTGAAGGCTCCGAACCCGACGCTGCAGGTTCCGCTCAGAACGTGACGCTGAAGGTGGCCATGATCGTGATTCCCTTCACCGCGCCCTCTGCGGCGTACGGCTGATAGCCGACGCCGGTGGCCTTGATCCCGAAGCTGACCTGGCCTCGCTTGACGGCGGCCGCCTGCTGAGCGGCTTCGAGCGCGGCCTTGATCGCCGGCACGTGAGCGTGGATCACGTTGTCGTAGATGTCCTTGGGGCTTCCCTTGGGTCCGGCTGACAGGCCACGGGCCGCGGCGCCGACCGCGGCGCGAGCGTTGGCGAAGACGCCGGCCAGCGATGCGAGGTCGGGGACCTCCGGCCCGAACGACAGGCCGATCTGCCACTGGTTGGGATCGATCGCCGCCGTGAACGACAGCGGCCCGACGTTGGTCGAGAACTTCACGCCGAGATCGGTGGTGCCCTGGATCGACGTCGTGGTCCTCGAGGCGCTGTCCCTCGTCGTGAACTTCACGCCCTCGGTGTCGACGACCACCTGCTTGCCGTCCTTCACGATGTCGGGCGTTTTTCCGAACGCGACGAGCGTCGTGCGCCCGCGGCTCTCGGTCACGGAGATCGCCAGCGCGTCGGTCACGCCCTGCGCCGCGGCCGCCTTCACCTCGTCGGCCGTGTTCTTGGTCGGCAGCTCGTCTTTGGGCAGCGGCAGCCTCAGCTGGCTGGCGGCGTCGTGAATCAGCTCCAGGACGTGCTCGTCGGTGGCGACCACGAGCGAGGGCTGGTCGCGTCCCACCTCGCGCCGCACCCGGCGGATCAGATCGGGCATGCTGACGGTGATGACGATGTCGGCCTTGTGAGCCGCCATCCACGCGAGCACGGCCTGGTTCTCGCTCGTCGTCACCGAGGGCGACGCCGTCGCCGCCGACGCGTCGAGGCCCGGCCCGAGCGGCCTGTTGACGTCGATGCCGATCGCTCTCAGGTCGCCGAGCGCGGGCGTCGCGGTCGCCTTGCCTCCGGTCGGATCGAACGTGAACGGTGCGGCCGTCGCGGGGAGTGTCAGGGGCGTGCGCGGGGCCGCCGGGCTCGCGTCGTCCTTTTGCACGGGCGCCTTCGACCCACGCGGGCCGCGGCTGCCGTCACCCGCGCCCGCGATGCTCCCGCCGCGACCGCGGAGCGACGCGTGATCGAACCAGCGCTCGACGGAACGGCCGGAGACCACGTCGTCGGCGACGGCATCGGCTTGCCGCTCGAAGCGATCGCCCGCGCGCCCGACGCCGCCGTCCAGCTGGATACCGGCGCGCTGCTGAACGACGTGCGCGGCTTCGTGCGCGGCCAGGTGCAGGTCCGGCTGCGCTGCAAACGCGACGTCGCGGCCCGAGGTGAACGCGCGCGCGCCGATCGCGCGCGAGGCGTCCGCGGCCGCCCCACCCACGTGCGCACGGACGCCGGACACGTCGTACCGGCCGAACGAGCGCTGGATGACGTCACGGTATGGCAGCGGCGCGCCGTCACCGCCGAAGCCGTGCGCCGCCATCCTCTGGATCTCGTCGTCGTCGACGTCGCTCGAACGCCCCGTCCCCTTCTTCTGTACCGGCGCGGCCAACGCGGGCTCCGCCGTGGCCACCGGTTGCGAGCCGGCCTGGCTTGGCGGCGGCGGCAGGATCAGATCCAGGCTGTCGATGTGAAGCCCGACGAGCTTGATGTGGTCGCCGGTCTTGACGATGTTGACCTTGCTGTGGCCCACGTCGATCTTCGCTCCGCCGCGCTGAAGCGCCACCTTGTTGAGACCCGCGGTCAGATTGATGTCGTGGCCCTCGTGCGCCTCCCCGGAGAAGTAGATCCTGGTCCCCGCGGACACGGTCGCACCTTGGATGGTGAGCGGTTTCGCGGCGACCACCTCGAAGTAAGCGGCGCCGGAGGCGCGTTTGTACTGCACCCCCTTGGAAAAGAGCTCGCTCATTTGCGACTTCTTCGGGTCGTCCGGATCTTGAGCTTTGGTGAGCCCTCCCACCTTGATTGCCAGCGCCGCCAGCCCGCGAATATCCAGCGGCACGAAGATGCTCCCGTTCTTGAAGAGCAAATAGGCCCCGCCCAGGAAGGCCACCAGCCCCGAGATGAAGCTGTTCGTCCCGAGGAAGCGGATTTGACCGGTGGCGCCGTCGACCGTGAAGCCCTCGGTCGAAACCGGGAGACCCAGCGTCTTCAAGGAGCTGTACGACAGCTTGGGTTCGAAATCGATGACGGCGGCGGAGATGTTGCCGTCGACGATGTCGAGCAGCATCCCCATGACGGTGTTCGGCGCGACGCTGATGCCCCCGTAGTTGCCCGGCAGCACCGGGACTTGCAGGTCGATCCGCGCGGTCTTCACCAGCCTGGCCGCTTCGACGTCTTCGTCGGCCTCCTGCGGGCTCAGCCGCGGGGGTGTTTTCGTCTTCTTGTCGAACGCCTCCTGCGCCGCGGCCTGCTTTGCCGCTGTCTCCTTCGCTTCGTCGGCGCCGGCGCGGTCCTTTTGCTGCTTCGTCGACACGTCGTCGACGTCCGCAGTCGCGCTCAACTCGCGAACGCTGGCGCTGGTCGGCGTGCCCGATTTGAAGCCGGCCTTGATCTGCTTCGACGACGCGTGGATGGTGCCCTTGTAACTCGCGCTTTCGTCCTCGTATTTGAACGCGCCCGAGGCCGTCATCGATTGGGCTTCCACGCTCTCGAGCAAGCGGTTGGGATCCAGCTTCACCTTGACGGGCGCGGCCTTCGGGTCGCGCGTGCCGACGAAGCTGATATCCGCGCCGTCCACGGTATATTTTCGCTTCTTGTCGTCGGTGAAATCGACGTTGGCCTTGGCGTCGACTTCGGACGCCGTTATCTCCATCGCGCCTTTCCGCGGGCCTTGCGTCACCTCCCGCTCGGCGATGTCCTTGACCGTGATCTGGCCCTGGAGGCGATTCTTTTCGATGAAATCCAGCGCCGCGTCCAGCTTGGGCAAGGTGTCGGCCGAGATCAGACTCCGCGCGTTTTCGCTGCGCAGCCCCTGGAGCCGGCTGGCGTCGCCGGTGATCCGGACGAAATCAGCCGACAGGTTGTTCCCCGCTATCTTGCCGCCCCGAATATCCAACGTCACCACAGGCGTTGCATTCGGATCCGGATCGGCGATCACCTGAACGAAGAGCGATTCGAAGTCGTGGCTCGACACGTCCTTGCCGGTCGGCGTGTCCTTGCCAACCAGCTTCAGCATCACGCGACCGACCTGCGGGATCGAGAGCTCCGCGGAGACGGTGCCGCGAGCGACGACCCGCCCGTCCTTGACGCCGACCTCGACGTCGGTGGCGCGGGCCTTGAAGTCGGTCTTTTCCTCGATGGCCTTGATCGCGATCTTGGCTGCGGCCGCGACCTGGGGAGGCAGCGCCTCGACCTGCGAGAGGATCGCCTTGAAGAGCGCCTTCCGCTTCTCTTCGTCGCCGGCCTGGGTGATGTTCACGCGGTCGGAGACGGCCTTGGCGCCGGTGGCAGCCGAGCCCAGGCCGCCGGTCGCCGCCGCCGCGTTGCCCTCGTGGCCGGCGTTGGCCGCGGCGGCGGCAGCGGCGGCGCCCGCCGCCATCTCTCGTGCGGCAACCGAGGTCGGGGCTGGCACCACCGCCGCCTGGAAGGCCGGCTCGACGATGAAGAGCGCATCGCCGTCGTTCACCGTGGCGGTGAACTTGTCGAAGAACACCTCGGACGCCGCCTGGGTGTCGATGCCCCTGAAGCCCTGGATGTTCACATGAACCTTGCCGAGCGCGGGGACGTCAAACGACGCGTCGAGCTGACCCTGGACGCGCATGTCGCCGTTCTTGTCGTTGACGTCGACCTTGATGTCGCTGATCGAGACGTCGCCGGTGCCGCTGACACCGTTGACGGCAAACTTATCAATGGCGAGCACCGCCTGCTGCACCTCCTCGGGGAGGAACTTGATGTTGGCGACCAGCGCCTTCTCCAGATCCTCCAGGTTCTTGAGGTTGCCGTGCGCCGCGATCTTCTTCGCCTTGAAGACGTACCGGCTCGCCGCGACGATGTCCTGATCCTGCTCGGCGGTGATCGACGCCGCGGCGGTGCCTTGCGGTCCGAGCAGGTTGACCACCAGGCGGTCGAAGCCGATCGCCTTGGGACCGCCGTTGGTATTGCCGCGCTCGCGAAAGTTCGTGACGGTGACGTCGAGCGACCCGACCTTGCCCAGCGCTACCTTGCCCGTGATCTGGCCCTGGATCGTCTCCTCGCCGGTCGGATCCAGCTTGACCTCGACCCCTTTCAACGTGACGTACGCGTTGAGGGTCAACGAAGTCGCCGCGACCAGATCGCTGACACGCTTGACGACCGGCGGAAGCGACCCGGTCGAACGCTTCAAGACCTCAGCCAGCGCGCTGACGCTGCTGCCGGAGCCCCTGACCGTGAGCGTGTCGATCTTGAAATCCTGACCGGGCTTCTCGCCTGCGACCTTCTTCCCGATATCCTCGTCTTTGATGATCGCCTTGATCCCGCTCGCGCTGATGCTGGCGGCGATCTGTCCGCCGTAAGAGATCGTCGCAACGAACGTCTGAACGGACGCGTTCGTGAGCGACCCCATTCCGTCGACCGCGATGCCCTTGAGATCGAGGAGGGCGGTCGTGCCGGGCGATCGGCCCGCGAGCTCGATGGTGAGATCGCTGCCGATCTTGAAGGCGCCACCCTCGGCGGCTTTTGCCGAGACGTTGCCGCGCAGGCCGGCGTAGATCCCCAGCTTCTGGATCGCGGGCAGCGCGCCCGAGATCCACCTCGGCAACTTGCCGAGCTGTTCATTGAAAGCCCGGATGATCGCCCGCAGGTCGCCCTGGACCTCGAACTTGAACGCGGCGTCACCGCTGGTCACCGTGCCCTGCGTGTCGGCCGCCGCGTGCCCGGACACGTCGGTCAGCATGACCGACGCCAGAAACTTGCCGTTCGTGTCGTTGAGGAGCGCGTGCAAGTTCTCGAACGTGGCGGCGCTCTTGGACCCGACAGGGGTGTCGTCGAGCCCATAGGGCCTGGAGCCACCACCTGGCTGGGGTCCCAGGACCGACCCGAGCGTCTGTTGCTGGAGACCGCCGCGGAGTCCCTTGAGCTCGACTGAGAGCACGCCCAGCGTCGGGACGGCGACGGTGACCGACAGGTTGCCGTGCACCTCGGTGTCGAGCCCGGTCTTCGAGACGCCGACGTCGGTGAGGACCGTGTCGGCCTTCACCGTGTCGGGGTCGACACCCGCCTTCCGCAACACACCCACCGCCGTCGCGGCCTTGTCACGAACCAGGGGAGAGGCCAGCAACGCCTTGACCACCTCCGGCTCGCCGTGGACCGCGAACCGGGCGATGTGCCCATTGAAGTCATTGCCACCAGCGGACGTTCCGGCGACGGAGGCCGTGAATCCGTCGATCATCACCCACGCCACCACCTTGTCGCCGGTGGACACCGTGGCCACAAAGTGATCGAACCCCGCGGGACCAACGCCGGTGCCCGCGCTGCCCGTGGCGACCCGGGCGTGCACGCCATCGATCTCGACGTCGATGTGACTGTTGGGCGGCAGGGCGAACGGCGCCGGGTTCTCGAGCAAGCGCGTATCGGACGGCGGCGAAAGGCTGCTGCCGATCTTGTCGAGGTTGAAACGGCCCTGGCCGATCTTGACGCTCGAAAAGGTGAGAGGGGGCGTGCCCTGAAAGACCAGCTCTTGCCCCGTCGGATGGCCGAGCCACGGATCGAGCGAGGGGACCCTGTCGATCAAGACGGGTACCGGGGCCGCGCCCGGATAGACCAGGTTGGTCAGCGTCGCGCCGTCGAACGGCACGTCGAGGAGCCACACGCCGGTGGTCGGATGGTCGGCCACGGACCTGAAATGAGACAGCTCGATGGCCTCGCAGGTCAGCTCCTGCACCGTCGGATAGCCGAGCCGGTACTCGAGGAAATGGACATTGTTGACCTTGGTCCGGCCGACATCGAGGGTGACGACGAGCGACGACGGCACGCGGCCGGCCGCCACGGACGGCAAAACGTCGCGGATCTCGACGTAGATGTTGACCTCGTTCAGCACCACCTGGTCGCACGAGAAGCCGCCCTTCTGGATCCCGACCAGCATGAGCTTGGCGGCGTAGAGGTGCGCCGTCGCCGCGAAGAAATCGATGTGGATGCGAACCGGGTTCGAGCCCCGGGTCGCCTTGTCGAACTTGAGCGGATCGAGGAAGTCGAGCCCGTAGTCGCGCAGGAAGGGGTGAGCGCTGACGGCGCCGTCCAGCATCGCCTGCAGGTAATAGAGCGCCTTCCCGAGATCGAGCTCCGCGTCGAGCGTGCCTTTCTCGGCGTCGAAGCCCGTCTCCGCCTTCAGCTTCTTTACGACCGCCTCTTCGAGATCGCTGAACGAGAAGCCCTGGACCGGGGCTCCCACGGCCCTTCCCGTCGGATGCGCCACGCCGCCGGCCACCACCGTGCGCGCCGCGCGATCGGCCTCGCGCTCGAGCGCGTCGGACGGCGTGCCGCCGAAGGCGAGCACGGCGGCTTCGTCGCCCGCGTTGCGATGCTGCAGGGTGTGCGCGATCTCGTGCGCGACGACGAGCGGCGACGGATCGGGCTCACCAAACACGATCCGCTGACCGACGGCGAAGGCGCTGGTGCCGTGCGCGCTGGCCGCGGTGCTCGCCTTGGGACCGGTGTACGCGCGCACGTCGTCCAGAGATCGCCCGAAGCCGGCCTCCATGCGCGCCCGGTGGGGCAGCGGCACCGGCGGCCCGAAGTCCGGTTCGTCGGCCGACGGGCCGGCGTCCTTGGCGCGATCGGTTTTGGCGGCGGCCTTGGCGCTCGCCTTGGCGGTCGTCTTAGCGCTCGTCTTAGCGCTCAGGGGGCGCCGGGCGGGCGCCGCAGCCTTCGGTTTCTTCGTCGGTGGAGCTAGGCTGGCCATCGTTCGCCGCAGTCCCCCTGTCCCCTTTCGCGATGACGAGGCACAGTAGCCTGGCGCGTCGACCGAAGGCAAGCTGGGGATCTCGCCAACCTGGCCCCCCGACAGTACCAAGTACCAGATCGTCGTCCGCGCCGAGCAACTGGAGAAGGGCCTGCCTGTCTACCGAACAGGGGAGTTTCTGCCTTTTTTGAGCAGTGGACGACCCCGGCGGACACTAATGCTGGGGCGGATTCATGAGAACGCGTTTCTCGGGCGCGGAATGACGGGGGCACCAATGCAGCGGGAACACCACGAGCTGAACAACGCGACGAGACCTGTCGCACTATTGCTGGCGTTTCTCTCGGCGTGCAGTACGAGTGTCGGTGCCGGTGCGGACGCCGCTGCCAGTGCTGACGCCGGTGCCGGAACGGCCTTCCCTGCAGCTGACGCCATGGCCATTGCGTCGGACTCGACGGGAACAAAGCTCGTCGTCGTGGGCGTGGGCGGGGGGATCTGGACATCGACCGACGGAGGCAGCACCTGGATCGAGCGAGCTCCTTCCGGGCTCGCGCACATTCAGCAATGGATGTCCGTTGCGTCCGACTCTACGGGGACGAACCTGGTTGCGGTGGTCAATGGTTTCTATGACCGCCCGGAGGACGACCCGGCGGCGTTCAGCGGCGATGTTTGGACATCGACCGACAGCGGAGCCACCTGGACCGACCAGACAGCGTCGAGTCCCGCCCACGGCCAAGAGTGGAAGTCCGTTGCGTCGGATTCGTCGGGAACGAACCTGGTGGCTGTTTCGGTCGGCGCCATTTGGACGTCGACCGACGCGGGCGTGACCTGGACCAACAGGACAGAGGCTTCGACGGGCATGGGCCGACAGGGCTGGACGGCGGTGGCATCAGATGCGACGGGGACCAACCTGGTCGCGGTGGGCTACGGCGCCGGCGTCTGGGCTTCGAATGACGGTGGTGCGACGTGGACGGACCGGACACCTGTCGATCCCAGGTGGCAAGCTGCCTACGGTGACCAGATGGAAGGGTGGTCTTCCGTTGCGTCCGACACGATGGGGACCAAGCTTGTCGCGGCCGTCGACACCGGGGACATCTGGACGTCGGCTGACGGTGGCGTCACCTGGAGCGATACCGGCCCCGCGTCGTCGTGGGAAGTGTGGACTTCGGTGGCGTCGAATTCGACCGGGACGAACCTGGTTGCGATCGCCGAGCTCGTGAACGGCGACAACAGTCATGTCTGGACGTCGACGAACGGCGGTCGGACCTGGACTGATCAGAGCGCCGCCAGCCCAACGGCAAGCGGACCCTGGACCGCAGTCGCGTCCAACGCGGCCGGAGATCACCTGGTCGCGATCGGACGCGGCGTCATCTGGGTGAACTAGTCGTCGTCCTGATGGTCGTCGCCATCGGCGGGTGCGGAGGGAAGTTGGTGAGAGCGCGCGTATCGAGGCCAGGAATCGACGCACTGACCCTGCTGGCCGCGCTCTCGTCGTGTGGCGGGTCGGGCAATCAAGCCACTCCGCCGCTGCCGAGCCTGTTCTTCGCGACGACGACGATGGCCCCGAACGGGGACGCGTACGACGGGCCCGCGGTCGTCGAACGAAGCGTGGCGGGCGAGCTGGTGCTGGCGTTCGCCGCCGACACGGCGAATGGCGGCGTACTGCCCCGGCACGCAACCATCGACGGCGTCGGCCCCACTGTGTTTCCGGTGGGCGCGCAGGTGTGGCTGAAGAAGACCCCCGTGGTGGAGCCGCTGCAGCCGTCCATAACGACCCAGTTCGCGACCATGTCGCTCGCAGTGCTCACGGAGAAGGAGGGGACTCTGCTTCTGGGTGTCGAGAAAGGCCCCGACGCCGCCAGCATGGCCGCGATGGCGCTGGTTCCGCTGCAGGTGAAGGGAACGACCCGCCATCCTCAGTCGAACCCATGCGCCAGCGTCGCGCTCGAGACCACGACCTTCGACGTGTCGGCGGATTCGCCTTTGGCGATCAGCGATGGCGACACGCGCGTCGCGCGCATCGGCGGCATCGACTACGATCTCGGTCTCGCCGCCCGCC
>Ga0265314_10003809_pt1 | contig 14413 bp, 9 predicted proteins | sample 4126metaG_FD_203106 | JGI IMG/M metagenome (GOLD analysis project Ga0265314, IMG submission 203106) | Rhizosphere microbial communities from Carex aquatilis grown in University of Washington, Seatle, WA, United States - 4-1-26 metaG | ecosystem: Host-associated > Plants > Roots > Rhizosphere >... | reverse complement strand
GAGGTCGCGCTCGAGGCCAACAAGTATCTGGTCAAGCGCCTCGCCCGGCCGGCCAAACCGGGAGAAAAACTGGCCGTGGTCTTCGACATCGACGAGACCACCCTCAGCAACCTCCCGCACATCCGCGCCAACGACTGGGGCTACGTGCCGAGGATCTGGGACAACTGGGTCGCCGAGGCGCAGGCCCATGCGATCATCCCCGTCCAGATCATATACGACACCGCCGTGCGCGGCAAACTGGACGTCTTCTTCATCACCGGCCGCACGGAAAGCGACCGCCCCGGCACCGAGCGCAACCTGCGCGACGTCGGCTACGACAAATGGACCAGGATCTTTTACAAGCCGGTCGACGATCCGACCCTCACCACCGCGGGGTTCAAGATCGACGTCCGCCGCAAGCTCACGCAGCAGGGATATGTCATCGTCCTGAACATCGGCGACCAGGAAAGCGACCTCCGGGGCGGCTTCGCCGAGCGCACCTTCAAGCTGCCGAACCCGTTTTATCTCATCTACTGAGATTCCCGCGCCGGCGCATCCTGCCAGAAATAGCAACCGCGGCGGTTGTGGTCGAGCCGGACCGCCATGGCGGCGAGCAGCAGGACCACGGCGAGCGCAATCACCTGCCGGCGCCGGGCCGCGGCCGCCTTGTCCTCGTAGGGATCCTCCAGCGCACGCTGCGCACCCGGCGGCAGCTCGGCGAGATCGGTCAGCGCCGAGCCGAAGGGAATGTTGATCCGCACCCGGCCGTTGATGGCCCAGCCGTTGGCATCCAGGATCGGACCGAGGGTGCGCTGCCGGAGCTTGAGCCAGGCGATCACGACGGCCGGCAGCGAGATCGCGAGCATGACGGCGACCAGCATCAGCGGCACCTGCCACCAGTGCAGCTCGGCCAGTTTCGCGCTCACCGTGGCCAGCGCCCCGCCGATGGCGCCGACGGCGACCCCCAGGGCGGCGACGACGCCGACATCCAGTTTCTTGGGCGGCGGGGACATCGCCGGCTGCGCCGCCTGCACCGCGCTCGACGCGGCGGCATTGGCCACGGCGGTGACGGCCTTGTCCGCAACCTTGCCGAGCCGGTCGTTGGCGGCCGCATCGGCGGTGGCGGCGCGCCTGGCAGCCATCTCGTCGAGGAAGCGGACGAATTTCTTGTAGGGTGACCAGAACGCCTGGCGCAGGCTGATCGGGTTGTCCACCAGGCTCGTGATGACGGCGTCCCAGTCGCGGCCCGTCCGGTCATAGAACACGCCATGCCGGCCGACGAAGAGATAATCGCTCGTCCCCCGCGTGAAGCAGGCCGCGATGGTCATCGCCTGCCCGCCGGACCGCGTGCAGCTGCAGTAGGCGAGGTAGATCTTGCTCATGGCCGCGAGCGGGTCCGGCCCGTCCACCCGGAGGCAAAGCTCCGTGCTGCGGCTGTCGAGATAAAGCGTGCCGGCCTGGAAGACGGCCCAGCGGTCGCGGGAATAGAAATCGGCGAAGTTGACGAAATTGCGCAGCAGCGCGCGCAGGTCGCGGTGGTAGTGCGTCAGCCGGTTGACCTCGTCGATGGCCTTGAACTCCGGTTCGAGCGCCTGGTCCCGCGCGACCAGCTGTGCGAGCGCCCCGCGGCCCGGCCCGGCCAGGATCTCCTTCACCCGGGCCAGCCCGAGTTTCTCCACCGCGGACCCCGCCTTGCCGCCAAGCCAGGTTTCGTAGGCCGCGAACCGGGCGTTCAGTGCGGTCCACTCCGCGTCGGTCAGCGAGGTCTTCGCCGCCCCCAGGACAGGTGTGACCACCGCCTGATGCAAGGTGGCCAGCGCGCCCGCCCAGGCGGGGTTCACCGCCGCCAACAAGGGCAACGGACGCCCGGCCTCGATGCGGGAGAGCGGGAACCCGGCGACCTCGTCAGCGGAGATGTTCAGATCTTTCGCCGCGATGGCGAGGTAATCGGTCTCCTGCCGGTTGAGCGCCGCAATCGCCCGGGAGTCGAAAGCCGCCAGCCGGCAGCGGGCGAAATAGTCCTCCGCCTTGGCGCGCACGGCCCGCAGCGCCGCCACGGCCGCGTCGGTCGCGTCGCCGAGCACGGCGATGTCCTTGCCCGCACTCTGCCCGACCCATGCGAGGTAGGCGGCCAGCTCGGTGAAAAAAAGGTCGCACTTCTCCGCCGTGACCCCCACCGAGCCGGTGCGGTCGGCCGTGCCGCCGAAACAGGTGATGATTTCCTTGATCAGGGCCTGCACGGCCGGATCCTCGGTCGCCTCGGGCGGGATGACGCCGTCGCCATTCAGCGGACTGGCGGAAAATATCTTCGCCGTGTCGGAGGCGTCGGCCGCGGTGATGGCATCCGCACCCGCCTTGCCGATATTGGCCAGGACCTGCCGGGCTGAGGCCAGGAGGAGCCGGCCCTCGGGCGTGGTGTCGTTGATGGCCCCCAGAGGCAGCTCAGCGGCACCTTTTAACAGGTCGCCCGGGTCCTTCAACCGGGCGGCGGCCCACCTGACGGCCGCGATCAGCTCGGGCACGCGGATGCGGCCGTCGCGATCGGTGTCGATCAACGCGAGCGTGCATTCATCGAGTTCGAGCCCCTTGACCGGACAACTGAGGGCCACCCACAGCTTCTGGTCGAGCGTGTCCAGGTGGAGCAGGTCGGCCGCGGACTCAAGGGAGACCTGGTCGAGGCCGCCGGTGCGGAAGAATTTCCAAGGGTGCATAGGTTGCTGTTCGCGGTGGCTTGGGCGGGCGGGAAGGCCCACCCGACGATTGCCTGCCGGCGTTTGTTGGCAATCGCGAAGCGGGCGCACCGGGCAATTTCCGCCGAGTTTAACACAATCCATGCGGAACACCCGGCGGCGGTGCGGGTGTATATTATGGCATGAAAACCTTCCTCATCCCGGTCGACTTCTCCGCCGTATCCGAGGAAATCGTGGATACCGCCGTCGGTTTTGTGCGTTCGTTCGGGGGCCGGGCCGTCCTGCTCCACATCATCCAGCCGCCAATCGTCACCAGCGAGTACGCCCTGCCGGTGGACGCCCTGCAGGCTGCCATCAACGTCAGTGAGAAATCCGCCGACATCCGGCTCAGCGCCCTGGCGGCGAAATTCCGGGACACCGGCCTCGCGGTCGAGGCCGTCGTGCGCCACGGCCCGCCCGTCTTCGCCATCCTGGAGGAGGCGGCCAAGGTGCAGGCCGACTTCATCATCATGGGCTCGCACGGCCACGGGAAATTCTACGACCTGCTCGTGGGCAGCACCGCCAGCGGCGTGCTCAAGGGCGCGAAGTGCGGGGTCATCATCATGCCGCACCACGGCAAGATATCCTGAGTGACGTTGCTTCCCGCCGTGCGGGATGCCCCCGGGCTTGCGGTCGCGACCCGGAACAGTTCAGATGCGGTCTTCCGTCTTCTGTCCACCGTCCTCTGCCGCCCGGCCTCCGTTCCCTCCCATGCACCGTGAAATCCACCAGTGGCACAGCCCGCGGCTCGAGAAGAACATGGAGGTGGCCGTCTACGGCCACTACGGCTTTGCGCTGCTGCTGTTCCCGACCGCCGCGGCCGACTACCTCGAGTACGAGCGCTTCGGGCTCATCGCCTCGATCGCCCCCTTCATCGACGCGGGCCAGGTGAAGGTCTTTTCGATCAACTCCATCAACAACGAGAGCTGGCTCAATGAGTCGATGCATCCGCCGCACAAGTCGGCCCGCCACCAGCAATACAACGGCTACGTGATGCAGGAGGTCGTGCCCTTCATCCATGCGCATTGCGCCGGCCGCGTCATGACCATCACCGCCGGCGCCTCCTTCGGCGCCCTCCACGCCGCCAACACGCTCTTCCGCCGCCCCGACCTCATCGACGGCTGCATCGCCATGAGCGGGGCCTACGACCTCAAGGACTATACGAACGGTTACTGGGACGAGGACGTCTACTTCAACTCCCCGCTCGACTATCTCCCCAACCTCACCGACGAGGGCACACTCAGCCACCTCCGCGCCAAGCAGCACATCCATTTCGTCGGCGGCCAGGGCGCCTACGAAAAACCCTCTTCCGCCCTGGAAATGGGCCGCGTGCTGCACAGCAAGGGCATCCCCCACACCATCGACCTCTGGGGCCATGACGTGAACCACGACTGGCCCTGGTGGCGCCGGATGCTCCCGCATTACCTCGGGTCGAGATTCTGATTGGCCGGGCGGCCGGCCCGGCCAGTCTTCAGTCCCCGAACCTGATCCCCTGCGCCAGCGGCAAGGCATCCGAGCCGTTGATCGTGACCGTCTGCCGCCGCATGTAGGCCTTCCACGCGTCCGACCCGCTCTCACGGCCGCCGCCGGTCTCCTTCTCGCCGCCGAACGCCCCGCCGATCTCCGCGCCGCTCGTCCCGAGGTTGACGTTGGCGATCCCGCAGTCGCTGCCTCCCGCCGACAGGAATCGCTCCGCCTCGCGCAGGTCCGTCGTGAAGATCGCCGAACTGAGCCCCTGCGGCACGCCGTTCTGCAGTGCGATCGCCTCGCCGAGCTCGCGGTACCCCATGACGTAGAGGATCGGGGCGAAGGTCTCCTGCTGCACCACCGGCCACCCGTTCTTCGCCTCGGCGAGACAGGGCGTGACATACCGTCCGCCGGGATATTTCCGGCCGGCCAGCCGCTCGCCGCCGCACAGCACGCGGCCGCCGCTCATTTTCACCTCGGCGACGGCGTTCATCATCTGGGTCACCGCCGCCCCGTCGATCAGGGGGCCGACCAGCGTGCCGGGCCGCAGCGGGTTGCCGACGGGCAGCTGCCGGTAGGCGGCGACGAGCGCGCCCGTGAACTCCGCCCGGATCGACTCGTGCACGATGATCCGCCGCGTGCTGGTGCAGCGCTGCCCGGCCGTGCCCGCGGCGCCGAACAGGATGCCGCGCAGCGCCAGCTTCCGGTCGGCCGAGGGGGCCACGATGACGGCGTTGTTGCCGCCGAGCTCGAGGAGGGAACGCCCGAGGCGCTGCGCCACGGCCTCGCCGACCCGCCGGCCCATCCGGACCGAGCCCGTGGCCGACACCAGCGCGAGGCTCCGGTCGTGCGCCAGCCGCTCCCCCACCGTCGCGCCGTCGCCGGTCACGAGCGAAAAGATCGCGGGATCCACGCCCGACGCGCGACAGACCTTTTCCGCCAGCCGGATGCAGGCAATGGCCGTGAGCGGGGTCTTCTCGGAGGGTTTCCAGACCGTGGCGTCGCCGCAGACGGCCGCCAGCGCGCTGTTCCAGGACCAGACGGCCACCGGAAAGTTGAAGGCCGAGATGATGCCCACCAGGCCGAGCGGCTGCCATTGCTCCAGCATCCGGTGCCCCGGGCGCTCGGAGGCGATGGTCAGGCCGTGCAGCTGGCGCGACAGGCCCGCGGCGAAGTCACAGATGTCGATCATCTCCTGCACCTCCCCCTCGCCTTCCGCCAGGATCTTGCCGGTCTCGAGCGTGACCAGCCGGGCGAGCGCGGGCTTGGCCGCGCGCAGCGCGTTCCCGAGCTGCCGGACCACCTCGCCGCGCGCCGGCGCCGGCCGACCGCGCCAGGCAAGGAACGCCGACCGCGCCGCCGCGACGGTCAGCGCATAATCCTCCGGCGACGCCGACCGCACCCGGCCGAGCCGCGATCCGTCGATGGGCGAATGCTTCTCGAGCACGGCGCCGCGTCCGCCCCAGGCGCCGGCGAACACGCCGGCGTTGACGCCGGACGCGGACAGGCCGAGTGCGGGAAAAACCGACCGGACGACGGCGGCGACGGAGGTGGGTTGTTTAGCCATGGGAATATTGTGGGGCGGGTGCCCTCACCCACCGGCTTGAGCAGGCGGCGGACTTCACGCGGTCGCGTGGGCCTCCTGCAGCTTCCGCGGGTCGGTCGCGGCGATGATGGCGCTGACCGCCTTCTGGTTGAAACCCTTGAAGCCACCCTTGCGCTGCAGGTTCTCGAGGTGGCTGCCGATCGCGCCGTCCCGGATGAACCCCGCGCACTGCTCGCGGGTGATGATGCCCCGGGCGAGCAGCACCTCGGCGCGCCGCGGGTCGACTGGCCAGCGCTCGCCCTCGGTGAAGGCCTGCTGCAGGAACGGAAAGTCCGAAAACGGCTTCATGGTCGCGATCCCCTCCGCGGCGAGCTGCGCGCGCAGCAGCGGGAAGTTGAACCGCGCCTCGAGGTGGTGCATGCCCGCCTGGAGGAAACTGTCGCCGTGCAGCCCGCACCAGAGCCCGACCGTGCGCGCCGCGCCGGTCTCGGGCAGCGGCTGCGCGGAAAAATCCCCGTCGATCTCCGTGGGCAGCAGGTCGACGTCCGCAAAGACCACGATGCCCACCGCCGGCGCCTCCATCACCTGCGCGCCCCAGCCGGCCTCGGCGCCGGCGTAGAACCGTTCGCGCTTCTCCAGCCCGAGATTTTCCAGGAATTTCACGAGGTTGGAAAAATACCGCCGTGAGCAGCGGAACGTGTGGTGGTCGTGGTTGGCCCAGCCGAGCCCGAGCCCGTCCTGCCGGTGCTTCTGGACCCGGGCCGCGCGGTTCCGCCGCTCCCAGAAATGCCGCTCCTCGGCGAAGAACAGCTCGCACGCCAGGTCCCGGCCGACGAGGCCGAGGCACCGCTGCTGCACCGCGAAGGCCCGCCGCACGGCCTCGTCGTCCCCGCCGCAGTCGCGCGGGCGGGTGCGGAACAGCTCGCGGGCCAGCAGCACGTCCGCGGCCAGCCCCGCGCGGGGCTCCGCCCCTTGGAAACCGCGGTAGCCGGACCGCTCGACGGCCTGGAAGACCGCGCCGTTTTCCGCGCTGACCGTGAGCACCCGGTAGCGCGAGCCCGGCGCACCCGCGGGCGCGCCGTCCAGGCCCTGGCCCGCGATGAAGTCGGCCAGGGATTCCGGCCGGATGGCGAGGACGGCCGGCCCGGCGGACGGCTGTGCGTCGCGGCTGACGATCACGCGCGGGAGCATCGCGTGGGGATGGGCCAGCACGGTGTGCCCGGCCGGCGCGTCGGCGGCCTCGGGGACAAAGCCGCAGTCGCGGAATGATTTTTCGTGGTCGGCGGAGACGATGAAATGGTCCACCCACTCGAAGAAATCGGTGCCGGTCCCGTCGCGCATCCGGTCCGCCAGGACCGCGGCCGCGCGGTTCGCGGCGAGAAAGGCGCGGATGTGCGCGGCCAGCAGCGCCTCGGCCTCGTAGGCGAGCGGCCAGTTGAAATTCGCGGGGGCGTTCAAGGCGGTCATGTCGGTCGGGGCGGGCCCGGGCCCAAGACATAAGCCGCCCCCGCGCCCCGCTCCAAGCCTGATCTCAGCTTCGTTGCCCCCACGGCCGGGCGCCGCGGGCCGGCGCCCCCGCATGCGGAGCTCGCCAAGCACCGGGCGGCTTCATCATCATCCCGCCACGCATGCACGCCGCCCCCGCCGACCTGCCCCAGCTCGCCACCCGTCTCGCGGGCGAGCTGCACTGGGACGCGACCATGCGCACGCTCTACGCCACCGACGCCTCGGAATACCGGGAGCGGCCGGTCGCCGTCGCCCTGCCGCGCACCGAGGCCGACCTGGCCGAGCTCATCGCCTACGCGCGCCGCCACCGCCTCGGCCTCATCCCGCGCACCGCCGGCACCTCCCTCGCCGGCCAGGTCGTGGGCGCCGGCCTGGTCGTGGACGCCGGCCGCCACCTCAACCGCATCATCGCGCTCGACCCCGCGGCCCGCCGCGTCCGCGTGCAGCCGGGCGTCGTCCGCAACGAGCTCAACCTCGTCCTGCAGCCGCACGGCCTGTTCTTCGCGCCCGAGACCGCCACCGCCAACCGCGCCATGATCGGCGGCATGGCGGGCAACAACTCCTGCGGCGCGAACTCCCTCGTCTACGGCTCCACCCGCGAGCACCTCGTCTCCGTCCGCGGCTTCCTCAGCGACGGCTCGATGGCGACCTTCGGCCCGCTGACCGACGATGCGTTCGCCCGGAAATGCAGCGGCCCGGACACCCTCGAGACCCGGATCTATTGCACGCTCCGCGACCTCCTCGGCGACGCGGCCAACCGCCGGCTCATCACCGACCACTACCCGCGGGCCGCGGTGACCCGCCGCAACACCGGCTACGCGCTCGACCGGCTGATGGCGTGCCGGGTGTTCGATCCCGCCTCGGACCGGCCCTTCAACCTCTGCCAGCTGCTCGCCGGCTCCGAGGGCACGCTCTTCCTCGGCGTGGAATACGAGCTCAACCTCGAGCCGCTGCCCCCGCCGGGCGCGCTGATGTGCGCGCATTTCGCGACCATCCCGGATGCGCTGCACGCCACCCTCCTCGCCCTGCCGCACCGGCCCCACGCCTGCGAGCTGATCGACCGCCACATCCTCGAATGCACCCGGGCCAACCTCGAACAGGCGAGGAACCGCTTCTTCGTGCAGGGCGACCCCGGCGCGGTGCTCGTGATCGAGATCCGCCGCGACCGGCGCGAGGCCATCGAGGCGGAGATGCGCGCCCTCGAGGCCGGTTTCCGCGCCGCGGGCCTCGGCTACGCCTTCCCCGTGCTCTGGGGCGACGACGCGCGCCGGGTGTGGGACCTGCGCCGCGCCGGCCAGGGCCTGATGATGAACGTCCCCGGCGACGCCAAGCCGCGCGAGGTCGTCGAGGACACCGCGGTGGCGGTCGCCGACCTGCCGGCCTACATCGCGGAGTTCGACGCGCTCCTGCGCGACCGGTACGGCCTCGGCTGCGTCTACTACGCCCACGCCGGCGCCGGCGAACTGCACACCCGCCCGCTCTTCAACCTGAAAACCGCGGAAGGGCTCAGGATGTTCCGCGCCATCGCGACGGACATCGCCGCCCTCGTGAAAAAATACCGCGGCTCCCTCAGCGGCGAGCACGGCGACGGCCGCCTCCGCGGCGAGTTCATCCCCTTCATGGTCGGCCCGGAATGCCACGCCCTGCTGCGCCGCGTCAAGGCGGCCTTCGATCCGGCCGGGATCTTCAACCCCGGCAAGATCATCGACGCGCCGCCGATGGACACCGCCCTGCGGCACGGCCCGGACCAGCCGACGCCGGAGTACCCGACCGTCTTCAACTTCGCCGCCGACCAGGGCGTGCTGCGCGCCGCCGAGAAGTGCAACGGCGTCGGCGAATGCCGCAAGTCGCACCTCATGGGCGGCACCATGTGCCCGAGTTACATGGCCACGCGCGATGAAAAGGACACCACGCGTGCCCGCGCCAACCTGCTGCGCGAGGTCCTCACCCACCCGGCCGGCGCCAACCCCTGGGCCAGCCCGGCCGTGGCGGGCGTGATGGACCTCTGCCTCTCCTGCAAGGGCTGCAGGTCCGAGTGCCCGTCCAACGTCGACGTCGCCCGCCTCAAGGCCGAGTGGCAGCAGCACTGGCACGACGCCCACGGCGTGCCTTTCCGCTCCCGGCTCGTCGCCAACTTCGCCCCGCTCATGCGCTGGGCGGCGAAGGCCCCGCGGCTTTACAACGCCCTTGTCACCCAATGGGTGACAAGCGGGCTGATCAAGCGCCTCGCCGGCTTCGCGCCCGGACGCAGCCTGCCGGTGCTGCACCGGACCACGCTCGCCGCATGGCACCGGGAACACGCCAACCAGGCGGGCCGCGGCGGTCTCCACGCTTCCTTCCCCCACGGCCGCGTCCACCTCTTCTGTGACGAATTCACCAACTATAATGACACCCCCGTCGGCATCAAGGCCGTCCAGCTGCTCAACCGGCTCGGCTACGAGGTCGTCATCCCGACCCACGTCGACAGCGGCCGGGCCCACCTTTCCAAGGGCCTCGTGCGCGACGCGCAGCGACTCGCCATCCGCAACGTCGAGCTGCTCAAGGACGTCATCACCGCCGGCGCGCCGCTGATCGGGCTCGAGCCGTCGGCCATCCTCGGCTTCCGCGACGAATATCCCGACCTCGTCCCGGCCCCCCTCCGCGAGGCCGCCCGCGCCCTCGCGAAAAACGCCCTGCTGATCGACGAGTTCATCGCGCGGGAGGCGGACGCCGGCCGCATCACGTCCGCCGCGTTCACCCCGCGCCCGCAGGCGATCAAGCTCCACGGCCACTGCCACCAGAAGGCGCTGGCGTCGCTGAATCCGACCGTGCGGATGCTCGAGCTGCCCGCCGGCCACCGCGTGTCGCTCATCCCGTCCGGCTGCTGCGGCATGGCCGGCGCCTTCGGCTACGAGGCGGAGCATTTCGCCCTCGCGCAGCAGATCGGCGCGCTCGTGCTTTTCCCCGCCGTCCGCGCCGCCGCCGCCGACACGCTCATCGCCGCCCCGGGCACCAGCTGCCGCCACCAGATCCGGGACGGCACCGGCCGCGTCGCGCTGCATCCGGTGGAAATCCTGCACGCCGCCTTGGTGTAGGGGCTGCGCCCGCCGCCTGTCCGCCGTCCGCCAAAAACCGCCCCCCGCTGGCATTCCCGGTGCTCATCCCGGGGCATGCCCCTGACCCGCTTTTCCGTCCCGCCGCTCCACACCGTCACCCGTGCGCTCGCCGCCGTGGCCATGGGCCGCGCGGCGCCCGACCTCGTCATCACCGGCGCCCGCCTCCTCTCGACCTACACCGAGCGCCTTCTTCCCGACCGCGAAATCTGGGTCAAGTCCGGCCGCATCGCGGTGGTGAAACCCGCCGGCACGTACCGGCCGGGCCCGGGCACGAGGACCAGGGTCCACGACGCCGGCGGCGGCATCCTCGCCCCCGGCCTGGTCGACCCGCACATCCACATCGAGAGCTCGATGATGACCGCCTGCGCCTACGCGGAGGGCGCCCTGCTCAACGGCACCACCACCATCTTCTGCGACAGCCACGAGATCGGGAACGTCTGCGACGTGGCCGGCATCGAGTGGATGCTCCGCGACGCCCGCCGGGCCCCGCTCAACATCTTCCTCACCGTCCCCAGCACCGTGCCGGCCACCTCGGCGCACTTTGAGACCGCGGGCGGCGACCTGACCCCGGCCAAGATCGGCCGGCTCTTCGACCGCTGGCCCGAGGCCGTCGCCCTCGGCGAGAAGATGGACTTCGTGCAGGTGGCCATGGGCGACCGGCGCAGCCACGCCATCCTCGCCGAGGCCATCCGGCGCGGCCGGCCCGTCTGCGGCCACATCTACGGCCGCGAGTTCGTCGCCGCCGGCGCCGCGAGCGGGATCAACGACACCCACGAGTCCATCGACCGCAACATCGCGGACGACTTCCTGGAAAACGGCCTGTGGATCTTCCTGCGCGGCGGGCCGCCGACCACGCCGTGGCACTCGCTCCCGCTCGCGATCAAGGCCGTGACCGAGCTCGGCGCCAGCCCCAAGCGCGTCTGCGTCTGCACCGACGACCGCGACGCCGACGACCTCTTCCTCTTCGGCCTCGACTGGGTCGTGCGCGAGGCCGTCAAGCACGGCATGAACACCATGACCGCCTGGAGCATGGGCTCGCTGCACCCGGCCACCCGCTACGCCCGCGACGGCGACATCGGCGGCCTCGCCCCCGCCCGCCGGGCCGACATCGTGCTGCTCAACGACGACCTCGTCCCGCAAAACACCTGGTATGGCGGCGAACTCGTCGTCGCGGACCGCAAGATCACGCCGCTCCTGGACCGGGCCCTGTCGAAACGCTACCACTACCCGCGCGCCGCCTACCAGACGGTCAAGGTCGCGCCGCGACTGAAACTCACGCCCGCGCTCCCGGCCGGCCCGGTCACGGCCAACGTCATCCGCACCGCCCTGCCCGGCATCATCCTTTTCCACGACCGCCTCGCCCTCGACCCGGCGCCGGGCGGCACCTGGGCCGACCTTTTCTCCCGGCATGGCCTGTGTTTCGTCACCGTCGTCGAGCGCCACGGCAAGAACGGCAACGTCGCACACGGCCTGCTCCGGGACTTCAACCTCCGCGAAGGCGCGGTCGGCAGCTCGGTCGGCCACGACGCGCACAACATCATCCTCGCCGGCACCAACGAGGCCGACCTGCAGCTGGCGCTGAAGACAATCAAGGCCATGCGCGGCGGCGTCTGCGTCGTCCGCGGCGGCCGGGTTGTCGCCCGGGTCGCCCTGCCCATCGCCGGCCTGCTCTCCGACCAGCGCGCCACGGTGGTGGCCCGGGCATCCACCGCGCTGAAGGCCGCGTGGACCGCCACCGGCTGCACTTTGCCCTACATGGGCTTCAACCTGATCCCGCTCTCGGTCATCCCGGAAATCCGGATCACGGACCAGGGCCTCGTCACGGTCCCCGGGATGAAGATCCTGCCGCTTTTCGAGCCCCCGCCCGCCGCGCCGGGGCACCCATGACCCGGCCCATGACTTTGTTCCTATATCGCCAAGCCGCCCGTCTGTGGTAGGGTGGCGCCGATGCCCGAGCCCGAAAACAGCCCGCCCGCCCACCGGCGCACTGATCGCTATGGCATGATCGCGTTCGCCGCCGTGGTCGTGACCTGCTACTCGGGCTTTGCGTTCGCCCACCGGATCGATGGCACGCCCCTCCGGCTCGCGCTCACATTTGCGCTGGGCGGGGTCTACACGTTGGTGACGATCCTGGGCCACAGCTACTGTGAGCCCGCGGACCGGGACTGGATGTCGTCCATGCTCGCCGCGCCGTCGCCCCGGCTGGTCGGGCGTTATCTGCTCCAATGCGCACTGGTCACCGGGGTGATCTTCGTCAGCCCCCTGCAAGGTTTTTTCGGCATCATTGTGCTGCCGGTAGTGAGCCAGGCCTATTTTGATTTCCAGTGGCGCGGGGCCGCCCTCGCCACCGTGTGCATGTTTGCCGCGACCATCGGCGTGTTCTGGTATCGCTACGGGGTGGGGTCGGTGCCCGAGGCCATGTTCAGCTTCTCGGCCGCCTTCGCCTTCACCATCGCCTTCACCCTCGTCACGCGCCAGGCGCTCGTCGCCAAGGAGCGCGCGGAGAAACTCCGGGAGGAGGTCGAGGCCGCCAACCGGAGACTGCGCGAGTTCGCCGCCCAGGCCGGGGACCTCGCCACCACCCGCGAGCGCAACCGGCTCGCCCGCGAGATCCACGACGGCCTCGGCCACTACCTGACCGTGGTGAAGACCCAGCTCGACGCCGCCACCGCCCTCCTGCCGGCCCAGCCCGACAAGGCCCGCGAATCCGTCGCGAAGGCCGCGCACCTCACCGCCGAGGCGCTCGACGACGTCCGCCGCTCCGTCGGCGCCCTGCGCACCGACGCCCCGCGCCCGTCCTTGCCCCAGGCCCTGCTTACGCTCACCCAGGAGGCCGGCCTGCCGGTCGCCGTCCGGCTCGAGGGCGCGCCCCGCCCGCTGCCCCCCGCGATCGAACACGCCCTGTTCCGCTCCGCGCAGGAGGGTCTGACCAACATCCGCAAGCACGCCGCCGCCGCCGCGGCCGAGATCATCCTCGATTTCCGCGCGGCCGGCCGCGTCACGCTCACGGTCACCGACAATGGCCACGGCACCCGCGGCACCAACGGCACCGCGGGCTTCGGCCTCATCGGCCTCCGCGAACGCATTGAAGTGCTGGGCGGACAGGTCACCGCGGGCAACCGCCCCGCCGGCGGCTTCGTCCTCACCATCGAGGTGCCGGCGTGAAGGCCGCCGATTATCGCCTCCGGGTCCAATACCCCGAAACCTGCTTCGGCTTGGCGGGAGGCGGGACTGCCAGTCCCGCGCGGCCGGCGCCACGCGGACGGATGCCCGCGGGACTGGTCGTCCCGCCTCCACTTGGCAAAGGCCATGGGGTTTGTCCCGAGGATCTTTGCCGCTGGGCGGAATCGCCTGGTCCCGCCGCGGTCGAGGCGGGGTCGCCGACCCCGCCCGGCCGCCCATGAAAAAGCTCCGCCTGCTGCTGGTCGACGACCAGTCGCTCTTCCGCGAGGCCCTGCGCACGCTGCTCGCGCTGCAGGAGGATTTCGACATCGTGGCCGAGGCCGAGAACGGCGAGCGCGCCGTCGCCGCCGCCCGGACGCACCGGCCGGACGTGATCCTCATGGACCTGCGCATGCCCGTCATGGGCGGCGTCGAGGCCACGCGCCGCGTGCTGGCCGCCACCCCCGCGGCACGCGTCGTCGTGCTGACCACCTTTGAGGAGGACGAGGAGATCTTCGAGGCGATGCGCGCCGGCGCCGTCGGCTATCTGCTGAAGGCCTGCTCGGCGGACAAGCTCTGCGAGTCGGTGCGCGCCGCGGCCAAGGGCACCTCCGTGCTCGAGCCGTCGGTCGCGGGCCGGATGATGGCCGAGCTGAACCGGCTGACGGCCCGGGAGGGCCGGCGGAACATCCAGCCGCTGGCCGACCCGCTGTCCGAGCGCGAGCACGCCGTGCTGAAACTGCTGGCCGGGGGCTGCAGCAACAAGGAGATCGGCGCGCGGCTGAGCATCACCGAGGGCACGGTGAAAAACCACATGACCAACGTCCTGGGCAAACTCGGCGTGCTCGACCGCACCCAGGCCGCGCTCAAGGCCCGGGAGCTGGGGCTGGTCTGACCGGGCATCGCCGCCGGCGAGGCGCGAGCAAGCT
>Ga0265314_10003808_pt1 | contig 14415 bp, 12 predicted proteins | sample 4126metaG_FD_203106 | JGI IMG/M metagenome (GOLD analysis project Ga0265314, IMG submission 203106) | Rhizosphere microbial communities from Carex aquatilis grown in University of Washington, Seatle, WA, United States - 4-1-26 metaG | ecosystem: Host-associated > Plants > Roots > Rhizosphere >... | reverse complement strand
TCGCCGTCTCTGCCCCAAAGAAAAACCGGGCAAGAAAATTCGCCGGCAAAAGTGTTTGCCGCGAGTCCTAAAAGCGACGGACGCCAATTGGGATTGCCTAAAACGATTATTTTCTTGTTCGCCGTACTTCTTTCGCCGATTATTTTTCTGATTTCTTTGACGAGCGCGGCGACCGTCCCCTTTCGCTCGTTGTTCACGTGTTCAAGCCGCGCCGCCAATTTTTCGACATCGTCGCCTTCCTTTGCCGACAAAAGATTGAAAGCATCGTCGGGTGAGCCCATCCTTGATGCGGCATTTATGCGAGGCGTAATTGAAAATCCGATATCGTCTTCGCTCAAGTTTTTCTTGTCCAGGCGAAGGGTGTTCATCAGAGCGTTTAATCCCGCGCGCGGAGACCTTCTCATAACGACAAGTCCATAGTGGGCGAAAGTCCTGTTCTCGCCGACGAGAGGAACCATATCGGAAAGCGTGGCGATGCCAACCATGTCGAGAAGCCACTTCTCCCAATCCTTGACGACGCCAAACTCTTTTCCATGGCGAGAAAGAAACGCCTGAACAAATTTGAAAATCACTCCCGAGCCGCAAATGTTTTTGTTCGGATAGGTACAGTCGGTTTGTTTCGGGTCGATAACGGCGAAAGCTTCGAGAACGCCGTGCGGTTCGTGATGGTCGGTAACAATGACATCAATATCTTTTGATTTGGCGTAAGAAATCTCATTCGCGTCGGCAATGCCGCAGTCGATGGTGAGCAAAACTTTCGCTCCGCGCTCCGCTATTTCGTCTATCGCATCGGTGTTCAAACCGAAACCTTCGTCGTGTCTGTGAGGAATGTATATTTCGAAATTTTTGTGACCGATTTTTTCGAAAAAATCCTTGGCGATGACCGCTCCCGGTATGCCATCGGCGTCGTAGTCCGAAAAAACGGCAATCCGCTCGCCTCCCTTTACAGCTTTGTAGACACGAGCGACTGATTGTTCCATGCCTTTCAAAAGAAACGGGTCATGCACGTGAGAATCATAGTCGGGATTGAGGAATTTCTTTTTTTCGTCCGCGGTTTTAACGCCTCTTTTTTCAAGAAGAAAGTCCACAAGACCCTGCGCGTCTATCGCCATACGTTAGCTGTGACTTCCGAGCGCGGTTTCTATCGCCGATGAAATGTTCGCGTAAGGCTCGGCGCCGACCAAGAGTTGTTTGCCGATAATCATTGCCGGCGTGCCGTTCACTCCGAGAGATTCACCCTGCGTCCTGTCGGCGTTTATTTCGGCCGTATACGTGGACGCCTTCGAAATCATAAGAGCGGAAACTTTCGTGGTGGCGGCCTGACCGATAACGCCTTTGGTGATAGTCAAAATAGCGCTAGGCGACGCCCAGCCGGAGCCTTCACCTTCTTGCGCGTCATACATCGCTTTGTGCCAAGCGTAAAACTGCTCGGGTGCGACCTCCCAGACGGCGCGAGCGGTCAGCGCGGCATTCGTCGAGTCCGGACCAAGGAAAGGAAAATCCATAAAGACGATCTTCGCATCGCCGTTTCCGACGTAGTTTTTGATGATTTGCGGCAAAACGTCTTCCTCATCCTGTTTGCAGTACGGACATTGATAATCAAACCAATATTCGATGGTCACCGGAGCATTGGCCTGTCCGATAAAAGGGTCACCGGCAGTTTTCACTTTACTAGAATCTACGACTTGGGCCCTAGGATCGGCGACATTTTGAGCGGCAGTAGAGGGAGTTGTAGGATTTGAGGGATGGAAGACCCAAATGAGGACTAAAGCGATAATAATGGCGCCGAGAAGAATAGCCGCGGGGACGGAAAAAGCGTTTTTTTGTTCTGGATTCATACGGCTATTGTATTTGTTATAATCATCGTATGCAAGATTGCGTCTTCTGCAAAATCGTAGCGGGAAATATTCCTTCGAATAAAGTTTACGAGGACGAAAATTTCTTGGCTTTCCTTTCGATAGACCCGCTTTCGCCGGGACATACTCTAGTGATTCCGAAAAAACACTATCGCTGGGTCTGGGATGTGCCGAATGCCGGCGATTTTTTTGAGGTCGCCAAAAAAATCGCCCTTGCCGAGAAGAAAGCTTTTGAAACGGACTTCGTCCTCTCGAAAATCGTCGGCGAGGACGTGCCTCATGCTCACATCTGGGTGTATCCCGACAAAGAAGTGAAAGGCGACAAAAAAGATTTCGCCGGAAACGCGGAAAGAATCAGGAAGTTTTTGTAAAAAGAAAACCCACCGAGCGGGTTTTCCGTTGGTGGGTCAAAAGTCTAGTACACTTCAGCAGCACCGAGAAGTGGTTTCAATAATGGTTCCATTTCTGGAAGCTTGCGACGCATGCCGTCAACAAGAACGTGTAAATTCTCATAAACACGTTGAACCGCATTAACACTTCCAGGAGACCACATAGAACAACCGTCGAACCCGCTGATATACACCCTTCGAAGCCCGTAACTCTCCTTCAGCAGGAATTCTACTTCGATCTTATCCTTAGCTCCACTGATACATCCCACCTCGCCATACACTCTCCATTTGCAAGATTCTGAATCGAAAGTTTCATCTAACGCCCTATATGTACGATCACTCGCGGCTGCCCAGATGACAAATCCAACTGTCATTCTTACCAAATGATGTACGTCCTCCTTCATTCGATCGATGTTGCGTGAGCCACGGATTAACTGCAGGGCAATATTATCGTTTTGCATTGTATACCTTATCTCTAGGTGTCCTCTCGGACGGTTTATGTCGATGAGCATCTCTGCTCGTTCACTATCCGAATGCTATTATACTCTTTTATCCAAATTTGTCAAGATTTCAATGCTTCGATTCCCGGCAGAGTGCCGCGGATGTCAGCTGTATTCATAAATAAAATACCCTAGCTTTCTTGCGAAAGCTAGGGTAAGTGACAAAGGACCCGAGAGTCCAAGTGTCTAGTTGTGAGAGAAGGCCTGGTGGCCGGCGTTCCAGCCATCGACGCTCCCGACGGAGCTCGCGCCGACGCCCCAGCCGAAGCCGTACCAGCCCACGTCCACGGCCCAGAGGACACCTTCGACGTCACGGACGTAGAAGATGTTCGCAAAGCTGTTGGTCAGGAGCGTCCCTTCCTCGCCGTTTGGCTGATTCTTCATCAGATTCCAAACATAGGTGAGGCAGGTCTCGTGGTTCGCGCCCAGTTCGACGATGATGTTCGGGTCGCGCGAGCTCTTGAGGAGCTTGTGGATCTTGAGATCAGCGTCAGAGACTTCTTCTTCTTTGGTTTTGCCGAGGAAGTTCGTCTTGAAGCTCTGGTAGATGTCGTAGATTTTCACGCCATCCGCGTTGCCCTTCTTGAACGAGTCTCTGGCGACGAAACGCTTGCTGCCCGAGACGCGGACGGTTGAGACGAATTCGAGGAGTTTTTCTTTTGCTTGTGCCGTCGTGTTTTGAACGACAACGAGAGCACCGGAAAGAAGTCCTTTGACACCGTCTTCACCGCCGAGTTTGTTGATGATTGCCTCAATTTGACCGAGGTTGATTTGATTGTATTTCATTGTCTTTCTTTGGTTCTTCACCAATGAATTTCTTGCTGTCCGCAAGTCGAGGAACTACAACCAAGTATGGTCATAGCCATAAAGTCTCGAAGTAAGACCTTGTGGCTATGACCATCTCCCGCGAATTTCAATGTTCTATTTCTTCTCGATTATACTCTTTTATCCAAATTTGTCAAGATTTCAATGCTTCGATTCCCGGCAGAGTGCCGTTCGCTAGAAATTCGATCATCGCGCCACCGCCCGTCGAGACGAAGGAAAATTTATCTAGCATTCCCGCTTTGGCGATGACGGCGACGGTGTCTCCGCCGCCGACGACGGATTTCGCGCCCGAATCGATAATGGCTTGACCGAAATCTACCGTGCTTTGCGAAAAACCTTTTTCATAATCTCCGAAAGGTCCGTTCCAGAGAATGAATTTCATATCCTGCAAAATATCCGCTAGCTCGGCGGAAGTTCTCGGACCGGCATCGACGATGACATCGGCCGGAGCGACGGAAGTCACGGCGCGCGCGCCGGACTCGTAAGGATTTTGGACGATGACGTCGGAGGGCACGATGAGTTTCGGACTCGCTATGACGCGGCGGAGATTGACATAGACTTTGGAAACTTTTGACTGACCGATTTCATAGCCTTTTTCCTTGAATATGTCGTTTGCCAAAGCACCGCCGACGAAAACATTGTCGGCGATGTCGAGAAATTTCTCCACGAGAGGAAGTTTGGTGTCGAATTTCGCTCCGGCCAAAGCCAAAAGAAAAGGCCGCGGCGGATTGAAAGCTTCCGAAAGGGCGGTGATTTCTTTTTGAAGCAAAAGTCCGGCGTAAGCGGGAATGAGGCGCGGCACGCCGACGATGGAAGCATGTGAGCGATGAGAAACGGCGAAAGCGTCGTTGACGTAAATGTCGGCAAGCGATGCCAGAAAGCCGGCAAGCCGGGAACTGTTCTCGACTTCTCCGGAATCTTGCCGGATATTTTCTAGCATTATAGTATCGCCGTTTTTCATCGCAGAAACGACTTTCGGCGCCTCCGGAATGCGGGAGACAAAAGCGGAAATGGTGTAAAAAGTTCCGAGATATTTCGCCACCGTTTCCAGAGACGACGAATTGTCGCCGTCAATGTGACTGACGATAATCGTCTTGGCTTTTTTTTCTTTCAGGTACGCGATGGTCGGCAAAATTCTTTTGATGCGGAAATCGTCCCGCACGCGACCGTCGACTATGGGCACGTTGAGGTCGAGTCGAAGCAAAACTCTCTTGCCTTCGAGATTTTTTATATCCTGCAGTTTTTGGAAAGACGTTTCAGGCATCGGCAAATTTGATTATTTCATCGAAGTGTCCCGAATTGAGGGATTCCCGACCGACGAGAAGTCCGTCTACGCCACCGTCCGCAATCATTTTCTTGGCGTTCTCGACATCGACCGAGCCGCCGTAGAGCACCGGGACTTTCATGGCTTTTTCTTTCGGCAGAAACTCCGCGCATATTTTCTTTATGAAAATCGTCATTGCCCGCATCTCTTCCGGAGACAAAGCGTTGTCATAAGCACCTCCCACGGCCCAGACCGGCTCGTAAGCAACGATGAATTTAGGAATACGCTCGGAAGACGGGTTTTTGAGCGCGGCGGAAATTTCGCGGGAAATTTCGGAAAAATAATCGCCGTCCTGATCGCGCTTTTTCTCTCCCACGCAGAGAATCGGCACAAGTCCGGCCTCGACGGCGCGGGCAAATTTCTCGCGGACGACATCGTCGCCGTCGCCTCTAGCGCGGCATTCGCTGTGACCGACGATAGCGAAACGGGCGCCGACGGATCTAGCCATAAAAGCGCTAGTCTCGCCGGTAAAAGCGCCGGAGAAATTGGCGCTGACGTCCTGGGCCGCGAAAAAAAGCCTGCTTTTTTTCGCGGCGAGAGTCGAAAGAAAAGTCGCTGGACAAGCGATAACGACGGTCACGTGTTTCACTTTAAGCGCAGTCTTTCGGACGGTCGACGAGATTTCTTTCGCTTCGGAAAGAGACGCCGGATTCATTTTCCAATTGCCAATGATTATAAGATTTCGAGCCATATCGCTATTATACCTTTTTCTACCCCGAGACAACGCGCAAAACTTCCTCAACCGTAGTGATGCCTTGCGCTGCTTTGAAAATTCCGTCTTCAATCATCGTCATCATCCCCTCTTTTTTCGCTTGAGCTTCTATCTGGCTCGAGTTGGCGCCCTTCATCACGAGTTCACGAATCGAAGGCGTCATGGTGAGGACTTCGTATATACCGATATGTCCTTTGTATCCGTCGAGAATGTCAGGAGTCGGTTTTGGCACGCCAAAGAGGACTTTTTTCCAGTCGTCTTTTTCTCCGATGACTTTTTCGGCGCGCAGAAGCGAAAGCATACGGTCGAGGTCTAGAAGTTTGCCCAAAGCGGCGAGTTCGGAAGCGGAAAGCGGACGGCGTCCGCGGGAATCGGAAAGACGGCGCACGAGACGCTGTCCGATAATGACGGAAAGAGTCGAGACGAGAAGAGACGACTCGACTTTCATATCAAGAAGTCTCGACATCGCTCCGGCGGCGCTGTTTGTGTGAAGAGTTGAGAGCACGAGGTGACCGGTGAGTGCGGCGTTAATGGCGAGAGAGGCCGTTTCGTCGTCGCGGATTTCGCCGACCATAATGATGTCGGGGTCTTGGCGGACGAGGGTGCGGAGACCGTCCGCGAAAGAGAAGCCGATTTCGGGACGAACCCGCGTTTGGTTGACTCGAGGCATCTGATATTCAATCGGGTCTTCAATCGTGGAAATATTCACGTCGGGCGTGTTCAAAATATCGAGGAGGGTGTAGAGAGTCGTAGATTTTCCCGAGCCGGTCGGACCGGTGGCGAGAATCATTCCGACCGCGAGCTTGAGTGACGCGTGAATGCGCTCCAGATTTTCCCCGTGAAAGCCGAGGTAGTCGAGGGTAAAGCCGTTCGCGTTCTCGCGCAAAAGGCGCATCACGATTTTTTCTCCGAAATAAGTCGGTAGGACGGAAACGCGGAGCGAAAGTTTTTGTCCGTCGCTTTCGATTTTGAATCTTCCGTCCTGCGGCAGTCTTTTCTCGTCGAGTTTGAGATTCGAAAGGACTTTGATGCGCGCGATAATCGCCGCTTCGGCTTCTTGAGGCAAAGTCATAGCGTCGTGGAGAAGTCCGTCGATGCGATAGCGGACCAAAAGCTCTTTTTCCTGCGGTTCGATGTGAATGTCCGAAGCGTCCTGAAGCAAAGCGTGTTTCAGGAGTGCGTCGAGGCTTTTGATGGCGGAAAATTTTTCCTTGAGCGATTTTTGATATTGGAGAAGCGCCGACTTTATCGAATCGCCGTCAGTGAGACGCGGCAGAATTTTGAGTCCGACTTTTTTCCTGATGAATTCGATGGCCGGCAAATCGTCGGTGTCGAGCATGGCAACTTCGAGCGACGTGTCGTCGTTTTTTTTGAAAGCGATGATGTTGCGGGTGCGGGCAATCGGCTCCGGAACAAGCGATAAAACGTCGAAATTTATTTTTTCTCCGATAAGCGAGACAAAAGGAATGCCGAGGACGTAAGCTTCGACGCGACGGATGTCGTCGGAAGACATTAGTCCCCTTTTTATGAGAACTTCAGAGAGCGAAACTTTCCTTGTTTTTGACTCTTCTCCGGCAAGGACGAGGTCGGCATTCGAGACGAGACCGGAATCGATTACAAATTGCTTTAGCTGGTTTTCATCGACGCGCATGTTCCATCAATTATAGCCTGCCTACACAAGCAGGCAAAGAAAAAACCGCCTTTCGACAAGCTCAAGACGGTTTTTTCCAACGAGAAAATATCTTACTAGCTAGCGTTTCCTTTAAAGCATCCCGAAAAACCGTTTGAGCCGCCTGTTGTCCAACTTGTTATCGGACTCCAAGCGCTGTAGACACCGTTGATGGGACCAATGCGCGAGCGGACCTGAATCCTGCAACTGCAAGCGTCGCTGCCTCCATAACCGTTTGCGGCACCGATATCTATCCACGTGTTAGCCGACCAGACTCCCGTATTTGGCGGATGCGGACCGGCAGAACCCAATGTTCCGATTTGAGCATCGATAGCATTTCCATAAGGACTGCAGATGCCACTCACCATATACTGTGTATCGGTCGGAGTGTTTCCGGCGCAGTTCGCGATGCCAAGGTCAGGCTGACTCCACGATATGACGTGACCGAAACCGTTTCCGCCGCCAGAGTCTTGAAAAGCGCTAGTACCGTCCGTCGGAGCGTTCGGAGCGGGAGATGTAACGTTAGCAAAACCTCCACCGACATTGTTTACAAAATCCGACCATTCGTTTCCTGTTTTTGTAGGAACAAAAATATCTAAGGGGTTAGGGTTCGTTATCGTTCTGCATAAGTATGATCCGGAACTTCCAACCTCGTTTATCGTGACGGGATTGATGCTCGAAACTCTGTAATAAGTAGAGGCATAGACATAAACACCACCGACAGCAACAGCCATGGCAACAAGGATTACAGGTAAAGCATATTTTATGTGAATATCTTTTTTCATTGTTTTTACCAAACTCATAAGAATAAGTCTGATTTTAGACTTGCTAAATATAACGTATTAATTAAATCACAGAAATGCCTTTAGGAATAGATGATATCCACCCTATTTTCCAGCAGTGGACAGCTTGACTTTTGACAAAAATTGGAGTAAGATGCTAGCAGAGCAATGCTCGTCACAACAGAATAAACTTCAACAATTCAATAGGAGGGTTAGAAAATGAAAACACTAAGACTCGCTCTCATTTACGCTACGGCGATAATGGGTGCGGTTCAGATTCAGGCGCAGATTAGCGTCGGTAGACTCACAAATCTCTCGACTCGCGGATTCATGGATGATTCAATAATAGGCCAGTTGAAGCCGATGATCGTCGGATTCAACGTGAGCGGGGGTCCAAAGACAGTCCTCGTTCGCGCCATTGGTCCATCACTGTCAATGTTCAACGTTCCTGGTTTAGAAGCAAGTGCCGATCCGGAGTTTCCAGACGCCAAAGTCGGGACCTACTTCGACATCTACCTCAATAATCAGACCGACATTCGCAGAGTTCTGCCTATAGATTATTTCGACTGGGCCGACTTGGTCGAACATTTCTATAGGTACCAAGACATGGTGTTGGCGGAAAACAGCGTCGGAGCGTTTCTGCCCATACAAGGCAACTACGACTCGGTAAATGTTTTTCCGTGCGATGCCGCTTTGTACTCGGTCATCATTCGGGGCACGGGCGATGAACCCAAAGGCGTGGTCCTCGGCGAAATCTACGACATGGACTATGAAACCAATCCGACGTCGAGACTGACAAACGTCTCGACGCGCGGGTTGGTCATGCCAACAGACGGCGAGACAATGATTGTCGGATTTGCCATCGAAGGCGGACCTCTGTCGGTTCTCATTCGTGGCGTCGGTCCGGGACTTGTCAGTTTCGGTGTCGCCGACGCGGTAAGGACTACGACGCTCACGCTCTACGACAATACGGGTGCCATAGGATACAACGGAGCGTGGCAGTCGCCGGTAAGCGGCAAGGGAGCAAACGTCATAGCGCTCACAAACGCGACGCAAAGCGTCTTCGCGTCCGTCGGCGCGTTCAACCTCGCAAACGGTTCCGATGACTCGGCGATGGTGGTCACGCTCCCTCCGGGAACTTACACCGCTATCGTCGGGGGCAAGGGCCAGACGGGAGAAGGTCTCGTTGAGGTTTACGACCTCGGCGTAGCCGCGACGGAAGCGGCAGTAAACGCCGCGAATGCTTCAAGGTGAAGAACGATGATTTCAACATCGTGGAAACAAAATCAAAGCCGCCCTTCGACTAGTTCAGGGCGGCTTTTTTCTTGTCTTTTAATTTTTTACTTCGCCGCTTTGAGAGCCGCAACTTCCGTTTGAAGTGCTGTGATTTCCGCCTGCTCGGCTTTGACTGCTTCTATAAGAGGTGCGACGAGATTTCCGTATTCAACCGCTTTGAGTCCCGTGTTCGGGTCAGTCGAAACGATTTGCGGAAAAACTTTCTCTACATCCTGGGCAATGACTCCAATATCTGCTCTGTCGTTCGCTTTCCAATTGAACGACACTCCCTGAAGATTTAGGATGTTTTCGAGAGACGTCTGGGGATTGAGGTTTTGTATATTCGTTTTTAATCTTTCGTCTGATGAATATATAAAGGCGCTGGATGTTACCGTACCAGACACAGTAAGACTGCCATCTGCATATACCTGTGACGAGCCGAGATGAAGATAGGTACCCGTATCGTAGACGGTCGAACCGTTCAAGTGGATGGTGCCAGCGCCGCCGTTACCGACGGTAAGAGACGAGCCGACGGTCATCGTCCTTGCGGATGAATTACCGTTTGCAAGCACGGAATCAAGTGTGGCGTTCGCCGCGCCGGAGGGACCGGTCGCTCCCGTTGCGCCCGTAGCTCCGGTAGCGCCCGTCGGTCCGGCGGGACCTTGAGGGCCTTGCGGTCCCGTGCCGCCGGACGGCCACGCGGAAATACAATTTGCTCCACTAATACAATATTGTGTGGCATTTGTTGAACCGTTGACATCAAGCGTGTAACTTCCAGTAAGTTTTCCGATGCCCACGGCTCCATGTTGTACAGAGAGACCCAATATTGATCCGACTCCCGGGGCTGACGAACCGCCAGGCGACGATGAGGTGTTGGTATAAAAGTTTATTTGGCCGTCGCTAAGCAAGGCTTTGGTTTCAATCCACTGTCTATAACCTCCACCGCTTCCTTCCCATTCAAAAGCCACCTGCGTCGTGTTGTTGTCGTAAGGATTGTTTTTTCCCGCAATATCCAATTTCGTGAATGGATTCGTCGTGCCGATGCCGACGTTGCCGTTTTGGACAATGAGACCGTTTGCCGCGCCGCCGGTGTTGAGAAGCAGTCCGCCGATTTTCGATTCGGCAGTGGCAGATACGTCGAGAGGCGTCGCCGTGTTATTGCTTGGCGGTGTCGCCGTCGGACCGACCCATTGGGCGAGAGCAATAGCCGGAAAAAGGAGTGCGACGGCAATCGTGATGAAAATTTTTGTGTATTGTTTCATATTATTTTATTTATTTGGCGCGGATAATGAATTTAAAACTTTTTGCTCGGCCGGACTTATCGTCGCCGAGTTTGAAGGAGATGTTGAAGCGCTCTTTCCCGTCGAAAGCGACGCTATGGTGATCGTAGACACAGCGGATGAAGTCGAGGCGCTTAGACTTTGAAGCACTTGTTCTTTGGTCGGAGTCGAAGGTCCTTGATTGGGTGTTTTAAAACCGGCCGTTGAGACAAAATATGCAACGGCGACAACTACAAGCAAAATAACGATGATGATAATGTATTGGCGTTTCATTTTTCTTAGTTTATTTTATCATACGAGCGTTTAAAATTCCTGAAACTGCGGATTGAACGCCGTCGGAACGATAATCAGATTCACCGTGGCCGGCGAAACTCCGCCCGATGTTCCCTGAAGCGTTATGTTGCACGGATTTCCGCCTCCGGAACAATATGACGCGGTGAGTGGCGCGCTGACCTCGACTTTGAAAGTGAAACTGCCGTTGTAAGGAACAATGACCGACGGCGTCGCCGTGTATGTTCCGCCGTTTATCGAATACAAAGCGGTCGTCGAAGCGTTTGGCATCGACGGAAAACTTGAAATCATCACCGTCACGTTGCCCACAAATCCTCCTACGGCATTTATCGGAACCGTTACGGCTTTTGACTGCGACCAACCGGCCGGAAGGAATGCGATGCTTAGATTTTGATTGGAACCAAGAGAAAATCCTGCGGGCTGAGATCCAATCGTGAACGAAACATTTGCGTTCGCTACCGTGTTGCCTCCGGAAACACAATTGATGTTGAAAGTGTAAGCTCCGGAAGTCAGTCCTTGGGTGGAAGTCGAGCCGGATGTCGTGATATTTGAAACCGTTCCGAAAGCTGTGCCACCGGAAGAAGTTTTTGACAAGGAGCAAGTCGCGCCGGAGAGATTGGTAACGGTGTAGACGAGACTTGCGACCGTACCATAAGGCACGTTGCCGTTTCCGGCGATGGATGTTCCCAAGGGCGACTGGGCGTCAAGAGTCGCAGACGATGACAACGCCACGCCTTTGCAATTCGCGACGCCGCAAGAACCCACGACGCCGCTTGCCGCGTCAAAGCTTACCCATCCGACAACACTCCCACCCCACGCGTAGCCGGTAAAATTCGCTCCTGAAAGCGCGACGCCGTAATTCGGCGACGAACCGGAAAGAGAAATCCATCCGTCCCAACCTCCGCCGGCTTGGGAAAGTGCTCTCACCCAGCCGACGAGGTTGCCGCCGACAACCTGCGCGTTTTGGGCGCTTGTGCCGCTACCTGAAGGAAAACCGGAGAGACCGCCGAATTCTATCCAGCCGATATTTGAGGACCAAGCGTAGCCGACGAGTGTACCGTCGACATTTTCATTGACTCCGTAATCGACGGTGGCGCAAGAGTTGTCGTTTGTGCAGTTAAAACTTATCCAGCCGATGTTGTCCGACCACGCCCAACCCGCCATATTGTTTTCCGCGCCGGCAAAAGCGGAATGCGGCAAAACGAAAAGGAGAGAAACCAAAAAAAGACTAAAGAGGAGTTCGAATCTTTTCATTGCCACATTATATAACAATTATATTTCTTTGAATGTCGGATTTATGCCGTTTGGAACGATGATGATAGTCGTCGTCTGGGGAGATGTTCCGTCGGAAGGCGTCGCCGTGACGAGAACGTGATAATTTACTCCGCTTACGAGAGTTGTCGGAGAAGAAATGGTAAGCGTCGAGCCGATGAGGTTCGTGAGCGCCGAACAATATTCGCCGTTGAAACACGGGATAAAGTTCACCGCCGAATTCGATTTGTCGAACGAATAAGTCGTGCCGCTAGGTAAATCCGGAGACGAAGCGGAAACACTGACGGAGTTCGCCGAAAATCCGGGAGCGGGATTAACCGAGATGTTCGACGGATCGGAATTCCCTCCCTGAATATTTCCTATCGAACGCATATTTATAGTCGACGGACTTGCCGAGACGGTGAAATCCGAATTCGTTCCTCCACCGCCGCCACCACCGCCACCACCGCCACCACCGCCACCTCCTCCACCGCCACCACCGCCACCTCCTCCACCTCCACCACCGCCACCACCGCCACCACCGCCACCACCATTGGCGCAAATCGGATCGCTCGGATTTTGCTCGCAATATGTCGGCGGATTGGCCGTGGCTCCGCCGGAAGAAGTAAATGTCGCGGCAACGGACTTGTCGCCCGTCATCGTGACTGCGCAAGAACCTGTGCCGCTGCAGTCGCCGCTCCATCCGCTAAAGACATATCCGGAAGCCGGGTTTTCCGAAAGAGTTACGGCTGTGTTCGGTGAGAAAGAAGCGTTGCAAGAGCCAACGCAACTGTTTATTCCGGCGGGCACGCTTGAGACCGAGCCACTGCCGGAAACCGTAACAAGAAGAAAGTGTGAATCGCTGACGTTTACGGAAAGAGAACCCCAGCCTGATTCCACTCCGGAAGTGTCGACCGCCTGCACCCAAATCGTGTATGTGCCAGGGTTCGCCCATGACTTCGTAAACCCTTCCGTTGTGCCGGAAGGAACAGTGCCGGAAGAAGGAAGAACGGAGTCAATCGGCGTCGAAGCGGTCGGCTGTCCTCCTCCGTAGACTATTTTGTAATAAATCTGATTGCCGGTCGTGTTGGTCGAGACCATGCTGTAATTACCGGAAGAACCGGACATGAGATTTGTCGGGCCGGTAAGTGTCGGAGCGTTTACCATGCCGGAAGAAGGAGAATTTGCCGGAACGGTGTAGTTGAAAGTTATTGTCTCTTGAGAAACAAGAGCGCTTAGTGTCGCGTCGGGTGGAATCGTACTGCCTTTTTGAGTATTTGCTCCGACCGGAACGGTGTAAAGATTAGCCGCGCCCGAAGTCGCGCCAAAGATTACGTTTGAAACGATTGTTCCGGCAGAATTCACAGTGTAAGTGCCGTCGCTATTTTGCGTTAGTCCCGCCGTGCCGGTTTGAGTGACGGTAACGCTCGGGTCTTGAATGACGACCGGTGCGTAATAATCGTAATTATCCGTTTGGGCAATTAGGTTATCCGGGATGAGAACGTTTGAAGGAACTTGCGACGACCAATATCCGTAAGGCGTGCCGACGACTCCGCCGACGATGGCCCACGCTATGTCTTGGTTTTGGGAAGGCGCGGCTCTGACGACGATTTTCGTTCCTACCGGTATAAGCGCGCCTTCGCTTATTTGATTGCCGGAAGTATCGGTTACGGAAGCACCGTAAGAAACGGAAAGATTCATCGTGGAAAGATAGGGCAAGTAGCAAGCGCCGCCCGTCGTGTTGCAGTCGCCGCCGAGACGATTGGCTTCGAGAGCCGTTATGGTGTCTTGCACGGCCGAAGGATTGCTCGCCGTTCCGGACCACTGGACCGTTTTCTGCGCCGTCGGAGGAATGACCTTAAAGTCTATGAGGATGCATTGTCCGCCGGAAAGAGTGTAGCCACTCGGAACGGAAGTCTGGATACCGCCGAAGTTTGGACAATAGTCAAAGTCAGGTAGCGGGATTTCCGTGTATGTAAGAGTCACTCCGCCCTGACCTCCCGGATTCGGAATCGCTCCGTTTACTTGGCAGAAGTAGCCGATGTCGGGAGAGCCGGGACAAGAATACGCCAAAGCTTTGCCGGAGGAGAGTCCGAACGATCCGACGGCAACCAAAAGAGCGACCGTCAATTTGATTGCCGTGTCTTTTTTCCTTTTATGGAACAAAACAACGAAGATAATCAGAAGAAGGGCGAGAGCGGCAACCCAGACAAGGAAAAACATATTGGTTTTTTGCTGTCCCGCGCACAAGGCGGGATTTA
>Ga0265314_10003807_pt1 | contig 14415 bp, 7 predicted proteins | sample 4126metaG_FD_203106 | JGI IMG/M metagenome (GOLD analysis project Ga0265314, IMG submission 203106) | Rhizosphere microbial communities from Carex aquatilis grown in University of Washington, Seatle, WA, United States - 4-1-26 metaG | ecosystem: Host-associated > Plants > Roots > Rhizosphere >... | reverse complement strand
TCGATCGCATGCAACTTGCCGACTTTCAGCAGGAATGCAATCTGGTAGCCGCGGAAGAGTTGTATCGCGGCGCATTCTGGACGGATGTTCGACCGCTGGTGAGGGAGTGGCGCGAGGCACGTGGATTGCCTGCCGATCCGCTGGCGGAGCTGGCTGCGAGCGGTTACGTTGAGCGCATTGCTAGAGAGCGCGAAAAACGCGGTACGGCTGTAAGTAGTTACGCGTGACGATACTTTAATATTAAGGGTTTAGAAGCGCGCGCACTTGCGTAGCGCTAAGTGAGGAAAGCAAGGATGCCCAAAGCTAAGATCAAGCGGCTCTATCTTATCCCGATTCTCTCCAAGGCGCTCGATGTCATCGAGCTGTTTGAGCGCGATCACGCGGCGTTGACTCTGGAAGATGTCTATCAGCAGACCAACATCTCGAAGACGAGCGTCTATCGAATACTGAAAACTCTGGTGCATCGCGGCTACCTGGCCCAGACGCAGAACGGCCAGTACCGGCTGGTGTCGCGTCCACGCCGGCTGCACTTTGGGTTCGCGGTGCAAAGCGCAGACCTTCCGTTTTCAATGGCCCTGACGCATAGCGTGAACGCAGCGGCGGCCGCGGCGGGTGTTGAGCTATCTATACTCGACAACCGCTTTGACCCCGACGTTGCTGTGCGCAATGCCGAGGAATTTGTAACCAAGCGCGTCGACCTGGTGCTCGAATTCCAAGTGGAAGAGGCGGTTGCACCGCGTGTGGCCAGAATTCTGAAGCAGGCCGACATACCGCTGGTGGCAATCGATGTGCCCCACCCCAACGCGACCTATTTCGGCGCCGACAATTTTGAAGTGGGCTACGAGGCAGGCGCCTTGCTGGCGCAGCATGCCGTGCGCATCTGGAAAGGCAAAGTCGACCGGGTTTTGGGCGTCGGCTTCAGCGAGGCGGGCAGCTTTGTGCAGAGCCGCATCACCGGCGCATTCGACTGTATTCGCGAGCGCCTGCCCAGCCTGACTGCCGAACAGTTTGTGCAAATTGATGGCCGCGGCATGCGTGAGGCGAGCCGCAAGGCAATGCTGGAATTCTTGCACAACTCAGGCACCGCGGAACGCACGCTTGTGGCTGCCGCAACGGATTCAAGCGCGCTGGGTGTGCTTGACGCCATTCGTCAGACCGGCAGCGAAGAGAACTTCGCGATTGTCGGCCAGGATTGCATTCCCGAGGTGCTTGAGGAACTTGGCAAGGGCGATAGCGCCATCATCGGCTCCATTTCGCATGAGGCTGAAAGCTACGGTCCACGTCTCATCCAGCTTGGTATTGCGATTTTGCGCGGCTACACTGTGCCCCCTTATAACTACGCGCATCACCGCGCCGTGACCGCCGAAAGTTTGAATACCAAGCACGATGCCGATGAAGGCAAGCTCGCCGATATTGACGCGAATGCGACCGCCGCCCAATCTATCGAGTAATGGGAATTCGCGATAGATTGCGGCTGTATGATTGAAGAGACGACCATCTGAATTCCCCTTGAGACTGGCTGACTATGACACTGGCAACATCCGCTTCAACTGTGCTGAAATTCCTCGAGGATCGCTGGGACTCGAGCCTCGCCGCCACGCTCGATGAGCCGGAGCTTTTGCGGTACCGTTCAAACCTTCTCGGCTCTGATTTGCGCCTCACCAACTTTGCGGGCGGCAACACCAGCTCCAAAATAACTGAGGCTGATCCGCTCACCGGCGAGCCGGTCGAAGTGCTGTGGGTGAAAGGCTCGGGCGGCGACCTGGGCAGCATCAAGCGCACCGGCTTTGCCACGCTTTACCAGCAAAAGCTGCTGGCGCTCGAGCGCAGCTACAAGGGCGCCGAAACTGAAGACGACATGGTGGCCATGTACCCGCTGTGCGCGTTTCGCAATAACCCTGTCGCGGCCTCCATTGATACGCCTCTGCACGGTTTTTTGCCTTTCAAGCATGTTGACCACCTGCACCCGGACTGGGGTATTGCGCTGGCGGCAAGCGCCAACGGCAAAGACCGCATGGAAGAGTTTAACCACGAATTCGGTCACAAGCTGGTGTGGGTTCCCTGGCAGCGCCCGGGATTCGAACTGGCCATGATGATGAAGCGCGCCGTCGAGCAAAGCCCTGATTGCGACGGAATCGTGCTGGGCGGCCACGGACTCTTCACGTGGGGCGAAACTCAGCGAGAGTGCTACCTCAGTACCCTCGCCGTGATCGACAGCATCGGCCAGTTCATTGAGAAGCACGGCCAGGGCAAAGTTCATTTTGGCGGAGAGGCCGTTCCCGCGCGCGACAATCGAAAAGAGATTGCGGTCAGAATTGCGCCGTCTCTCCGTGGCCATATCAGCGCGCAGAACCGTTGGATCGCAAGTTTCACCGACGCGCCGGATGTGCTGCAGTTTGTAAACTCGGCTCACGCCAGAGAACTGGCATACCTGGGCACAAGCTGCCCCGATCACTTCATCCGCACCAAGATTCGTCCTTTGTTTGTGCCCTGGGCCACAGGCGAAGGCATCGAAGAGTTGAAGCAGCACATCGATCGCTCTCTCGCCGAATATCGCAAGCAGTACCGCGCCTACTATCGCGCCTTTGCCACGACCGGTTCGCCGGCAATTCGCGATGCCAGCCCGACCGTTGTGCTCATCCCGGGCCTGGGCATGTTCAGCTTTGGCAAAAACAAAACTGAGGCGCGCATTACAGGCGAGTTTTATACCAATGCAATTCACGTGATGGATGGAGCCAGCCAGTTGGCAGAGAAGGGTGCTGCTCCGCCCAGTAGCGCCGCGGCTCCGAATATCGTTCCGCAATGCCAGCCCGGCATGGATCCGGCCAGCTTCAAGGTATTCGCAAATTATGTTGCGCTACCGGCACTTGAAGCGTTCCGCATCGAGTACTGGGTGCTTGAAGAAGCCAAGATTCGCCGCCAGCCTCCTGAGAAGGAACTGAGCCGGCGCGTGGCGCTGGTTGTGGGCGCGGCCAACGGCATTGGTCGTGAGGTTGCCCGACTTGCCGCAGCTCGCGGTGCGCACGTGGTGGTTGCCGATCGTGATTTCGAGGGCGCCGTCAGTGTGCAAACTGAGCTTGCAAGCCTTACTTCTGCGGAGTTCACCTGCGCTACAGCCATCGACATCTGCAATCGCGAAGCGATTCGCCAGGCGCTCGATGCCGCCGTGGCGGCCTTCGGCGGTGTCGACATTCTGGTGAACACCGCTGCAATGTTTGCCACTTCGCCTGACGGCGTCATCAGCGACGCGCAGTGGTCTCAGACCCTCGACGTGAATGTGACAGCCAATTATCTGCTGGCCAACGAAGTTGCAAAGATATTTGAAGAACAGGCACTGCATGGCCAGGTGGTATTTACCAGCTCAGCCAACGCAGTGGTGTCAAAGCGGGGAAGCGAGGCCTACGACGTGAGCAAGGCGGCGCTTTCGCACCTGGTGCGCGAACTGGCCGTCTCGCTCGCGCCCAATGTTCGCGTCAATGCAATTGCCCCGGCCACTGTCGTCAAAGGATCGACGATGTTTCCGCGCGATCGCGTGCGCGCTTCGCTCAAGAAGTACAACATATCGTTTCAGGAATCGTTCAGCACTGAAGAGTTGCGCAGCCGCCTGGCTCATTATTATGCCGAACGCACGCTCACCCACAAGGCGATTGACCCGGCCGATTGTGCCGAAGCGATTCTCTTTTTGGCCAGCCCTCGAGCTCGTTGCACCACGGGACACGTAATTCCTGTGGACGGCGGTTTGACGGACGCATTCCTGCGATAAATTTTAGGACCTGCCATGCCAGAACAGGCGCGCATCGCAATCGATCTGGGCGCAGAGAGTTGCAGAGTTTCGCTTCTGCGCTGGCATGGCTCTAAGCCGGCCATCAATGTGGTTCATCGCATTCCCAATGGTCCCGTCCATCGCGCGGACGGGTTGCATTGGCCCATCGAGTGCATTCTCACCGGTCTCGATGTGGGCATGCGCAAAGCCGCGACAGCGGCGCCCGAAGGCATTGCATCCATTGCTGTCGATTGCTGGTCGGTGGACTACGTGCGTCTTGCTCCCAACGGTAATCTACTGCGCGAACCATTCTGCTATCGCGACGAACGGACCGTCGCAACCAAAGAAAAAGCCGACAGCATTATTGCTCCGTTCGATATTTACGCGCGCACCGGCACGCATCCGAATCGCATTAATACCGTGTACCAGTTAATGGCCGATGAGGCTGAGGGCATCGATCCTTCTGCGCCGTGGGCCATGCTGCCCGAATACGTGCTCTATTGGCTGAGCGGCAAACGCGTAGCTGAATACACCAACGCCTCGCATACCGGCCTGGTGAATCTTAAGACAGGCGATTGGGACGCGGAGGTTTTTCGTCTTCTGGGCCTTTCACTTTCAGCCGCGCCACCAATCGTTCATGCGGGCACTGTGCTTGGGCCATTGCGCGGCCCTCTTGCTGAGCTCGAAGCGTTTCGCCACACAGTAGTAATCGCTCCCGCCACCCACGACACGGCCTCGGCCATCGCCGGTATTGCTGCTGGGCTTGATGCGAGCGCATATATCAGTTCGGGAACATGGTCGCTCGTTGGCGCATTGACGCGCATACCGGTCACCACCGGGCGTGCCCTCAATGCGGGCTATACAAACATAGGCGCGGCCAGCGGCGAGCTGCTCTTTCACGCGCTCATCAACAGCATGTGGGTGCTGAAGCAGTGCATGAATGCCTGGGATGCGCAGGGCCGCAAATGGGAGATTGAAGAACTGGTGCTGCGCGCTGCGGATTGCGATCGAGACCCGGCTGCGGTGCTCGATATGGACGCGCCCACGCTGATGCTCGACACCGATATGCCCAGCCGCATTAATGCTGAACTCGCGCGGCTCGGATTCGAAACGATCGCCGATGTGGCGGGAAACGAGCCCGCGTTTGCGCGGCTGATCTTCGAGAGCCTGGCAGCTCGTTACGCATCGGCAATCGCGAATCTCGAAGATGCACTTGACCGCCGAATCGAGCGCATAGCCATGATCGGTGGCGCCACGCGCAACAAGTTATTGATCAGGCTTACCGAGCAGCGCACCGGTCTGCCGGTTGATATCGGCGAGTTCGAGAGCGCCACGGTGGGCAACTTCGCAATTCAACTCGCTGCGAGCGATGCCGGTAGTGCGGCAATTACGCCCGAAGCAATTCGCGATCAGGCCAATCGGCTCAGCGGCTGTATTTAGAGCAGCGCAATCATCGCCGGGCTGCCAACGCCCGCATATCTTCCCGTAAAGCTCAATTTTCCGTTCTCGCGATCGATACGGAACGATGTAATGCTGTCGCTGTGCTGGTTGCACGCAAACAGGAACCTCCCACTCGAATCGATGGCGAAGTGGCGCGGATAATCACCCATCGTCGAAGCTTCGCCAATCAACTTTGGATCGCCGTCTTCTCCAATCGCAAAGATCGAGATGGTGTCGTGCAGGCGGTTCGCCGAGTAAACAAATTTACCACCCGGCGCAACGGCAATCTCTGAGCAAAAGTTGGTTCCCTCGAAGCCGGCTGGCAATGCTGAATGGATTTGTTTGATGGAGGGCGCGCCGGTTGCCTGGTTGTAGTTCATAAAAACGATTTGCGAACTTTCTTCGGTGATCGCGTAAATCCAGTGACCGTTGGGATGAAATGCGAAGTGGCGCGGGCCAACGCCGCCGAGCAGTGTCAAAACCCCGCTTGAATTGAGCTTGCCGGATGAAGCATTGAGCGCGTAAGAGTAAATGCGATCCTGGCCGAGATCGGTCGACAATACAAACTTGTTAGCCGGGTCAGCAGCGATCATGTGCGCATGCGGAGCGTCGTGGCCGCTGAAGGCAAAGCTGCCCGGCGGCGCATTCGCCGGCTTCGCCGGGCCTACCATATTAAGGTCGCGATGTGTGTCAACGGCGTCGCCAAGCGTGCCGTCATCATGTACCGGCAGAACCGCAATGCTGCCGCCGATGTAGTTGGCCACAAAAGCAAACTTTCCGGTCGCGTCCAGGCTCATGTGCGCCGGCCCTGCGCCTGTCGAGCTAACTGTATTCAAGAGCCGCAACGCACCGCCCGGTTCAATTGCGAATGCGCTTACCGATCCGCTGCCGCCGGCAAAATCGGTCACTTCATTGATGGCGTAAAGGGATTTCTTTGACGGCGCGAAAGCCAACCATGTTGGGTTCGGAGTCTTTGCAGCAAGCTTGCGATTGGTCAGCTCGCCGGTCTCGAGGTTCACGCGAAACTCATAAATTCCTTCGCCGTGGTTGTCAGCGCCGGAGGTATAGGTGCCGACGTACGCTGTCACTTCAGTCCCGCCTGCCGCAAACGCGCTCCGTGCGCTCAGCACTCCGTTAGTCAGCGCGAACGCGCCGGTCGTCTTCAAAACATCTCTACGCGAATAAACATTCATGGTCATCTCTCATGCAAAGTGCCAGAGAGCCGCTGTGAAGATAAGTCCGACTACCGAGATGATCGTCTCGCAAACGGACCAGGTCTTCATTGTCTCGCCAACACTCATGTTGAAATACTCTTTGACAATCCAGAATCCGCCATCGTTGACGTGCGAAAAGATTAGCGCGCCCGCGCCGGTGGCGATCGCAAGCAACTCTGGATGTACGCCCACTGTATGTGCCGCGATGGGAGCGACGATACTCGCTGCCGTGGCCATCGACACCGTTGACGAGCCGGTAGCCAGCCGCAGCATAGCGGCCAGCCCCCACGCTAATAGCAGAATTGGCACGTGACCGCGCATGGCTATGGTGATGATTGCATTCGACACACCGCTGTCCTGCAGTACACGCCCGAACCCGCCGCCCGCGCCGATGAGTAGCGTTATAGCAGCAGTTGGAGCCAGGCACTCTGTACTGAAGCGCAGAATGGTTTGGCGCGAAAAACCGCGCATCGTGCCCAGCGTCACAAAGCTACACAATGCGCCAATCAGCAACGCCATATCGTCGTTGCCCAGCAGTTTCAGGGTATTGTTCAGGCTGCTTCCCGCCGCTGAAAATGTGTCGGCCCAACTACCCAGCAGCATCAGGAACACAGGCAGCAGGATGGTGAGTATGCTCAGCCAGAACCCGGGGAGATCGCGCTTTTCGTCGTGGCTGGCAAGCTGATCGGCCATGGGATTCTCAAGCGAGATGTGGACGTGCGGCGCAATGAGCTTTGCATAGAGAGGTCCAGCGATGATGGCCGTGGGGATGCCGACGATGAGCGCGTAAAAAATAGTGCGGCCCATATCAGCGTGGTAAATGGTGACGGCTAGGGTAGCTGCCGGATGCGGCGGCACCAGACCATGAACCACCGAGAGTCCGGCAACCATCGGTATGCCTGCGAGCACGAGCGAGGTATTTGTACGGCGCGCAACCGTAAACAGGATGGGCACGATGAGGACGAAGGCAACTTCAAAAAACGCCGGCAGGCCCACGATGAGGGCAATGGTCATCATCGCCCAAGGAACATTCTTTTCGCCGAAGACACGAATGAGCGTGAATGCAATGCGATCCGATGCGCCTGACTCCGCCATCATTTTGCCCAACATTGTGCCGAGACCCACAATCACGGCAATGTGACCCAGCGTGCCGCCTACACCGCTTTCAAACGAGTGAATAACGGTCGTGGGATTCATTCCCGTAACTACGGCAAGCGCAAGCGAAGTAACCAGCAGCGTTATAACCGGGTTCAGCTTGACCACCGCGATCAAGAAGATGAGCGCGATGACTGAGACTACCGCGGCGGAGAGAAGAAAGATGCTGTGGGTGTCGATGCCGAACATATCCGTTGCGCTGATCCAGTCTATAAGAGCGAACCGCCTTACTGGACCCAACCGGGTTTGCCGCGCGCAATAAAACGCCCGGCGCGATTGCCGGTTGCGCCCTCGGCCGTGTACGAGAGAGTTCCATTCACCCAGACAGCCTGAATTCCAGCCGCCGATTTGATGGGGTCAGAGAAGGTTGCCGTGTCGGCAATCGTCTCGGGATCGAAGAGAACCATGTCGGCAGCATAACCTTCGCGGACGAATCCGCGGCCATTAAGCGAGAATCGCTGCGCAGGCAGGCCGGTCATTTTGTAGATTGCTTCAGGCAGGGCGAACAATGCTTCATCGCGGCAATAACGGCCCAGCACGCGCGGAAACGCCCCCCACAGCCGCGGATGAGGGCGCGGATCGTTGGGCAAGCCGTCGGAGCCGATCATGGTGGCTGGATGGCGCAGAATGGTTCGCATATCGTCTTCAGAGATGCTGTGGTAAATGGCGCCGGCGGGTTGTAAGCGGCGGGCCGCTTCGAGCTGCGTAGTTTGCCATTCCGCTGCAATCTCGGCCAGCGTCTTGCCGGCCATTTCAGCGTGAGGCGTGCTCCACGTAATCGCGATCTTCACGCGCTCGTCCACCTGGCGAAGATCGAGGGTGCTTGAACCGGCTGCGTAGGGATAGCAATCGCATCCGGCCTGCTGCGAATGCCGTGCGGCATCAAGCGCAGCCAGCACCTCGCCGCTTCGTCCCCAGTTGGCAATGCCAGCGCACTTTAAATGCGAGATAACGACGGGTACCCGGCGGTCCCGGCCAACTTCGAAGGCTTCGCGCATCGCATCCAGAATCCCATCGGCCTCAGTGCGCATGTGGGTTGCATAGATTGCGCCTGCTTCAGTGAGAGCACCAGCCAACCCAAGCACTTCATCAACGCCGGCCGCGTTGGCCGAAAGGTAAGCCAGCCCAGTGCTCATTCCAAGCGCACCCGCATCCAGCGCCTCCTCAAGCTGCGCGCGCATCGCTGTGACTTCATTCGGTGTAGCTTCGCGGTCCAGCCGGTCCATGTGGTTCGAGCGCAGCGCTGTGTGGCCAATCAGTGCGGCCACATTCACCGCAGGCCGCGCTTCCTCAATCGCACGAAGATACGCAGCGAAAGTGGGATAACGAAACTCGCACGAAGCTCCCAGCAGGTTCATGGGGTCAGGCAGTTCGCCGCGCAAAGTGACCGGCGCAGCGCTGATGCCGCAGTTGCCCACAATCACGGTAGTCACTCCCTGCGAAATCTTGGGTAGCATCTCCGGCCTTGCAAGCACAGCAAGATCGTCATGAGTGTGAACATCAATGAATCCGGGTGCCAGCGCAAGACCGCGCGCGTCAACAATCTCATTGGCAGCGCCCTTCAGCGATGGACCAACCTCCACCACCCTGCCATTCGCGACACAAACATCTGCTCGCGTGGCCGGGGCGCCGCTCCCGTCAAGAACCATAGCATTGCGAATAATAAGTTCGGGATTCGACATGCGTTTGCCGTCAGTCTCCAGATTAAGTCCTGACCCTTGCACTCTGCTCTACCAGGGCTGCTGAGAGAAAATGATTGCATGACATCGCAGACAAATTCAGGCGGCAGTTTCCAACCAGAAAAATACGTCAGAGTAGATCCGCTCAATAAAGGCTTAGGCCGTGCCGATGAGGCCTTCGAACCCGATCAGGCTGCCGCGCTTGGCTGGAATCTGCTTCACGAAGACCTCAGCCTTCCTGCCGCGGTTCTTTACAAGGAAAAGCTCGAGCACAATCTGCGCTGGATGCGGGAGTTTGTATCGGCGTATGGTGTAAAGCTTGCGCCGCACGGCAAAACCACCATGGCGCCCCGGCTCTTTGAGATGCAGCTCTCCAGCGGCGCGTGGGGCATCACGTTAGCAACCGCTCACCAGACACTCGTTGCCCATCGCCATGGCGTGCGCCGCGTGCTGATGGCCAACCAACTGGTAGGCCGGCGCAATATGGAAATCATCAGTGAGCTTCTTGCCGATCCCGGCTTCTCGTTTTATTGCCTTGTCGATTCCGCTGATCTGGTGGATTTATTGAGCTCGTATTTCAGTGAACGCGGACAGCAATTAAATGTGCTGATTGAGTTGGGGGTAGCCGGTGGCCGCGCCGGAGTTCGCAATGACGATCAAATGCAAGAGGTGATCGCGGCGATTGACCGCTCTCATGGTTCGGTGGTGCTGAGCGGCGTCGAGGTTTACGAGGGAATTCTGAATGAGGAGTCCGACGTAAGAGCGCTGCTGAAGAGAGGCGTTGAGACGACGCGGCACCTGCTTGCCGAACGACCAGGCGCGAAGTCCCCCTTTCTGCTTTCGGGAGCGGGATCCACCTGGTACGACATTGTGGCCGAGGAGTTTTCGGCTGCCAAATTTGGACCCGAGGTCGAAATCGTGCTGCGCCCCGGCTGCTACCTGACCCACGACGCCGGCCACTACCGCGAAGCCCAGCACCGGATTCTCCAATGCAATTCCGTAGCCCAGAGAATCGGCTCCAATCTGGAGTGCGCGCTGCACATCTGGGCATACATCCAGTCCGTTCCTGAGCCCGGCCGGGCGATTGTCGGCCTGGGCCGGCGCGATGCCGCATTCGACTCCGGGCTGCCCGTACCGGCCCTCTATTTTCGTCCCGGAAGAGACAAGGTTCCGGGGCCGGTTCCGCCGGCCTGGCAGCTCACACGGATCATGGACCAACATTCATTTCTCCAGGTCGACCCTGAAGACAGCATTCGCCCCGGCGACATGGTTGCGTTCGACATTTGCCACCCCTGCCTCACCTTCGACAAGTGGCGCGCAATTCCAATTGTCGACAGCGACTTACAGGTGGTAGAAGTGGTGCAGACTTACTTCTAAAAATTTCTAAATGGACGCGAGCTCCTCGCCCGAATCAGCGAATTCCGGCAGGGGAATTCGCTCAATGTGCGGCGTTATCGAATCGTCGGCCCTCTTCGCGAAGCGAATGCCATGCCGGGGAATAGCCCAAATGCCATTGCGACTTCATCCGCCCAGGTCACCTTACCGTCGGGTTCCAAGCCCCGTTACCCTCGCGCTTTCCAGTGATTACAGACGGAATGGAACTCCGTAAATCAGCCGTATATCTAAAGGAATTTAGAAAATTTCACTTGCATATATTAGTAAGGGTTATCTAAAGTCCACTCTGTCTTAATCCACAAGATTCCCTATTCTAGACGAAGCTTAAGTCGTTCGTTGTTATGTATTTGGATATCCTGCGGCGATGCAGCCAGAAAGCTGCGCCGTCGCGGACACGACGCATGGGTGTGTGTGCGCGATTGAATTATCAGCAGCTTAACTCGAATCCCACCTTGATCGAACTCTTCGCGGAGCGGCCCAACGCTTCGTGTCTCACTCCCCCCAAGCAAGCGACGGAGGCAATTGCAATGTCGAACTGTGGCCATCATTCCCTTGGAAATCTCAAGGCCCTGGCGTTTCTCACCCTCTCCGTCGTAACCGCCCTGTCGAGTTCGGTGCAGTCTGGTGCGCAAACCACGCAGTTACCTCCGTCCTACGACTTCGGCAACGTCGCCGTTCTTGAGAAGAGCCTGCCTGAGACCATCAAGGTCACGAATACCCAGACGACCGCAATTAACATCAACTCGTACTTCCTTCCTCCGGGTCCGTTCGCAGTCTCTCCCATCGGCAGCAGTTGCCCCAATCCTGGCAGCCTGGCTCCGGGGAATTCATGCACCATCGCCGTCACGGTCTTTCCCGCCGTTATCGGCCCGCTCCCGGTCGGAACCCTCACCATCGACACGACGGCCACCAATAGCCCGCAGCACGTAATCTTCCTGGCGAGAGGTGCCCAACCCATCACTTTGTCGTCTACAGGGCTAGCCTTCGGTTCGGTGGCTCTGGGCAGCACCAGCGGCACCAGGTCCGTTGTAGTTACCAACAATAAGCCCACTTCGGTCATCATCAATGCGCTTTCAGTCACCCTCGGAAACGGCTTCGCCCTCGCTCCCGCCACTACCTGCTCATTGAACGGTCAGCTCACCGCACGTTCCTCCTGCACTATCGCGGTTACTTTCTCTCCCCTGGCTCTGGGTCCGGCGCCGGCCACAACTCTGAACATCACTACAAGTCAGAGCCCAGTGCCGCTTTCCATTCCGCTTACCGGAACTGGAGTTGAGCCCTTGATCCCCACTCCCGCCAACATTAGTTTCGGGAATCAAGTTGTGGGTCAAACCAGCCTGATCCAATCCTTCACCCTCAAGAACCCGCAATCTACCGCTCTCACCATCAACTCAATCACTGCCCCCGCCGGTGGATTTGCCATCGATCCCTCCACGACCTGCGCAAATAATTCCTTCCCCGGCACATTGGCAGGGAACTCCTCTTGCACGGTCGGCGTCACATTTACACCCACCGCCATGGGCTTGGCCCCGCCCGGATCGGTGGTGGTGGTATCGAATGCGGCCAACAGCCCGCAGAACGTTGCTGTCAAAGGCAACGGTATTTCGCCGGTGAGTTTCTCGACAAACTCAGTTCATTTCGGTTCTGTCGCGCTCAATCAGACCAGCGGCATTCAAGCGGTTACCATCACCAACAACCAGACCACGCAGACAGTGTCGTTCGGGTCATTCACCATCAGCGGCGATTCTCAGTTTGCGGTCGATCCATCTTCCACCTGTTCTACCGCTACTCCTCTGGCGGTGAGTGGCGCCCCTGGCTCTTCGTGCACGCTCGCACTCACTTTCTCACCCACCGCAGTCGGCATTCAGCCCACTGGCACGGCCACCGTCGGTTTCAACGCCAGCAGCAGCCCGCAGTCCATTACGCTCTACGGCACCGGAGCACAACCGACCACCGTCTCGCCGACTTCAATCAACTTTGGCCAGGCGGTGATCGGTACGCAAAGCGCTACCAAGACGATGACGCTCAATAATCTGCAGTCTGCATCGCTCAGTATGACCCAGCTGGTTTTTGCCGGTCCGTTCATACTCGATACCAACACTGCGACCACCACATGCCCCATCTCCGGCGGAACCGTGAGCGGGTCGCTGGCGGGCAATACAACCTGCAGAATCGGGATCAAATTCGCGCCCACGGCAAACGGAGCAACTTCGGGCGGGGAAGTGACCGTGATCAGCAATTCTCCAAGCGGGCCTTTGCCGGTAAGCCTCGCAGGCACCGGTGTACCGCCGGTTGCACTTTCGCCCGCCGCTCTTGCCTTTTCCAATGCGCCAATCGGCATTGCGAGCAGTGCAAACAGCATCACCGTCACCAACAATCAGTCGGTGAATCTTGACTTTTCGTCCATCACTGTTCCCGCGCCGTACTCCATTAGCGCTGGCACCACTACTTGCGTTGTCGGCATACCGGTGTTGCCGGGCAAGAACTGCGTCGTGAGCGTCACTGTTGAACCTACGGCGCTTGGCCCGGTTGCCGTCAGCATGCTTACTCTCAACGACGATGCGCCAACCAGCCCGCAGACCGCGAACCTTACTGCCACTGGCGTATCGGCGGTCGCAATCAATCCAAATCCCATCGCGTTTGGAACGCTGGTTGTGGGCCAGCAAAATACATTCACCGCGACTCTGACGAATTTTCTATCCACGCCGATCCTCATCAACTCCGTTGCTTCCTTTACGGGACCATACTCGCTCGATGCCACCACCACCACGTGTCAATTTGCGCCGACAGCGGTGGCCCCCGGGGGCACTTGCCAAATCGGCATCGACGCCACCCCCACGACAACCGGCTCGCAGCCCGGTTCGGCCGTAGTGGCTTACCACATTTCCGGCATTCCAACTGTTATCAATCTGCCCCTCACCATGACGGGCAATTCAGGTCAGGCGGTTGCGGTCAGCCCCTCTGCGGTGGCTTTCCCAACGCAGTTCATCGGCGTCACATCTCCAACCTCGACCATCACAGTCAAGAACCTGCAGAGTTCCGCGTTAACACTCTCCGGAATCACAATGACGGGCACCAATCCGGGCGACTTCGGCATAGTCAGCAACCTGTGCCCGGTATCGCCGGCCACCCTGCCTGGCAACACCAGCTGCACAGTCACCGTCGCGTTTACGCCCAATGCGAGCGGAGCAAGAAGCGCAACGTTGAGCGTGGCTGACAATGCCCAGGGCAGTCCTCAAACAGTCGCTCTCTCGGGCGATGGAAATGCGCCTGTCAAAGTAGCGCCAACTGCCATTACCAGTTTCCAGTCGGCTGTGGGAGTTATCAGCGCCTATCAAACGGTCACCATTACCAATGAGACCACTGACCCAATCACGCTTAGCGCCTTCCTGTTCAACGGTGAATTCAAGCAGACGTCGACAACCTGCGGATCTTCGCTTCCATTTGCGCTGGCCGGCTTGGCCTCATGCAATGTCACTATCAGCTTTGACCCCAGCCTCGGCGGCGTTCGCAGCGGCCAACTCCAGGTGATTGATTCCGCCGCAACCAGCCCGCAGATCGTCAATCTCCAGGGGACCGGCACAAGTCCGCTGACGCTGAGCCAGAATTCGCTCGTTTATAGTGCGCAGTTGGTCAACACTACCAGCCTCGCCAAGACTGTGGTGCTCACCAATCACGAGACCCAATCGGAGAGCTTTACACTCACCCCCTCAGGGCCCTTCTCGGCGACCACCAACTGCACTTCGGGAACGATCGCTGAGAAGGGCCC
>Ga0265314_10003806_pt1 | contig 14415 bp, 12 predicted proteins | sample 4126metaG_FD_203106 | JGI IMG/M metagenome (GOLD analysis project Ga0265314, IMG submission 203106) | Rhizosphere microbial communities from Carex aquatilis grown in University of Washington, Seatle, WA, United States - 4-1-26 metaG | ecosystem: Host-associated > Plants > Roots > Rhizosphere >... | reverse complement strand
AACAGTTCGCCAAGGTAGTCGTCCGGAAGGTTGCCCGCCTCATAGGCGACGATGCCTGATGGAGCTTCGCCCGTCCCGGCCACCATCGGCAGCGTACCGGGCAATTCGCCGTTCCAGGCGGTGAATGGATGCAGCCCCTTGCGGCCGTTGCGGAAGCGATAGCCGTAATCGCCCTCGGGCACGATATGCAATAGTCGGCAGGGGGGCCGGCTGTCGGGATCGTTATCGACCGCGAACAGGCGGCCGAATGTGTCGTAACAGAGATGGAACGGGTTCCAAAAACCGGTGGCGATCCGCACCAGCTTGTCGCCAACGGCGCCGCAGCGATAGATGTTCCCCCCTTCGCCTCCGCCGGCCAGTGTCGTGCCGTCGCTGCCAATGAGCTTGTAATCGGCCCCCAAGTTCTCGCCCAGTCCGAAGTAGACGTTGCCGGCGAAATCGAAGGCGAAGCCCGACAACCCGTTGTGCGGATAGTCGCCGGCCGTTTCGAGGCGGGCAATCCGCGTGCGCTCGTCGGCCAGGCCATCGTCGTCCGTATCGCGCAGGCGGAAGATCTCGTTCCGCGTGTCGACATAGACCGAGCCGTCGTGGTAGACGGCCAGGTTCATTGTAGCGCGGGTCCCTTCGAAGAAAGTCGTGATCTTGTCGGCGTGGTGGTCGCCGTCGGTGTCCTCAAACATACGGATGCGGTCGGCTTCCGGGCCGGTGTACCCTTCGGGCCGAAAGTGAGTATGGCTCTCGACCACCAACACTCGCCCCTTTGCATCGACCGCGATACCGATCGGCGTGACCAAGCTCGGTTCGGCCGCGAACAATTCGATGGCCAGTCTGCGGTCGATCACGCGCGGCCGTTTGACCGAATCTGGTTCGGCACCCAGCAAGGTAGCCACCAGGAAAAACAGAGGGGCATTCATGCGAGTCCCTTGGCCGGTCGTATTATGGAGATGATCGAGGACCGAATCGTAAGTTTAACGGCGCCGCGGGCCAGTCGCAACGAAGTGAACGCGATGAAGCGAGAGCGGGGGAGCGTGGCGGCCAGCCTGGGCCGCGGACTTGGCAGGGCCGGCAGCAGCGGCGAGAATTGAGCCCATGGGCAGCACTCGGCTCCACGAGGCCAGCATGCCAAACGCACCAGATGAACCCAGCTCCGCCGCTGAATCAACTCAGGACCGCTCGAAATCCCAAAGCCTTCGGCGGAAGCTCTTCGGTCTTGGAGGGCTACTCCTTCTCTTTGCTGCCGGTCTCCTCTTTGCTGCCGGTCTCTTGCCTGCCATCAACTCGGCACGCGACGCCGCGAGGCGTTCTGCATGCGCGAGTCACCTCAAGTTCATTGGATTGACGATGCAAGCTTACCACGACACTTTCGCTTGCTTTCCCCCCGCGTATGTCGCTGGGCCGGACGGTAAGCCGGCTCACAGTTGGCGAGTATTGCTGCTGCCGTACCTTGCTCACAAGGACATCTACCTGCAGTACAACTTCGACGAGGCTTGGGACGGCCAGAATAACCGGCGCCTGGTGAACAGTTTACGCAACGACATTGGCTGCCCGGTCTTTCAGTGCATGTCGGATGTAACCACGGGGAGGGACGGCACGAATTACCTTCTCATCACTGGGCCCGGTACAATGTTCGAGGATGGCAAGTCACCCAAACAAAGAGAAATTCGTGACGGTGCAGAAAACACGATCATGGTTGTGGAGGTCGCGGAAAGCGGAATTCAATGGACCGAACCACGAGACTTGGAATTCGAAAAGATGAGCTGTCGAATCAACGATCCATCGCAGCCCAGCATCAGCAGTCATCATCCATCGGGTGCGATGGTATTGTTCGCCGACGGTAGTGCTCATTTTCTGTCGAATCATACTGATCCGGCTGTCGTCAGGGCGCTAATCACTCCGGACACGGGTGACGACCCAGAGCCGTATAGTTGGCCCTTTCGTCCAAACGGCGCCAGACCCGGGCCAACCTGCCCACCGTCGCCGGCCTGTACGAATCCACTGCAATCGTTGCCTCGTTGGTGGTTTTCAGCCGGTGGCAACTGCCGATCGACTAGGGTTATACTGTCGCGCATGCCTGCTCGCTTCCTCTCGCTCCGTCTGTTGATCCCCAGCGTCGTCCTGCCGGCCTTGGTCGTGGCCGCGGACCAAGCCTTGCTGGCAATGATGTACGGTTATCGTTGGTCTGGGCCGTTCACGTTGGTAGTCATGGGTTGGTTCGTCGCACAGACGGGCCTGCTCGGCTACGTCGCCGGACGATGGCTGCCCAACTGGGGCTGGCGGTTGCTGGTTTCTGGTTGGGCGATTCTGCTGGTCAACCTGATGCTCCTGCAGAGGCAAGTTGAGGGCAACGATGCTCAGCGGTTGTTGTATTGGGCGTTCTTTTCGGGACAATTCGGCGCAGTGGCGACATGGGCGATACTTGGAGCAGCTTCCTGGTGGCGTCGCCTGGTAATTGCGGCTGCTTTTCCGCTGATTTCCCCCGGCGTTGCCGAACTTTTGGCCATCGGCTGGGCCGGTGAGCCGCTGAAATTCATTGTCCTGGTGCAGGCAGTGAGTACCTGTGCGTTGGTAGCTGTGCTCCAGGTCTGCGGGCATCGCATCGAACCGGATGTGATAGGAGCAGCACAGGGTGCCGCCGGACCTGTGCAGTTCTCCATCCGCAACCTAATGTTCACGACCGCTGCAGTTGCCATCTTGGTTCCCACCGTGCAAGGCGCTCTTCGCAAATCGCCGTCGTACATCAGCGGGCACCAGTGGTGGTTACAAGCTTCGGCGGATGGCATGTTATTGACCGTGGTCTCATTGGCAGCGCTCTGGGTCGCCTTGGGCAAGGGACGGTGGTGGACTAAGCTCTTGGTATTCATTGTGCTCGCCCTCGGAGCGGGAGCTGCACTCAACTGGCTCGAAAGCACGTTGTTGTACCCTGCCCCCTGGTCGCCCCGGTGGACGCAACGGCTGACCGAAGCCGGTTGGTGGTGGGTCGCCTGGACGATTCTCTGCGGCTCGTTCCTGGCCGCCATGCTTTTTGTGCTCCGCGCCGCCGGCTATCGACTCGTACGCCTGCGCCGCTGACACGTCATACGAGCCCTCTGCCATGACCGAAGTCGTCCTATTTCACATGCTGGCCGCGACCGCAGGTACCGCATTCGGCCTGCTGGCCATCTGGGCGGGGCTCGGTCGGCTGCACTGGTCCGTGCGCTTCATCCCGGTCGCAGCGGTGATTGTCGCCATGTTTCCGGTCCCTGCGTTCGATCTGGCCCTGGTGTTCCTCTCGCAGGCCCTGGTCGTGGCCGTGCCGTTGATACTCGTTCGCCGATTCAGACCGCCGCCGGCTGCCGGAACGGCGATCGCAACTCCGCCGGCTGCCCACCCGTGGCGGCGATTCTCCGTAGCTGATCTGTTTCGGAGCACGCTGTTGATTGCCGCGGTGTTCGGCGTGGTCGCATACTTACCCGAAGATGTACGGAAATCGTGGTGGAAGCACATGTTGGTAGGAGCGGGTTTCGGTGTAGCTACGCTTGCGGGCACTTGGGCCGCCCTGCCTCACCAGCGCAGATGGTTTCGTTTCGGTGTCGTGTGTATCCTTGTTCCTCTGGCGGGTGTTCCGACCGTGCTGTACGAGAACGTTTTGCTCTTGTGGGGGTCCGGTTGGCTATGGTGCGCTGTCACGGCAAGCGTGGCTTTGCTGGTCGCCACGTGGCTCTGCCTGGCTCACTACGCAGGGTTTGGGCGCATGCGTCACGCAGACGATAGTCCGGCCGGCCATGCAGTAGAATCACGAGCAACCCGAGGATTTCGCCGTCGGTTGGCGATCAGTGGACTCGCTCTTGTTTCGCTGGCGATCCTGCTCTTGCCCACCGTGGCCTACTACGAAATGCTCCACGTGCCGCCAATTCCTATTACAGAGCCGCCAGAACCCAATGCGTACGACGACCTGCTGCGGATTGCTGCCGCGCTGCAAAACGTTGACACGCCCGTCGCTAGCCTTGCAACGGAGGCGGAGCAGCAGGCTTCCGCCGGCCAGCGTCGTCGCGTGCTGTTCGACGAACTTCACGCCGCACTGCGACGGTCGTGTGCCGTCCCGTTTCGGCGCCCTATCGAGGATTCCGGCTCCTATCTGCCCCAGCTTCAATCATTGAGGCAGTTATCCCGCGACCTGTTGGCCGATGGCGACCGGCATCGCCTGGCGGGAAACACGATCGAGGCGCAACGAAGCTATCTGGACCTCGTGGAACTCGGGCTCGCAATCTCGCGGGACGGTTTGTTGGTTGATCGGCTGGTGGGAATTGCGTTCGAAGGCATGGGAATCGAAGGGCTGCGCCAGCTTCGCGACGCGCTTTCAAACGACCAGCGGCGGACGTTGATCGCCGCTTTACAAGTCCACGAAGCGGGTTGGGAACCATCTGACGACGTCAATGCCCGGGAACTATTTTGGCTGGATCGGATGATAGGTTGGCCGGTACGAATTTCATTTGCCAACCCAATCGACAACATACCAACTCAAGCCGCCGAGCAGGCCGACAGCCGCCGATCGGCCATGCTCAAGCTGCTAATCTGTGAACTGGCCCTCGCTCAGTATGCTGCCGACCACGGCGCGCCGCCCGCGCAACTGGCGGAGCTCGCCCCCAATTACCTGCCCAAGGTGCCCGACGATCCATTCAGCGAACTACCGATGGTCTACCGGACGGAGCCTGCCGGCTACGTGCTCTACAGCGTCGGCCAGAATGGCGCGGACGACGGCGGACAGCGCAGCAGGTCAATAACCGACGGCGACCTTTTTCTCGACCCTGCCTCGCCAGAAAGTGATGGTGCGGGCGAGAACTGAACTGTGGTGCCGCTTGCTGTTGTCCGCCCCCGGAACACGACGCAGTGGTTGGAGCCGCGAATGGTGGATATCCTACGGCTGGCGTTCGACCGGCGGTCCTGGGCAGGGTTCACGGACCAACGTCGATGCTGAATTGGAGCACTGACAATGTCCTGGCTGATCTCGTTGTTCATGCTGTGCGGGGACCCCGTGGCGGAGGAACCACCTCGGCACGAGGCTGAGTTGATCTTTCCGTTGCATTCTCAGCACAACCACGCACCGGGTATCGTCGAATGCCCGAATGGAGACCTGTTTGTCTCGTGGTATCGCGGGTCGGGCGAACGCAATGCCGACGACGTGGCCGTGTTTGGTGCGTGGCGGCCGAAAGGGGAAGCGAATTGGAGCGAGCCGTTTGTGCTCGCCGACACGCCCGGCTTTCCGGACTGCAATACGGCGTTGTTCATCGACGACCGACAGCGGCTGTGGTTGTTCTACCCCACGATCCTGGCGAATAGCTGGGAGTCGTGCTTGACGAATTTCAAGGTCTCGTCGCGTTTTGCTCCGCCCGGTTCGCCGAAATGGGATCGAGAAGGATTGATCTTGCTCAAGCCGGATAACTTCGGTGAACAGGCGCGCCAGCAGCTCGATGAAGACCTGGGACTGCTCAAGCTCTTACTCACCGACAACTTGCGGAAGGAACTGGAAGAAGTACGCCAACGACTGGGCGACAAACTCTACCAGAGGCTCGGCTGGCAGCCGCGCTGCAAGCCGACGCAACTCCCCAGCGGTCGCCTGTTGCTGCCGCTGTACACGGATACGTTCTCGATTTCGATCATGGCGATTAGCGATGATCGCGGCCAGACTTGGCGAGCCAGCCAGCCGCTGCTGGGTTTCGGCGCCATCCAGCCGGCGGTACTGCGCCGAACTGACGGAACACTGGTGGCCTACATGCGCGAGAATGGGCCGCGGCGGCACGTGCGCGTTTCCGAATCGAAAGACGAAGGAGAAACCTGGAGCAAAGTCGGCGTCAGCGACTTGCCCAATCCCGGCTCCGGGCTGGATGGCGTGCGGCTCGCCAGCGGCAACTGGGTTCTCGTTTACAACGACACCAGCATCGGCCGCCATCGCCTGGCGGTGTCGCTGTCCACCGATGAAGGCCGCACCTGGGAGCACACCCGGCATCTCGAAGACCGGCCTCAAGGCTCGTACCATTACCCCGCGATCACTCAAGGCAGCGATGGCACGCTGCATGTCGTCTACAGCTACTTCGTCGAGCAAGGAAAGAGCATGAAGCACGCCGCCTTCAACGAATCTTGGATCAAAGCGGGCACTTGAAGGTGAAGATCACCCGATGCCTTTGAACGACGTCCCTGGGGATTAACGGAGCAAACCATCATGGCCGAGATCCTGCCCCCGGGCCCAAAAAGCCCGGCCAGTTGGCAGCTCCTGCGATATTCTCATTCACCGCTGACGTTTCTCGAACAGTCGGCTCAACGCTACGGCGACCCGTTCACGGTCAAGTTCGCCGGATACGGCAAGTTCGTGATGCTCGCATCGCCAGACGCTGTCCAGGACGTGTTCCGTGGCGATCCGCTGTCGCTGCATTCCGGCGAAGGCAACGAGTTTCTCAGCACCACCGTGGGCGCGAATTCCGTGCTCGTTCTCGACGAACAACCCCACGCTCGACAGCGCCGCATATTGCTGTCACCGTTGAAGGGCGAGAGGATGCGCTCGTTCTTCAATGCCACGCAGGCCGCCACTTTGGAGATCGTGTCCCATTGGCCTGCCGGGCGGCCGCTAACCATGGTCGAGCCCATGCGGCAGATCACCCTCCGCGTAATCCTCCAAGCCGTGCTTGGTCTGGGCACTGGGCCACAACTGGGAGAGGTCGAACGCAAGGTTGAGCGGCTGCTAAAACATGGGCGCGGTCGATATTCGCTGATCCTCGTGAAGCTTCTACCGTTGGCGTTGCTGCAGAAAGTCCGGTGGATGCCGTACTTTCAGCAGTTGCGTGAGCTCGACGATCTCCTCTATCGCATCATCGACAACCGCCGCCAACCGCCTGCCGCTGATCGGGGTGAGAACGTCCTCGCTGATTTACTGGATGCGGCCCACGACGATGGTGAACGATTGAGTAACCAGGAAATCCGCGACGCGGTGCTGACCCTGCTCCTTGCCGGTCACGATACGACCTCGCTCGCGTTAGCTTGGGCCTTGGAACAAATCGCCGCTCGCGAGGACGTGATGAGCGAGATCGCCGTTGAATTGCGGCGGGTCACTGGCGGTGCGCTTCCAGGGCCGGATGACCTGAACCAATTGGAATATCTCGACGCGGCAGTTCGCGAAAGCCTGCGAATTCGCACGATCCTTCCGTTTGTCGTTCGGCTGGTCAAGAAGCCGTTCACCGCGGGTGGCCGCGAGTATCCTCCCGGCGTGCTTTTGTGCCCCTGCAATCACTTGGTTCATCGCCGTGAGGACCTTTATCCTGAGCCGGCGAAGTTTCGTCCCGAGCGATTCATTGAACGGAGGTACGCTGCCCACGAATGGTTCCCGTTCGGCGGTGGCAACCGGATGTGCCTTGGAATGGCATTCGCGTTGTACGAAATGAAGGTCGTGCTGAGTACCTTGTTCTCACAGATCCGAGTGTCCCGTCCACCCGGCAGTCGATCGACTGCGATTCGCCTAGGTATTTCGCTCGCACCAGAAGACGGGGCGAAGGTGTTGATTACAAAGTCCCGCACCTTCCCGCCCGCGACGAGTTGAGCGGCGCCATGACGGCGCGGGCCCGCCAACTTGTTTGAGCGGGCGATTGACCGGCAGTTGGAGCGACTCGCTGAGTAGCAGCCGGACCAGAATGCGATGATACAACGTCCCTGGCTGGGGTCCAGCATGGCCATGCGATTGGACCAACGGGCATGGCCCGCACTCGCTTCCATTTTCGGCCGCGATTACCGTTCGACCATGCAGGCTCGCTGCTCGAACAATCTGCCGATCCTCAACGAGTGGAAACGACGCTACCCCGATCATGACCCCGTTGAGCTCCACGAAGGGAGAGGGTCAGTTTATCTGGAACAATGGAGGGGCGAACGATGGAATCAACCGTTTATGGTCACCCGGCGGCGCCCCGTGCCGGACCGGCGGCACCTCCGAACATCCGCGATTTGCTCCAAGCTGATTTTGGCGTCACGTTTGAGGATCGTGGAATTCGCGCTCGGGTCGAGTTACTGCGTCAGCCCTAAGTCTGCCACGGAGTTCTTCGGACACTGGCTTACGTCATAGTGTTGACGGCGTGGACCAACCCGCGCATGTAACCGTGCGAAAACGTCCGGCCGATATGGCCCCAGGGCGTGTCTCCCTCGACCCGCGGGGTATGGTCCGAGACGATCGGCCCCTCGTAGCCAACCTCCTTGTAGATTCGCATCGCGTCCAGCATGTCGATATCGCCCTCGTCGATGAATACCTCGGTGTATTTCGGCACAGTACCTTGAACCGCGCGGAAGTGGACCAGGTTGATCCGGCCCAGTTTGCCGAAGTAGCGAATCTCCTCCAGCACATCGACACCCATCTCGGTGATCGTACCCTGGCAAAACGTGATGCCGTTCGCTGGGCTGGGAATCTCCTTCAGCAGGCGGCGCAGGCCATCCGGGTGGTGGAAGATGCGGGCCACCCCTCGCATCGAACGAACGGGCGGATCGTTCGGGTGCATCGAAAGTCGAATCCCCGCCTTGTCAGCGGTCTCGCAGATTGGCCTGGCGAAATAAAGAAACCGCTCCCACATCTCCTCCTCGCCAACCATGCCGATTTCGTCGAACGGCCTGGCGTCCTTGATGCGGCCGTAGTCGAAGGCACGAAATCCGGCCTCTCCTCGACCGGGCGTTTCGTAGTACCCTACTCGATCATCCCAATAAAAGTCGGGCCAGAACCTCCATTCCATCATCGGCACGCCCGCCTCGGCCACGACGCGGATGGTGCGGCAGACCTTCTCGATCTCCTCGTCACGACCTGGCTCCCCGAAGCGAGCCCGTTTGTAGAAGTCGATGGGGATCATCATCGACTCCAGTATCAGGCCGGCCTCGTCGCAGTTGCGTTTGGAGGTTGCCACGTCCTCAGCCGTCCAAAACCCCTTCCCTTCGCGATCGACCTCGTCGGTGCCCTGAAAGATCACGTGCCGGCAGCCGAGCTGCTTGAGCCAGCGAAGGGTGGCTGGCTCGACGTCCTTGAGGTTTTCCGATAGCTTCGGCATCCAGGTGTCGTCGCGCCGCAACCCCTGACGCTTTGTGGTCGGTGATTTCTTGTCGCCGGCCAGGGCAGTTTGAGTCACCCAGGCCCCCAATGGGGCAACGATCAGGCTGCGTCGAAGGGCGTCCATTGTGGGAATCCTCGTGGTGGGATTTGCTTGCAAGCGACATTTTCCGCTTTCGAAACACCAAAGGCAATGGCCAGGCAACACATCATTGGCCGGTAAACGCGGTTTCGATACGCGAGTATACCGACTACGATGGCGCTGCGGACTTCTACGATACCGGCGTGCTCGACATGAACGACGCGGCGACCATCTTCACTTATCACGACCAGACCAAGCACCATTTCCAGCGGTACGCTCGCTCACCAGGCTACCTCGACTGGGCCAATCAGCCTTACCCGTTTCGAGAGTACCACGGCGCCGAGCAGATTGGTTTGTCGCTCGACATCGAGCCGCCGCCTATTGTTTATCACCAACTCTACATGCCTGCTGCCGTGGCGCCCCAGCCGGTCGATCGCCGCTCGTTGTCGTTGTTGCTCCGCCATAGCCTGGCCCTCTCTGCCTGGAAACAGGCTGGCGAGAATCGCTGGGCGTTGCGAGTGAATCCTTCGAGCGGCAACCTCCACCCGACGGAAGGCTATCTGGCAGTCGAATCGCTCGCCGAACCCCGCCGGCCGACGCTCTATCACTACACCTCCGAACACCACACCTTGGAACGTCGCGCGGTATTCTCAACGAAAGCCTGGCAGTCGCTCATGGCGGGTCTACCGCCCGGGTCGTTCCTGTTCGGTTTCACGTCGATTTTCTGGCGAGAGGCGTGGAAGTACGGCGAGCGGGCATTCCGCTACTGCCAGCACGACATCGGGCACGCCCTGGCGGCCGTGCGCCTCTCGGCGACCATGTTGGGCTGGCAATTGCGATTGCTGACCAACTGGTCATCTGACGCTATCGGCGCATTCTTGGGCATGGATCGACACGACGATTTTCCGACTGAAGAGCACGAAGAACCGGAATTGCTCGCGGTGATCATGCCTAACACGGCGAATTCGGCGACGGCGGACAAATGCTTGTCGCCTGGAGACGCGACACTCGCCGCGATCCGTGCGTCCGATTGGTTTGGCCGTGCCAACCGCCTCAGCGACAAATATGTCAAGTGGCCGGCGATCGACAGAGCTGCAACGACAAGCCGTAAATCTCATGGTCGATCGAACGCCGAATCGTCGGCAGCAGAGTACGCCGTTGCGGGCCTATCTGAGCCGCGTGACATTGAAGCCCATCGCATGATTCTGCAGCGCCGCAGTGCGCTGAACATGGACGGCGAGAGCAGCGCATCGCGGGAGGTCTTTCTATCGATGCTGGCCCGCGTTTTGCCGCGCAAGCAACCGCCCTGGGACGTGCTCGACTGGTCACCGAAAATCCACCTGGCGCTGTTCGTCCACCGTGTGGAGGGAATTGCGCCGGGCCTTTATCTATGGGTACGCGACCCGACCCAGCGCGCGGCGCTGCAAGCGGCCATGCGTCCGTCATTCCTGTGGGAAACTCCGCCTGGTGTGCCAAGCGAACTGCCGCTTTACCTGCTCGCACGAAGCGATTGTCGGGACGCGGCTCGTCAATTGAGCTGCCACCAAGACATCGCCGCCGACGGATTCTTCAGCCTCGGCATGCTGGCCGAATTCGCCGAGCCGATCCGCCGGCACGGCGATTGGTTCTACCGGGCATTGTTCTGGGAGGCCGGCCTGGTCGGACAAGTGCTTTACCTGGAGGCCGAAGCCTGGGGTGCAAGGGCGACCGGCATTGGGTGCTACTTCGACGACCCGGTTCACGACGTGCTGGGGCTTCGCGATCACCAGTTCCAAAGCCTCTACCACTTTGCGGTTGGCGTGCCGGTTGACGACTCGCGCTTGCAGTCCTTGCCACCGTACGAGTGACCCTGAACGCCCGCCGTCATCGGCGATTGCTTGTGTTTCGTTTGGACATCACAATGGCGTCGTGGGCGCCCTGGGATTCCAGCTATGAATGCACGGAATTTTACCTTGTCAGTCGCCGTCTTGGCGGGCGTTGGATTCGCTTGCGGAGCCCCCAATCGCGCTGTGCGTGCCGACGACTTGCCGACCATTGCCGTCGAAGGCCAGCCATTGGCGGCCAACATCATTCGGCTGTTGCAAGCTTTGGAAGTGCTCGGCTGGCCATTCGACCCGCAGACCACCGAATCGCTGCGGTTGGCCATCGCGGAATGCGATGCTGAGAAGATTCAGCGGATCGTCGATTCGCACGTGGTCTGCCTGGTAACGATCAACCCGGAGTCGCGAGTAAAGGTTGAACGTGGGCCCGGCGACGCCGTGGTCCAGCAGGCGGGGTACACACCACTGGTCGTGAAAGTTGTGAACCAGGGTACCGTGACCGCGAGACTTTCGATCACCAGTCCGCAGGCCGGTGCGCCTTACGCGGGCGCCGAAACTGGCAAAGGCCAGGCCATAAACGAACTCCCACCCCGATCGCCGGTATCTTGCGAACCTGATCGCGACCAGAACCGCAAGCAGGCACTACGCAGCGCCTTCGAAAAGGTTGAACCGATGCTAAACGATCGTAAACCACGATGAATCATTGGGGTCGTAGCGCCACCACGTTTTCAAAAGCAGACTGGACAGACCGTCGATCATTCGATGTCGCTCATGCAGTACAAACCGCCGGTGGGCAACGCCACTCGCATGCAGCAAGCCACCCGCGGACGATCGGCGACGCGCTCAGGCACTCCACGGCCTACTCGCCGTCCTGGCGCATCAATCCATGACTGGTCCATCTCGATGATGCGAGAAGATGAGGTCGTTTTTTTCGCGAATTGCCGTGTTTGCGGCAGACTCTGCTTTGCGAATCTCCTCGCGGAGCCTTATATCATTCCACTTCGCGCCGCCGAAGAAACTGGCCACCGCAAGAATGATCCACAGTAGCGTGCTCAATCGGAACTTAAAGAGGGCACTCGTCATGCGGCTCATTCTACCACCCGCCGGCTGCACCGAACCAGCCAAGAAATCTACCCTTGCCTGCCGCTCGCCTGCGCGGCATGCTGGCGGACATGGCCAAGCCGCTTGCCAAGCTCGTGAAGCTGCTGACGCCCAAGTGGCGACGATGACTTCCGATGATGGTTATGGCGGGCTGTTGCTCATAATTTGAATCTACGGCTCGCTGTCCCGTGTCGTTGGGATCAGCATTCGTCGTCAGCACCGATGAATAGGAACGTCACGGTTTTTATATGACCAGCATCCGTAGGTTTGGCGAATCGAAACGATGGTCGGACGCCGTTGTCCATAACGGGACGGCGTATTGGGTCGAGGTGGCTGAGTCGCCGGCACTTGATGCTCGGGGACAAATCGCCGAGGTACTCGGGCAGATCGACGCGACGCTTACGATGCTCGGTGCGGACCGAACACGGCTGCTCCAGGTGCTGGTGTATCTTGCCGATTTGGCAGATGCCCCGGTACTGAACGAGTTGTGGGATGCGTGGGTCCCTGCGGACCCACCAGTGCGCGCCTGTGTTCAGGCTCATTTGTCGGCGGGTTATAAGGTCGAGATGATCATTACAGCGGCGATGCCAAGTTCATTGGGGTAAAACAGTTCGACGAACGATCGACACCAATGAGCCCCGAGCGGACTGGCCGATGGCGATGACTTGGGTTTGGGCGGCGATGCTGATCGTTCCTTGTCGCCCTAACCCATGCGGTGCCTCGTCGTGGATGACCTCGCCGCAACACTGTACGAGGCCCTGGGCATTCCGGCCGACACGATCCTGACGGACGCGTTGCATCGTCCTCACCGGATCACCGAGGGTCAACCGGTGCGGGCCCTGTTCGCATAGCTCCGGCGCCACCCGCAGTCGTTGGCTAAGCTGGACACGCTTGCCCTTGCCAGCCTCCTGCCGGCGCGGGATGCTGGTGGCATGGCCAAGGCTCTTGCCACGCTCGTTACCCTGATCACGCCGAAGCGGCGGTAGGCGTCACCCTTCCGGGCACGGTGTCCCACGTCGCGACACGCGCGAGTCCGAAGTTGATGGTCGAGCGCAGGTTTGCCCAGCCCGTCGGCGCCAAGAGTAAGCGGCAAGAGGAGCCCGAGCCGAACTGGGCTGGGCCGCTGGTGGGCGGGCGGCACTGGTCACACGTTCCGGCCTCGTGACACCATCAGCCACCAGCATGTCGCCTGATTCCCGCTCCCTTCCGTCCACGGTAGACTGATTTGGGTGCCAACCGCAGATCTTCCCGGCCAAACGAAAGGTGGACTATGAAAGAGTCGCTGCTCATCGTGGTGCTGCTCTCTGCAGGACAAGTCGAGTCCGAGCCCGACCAGAAGGCGCAAAGTGCCGCTAGGCTCAAGCTCATGAAGGAGTCGGCTGCGCGAATCGAGATCCACATGGGCAGGAAAGAGCGAACAGGGCTCGAACTGGACGCGCAACCCGTCCTGCGGTGGGACAACCCGCAGTCGCGCGTCATCGACGCGGCGATCTTTGTCTGGCTTGCGGACCATCGGCCCCACATGATCGGCGGAATGTGGATCAAGGATGGCCGCGCGTTATTTGATCTCCACTCGCTTTCACAGGAACCCCTGACCGTTGCGATGGATGGAGCCCTGAGTTGGTCGACGTCGCGACCGGGGGTAACGTGGGGAAACGTACCGGACGGGCCGCCGCTAGGGGCGTCACGAGCCGAACGATTGCGGCAAATGAAAAAGCTCGCTCAGGGATTTGTCGTGCATGCCGTCAAAAACGCGCCCGATTATGACGAAGGGTCAATCTGGCGGTTCCGGATGATGGCCCGGCCGATTTACCGGTATGCCGAGGAGGCCGCTGTCGACGGTGCCATTTTTGCGTTCGCCCAGGGGACTGACCCGGAAGCCTTTCTGATTCTCGAATCGTGCGAAGACAAGGGGACCGCCCGGTGGCAATTCGCCTTTGCGGCCGCGTGCGTCTGGGAATTACACGCCCAGCACAGCGAGCGTGACGTGTGGTCGCGGCCGAAGTGGGTTTTTACCGATACCGACAGGATTTACGGCTTGTTGGGGCCATTCGCTGTAGATCCCGAGCTGTTCCCATTAGGCGCGATCAAGCCGCAACAGGCGAAATAGGTGGAGCGTTGCCTGGCCACGGCAGTGCGCCGTGCTGTGGCGGCTGCCTATTCCGTAGGCGGTGGTGCATCGACCTGGGCGTCCGAGTCAACGGCAATTGGCATCGACGTTGAGCCTGGTTCGCCCTGAACCAACTGCAGCTTCGTCGAGAACAGCAGGCTCGCCCTTGCCCTCCTTTTCTTGGCTGGTCAAGGGGTGGTATTTGAGCAATTGACGGTCCCCGATATCCGTACCAGATCGGGTCGTTTTTCGCGATTTG
>Ga0265314_10003805_pt1 | contig 14416 bp, 14 predicted proteins | sample 4126metaG_FD_203106 | JGI IMG/M metagenome (GOLD analysis project Ga0265314, IMG submission 203106) | Rhizosphere microbial communities from Carex aquatilis grown in University of Washington, Seatle, WA, United States - 4-1-26 metaG | ecosystem: Host-associated > Plants > Roots > Rhizosphere >... | reverse complement strand
GCCGCGGAAGGGCTTTACGCCACCTGTATCCAGCACGAGATCGATCACCTCAACGGCGTCTTGTTCGTCGACTATCTGTCGAAGCTCAAGCGCGACCGCGTGCTGAAGAAGTTCACCAAGGCCGCCAAGCGCGCCGAGGAGTAGGGCCAAGGTTCCCTTGTCATGGCCGGGCATAGTCGTCCGAAGGACGGCGTCGCTTCCGCTAGCCTACGCCCGGCCATCCACGTCTTGGTTCTGGAAAAGAAAGACATGGATGCCCGGCACAAGGCTGGGCATGACGATTAAACTATGACCGTCACAGGTACTGTCCGATCATGTCGCTTCGTCTAGTTTTCATGGGCACGCCGGAATTCGCGGTGCCGACGCTGTTGGAGCTTGTGGCGCAGGGCCACGAGATCGCGGCCGTCTATACCCGCGTGGCGAAACCCGCCGGCCGCGGCATGAAGCTGCAACAAAGCCCGGTCGAGCAGGAAGCGCGTCGGCTCGGCATTCCCGTGCTGACGCCGTCGACCCTCAAGACGCCGGAGGCGCTCGAGCAGTTTCGCGCGCACAATGCGGATGCGGCTATTGTCGTCGCCTATGGCATGATTCTGCCGCAGGCGATCCTGGATGCGCCGAGGCTCGGCTGCTTCAATCTTCACGCTTCGCTGTTGCCGCGCTGGCGCGGAGCCGCACCGATCAACCGCGCCATCATGGCTGATGATGCCGAGAGCGGCGTGATGGTGATGAAGATGGATGTCGGGCTCGACACCGGGGACGTGGCGATGGCGGAGCGTCTGCCGATCACGGATGCGATGACCGCATCTGACCTGCACGATGCGCTGGCCCCACTCGGCGGCGACCTGATGGCGCGTGCGATGGGCGCGCTCGAACGAGGTACGCTGCAGCTCTCGCCGCAAGCGAGCGACGGCGTCACCTATGCCGCCAAGATCGACAAAGCCGAGGCACGCATCGACTGGAACAGGTCGGCCCGCGGGGTGCTGCGCCACATTCACGGGCTGTCGCCGTTTCCGGGCGCCTGGTGCGAGATGCCGCTCGAAAGTGCTAACCAGCGCGTCAAGATTCTGCGTTGTGAGATCGCTTCCGGCTCCGGCGCGCCCGGAACGGTGCTGGACGACCACCTCACGATCGCCTGCGTGCAAGGCGCGCTACGCATTCTTGAATTACAGCGCGCCGGCAAGCAGCCGATGAAGGCGGACGAATTCCTGCGCGGCACGCCGTTGAAGCCGCCGGCACGGCTCTCCTGATGCCCCGCTATAAACTCATCATCGAATATGACGGCGCGCCCTATAGCGGCTGGCAAATCCAGGAGAACGGGCCTTCGGTGCAAGGCGCGCTGGAGACCGCGGTCAAGGCGATCTGCGGCGAAAACGTGCGCGTGCACGGCGCCGGCCGCACCGATGCCGGCGTGCATGCGCTGGGTCAGGTCGCGCATTGCGACATCGCCAAGCATTTCGTGCCGGGCCGGTTTCGCGACGGGCTCAACGCGCATTTGCGGCCGCATCCGATCGGCGTGCTCTCGGCCGACATTGTGTCTGACGATTTCGAGGCACGTTTCTCCGCCAGGAAGCGCCACTATCGCTACCGGATCAGGAACACCCGCGCCAATCTTGCGCTCGACATCGGCCGTGTCTGGCGGTGCCCGCGGCCGCTCGACAGCGATGCGATGCATGCGGCTGCGCAACGGCTGGTCGGCAAGCACGATTTCACCACGTTTCGCGACACCGAATGTCAGGCGAAATCGCCGGTGCGGACACTGGACCAGCTCGATGTCATCAGACATGGCGACGAGGTCGACATCCTGACCTCGGCGCGCTCGTTCCTGCACAGCCAGGTGCGCTCGATGGTGGGCTCGCTGGTCTGGGTCGGCGAGGGGCGCTGGAACGCCGATGATCTCGCTTCAGCGCTTGAAGCGCAGAACCGAACGGCCTGCGGCCCGGTCGCGCCGCCCGACGGGCTTTATCTGGTCCGCGTGGACTACTAACCTGACGTCATACCCCGCGAAGGCGGGGTATCCAGTACGCCGTGACATCAACGTTGAGCCCAGGTTCTTTGGTCACGATGAAATCGCGAAATCTCTACGTCTACATTCTCGCGAGCAAGATTGGTGGAACGCTTTATGTCGGCGTAACGAACGATCTCGTTCGGCGCGTTGCCCAGCATCGTCTCAAGGCCGTAGAGGGTTTCACCGAAAAATACGACGTTGTCAGATTGGTGTACTTCGAACAGTTCGATGATCCGGAAAATGCGATCAAGCGCGAGAAGCGGCTGAAGAAATGGAACCGGGCGTGGAAGATACGATTGATCGAAGAGAGAAATCCAAATTGGGATGATCTGTATGTTGGAATTGCTGGGAGTATCTGAACGGGATGCCGCGGAGTACTGGATCGTCCGCCTACGCGGACGATGACAGAAAGAGTTACACAAAGTACCGGTCCAGGATTCCGCGATAGATCTTCGTCAGCTTTTCAAGGTCGGCGACCGGCGTGCGCTCGTCGATCTGGTGCATGGTCTGGCCAACCAGGCCAAATTCGATCACCGGGCAATAGTTGGAGATGAAGCGCGCGTCCGAGGTGCCGCCGCTCGTGCTCAGTTCCGGCTTGCGGCCGGTGACGTCCTCGATCGCCGCGACCGCAAGATCGACGAAGGCGCCGGGCTTGGTCACGAACACATTGGCGTTCGATGGCTCCCAGACGATATGCGCCTTGATCCGGTTGCCAGTCGCCTTCGCCAAGCGCGTTTCGACCAGTTCGCGCAGTGATGCTTGCGTGTGCCGGTCGTTGAAGCGGATGTTGAATTTGGCGCGCGCCTGTCCGGGTATGACGTTGGTGGCGGGATTGCCGACATCGACGGACGTGAATTCGAGGTTCGACGGCTGAAACTGCGCGCTGCCGTGATCGAGCGGCTCCTCACTCAACGCAACGATCAGCCGCGAAATATCCGGCACCGGGTTCGAAGCGCGGTGCGGATAGGCGACATGGCCCTGAACGCCCTCGACATACAGCGTGCCGGATTGCGAACCGCGGCGGCCGATCTTGATGCAGTCGCCCAGCGTCTCGACGTTGGAAGGCTCACCCAAAACGCAATGATCGAATTTTTCGCCGCGCGCGGCCGCCCATTGCAGCAGCTTGATCGTGCCGTTGACGGCGACGTCTTCCTCGTCGCCGGTGATCAGAAACGAGATCGAGCCTTTGCCGTTCTCGCGCGGCTTGCCGCCATGCTGGCTGAGATATTGCAGCACCGCCGCGGCGCTGCAGGCGATGCCGCCCTTCATGTCGACGGTGCCGCGGCCATAAAGAAAGCCGTCCTTTACCTCGCCGGAAAAGGCGCCGACCGTCCACGCCTTCTCGTCGCCCGGCGGCACCACGTCGGTGTGGCCGGCGAAGCTGATATGCGGCGGGTCGCTGCCGATGCGCGCATAGAGGTTGTCGATATCGGCGGTACCGGCTTCGCTGAAGGTGACCCGGTGGGTCTCAAACCCGGCAGCCTTTAAAAGCTTTTCCAGGACGCCGAGCGCGCCGGCGTCGGCCGGCGTTACCGAGGGGCAGCGGACGAGATCGCGGGTGATCGAGAGGGCATCAGTCATGCCCCCGATTAACACGCATGCCCTGTAGTGGGCTAGTGGTCCGATTTTAACATTCGCTCACCGTTGCAGCGGGCACTGTTGCGAATGTTGGAATCAAAGGACCACTAGCGAATATCATTTCGAGTGAAGACATTCGCCTACGAGTTCGAGGTGGGCCGCTTGGCGAATGTCAAATCCACTCCACTCGCTTGATGCGGAATGAGTTCGATCGAGCTTGTTTGATCCCAGCGCGAGGCGGATGTCGTGCGCGGCCGGGTCTGGACCTTGGGCAGCGGATTAGGTCCGAACTGGTTGGTCCACCGCGTCCCCTTCAGGCAATAGATCTCGATAAAGCCCCAGATCATCAGGACGCACATGCCGACCGCGAGCGGAAACATCAGGTAGGAATTCGGCAGCCGGTCCACGAACTGGGCGTAGAGGCCCGGGACCACGAAAAACGGAGCGATCCACCAGCCGCTCTTGTCGCGATCATGCAGCCGCTTGACGGAGGTCGCGAGGTAAACCCAGGCAAACAGCAGCGTCCCTGCGGTGTGGAAGAATGTGAGAACAAGGTGAGCCGGAGACGCCTCCTTGCCCTCGCGCAGCCGCGCGATTGCCGCGCGCAGGACGGCGGGATCGACGAAAGCGAAAATGTCATTGATATTGAAATGGACCGACTTGACCGGGTTGCCGAATAGCCCGTCGATGCCGAGCATCACCGCGGCGATGAAAAGCATCCAGCACAGGATGACCAGCACGGCCAGCCATGCCTTGGCACGGTTGATACGGCCGTCAAATGCAAACAGAAACCAGACCCAATCCATCGCTCGCCTCCGGCCCGCGGTCCGACAATTAGTCGCGCTCAGCAGGGGGCGGGTTCGAGCTAATCCCGCAGCAATTCGTTAATGCTGGTCTTCGAACGGGTGCGTTCGTCGACCCGCTTGACGATAACGGCGCAGGCGGTAGCGGGGCCTGGCTGGCCGTTTTTGAGCGGTTTTGCGGGCAGGGTACCGGGCACCACCACGGCGTATTCCGGAACCTCGCCGACAAAGGTTTCGCCGGTTTCGCGGTCGACGATCTTGGTCGAGGCGCCGAGGAAAACGCCCATCGCCAGCACGGCGCCCTTGCGCACGATCACGCCCTCGGCGACTTCCGAGCGCGCGCCGATGAAGCAGTCGTCCTCGACGATCACGGGGCCGGCCTGCAACGGTTCCAGCACGCCGCCAATGCCGACGCCGCCGGAGATGTGGACGCGCTTGCCGATCTGGGCGCAGGAGCCAACCGTGGACCAGGTGTCGATCATCGTCGCCTCATCGACATGGGCGCCAAGATTGACGAACGAAGGCATCAAGACTACGTTCCGCGCAATGAAGGCCGAGCGGCGAACGATGGCGCCCGGCACGGCGCGAAAGCCGGCCTCACGAAAACGGTTCTCGCCCCAGCCGTCGAACTTCGACGGCACCTTGTCCCACCACGACGCGTTGCCAGGGCCGCCCGATATCGCCGCCATGTCGTTCAGCCGGAACGACAGCAGCACGGCCTTTTTCAGCCACTGATGCACGGTCCACTTGCCGCTCGCCTCCCGCTCGGCGACGCGTGCCTCGCCCTTGTCGAGCAGGTCGAGCGCGTGATCGACGGCGTCGCGGACCTCGCCCTTGGTCGAGGCGGTAACGCCTTCGCGGGCGTCGAACGCGGCGTTGATGGTGGATTCGAGAGCGGCAGCGGACATTGTTGTTCCCTGGGAAGAGCGCGGCTGGAAGCGGCTTTTTCGGAATTTGAGGCGGGAGAGTCAAGGCGGCGGAAGCGCTAGCCCTTCACCAACCCCTGCAAAAACACCGTCAGGTCGTCGGTGACATGATCGACGGAAGGATCATCGCGGCCCTCTAACTCCCAGTCCTCGCGCACGACTTCCTGCGTGCCGTCGGGTACGACCAGCACCGTGGTCATGCCGAGCTGGTGCGGCACCACGAGATTGCGCGCCAGATCCTCGAACATCGCCGCCTTGGCGGGATCGACGGCGTGATCCCGCAGAAACTTGTGATAGGTCTGCGGCGCCGGCTTTGGCTCGAGCTCGGCGGCAATGATGTCGAACACGGCCTCGAAATGCGCGGCGAGGCCGAGCCGTTCCAGCACCGCCCCGGCATGGTCCGTTGAACCATTCGTCAGGATCAGCTTGCGTCCTGGTAGTTTGGCGATCGCCGCACCCATCGCCGGATTGGGTTCGAGCGGCGAGTGATCGATCTGGTGCACATAAGCGAGATAATCGTCGGCACGCACCCCGTGTTCGGTCATCATGCCGCGCATGCTGGTGCCGTAGCGGCGGTAATAGTCCTTCTGGATGAAGCGGGCTTGTTCCGGTGAAACCTTCAGGTAGTTGCCGATGAATTCGCCGATGCGCTGATCCACCTGCTGCCACAGATTGACGTGATGCGGATAGAGCGTGTTGTCGAGGTCGAACACCCAGGTGTCGACGTGGTCAAAAGAACGCTTCGTGGTCATCGTCATCTCAATTCGTCGTCCCCGCGAAAGCGGGGACCCATACGCCGCGGCGGCAATCGTTGAATGCGATGAAAGTTGCCTTTCGTCGTGGTCCGCACCGAGGACCAAAACCTCGTCCTGTGGTTATGGGCCCCGGATCGCGCTCGCTCTGCTCGCTTGTCCGGAACGACGGCAGAATTTGTGCTGAGGTCATCACGGCATCGCAAAGCGCAGCGTCTTGCCGCCGCCCGAGAGGTCTACGGCAGCAAAGCCGGTGGTGGAAAGGCCGCGGCTGCCGCACTCGCTTTGCTCGCTGACATCGAATTTGCTCTCGCGCGTGCAGAGCGGCGTTTCGCCGCCCCAGTTCAGCGGCTTGTTCTTGAAGACGACGGTGCGGTTGTCGGCATCGACCGCTTCCGCGAAGCTGAAGATGCGCTTGGGCTGACCGGTCACGTCCGGATGCAGGCATTTGCCGGGTTCAATGCGATACCAGCCGCGGCTTGTCACCGTCTTGCCGTCGTCTGTCGCCACGGCCGCCATCACCTTGTGCGGGGTGTCGTTGCACCAGGTAAGTCCCGTTGAGGAAGGCGCTTGCACGGCTTCGACCATGGTGGTGAAGAAATTCGGCGACTGGACGAAGTCCGACGACAGTCCGCGGTTCTTCAGGAACGCGGCCAAGGCGGCCTGCGTCTTCGGGCCATCGACGCCGTCGATCGGCGAGGCGTCGAAGCCCGCGATCACCAATAGCCGCTGGATCGCGGCGAGGCGCGCCTGGTCGTCGTCATATTCGCTGTCTTCCGCAAGATAGGCGACCATATTGCCGTCGTCGGCCCTGGTCGGATTGATCTGCGTGAAAGGCGCGGGTGTCTGGCCCGGGCGGCACTGGCGGGCAGCCGCAATGACGAAATTGTCGCGCGCAATACAGAGATTGTCGCTGCCGTTTTGCGGCAGCGGCGAGGCACCGTAGACCGCGAGCGCCCGAGCGTTGAGCAAAATACGGTCGGCCGTCAATGTGCCTTGCAGCACCACGCGGCACGCCGCGGGATCGATGCGGAACCAGCCGCGGGTCGCGGTCGTGGATTTGTCGTCGATGCCGATCGCCGCTTCGATCACGTAACTCATGCGGTTGCAGAGCTTCAGGTCGGCTCGGGCGGGACCGGCAGCGGCGAGGTAGGAAAGTGTTGTCAGAGACAAAGCGAGGAGGGTGCGAGTGGAGATGGACGCAATGCGACCGGCCGCCCCCACATCGTCATGGCCGGGCTTGTCCCCGCCATCCATGACTTGCTTACGACAAAAAAGAAAAGGCGTGGATGCCCGGGCATAGGCGAGCGGAAGCGACGCCGTTCTTCGACCGGCTATGCCCGGGCATGACGGAGAGAAATGGTGGCTCTGCCTCACTTGTGGATCAGCGTGCCCGTGCCCTGGTTGGTGAAGAGTTCGAGCAGCACAGCATGAGGCTGCTTGCCGTCGATGATGACAACGCCCTGGACGCCCTGTTCGAGCGCGTAGATGCAGGTTTCGACTTTGGGGATCATGCCGCCCGAGATCGTGCCGTCGGCGATCAGCGTGCGCGCATCCTTGATCGAGAGATCCGGGATCAGCTTCTTCGACTTGTCGAGCACGCCGGGGACGTCGGTCAGCAGCAACAAGCGCTTGGCCTTGAGCGCGCCGGCGACCGCGCCGGCGAAGGTGTCGGCGTTGACATTGAAGGTCTGGCCGGCCTTGCTCGTCGCCAACGGCGCCAGTACCGGAATCAGCTCATAGCCGATGAGCTGGTTCAACAGCGTGAGATCGACTCTTTCCGGTTCGCCGACGAAGCCGAGGTCGACCACCTTCTCGATATTCGAGTCCGGATCGACCATGGTGCGCGTCGCCTTCGACGCCGTGACCATGTTGCCGTCCTTGCCGCAGAGCCCCACGGCCTTGCCGCCGGCTTCATTGATGTAACCGACCAATTGCTTGTTGATCGAACCCGCCAGCACCATTTCGACGATCTCGATGGTCGCGGCATCGGTGATGCGAAGGCCAGCGGCGAACTCCGATTGAATGCCGAGCCGCTTGAGCATGGTCGCGATCTGCGGCCCACCGCCGTGCACGACCACCGGATTGATCGCGGTTTGCTCGAGCAGCACGATGTCGCGCGCGAACGCCTTGGCGACATCCTCCGCGCCCATGGCGTGCCCGCCATATTTGATGACGATGGTTTCGTCGTCATATTCCTGCATGTGCGGCAGCGCTTCCGACAGGATGCGGGCCTGATCGAGCGGGGTGATGCTGGACGCGTCGGTCATGAAGCGGGTCTCGCGGCGGATATGGGTGCGGGTTCTATCCGATTGTCGCGTGGGCGCAAAGTGCAGGTTTCACCCTCCCCCCTGCGCCAGACGGGAGAGAGCCTCTCTCATCTGCGCGGCCATGCGGCGGCGACGGCCAGTACCAGCCAGCTCACGATCAGCAGCGTCCCGCCGGTTGGTGCTGCCATTGGAAACAAGGCATGGCCGGCAAAGTGTCGCAAACTGAGATCGCCGGCGAACAATGCGGACGCGATCACGAAGCCGAAGGCAGCCAGGATTCCGCCTCTGGCGGTCACGATGCCGCGCTCGGTCAAGGCGACCGCCGCAAGCACGGCCGTAGCGTGAAACAGCAGCATCGAGGAGGCCGGCATCAGCCGTGTCGCATCGGCCTGATGGGTCGCCACTGCGGCCAGGATCACGCCATCGGCGCCCATGATGCCGGCGAGGATGACAAGGATGCGAAACAAAGGAAGTCCTGTCATCGGCGCTCTTCCAAAAGCCGCACCATTGCGGCGCGTAGTTCCGGAATTCCTTCGGCTTTTTCCGAGGAGGTCGCCAGCACTTCCGGAAAGGCGGCCGGATGTGTTGCAAGCGAGGTCTTCAGGTCCGTGATGCGCCCTTCCAGTTCGTTCTTCTTGACCTGATCGGCCTTGGTCAGCACGACCTGATAACTGACCGCGGACCGGTCGAGCGTCTTCAGCACATCGAGGTCGACGTCTTTGAGGCCGTGCCGGGCATCGATCAGCACATAGACGCGCGCGAGATTGCTGCGGCCCTCGAGGTATTTGTGGATCAGCGTGGTCCAGGAAGCGACCTTGGCCTTGGACGCCGCGGCATAGCCGTAGCCGGGCATATCGACCAGCCGCAGACCGGCCTGAGCCGGGCCATCGAAGAAGATCAGTTCCTGGGTGCGACCTGGCGTGCTCGAGGTTCGCGCCAGCGCGTTGCGGCCGGTGAGCGCGTTGATGAGGCTCGATTTGCCGACATTGGATCGGCCGGCGAAGGCGATTTCCACGCCCGCCATCGGAGGCAAGGTCTCGATCGATGGAGAGGCCCAGATGAAGTGGAAGTCGCCCGCAAATAATTTGCGGCCCTGCTCGATCAGCTTCGCATCAGGTTCGGCTGTCATGCGAAGTTTTCCATCTTGGTCATGGCCGGACTTGATCCGGCCATCGACGTCTTACTTCAATCGGTGCCCAAGACGTGGATGCCCGGGGCAGGCGAGCGAAGCGACGCCGTTCTTCGAACGGCTATGCCCGGGCATCACGAGTTGGATGTCGTTGGCGTCACGTCTTCGACTCAGCTTTCTTGCCGAACGTCGCTCGCACATTGTCGAACAGTTCCACCTTCACGCCGTTGCGATGCATGATCAGGCTTTGCTGCAAGACCGAGAGGGTATTGTTCCAGGCCCAGTAGATCACGAGACCGGCCGGGAAGCCCGCCAGCATGAAAGTGAAGATCAGGGGCATCCAGCCAAAGATCATCTGCTGGGTTGGATCGGGCGGCGTCGGGTTCAGCTTGAACTGGAACCACATGGTGATCCCCATGATGATCGGCCAGATCCCGAGCGCGAGATAGTGGCCGAACACCGGCAACTGCGTCGGATCGAAGTGCAACAGGCCGAACAGGTTGAACAGGTTGGTCGGATCGGGCGCCGACAGGTCCTTGATCCAGCCGTAGAACGGCGCATGCCGCATTTCGATGGTGACGAACAGCACCTTGTAGAGCGAGAAGAAGACCGGAATCTGCAACGCGACGGGAAGACAACCGGCGATCGGGTTGATCTTCTCCTTCTTGTAGATTTCCATCATCTCCTGCTGCTGCTTCACCTTGTCGTCGGGATAGCGTTCCTTCAGCGCGGCGAGCTGCGGCTGTACCGACTTCATCTTCGCCATCGAGGCGTAGGATTTGTTGGCGAGCGGGAAGAAGATCAGCTTGACGAGTACGGTCACCAAGAGGATCGAGACACCGAAATTGCCGAAGAATTTGTAGAAAAAGTCGAGCGCCAGGAACATCGGCTTGGTGATGAAGTAGAAATAGCCCCAGTCGATCAGAAGATCGAAATGGTTGAGTTCGAGCTGTTTGTTGTATCCGTCGGGTCCGACCAGCGGAAAATTGATGCCGACGACGCCGGCTTCCTTGGCGCCTGCAAACAGCCGCGTGTGGGCGCTGCCGGTGCCGCCGATAGCAATCGTCTGCGGGTCCTGGAGATAGTCGGTCTGATAGGTCCGGACATTGCCGACGAGGTTGGAGGAATAGCGCGCCTGCAACTGGGCTCGGGTATCCGGCAGCAGCGCGGATGCCCAGTACTTGTCGGTGATGCCGAGCCAGCCATCGGTGACCTTGAAGCTGACGGCCTTGGCCTCATCGATCTTCTTGTAGGTGTATTCCTGAAGGCCCTGGTCGCCGAGATAGCCGATCAGGCCTTCATGCAGGATGTAGTAGCCGGAGACCTGCGGCGCGCCGTGCCGCGAGATCAGCGCGAAGGGATAAAGCGTGACCGGCGCGTTGCCGACATTGGTGACGTCGTCCTTGACGGTGAAGAGATAGCGATCGTCGACGGCAATGGTACGGCGGAAGGTGAGGCCGTCGCCATTTTCATACTTCAGCGTGACAGGATGGTTCGGCGTCAGGTCGCCGGGTGTTTCCTGCTGCCAGACCGTATTGTGGTCCGGCATTTTCGCCGACGAACCCGAGGCGGCGACCCAGCCGAACTCGGCGTAATAGGGATTGTCGGTGCCCGATGGCGAGTACAGCACGATCGGTGGCGAATTCGGATCGACGGTCTCGCGGAACTGAACCAGTGACAGGTCGTCGAGCCGCGCGCCCTTCAGCGCAATGCTGCCGGAAAGCCGGGGGGTATCAATCTTGACGCGGGGGGCGGCCGCGATCGCGGTTTCGCGGCTGACCGGCGCTACGGAGCCCGCCTGTACATTTGCCGGCGCATTGGCGGACGGCGCGGGCGTACTGGCCTGCGGCGCGGCCGAACCGCCGGCATTCTGCGCCGGCGTTGCCGTCTGGCTCTGCTGCGCGGCGCGCTGCTTTTCCATCTGCGGGATATTGTAGAAATATTGCCAGCCGATCAGCACGAGTCCGGAAAGGATGACGGCAAGGATGGTGTTGCGATTGTCGGCCATCGTTTAAGGTCTCGTTCTTTTCGGTTGCGGCGCGCGCTGGACGGTCGGCCGGTCGAGACGATTCAGCGCCTGGCTGAGATCCCCGAGCATGTGAGAGAAATCGGACGTCAGCGCGGCCCGACGGCCGATTAGCACATAATCACAGTGCGGTTGCAGCGACAGCGCCGGAATTCGTTTTACGAGTTCTCGAAGCCTGCGCCGGATGCGGTTTCGCTCGGTCGCGGTTCCGTTTTTCTTGGTAACGGTAAAGCCCAGGCGGATCGGCCCGTCATCGTCGCGCCGGCGGCGCTGCACGACAAAAGCGGCCGTGCTTGTCCGCGCGCCATTGGCAACGGCGAGGAAGTCCGCCCGCTGCCTTAGCCGATCCATGATCAGATCTCTTTGGAGGGGAGGCCCGGTCTCAGGCACTCAGGCGCTTGCGGCCGCGCGCACGGCGTGCAGCGAGGACCTTGCGGCCGCCGGTCGTGGCAAGGCGCGCACGGAAGCCATGGCGGCGCTTACGCACCAGTTTGCTCGGTTGATAAGTCCGCTTCACGGGTCGTTCTCCGCTGACAATTTGCCTGCTTGGCTGACAATTTGCCTGATAAATGAGGTATGTCCGCCGATGTGGTCAGCCCCCAAAAGCGGGCCGTTTCCGGCCCGAAATGGGCCGACCGGCGTTGGCCGGGTCATCGCGTACAATTGGCGCGGCTTATAAGGGAGCGACCCCTTTTCGTCAATGTGGCGAGGTGATCGATGTTGGATCCTTCGAAACGGAGCATTTCTCGCGAATAATTCAACCGGCGCGGTGTATTAGCAAAGCAAGCAAGGCTCCCGCGTTTGGCGGGATTGGATGTGCGATCCGGACGACCGTTAACTTGATGCAAATCGGCCAAATGGAACCGGAATCCTCACCCAGGTAGGGTCGGGCCGTTATCAAACCTTGATTTGACGGTCCGGCGTCCAGGGTCCAGATACAAAAAGCGAGATTTCGAAGGTAGTTATGCCGTCAGCGAACGATGAACAGCCGAACAAGGCGCCCCCGCGGGCAAGGCTCCCGCGCCGGCTCGGCCTGTCCGGCAAGCTGCTGCTGCTGACGATTCCGCTGGTGATGATCGCGGAAGTCCTGATCTACGTGCCTTCGATCGCCAATTTCTGGATGAACCGGCTGAACGCCCGCCTGGCTTCGGCCAACACCGCCGCGCTGGTTCTCGATGCCGCACCTTCCGGCATGGTTCCGGAATCGCTGGCGCGCCAGATATTGGACAGCATCGGTGCGAGGGCGGTTGCGATCAAGCTCGGACAGCAGCGGCGGCTGCTAGCCAGCGCCAATCTGCCGTCGGCGATCGACCACGACGTCGACATGCGGACGCTGACGGCCTGGTCCTCGATCGTCACCTCGCTTCAGATGATGATGGAAACCGGCAACCAGGCAATCCGCATCGTCGGACCGGCGCCCAGCGGCGGGCAGTTCATCGAAGTGGTGGTCGATGAGGTGCCGCTGCGCAAGGCCATGTACCTGTTTTCGCGCAACCTGCTGCTGGTTTCGCTCGCGATTGCGATCCTGACCGCGGCATTGGTGTATTTCGCGCTGCATTTCCTGTTTGTGCGGCCGATGCGGCGGCTGACCGAGAGCCTCGTCAGCTTCCACGAGAATCCGGAAAGCTCGGCGCGGATCATCGTGCCGTCCAACCGCAGCGACGAAATCGGCGTGGCGGAGCGCGAACTGTCGGACATGCAGCGCGATCTCGTCTCGATGCTGCATCAAAAAAGCCGTCTCGCCTCGCTTGGGCTCGCGGTTTCAAAGATCAACCACGACCTGCGCAACCTGCTCGCCTCCTCGCAATTGTTGTCGGATCAGCTGGCGAGCGTGCCCGATCCGCGCGTGCAGCGGTTTGCGCCGAAGCTGTTGCGTTCGCTCGAGCGCGCCATCGCGTTCTGCCAGTCGACACTGTCCTATGGCCGCGCGCAGGAGGCGGCGCCGGACCGCCGCATGATGCTGATCGAGCCGGTCGTGTCGGAGGTGCGGGAATCCGCGGGCCTTGCCGCCGATGCTTCGGTCACCTTTATCAGTGCGATCGAGCGCGGCTTGATGGTCGATGCCGATCCCGACCAGTTGTTCAGGGTGCTGCTCAATCTGGTGCGCAACGCCGAGCAGGCGCTGGAAGGCCAGCCCACGACGCAAATCCGCATCACCGGGCGGCGTGAAGGCTCGGTCGCTATCGTCGAAGTGTCCGATACCGGGCCCGGCATTCCGCCGGCCACCCGCGAGAATCTGTTCAAGGCGTTCCAGACTTCGGGGAGGCCCGGTGGCAGCGGCCTCGGCCTGGCAATCGCCGCCGAGCTTGTTGGCGCCCATGGCGGGGAAATTCACCTGGTCGAAGGCACCATCGGCGCCACGTTCCGCATTACCATCCCGGACCGTCCGGTTGAGCTTTTGAGCATCCGCAACGAGCGGGCGCGGGCGTAAAGGCTCTATTTACGCCAATTTCGGCCCACCCCGGACCTTGCCAAGCTCGCTTGGAGCGGGTAGCAAGTGCGCTCTTTCGCGACCTGCAAACAGGGTTTGCAGCGGCCTTGACGGACCACGTCAGGTCTTTAGCTTTTGCGAAAACGCGCCCGTAGCTCAGCTGGATAGAGCATCAGACTACGAATCTGAGGGTCGGACGTTCGAATCGTTCCGGGCGCGCCAATTCAAAACTGCGACATTGCCGCCGATCTTGCTCCGTGGCGCTGCATGAGTTGGGCTCTGCACCTTAGGGGCCGCGCGGCGTCGAGGTGAAGGTCCTCCTGCCCAAAGAAAAGGCTCAGCGCTGTGAGCGTCGTCCAGTTGGCGGGATCGAGCATTGAGGCACGGACCAGGCAATCGAGCGCTCGTTCGAAGTTGCCCTTGTCCAGATATATCAACCCGAGCGTATGCAGCGCCGCCGTGTACCGGGGATAGCGACGTACCAGCGGATAACAAA